>Ga0209127_100030_pt1 | contig 327101 bp, 274 predicted proteins | sample LakSupMetagenome_FD_187469 | JGI IMG/M metagenome (GOLD analysis project Ga0209127, IMG submission 187469) | Freshwater microbial communities from Lake Superior, Canada - Sta WM archaea (SPAdes) (version 2) | ecosystem: Environmental > Aquatic > Freshwater > Lake | place: Lake Superior, Canada... | reverse complement strand
TACATCCGGTACTACAACGAAGACCGTATCCGACTGAAACTAAAGGGCCTGAGCCCGGTAAAGTACCGGGAACAGGTCGCGCTGGCCGCCTGATCCCCCAACTGTCCAACTTTAGGGGGTCACTTCAGGGATGGGTTTACGGCGTCCCCCGCAACCGGACCCACCCCGCCATTTCACGGAATGCCCGCTTTTGACGTTGACGTTGACGTTGACGTTGACGTTGATTCGGCAGGTGCAGGGCGCAGCCCTGCCGATCACCCCACCTGCACCCGCCGCCCTTCGCGCGCGCTATCCATCCCCGCCTGCAGCAGCCGCATCACCTGCAGCGCCTGCTGCGCGCTGACCGTCGGCTCGCCCTCACCCTGCATCGCCGCCGCGAAGTCGGCATACAGGCGCCGATAGTCGCCCGGCAGGTTGTCCACGGTACTGCGCAGGACGTTGTCCTCCGCGTCGCAGTGCAGCAGCTCGCCGTGGCGCGGATCGATACCCCATCCCGGCGCACCTGGCGCGATGCCGCGACGTAGCTGCCCCTCCTGCACGTCCAGGCCATGCTTGATCCAACTGGCCCGCGTGCCATGCACGGAAAAACGGGGGGCAGGCGCAGCGACCAGTGAACCGGCATGCACGATCGCGCGATGGCGCGGGTAGTGAAGCACCGCATGGAAATAGTCGATACCAGCGCCGCCTTCGCGCTGCACCGCAAGGTCCGCATCGATCGCCTGCGGACAGCCGAACAGCACCAGCATCTGGTCCAGCAGGTGCGGCCCCAGGTCGTACCACAGGCCGCTGCCCGGTCCGTCCTGCTCGCGCCAGCGTTCGCGCACCTGCGGACGGTAGCGGTCGAAATGTGCGTGGCATTCGGCGATGTCACCGAGCGAGCCATCGGCAAGCAGCGCCTGCAGGGTCAGGAAGTCCGCATCGAACCGCCGGTTCTGGAACACGGTAGCGATGCGTCCAGCGTCGCGCGCTGCGGCCAGCACCTGTTCGGCTTCGCGCACGCTCACGGCGAACGGTTTGTCCACCAGCACATGCTTGCCGGCGGCCAGCGCGGCGATGGCCAACGGTGCGTGCTGTTCGTTCGGCGTGGCGATGACCACCGCATCCACTGCAGGGTCATCGAAGACCTCCTGTGCGGTAGCGCGTACGTGGACGTCGCTGAAGGTGCGCAGCAGCGTATCGCGCTGCGAACTGACCACGCTGTGCAGGGCCAGCCCCGGCGTGTGCTGGATCAGCGGGGCGTGGAAGACGCGGCCGGCAAGGCCGTAGCCGATCAGGGCCAGTTGCAGCTCAGGGCGCATGGGAAGACTCCGCGCAGATCGTGAAGTGCAGGACAGGAACCTCAGGGTAAACGAGATGACTACGCGCCCGGAAGCTGAACCATTCCCGCTGCGGGTGCGCCCATTCACGTGAGCGTGACCGCAGCGCCACGCCTGCACTACAAGCACTTGGCGACACTGGGCGCACCAACCAGTAGGAGAACCAAACGATGAGCACCACGACCCGTACGCTGTTGGCTTCCGCCCTCACCCTGGGCCTGGCGCTGTCCTCCTCGGCCGCATTCGCCCAGGACGCCGCAGCGAAGAGCCCGCCGAAAACCGATCATTCGGCGATGACCCATGCAGACCGCCATGATTCCAACGAGCCGGTCACCGACAGCTGGATCACCACCAAGGTCAAGGCCGATCTGCTCGCCAGCAGCAATGTGCCGGGTACCGAAGTAAAGGTGGAGACGGTCAATGGCGTGGTCAGCCTGAGTGGCACCGTTGCCACCAAGGCCGAGCATGACAAGGCCATCGCCACGGCCAAGGGCATCAAGGGCGTGACCCGCGTTGATGCCGCCGCACTGAAGGTCAGTGCCGCCAAGCGTTGATCGACGCCGCAGGTTATCGGCAGGGGCGCTCCCACGGGGGCGCCCCTGTTTTGTGCTGTGGCGCCTGCTCGATGCGTGCTGGTGGGCGCCCCGCCGAATGACCCATTGCCCCAGAGATGTGACCGGCTGCGCTATATTGCCGGTTCCGCCGTGGCCGGTCCTGCCCGGATCGCACTCCCCGGCTGAGCTGACGAGGAACTATGGCGCTGGTTTTCAGTGATGACATCTGGGATCGCTGGCGACTGCCTGCTTTGGCACTGGCAGCGGCAGCCATCATCGTGGTCCCGTGGTTGACCCTGCGCAAACTGCAGCAGGACAACGAACTGGCCATGGGCTGGGTGACCCATACCCAGCAGGTGACCGTGGCCCTGCAGCAGCTGCAGACCGACGTGCGCGACATCGAATCTGCTGCGTTGACGCTGTCCAAGGGCGTGGACGCGCCGGGCCTGCGCGAGCGCATGGGCAAGGCCAATGACATCCCCGAGCGTCTGGCCGAACTGGGCCGGATGACCCGCGACAATCCCGACCAGCTGATCCGCATCGGCCGCATCCAGTCGATGCTGGAAGGCCGGCTGGGGGTTGCGCGTGAACTGGCGAAGTCCGAGCCGAACAGCGACCAGCGCGAGCTGGTGCAGGACCTGAGCACGCGCTACCCGATCCGCGGCCTGGTGGAAGAGCTGCAGGCCAGTGAGGAAGCGCTGCTGGCCCAGCGCACCGCGCAGGCGGAGCGACAGAAGCGGCAGACCAACTTCGTGTCGTGGAGCTCGCTGCTGGTGCAGCTGGCACTGCTCGGCCTGGTGCTGTGGCTGCTGCAACGGCAGATCGGCCGCCGCCTGCAGGCAGAGCGGCAGTCGCAGCGCGCAGCGGCACGCGCAGCGTCGGTGCTGCAGACCGTGCGCGAACCGATCGTGCTGCTGGATCGCGAGCTGCGCGTGCAGCTGCACAATCCCGCGTTCTCCGAGTTGTACGGGCTGCAGGATGAGCGCGCAGACGGCCTGCTGCTGGAAGACGTAGGCGAGGGCGCGTGGCGTGACCCGGTGGTGCGCCAGCGTCTGGCCGATGTGTTGCTGCGCGGCCGCGAACTGTGGGATTTCGAACACGAACAACGCACCGTCGACGGCATGTCCCGTTACATGCTGCTCAACGCCCGGCGTATGCCGCTGCCTGACACCGACGATGAAGTGGTGCTGCTGACCGTCAGCGATGTGACCGTGCAGCGTGCGGTGCAGACACGTGTTGAAGAACTGAACCGGCAGCTGGAGGGCAAGGTTGCCCAGGTCTCGGAGGTCAACCGCGAACTGGAAGCGTTCAGCTACTCGGTGTCGCACGACCTGCGCGCGCCGCTGCGCCATGTCGCCGGTTTCTCGGACAAGCTGTCGCGCCATCTGGGCGAGGCTGCCGACGAGAAGAGCCAGCACTACCTGGGGGTGATCTCCGGTTCAGCGCGGCGCATGGCCACGTTGATCGACGACCTTCTGGTCTATTCGCGCCTGGGCCGCGTGGCGATGCGCCAGCAGACCGTGGACATGCAGTCGCTGGTGGCCGATACGCGCGCGATGCTCGACGCGAACGTGCAGAGCGAAGCCGAGAGCAGTGGCCACGCCCATCAGGTGGAGTGGAGCATCGCGCCGCTGCCGATCGTGGTGGGCGACGAAAACATGCTGCGCCAGGTCTGGCTGAACCTGCTGGGCAACGCGGTGAAGTATTCAGCCAACCGCGAGCCGGCCAAGGTCCGCGTGGACTACCAGCAGCAGCCCGATGGCGGTCATCAGTTCACGGTCAGCGACAATGGTGCAGGCTTTGACATGGCCTACGCCGGCAAGCTGTTCGGTGTATTCCAGCGCCTGCACAAGGCCAGCGACTATCCCGGCACCGGTATCGGCCTGGCCAGCGTTCGCAGGGTGCTGACCCGCCATGGCGGCCGCATCTGGGCCGAAGCCGCACCGGATGCCGGCGCCACCTTCCACTTCTATCTTCCCCCCGTGCTCGACACGGACAAACAGGGCCCCATCGCATGACGACGCTGCGCACCATCCTCCTGGCCGAAGACAGCCCGGCCGACGCCGAAATGGCGATCGATGCGCTGCAGGAAGCGCGTCTGGCCAATCCCATCGTGCACGTCGAAGACGGCGTGGAAGTGATGGATTACCTGCTGCGCCGTGGCGCCTTCGCCAGCCGCGAAGAGGGCCTGCCGGCGGTGCTGCTGCTGGACATCAAGATGCCGCGCATGGATGGCCTGGAAGTGCTGCGGCAGATCCGCGAACACGATGAGCTGAAGCGGTTGCCGGTGGTGATCCTGTCCTCCTCGCGCGAGGAAAGCGACCTGGCCCGCAGCTGGGACATGGGCGTGAACGCGTACGTGGTCAAGCCGGTGGACGTGGACCAGTTCTTCGGCGCAGTGCAGACCCTGGGCAAGTTCTGGGCACTGATCAACCAGGCTCCGGAGATCGAGTAGGCCCATGCCCCTGACCGGTCCCGCGCTCGGCGCATTGCGCATCCTGCTGGTGGAAGATTCCCCGGAGGATGCCGAGCTGATGTCCGAACAGATGCTCGATGCAGGCCTTGAGGCCACCTTCGAGCGTGTCGAGAGCGCGGACGACCTGCGCCATGCGTTGGCGCGCTTCCAGCCGGACATTGTCCTGTCCGACCTGAGCATGCCCGGTTTCTCCGGCGACGACGCGCTGCGCATCGTGCGCGATGCGTTGCCGGAGGTACCTTTCATCTTCGTCTCCGGCACCATGGGCGAGGAGAATGCGGTGGCGGCCCTGCAGAAGGGAGCCAACGACTACATCATCAAGCACCAGCCGGCGCGCCTGCCGTCGGCCGTGGCGCGCGCGGTGCGTGAGGCGCGCAGCGCCATCGAGCGCTCGCGGGTGGAAACCGAGCTGATGCGCGCGCAACGGCTGGAAAGCCTGTCGTTGCTGGCCGCTGGGCTCAGCCACGATCTGCGCAACATCCTGCAGCCGCTGCTGATCATGCCGGACCTGCTGAAGGCGCGTACCGAAGATCCGCAGCTGCACCACCTGGCCGACGTGATCGCCGAGTGCGGTCGCCGTGGCCATGAGATGGCTGAATCGATGCTGTCGTTCGTGCGTGGCTCGCGCAAGGCCAGCGAACGCATCCACATCGATGACCTGTTCCAGGCCGTGGCGCTGCTGTTGCGCAGCAACGTGCCCGATGGCGTCCGCCTGGACCTGGTGGTCGAGGATGAGGGGCTGGTGGTCGATGCCAACTACACCGAGCTGCAGCAGGTGTTGTTGAACCTGGCGCTCAACGCGATCCAGGCGATGCCCCAGGGTGGCAACCTGAGCCTGACCGCCAGCCATGGTGGCCAGCGCGATGGCGAGGACTGGCTGCGCATCGCGGTGGTCGATGAAGGCACCGGCATGGATGCGGACACGTTGTCGCACCTGTTCAACCCGTTCTTCACCACCAAGGCCGATGGCACCGGGCTGGGCCTGATTTCCTGCAAGCGCATCGTTGAAGGTGCCGGTGGCAGCATCCACGTCGACAGCCAGCTGGGGCGGGGCACCTGCTTCGAGCTGCGCTTGCCGATGCATGCCAGCGCCGAGGGCGGCGAACCGATCGAACAGCTGGTGGCACTGGGCAGTGGCCAGTCGATCCTGGTGGTCGATGGTGAAGCCACCCGCCTGTCGCTGTTGGGCAATGCACTGTCCAGCCAGGGCTATCAGCTGCAGTTGGCCTCCGATGGCCCGGCTGCGCTGCGCTGGATGCAGCAGGAGGCGATGCCGGCGCTGGTGATTGCCGATGCCGGCTCCAAGCTGTTGTCGGCCAGCCAGCTGCTGGGCGAAATGGCCACGCTCGGCTACCGCGGCCCGGCGCTGGTGCTGGAAGACGCTGCCGGGGAGATGCCCGAAGATGTGTTCCCCGCTGGCATCGAGGTGCACCTGCTGCGCAAGCCGCTGCAGATGCAGCAGGTGTTCCGCGCGGTGGCCGACGCGCTGGGCTGAAACAGGGGTAGTGCCGGGCGCTGGCCGGCATCTGTGGTCGGATCATTGCGGTTGCCGGCCATGGGCCGGCACTACCGGTCCTGGGGTTCCCACGGGAACCGCGGCAGGCTTTCCACCGCCTGTTCCAGCCGTCGCGACCAGTTCTGGTGGATGTCGGCGTACAGCGGCGAATCGGCTCCCAGCCGCAGCTGCTGGCTGATCCGCAGTTCGCCGGCGCGCAGCAGCGCCAGGTCCACCGGCAGGCCCACCGACAGGTTGGAACGGATGGTCGAATCCAGCGAGACGATCGCCGTGCGTGCGGCATCTTCCAGGCGCGTGGACGGGGTCAGGATGCGGTCCAGGATCGGCTTGCCGTACTTGGACTCACCGATCTGCAGATAGGGCGTCTCCGGCGAGGCGGCAATGGCGTTGCCCAGCGGATAGACCATGTACAGGCCAGGCTGTTCACCGGCAATCTGTCCACCGAAGATCAGCGTCGCCTGGGTGTTCACCCCGTCGTGGCCATGCTCGGTGTGCTGGCTCTGTACCTGGCTGTCCACCAGCAGGGAGCCGACGTAGGCCGCAGCCTCGAACAGATGGGCCATGTCGCGCAGGTTCGGCGTGCGCCGCTCCTCGGCATCGCGCTTCAGCCGCGACACCAGCAACTGGGTCGTGGCCAGGTTGCCAGCGGCCATCACCACATAGGCGGCCTGGCCGGGATATTCGAACACGTGCAGTTTGCGGTGCACGCGGACATCGTCCAGCGCGGCATTGGTGCGGGTGTCGGCGGCGAAGACCAGGCCCTCGTCCACCTCGATTCCAACGCAATAGGTCATGTCGGTGCCCTATCATATGCGTCCCGGATTGTAGGCAGGCCGTTGTGACGATGGCATGCCCGCGCTCCACCTGATTGCCGTCACCGGAACCGCATGACCACCGTGCTCCTGAGCCTGGGCAGCAACGTCCATCCCCGCCGCTACCTCCACGCTGCGGTGGCGGCCCTGCGCGAGCGCTTTGGCGCGCTGCAGGTGTCTGCCGCCTACCGCACCGCTGCCGTCGGTTTCGACGGCCCGGCCTTCCTCAACAACGGCGTTGTCCTCGAGACCGACCTGCCGCTGCAGGAACTGGATGACTGGCTGCATGCGCTGGAAGATGCGCATGGTCGTGACCGCAGCGGCCCGCGCTTCTCCGACCGGACCCTGGACGTCGATGTGGTGTTCTATGGCGACCTGGTGGTGGAGGGCCCCGGCCATCTGCGCATTCCGCGCCCGGAACTGAAGCATGCCTTCGTGCTGAAGCCGCTGGCTGACATCGCCCCGGACTTCGTCGATCCGGTCAGCGGCCTGGACCTGGCCACGTTGTGGCGCGCGCACAAGCAGTTTGGTGAAGCGTTCGAGGTCGTGGACCTCGAATGACGGGTGGTTGTTGCCGCTGCGCTCGCCGGGCATGGCCCGGCGCTACCGGTAGTGCCGGCCGCTGGCCGGCAACATTTCAGCTGACCGTACGCCCACCATCCACGCGCAACGTGTGGCCGGTGACGAAGCTGGCCTCGGCCGCCAGCCAGTAAACCGCTTCGGCGATTTCCTCGACCGTGCCGATCCGCGCCAGCGGCGTGCGCGCCAGCAGCGCCTCGCGGGCGAAATCGTCCTTGCCCTGTTCCGGCCACAGGATCGCACCGGGTGCCACCGCGTTAACCCGCACCTTCGGCGCCAGTTCCAGCGCCAGCGAGCGGGTGGCCATTTCCAGCGCGGCCTTGGCCATCGCGTAAGCGATGTGGTCGCGCATCGGGTCGGTGCCGTGCAGGTCGGTCAGGTTGACGATGCAGCCGTGCTGGCGGCGCAGGTAAGGCGCGGCGGCCTGGGCCAGCAGCAGCGGCGCCCGTGCGTTGACCGCGTACAGCTCGTCCATCGCCTCGGCGGTGACCTGGCCGAGCGGGGTGGGGAAGAAGTTGGAGGCGTTGTTGACCAGCGCATCCAGGCGGCCGAAGTGGGTGACCGCCTGCTCGACCAGATCGGCCAGGGCATCGGCGTCGCGCAGATCGGCCTGCAACGCCAGCACGCTGCCGGGGCGCTCGTTGTCCAGGTTGAAGGCGGCCTGCTGCAGTTCGGCGCTGGAGGTATGGGCGTGCAGCACCACTGACCAGCCACAGGCGTGGAACTGGCGGGCGATGGCCGCGCCGATCCGGCGTGCGCTGCCGGTGATCAGGGCCACGGGGGCGGTGTCACTCATCGAGGGTCCTCCAAGGCTCGGCTATCCTGTGCACCATTGTCACCGCATTCGAAGACGCCATGCAGCCTACCTTCCCCCTGCCCGAAGCCGATGCCCTGGCCCACAGCGATCAACTGGCCGCCGCCCTGCGTGCCGAGATCCTCGCACAGGGTGGGGCGATGCCGTTCTCCCGCTTCATGGAGCTGTGCCTGTACACGCCGGGCTGGGGCTACTACAGCGCCGGTGCCAGCAAATTCGGCGGCAGCGGCGATTTCACCACCGCACCGGAACTCGGCAGCCTGTTCGCCGGCAGCGTGGCCAATGCACTGGCGCCGGTGTTCGGCCAGCTCGATGCGCACGCACGGATGCTGGAACTGGGCGGCGGCACCGGCGCCTTCGCCGAGGCGGTGCTGCTGCGCCTGGCCGAGCTGGAGGCGCTGCCGGCCCGCTACGCGATCCTCGAGCCCAGTGCGGACCTGCGCCAGCGCCAGCAGGAGCGCCTGCAGCAGAACCTGCCGCCCGAACTGGCCGGCCGGGTGGAATGGCTTGATCGTCCGTTCGAGGACGACTGGGACGGCGTGGTGTTCGCCAACGAGGTGATCGATGCGCTGCCGACACCGCGCTTCCTCATCAAGGACGGCGAGGTATACGAGGAAACCGTCGAACTGGACGGGCAGGGCAACTTCATCCGTGGCGCACAGCCGGCCGACCTGCTGCTCAACGGCGCGGTGCGCCATCTCGAACGCTACCTGGAAAAGCCCTTTGCCGACGGCTACCGTTCCGAAGTGCTGCCGCAGCTACCGTACTGGCTGCAGGCGGTGGCCGGTGGCCTGCGGCGCGGCGCGATGCTGTTCGTGGACTACGGTTACAACCGGGGCGAGTTCTACCAGGAAGAACGCGATGACGGCACCGTGCGCGCGTTCTACCGTCACCACGTGCACAACGAGATCCATCGTTGGCCGGGCCTGCAGGACATCACCGCATCGGTCGATTTCACTGCCATGGCCGAGGCCGGCCTGCATGGCGGATTTGAATTGGCCGGGTACTGCAGCCAGGCCAGTTTCCTGCTCGGCAACGGCCTGGACCAGGTACTGACCCTGGCCGAGGAGCGCACCGATGAGGTGGGCCGCATCCAGTTGCGCGACCAGGTGAAGAAGCTGACCCTGCCAACGGAGATGGGCGAGCGTTTCCAGGCTATTGGCCTGCAGCGCGACGTCGATTTCGAACCGGCTTTCGAACTGGGCGACCTGAGCTGGCGCCTGTGAGTGCAGCGTTGCCGGTGATCAAGCCGCTGCGGCGGCCACGACTGTGGACCGCGTTGTGGGTGTTGGCGGTGCTGACGGTGATCGTGGTCTGCCTGATTCCGCCGCCGCCGATCCCGCTGCCGGAAAACAGCGACAAGGGCGAGCATTTCCTGGCCTATTTCATCCTGGCCGGAAGCGCGGTGCAGCTGTTCCGGCGTGGCCGTCCACTGCTGTGGGTGGGTGCCGGCCTGGTGCTGATGGGCGTCGGCATCGAGTTCGCGCAGGGCGCGTTGACCAGCAACCGCATGGCCGATCCGATGGATGCGGTGGCCAACACCGTTGGCGTGTTGGCGGGGATGGCTACCGCATTGACCCCGCTGCGCGACATGCTGCTGCGCTGGCGGGGGTAAGGCGCGCCAACCAAGGTTGGCATCTACCAAAGGCAGCCAGGCATGGCCTGGCTCTACAGTAGATCCACGCCATGCGTGGATGGATCTCGCTGGCGCCAACCAAGGTTGGCATCTACCAAGGCAGCCAGGCATGGCCTGGCTCTACAGTAGATCCACGCCATGCGTGGATGAATCTCGGCGGCGCTAACCAAGGTTGGCGTCTACCAAAGGCAGCCAGGCATGGCCTGGCGCTACAGTAGATCCACGCCATGCGTGGATGAATCTCACCGGCGCCAACCAAGGTTGGCGTCTACCAAAGGCAGCCAGGCATGGCCTGGCTCTACAGTAGATCCACGCCATGCGTGGATGGATCTCGGCGGCGCCAACCAAGGTTGGCGTCTACCAACGCAGCCAGGCATGGCCTGGCTCTACGTTAGATCCACGCCATGCGTGTCCGCCGTTATTTCCCCAGCGTCACCTCATCCAGCACCCACATCGCCGGGCGCGTGTCGCCGGTGAAGTTGATGCACAGATCGCCCGTGCCCGAGGTGCCCTTCGGCAAAGCCGCACGCAGGGTCACGAAGCCGTCGGCATCGGTCTGCGCCGGCAGCGGCACCTGCGCCAGGACCTTGCCGGTGCAGTCACCGCGACGGATCAGCATTTCGCCGTGCGCGCTCCGCGCCTTTTCGAAGCGACGCTTCGGCTCGTCGTGGGCCAGCTGGAAGTAGTACGGAATGCGGCCTGCGCGCACTTCCACGCTGCCGATGCCATCCAGCTGTGCCTGCGGCCAACGCCAGCACGGCTGGAAGATGTCAACGGTGAACACCGCACGCGCACCTTCGCGCGGACCATCATCTTCCAGGCGCAGTACCAAGCCCTTCTCGCCGACGCAGCTGCGCAGTGCTTCGCTGTGCCGCGACAGCAGCGACTGCGCGGTGTATGCCGCCACCGTCGGCTTCGCAGCCAGCGGCTGGCCCTGGTAGAAGGCGGCAGCCTGCACCGTCGCCGGCAGCGTGGACGTCAGTGGCTGCTGGTACAGCGGCGATTGCGCGGTCACCGGCTTGCCGTCGCTGCTGTAGCGCACTTCATAGCCCAGTGGATTGGCCAGCGACACGGTCACCGTGTTCGCCGCGCGGTCATCGGTGTAGGCCACGCCCACTTCGAACGGCGTCTGTGCGTAGGCCAGGCCCCAGGCGCGATAGCGCTGCAGCTGCGAGGGCAGGCGGGCCAGGAAGTCGCGGAAATCGCGACGCTCCGGCGTGCTCCAGCCGGTCTCGGCCACGGCGGCCAGGCGCGGGAACAGGTTGTGCTGCAGACGCGCGTAAGTGCGCGTGTGCTCGGTGAACATGTTCGCCTGCAGGCCGAGGATGTGCCCGCGCTTGTCGGCGGCCAGTTCGGTCGGCACCGGTTCGTAGTTGTAGAGCTTGGCCAGGTTCACCTGCGTCGGTCGGCCCGGCGGTTCGTTCGGCGAGGCCGTCTGCAGGTAATCCAGGTACAGGTGGCTGACCGGCGACATCACCACATCGTGGCCGGCGCTGGCCGCAGCCAGCCCGCCCTCGGTACCGCGCCAGGACATCACCGTGGCCTGCGGCGGCAGGCCGCCCTCAAGGATTTCGTCCCAGCCGATCAGGCGACGGTCGTGTTGTTCCAGGAAGGTTTCCAGGCGCTTGATGATGTGGCTCTGCATGGCCATCTCATCCTTGATGCCCAGCGCGCGCATGCGCTGCTGCACCTGTTTTGATGCCTCCCACTGGTCCTTCACTGCCTCGTCGCCACCCACATGCACGTACCTGGCCGGGAACAGCTGGATCACTTCTTCCAGCACGTTTTCCAGGAAGGTAACGGTGCCGTCCTCGACGTTGAACAGGTTCGGGAACACGCCCCATTCGCTCAACGGCTTCAACGGCGTGTCGATCGTTCCCAGCTCCGGATAGGCGGCGATGGCAGCGGTGGCGTGGCCGGGTACATCGATCTCTGGAATCACCTGGATATGCAGCTTGGCGGCGTAGGCGATCACTTCGCGGATCTGGTCCTGCGTGTAGAAGCCGCAGTACGGATGCTCCTTGCCACTGACCGGATCGATGCCGCCATCACCGGCCGGCAGGCGGCAGCTGCCGACTTCGGTCAGCTTCGGGTAGCGCTTGATCTCCATGCGCCAGCCCTGGTCGTCGGTCAGGTGCCAATGGAAGGTGTTGAGCTTGTGCGCGGCCATCGCATCGAGCACGCGCTTGATCTCGTCCAGGCTCTGGAAGTGCCGTGCCGAGTCGAGCATGAAGCCACGCCAGCTGAAGCGCGGCGCATCCTGGATCTGCACGGCCGGCAGCACGCCGTTGCTGCCGCCGGTGGCGAGCTGGGCCAGGGTGGTGGCGCCGTAGAACAGGCCGGTCTCGTTGCCGGCCTGCACCAGCACGCCCTGCGCGGTGCTTTCCAGCGTGTAGCCCTCGCCGCTGTCGCGGAAGGTCGGCACGATCTGGAAGCGGATGCTGGTGCCCTTGGCGGCGGCCTTGCCGTTGGCCACGGCCAGTCGCGGCCCACCACTGCGCGCCAGCAGGTCGGCGAACTGTGCGGCCACGCGCTGTGCGGCTTCGCCATCGGCATGCAGCACGGTAGCGGCGCCCACGGTGATGCCCGCGCCGTTGCCGCGCTGCACGTTGGCCGGTGCGGGAATCAACATCAGGCTGCCGGCGCGCAGCTGCGGTCCAGGGCCGGTATCGAGTGCCGGGGCATCGGCGGCCAGTGCCGGCAGCACAGGCAGGGCGGCCAGCAGGCTGCCCAGCAACAGAAGGCTGCGCATCCTGGCGCGGGTGGGCTTCGTCATCGGAAGGACTCCTTGGATCGGGTGCGATGTTCGCTATACATGAAAAACGCCGGGCCCGGAATGACCCAGGCCCGGCGTGCGTGCACGACTCGGCGATGAGGCTGCCGCTGGATCAGTACTTGAAGCGGAAGTTCAGGTAGTACTGGCGACCGTTGCTGTAGAACGAGGTCGGAATGGCCGCGGTCTGGTAGTACTTGTAGGTCGGGTTGTTGAGGTTCAGGCCATCCAGGCTGATGCTCAGCCAGTCGGTGGCCTTGAAGCTCAGCGACGCCGACAGCGTGCCGAAGTCATCCTGGTAGTACGGGTTGGTGCCCGACAGGCTGATCAGGAACGAGGAACGGTGGGTATAGCTGACCCGTGCGCCGAAGCGCTCGTTCTCGAAGTACGCGCCCACGTTGTAGGTGTTCTTCGAGGTGCCCAGCAGGTTGTGCGAACCATCGGACCAGGTGTGCGCGGTCGTGCCGTTGGCGTAGGTGTAGTTGGCGTTGACGCCGAAGTATTCGCCGATCGGCTGCTCGTAGGCCACTTCCACGCCGGTGACCTTGCCGTCGGCATTGATCGGGGTGGAGATCTGGTAGGTCTCAAGCTGGTTGGTCAGTTCGCTGTACAGCTGGCGCGAGACGACGTCGAAGGCGATGTAGTCCTTCAGGTCCATGTGGTAGGCGCCGATCGACAACAGGCCGCGCGGCATGAAGTACCACTCCAGGTTGGCATCCAGGTTGGTGGACAGGGTCGGCTTGAGGTTCGGGTTGCCGCCGCCACCGGTCCGGTTCAGGTCGGAACCGTACGAGGACGCGCCCAGTGCCGAGTAGTCCGGCAGGGTCTGGGTCTGCGACGCGGCCACGCGCAGCACGAGGTTGTCGTCCAGGTCGAACTTGATGTTGGCGCTGGGCAGCACGCGGTTGCGCTTGTTCTGGAAGGCCATGCGTTCCCACATGCCGAACAGGCTGCTGACATCCGCATCGGCAGCATTGCTGACGGCGTTGTAGGTATCGATGTCCTGCTTGATGTTGACGTAGCGCAGGCCCAGGTTGCCGCTCCACCAGTCACCGCGGAAATTGGCCTGCACGTAGCCGGCGAAGTTCCTTTCCTTCACCCGCCACTCGGCGCCGTAATTGTGGCGACCGGTCGGACCGTCGTTGCCCGCCAGCCAGGTGGAGTTGTTGGTCACCGCATCCTTCAGCGCACCGGGGGTGAAGTACCAGATGTTGCGCGGGAAGGTGCCGCCGATATCGCCGGCAAAACCGTTAGGGTAGTTGGAGGTGGCGCCGTTCTTCAGTGCACTCCAGATGTCACCCGGGGTCGCGCCTTCCGGCGACAGCGCTTCGCGCTTGTGATCGGCAAAGCGCACACCGAAATCGAGCGAGCTCAGCACGCCGCCGTCGTTGAAGTACTGGTTGAAGTCGAGCGTGGCCCACTTCTCCTTGTCTTCGGCGGTGACCTGCTGGTTGCCCCAGGTGCCGAAGCTGGTGACGCCGTTGGGCGAGAGGTCGCCGCCGACGTTCCAGTCGATCGGCGAGCCGCTGCCGTGCGTGGCCCAGCTGGCGCCACCGCCGCCGGCCAGGGTGACCTCGGCGATGTACTGGCGCGGGGTCTCACCGGTGCCCTTGGTGCTGCCGGCCTGGAACTTGGCGGTCAGGCTGTCGCTGATCTGCCAGTCGGCATCGAAGGTGACGTAGCTCGACTTGGCCTTCGACTCGCGGTAGATCATGTCGTACACCGCGTAGTTGGTGCCCGGCACGCCTGCGTAGGTGGCGTTGGTCAGCACGCCATCCTTGACCACATAGCCCGGGTTCGGCGCCTGCACCTTGGCGAAGCTGTTGCCGAACATCATGAAGTTGCGGTTGTAGTTGTTCGCCTTCAGCTCGGAGCTGAAACCATTCAGGCCCAGGGTGAGGGTGTCGGTCGGCTTGAACTGCAGCGAGACCAGGCCGCCCTTGCGCTCACGGGTCTGTTCGAACAGGGTCGAACCCAGCAGGCCGGGAACGTTGACGCCGATCAGGTCCGGATTGGTCAGGGCCACCGGGTCGTCGGCGCCGATCTTGAAGAAGCCACCCGGAATTTCCTGCGCTTCACGGCGCAGTTCGCGCTTCTGGCTGAAGCCCTGCACCATCACGCCGAAGGTGTTTTCTTCGTTCTTGTAGTTGAACAATGCCGAGTACTGCGGGTCGTTCGACTTGGCCTGGTCCGAGCGCACCATGCCGATCGAGCCTTCAGCGGTGAACTGCTTGGAGAACTCCAGCGGCTTGCGGGTGATGATGTTGACGGTACCGGTGGTGCCACCGTCCTGCAGCTTGGCCTGCGAGGACTTGTTCACTTCCACCGAGCTGACCAGTTCCGACGGCAGCAGCGAGTAGCTGACGCTGCGGCCGACGTTGTTGCCCTGGCTGAGCACGAACCAGTCGGCCGAACCGACGGTGTGGCCGTTGATCAGGGTCTGGGTGAGGCTGGGGCTGGTGCCGCGCAGGCTGACACGGTCGGCTTCGTCGAAGCCGCCCTCATCGGCGCTGGACGAGCTGATGTTGACGCCCGGCAGGCGCTGCAGGGTATCGGCGACGTTGTGCGCCGGCAGCTTGCCCACGTCTTCGGCGGTGACCACTTCCACGCGCGCATTGGCTTCGCGCTTGGTGTCCAGCGACTTCTCCATCGAACCGCGGATACCGGTAACGGTGACGGTGTCCAGATCGGTGGCGGTCGGGGCGGCCTGCTGCGCGTGCGCACTGAAGGCGATGCAGCTGACGATGGCGGCCGAAAGCAAGGTCTTGCGGGTATTCATGATGTCTCTCCTCATCACTCGATTGGATGCCGGCGGCGATATGGGATTGCGGTTGCGATGACGTGCGCGGGGCGGCGGCGATGTCCCGGCATTGGCGTGCCACGTACTGCGTGCTGCGATTGCGTTGAAGCCGATTGCAGGTTCAGGCGTCGGCGTGGAGCAGGTACCAGCTGGCAGCGCCGATCACGCCCAGCTGTCCGTGCTCGACCACCTTCACCGGGATGCGTGCCAGCGCCTCGCCCATCGGCCCCTTCTGCAGGTAGCGTTCGACGAAGGTGCTGGTACGCAGGTACTCGCGGATCTGCGGCAGGATCCCGCCGGCCAGGTAGACCCCGCCGTGGGCGCCATAGAACAGGGCCATGTCGCCGATGGTGCTGCCGAGCAGGCCGCAGAACACATCCAGCGCCTGACGCGCCAGCGGATCGGTGCCGGTCATCGCCGCAGCGGTGACCGCATCGGGGCTGGCCAGCGCCGGTGCCTGCCCCTGCAGCGCGCAGATCGCGCGGTACAGGTTCATCAGGCCGGGACCGGAAAGGGCATGTTCGATCGACACGTGCGCGCGGTCGCGCTGCATGTGGCGGACGATCGCCATTTCCAGTTCGGTGCTGGCGGCCAGGGTCGGCTGCCCGGCCTCGGTGGCCAGCACCACCGGGCCGTTGGCGGTGGGAATCCACAGCGCTGCGCCCAGGCCCGTGCCGGGGCCGACCACCAGGGTCGGGCCGCGCGGCGCCGTTTCCGGGCCGCACAGGTGCAGCACGCCGCTGGCATCGACCTGCGCGGCCGCGTAGGCCACCGCTTCGAAGTCGTTGACGATGTGCACCCGCTGCAGGCCGACGTCGGCCTCGATCTGCCGCGCCGACAACGGCCACGGCACGTTGGCGGTGATCACCGTGCCGTCTTCGCGGGCATAGCCGGCGGTGGCGACCACGCAATGCGACGGGCGCGGGCCTTCGGCCAGGAAGTCGGCGAGGATCGCGCTGAGCCCGGCGTGGTCGGCGTTGCGGTACTTGCGGTAATCGAGCACCTGCACCGGATGGGCATCGTCGCCGCTGGCCTGGACCCGGGCGACACGCACATGGGTGCCGCCAACGTCGGCAGCCAGGAACGAGGGCGCGACGCGGGACAGGACATGGGCCGGGGCGGGATGGCTGGCGGTCACGCGGGCTCCTGCTGCAGGTGAGGCCGGCCCCGGGAAGGGCAACGATGGAGCCGGCGATTGGGCGGAGTCTGTAACCGCGTTGACAACGATGTCAACGAGTTCGTGACACTTTCGTTGCTGCGCCGCAACGAATGCAGATCGCCGTAAACGTTTACATGGCGTGAGTACTGCATCCCGGGCAGAACCGTTGCAGCAAGGGGCTTCAAGGGCCAAGCGCATTCAGCGGATGGCCGTGCAACGCGCTTGCGCAGTGCAACATGAGGTGTGGTGACCCGTGCAGGGAAGTTGACAAACGGTCGCTGTCCATCGAAAGAATGTGACAACGTTGTTCCCAGCCACTCTCCGACGCCGTGTTCTGCGGCCGTCGCCGCAGGAGCCTTCCTGATGTCAGCCGTCCCCGCTGCAAGCGCACGCCCGAACGTGGCCTCGTCCATCGCCATCGTCGGCGTGCTGTTCTTCCTGATCGGCTTCTTCACCTGGCTCAACGGCCCGTTGATCACCTTCGTCAAACTCGCCTTCGAGCTGAGCGAGGTCGGCGCCTTCCTGGTGCTGATGGTGTTCTACCTGTCCTACTTCTTCCTGGCCCTGCCGGCGTCGTGGATCCTGCGCCGCACCGGCATGAAAAAAGGCCTGAGCCTGAGCCTGCTGGTGATGGCCGGTGGTGCGGCGTTGTTCGGTGAATTCGCCACCCAGCGCTGGTATCCCGGTGCACTGGGCGGCCTGTTCGTGATCGGTAGCGGCCTTGCGCTGCTGCAGACCGCGATCAACCCGTACATCTCCATCCTCGGCCCGATCGAAACCGCCGCACGGCGCATCGCGATGATGGGCATCTGCAACAAGATCGCTGGCATCCTTGCGCCGATATTGATCGGCACCCTGGTGCTGCATGGCATCGGTGATCTCGACGCTCAGGTGCAGGCCGCCGATGCGGCCACCAAGGCCACGCTGCTCAACCAGTTCGCGGCCAAGATCCACGCACCGTATCTGGCCATGGCTGGTTTGCTGGTGCTGCTGGCGGTGGCGGTATTGTTCTCGCCGCTGCCCGAAATCAAGGCCTCCGAGGCCAATGCCACACCGGCCGGCGTGCCAGGCAAGGCCGAGCGCAGCAGCATCTTCCAGTTCCCGCATCTGTGGCTGGGCGTGCTCTGCCTGTTCGTCTACGTCGGCGTGGAAGTGATGGCCGGAGATGCCATCGGTACCTACGGTCATGGCTTCGACCTGCCGCTGGACCAGACCAAGATGTTCACCGCATTCACCCTGTTTGCGATGCTCATCGGCTACGTGGTCGGCCTGGTGTTGATCCCGCGAGTGGTCTCGCAGTCGCGCTACCTGACCGTCTCGGCGGTACTGGGCGTGCTGTTCTGCCTGGGCGCCTTCTTCACCCACGGCTATGTGTCGGTCGCCTTCGTGGCGCTTCTGGGCTTTGCCAACGCGATGATGTGGCCGGCGATCTTCCCGCTGGCGATCCGTGGCCTGGGCCGCTTCACCGAAACCGGTTCGGCGCTGCTGGTCATGGGCATCGCTGGCGGCGCGATCATTCCGCAGCTGTTTGCCGTGCTCAAGCAGCACATCGACTTCCAGCTGGTGTTCCTGCTGCTGATGGTGCCCTGCTACCTGTACATCCTGTTCTACTCGGTGGTCGGCCATCGCGTCGGCCTGCCGCAGGACAAGGTCTGATCGGCGATGATGGACGGCAGCCAACCCCAGGAAAAGCCGATGCGCAGAGCGACCATCAAGGACGTTGCCGAAAAGGCCAAGGTCTCGCTGAAGACGGTGTCGCGGGTGATCAACAACGAGCCCTCGGTGATGCAGGCCACCCGTGCACGGGTGCTGCGTGCCATTGCCGAGCTCGACTACGAACCCGATCCGTCGGCGCGCAACCTGCGCAGCGGCACCACCTTCGTGATCGGGCTGGTGTACGACAACCCCAACCCGTACCACATCATCGGCGTGCAGAACGGCGTGCTCGCGGCCTGCCGCGAAACCGGCTTCGGCCTGCAGATCCATCCGTGCGATTCCAGTTCGCCGCTGCTGGCCGATGAACTGGCCGACTGGGTGCAGCGCTCGCGCCTGGCCGGGCTGGTGCTGACCGCACCGATGTCCGAACGTCGCGACCTGGTCCAGGCGCTCACCGCGCGCGGCATCAAGCTGGTGCGGATCATTGCCGCCACCGAAGATCCGGCCGATGGCGCCTGCGTGTTCGTCGACGACCGCGAAGCTGCCTATGAAATCACCGAGCACCTGATCCAGCTGGGCCACCAGCGCATCGGCTTCCTCTGGGGTGGCACCTCGCACCGTTCTTCGGGCGAACGCTACGCCGGTTACGAGGCCGCGCTGAAGGACTACGGCATGACCGTGGACAAGCATCTGGTGGTGCAGGGCGACTACACCTTCGACGATGGTTTCCGCGGTGCGCGGCGCCTGCTGGCACTGCGCGAACCGCCCACCGCCATCTTCGGTTCCAACGATGAAATCGCCGCTGGCGTGCTGGCCGCAGCGAAGTCGGCCGGCATGAACGTGCCCTACGACCTGTCCATTGCCGGCTTCGAGGACAGTCCGTTCTCGCGGCAGTCGTGGCCGCCGCTGACCACCGCCAAGCAGGCCACCGAAGACATCGCCCGCCATGCCGCGCGCCTGCTGATCGCACAGCTGCGCAGCGATGCCTACGACGATGCGCCGGCGCCGCTGCACAACCAGGGCTTCGTGCCGCAACTGGTGGTGCGCGGCTCGACCGCACCGATGCGTCCTGCCGCCGCGCGCCCCCTTCCTTCCGATCCTTCCTGAGCCTGCCATGTCGCTGTCCGATCCCACCGCCACCCTGATGTTCGCCGAGGCTGCCGAAGCGGCCGAGGTCGTTGCCCGCCAGTTCGCCCGCAACCACGCCGTGATGGAGACGCTGGCAGCCAGCCTGCGCGCTGCGCCGCCGCCGTTCGTGGTGACCTGCGCACGTGGCAGCTCCGACCATGCCGCGACCTACGGCAAGTACCTGCTGGAAACCCAGCTGGGCCTGGTCGTTGCCTCGGCCTCGCCATCGGTGGGCTCGGTCTACGCCGCACCGCTGCAGCTGCGCGGTGCGTTGTTCATTGTCATCTCGCAGTCCGGCAAGAGCCCGGACCTGCTGCGCAATGCCGAAGCGGCCAAGGCCGCTGGCGCGCGCGTGGTGGCGCTGGTCAACGTCGAGGATTCTCCGCTGGCACAACTGGCCGACACGGTCATTCCGCTGCATGCCGGCGTGGAGAAGAGCGTGGCGGCGACCAAGAGCTACCTCGCTTCGTTGTCCGCGCTGCTGCAGCTGGCCGCGTACTGGAAGCAGGACAGCGCGCTGCGCAACGCTCTGGACCTGCTGCCCGATGCCATGCGCGAGGCTTGGCAATGCGACTGGAGCGCGGTGACCGATGGCCTGGTGGAGGCCAACAACCTGTTCGTGCTCGGCCGTGGCCTCGGCCTGGGCGCGGCGCAGGAAGCGGCGCTGAAGTTCAAGGAAACCTGCAGTCTGCATGCCGAGGCCTACAGCTCGGCCGAGGTCAAGCATGGTCCGATGGCGCTGGTCGATCGCGGCTTCCCGGTGCTGGCCTTTGCCCAGCCCGATGAGACCGGCGCCGGTACCCGTGCCGTGGCTGAAGAGTTCACCGCACGTGGCGCCAAGGTGTGGCTGGCCGGTGCCGGCGGCAACCTGCCGGTCGCTGCCGCGCCGCATCCGCTGTGCGCGCCGCTGCTGACGGTGCAGAGCTTCTATCGCGCGATCAATGCACTGGCGCTGCGCCGTGGCTTCAACCCGGATCTGCCGCCGCATCTGAACAAGGTGACGGAGACGGTGTGATGGCAACCGTCCTGCGCAATGCCCGCATTCTTGCCGGCGATGAGTTCCGCGATGATCTTGCGGTGGTGATCGAAGACGGCCACATCAGCGCGCTGCTGCCCGACGCGGCGCCGCAGCTGGGTACGGCCGACGAGCAGGTGGATCTTGGCGGTGGCTGGCTGCTGCCCGGCTTCATCGATGTACAGGTCAATGGCGGTGGCGGCGCGCTGTTCAACAACACGCCCGACGTCGAGTCGCTGCGTACGATTGCCCGTGCGCATCGCCGCTTCGGCACCACGGCGATGCTGCCGACCCTGATCAGTGACGACGTGGTCGTGATGCGCGAGGCGATCGGCGCGATGCGCCAGGCGATCGCACAGGGCGTGCCCGGCGTGATCGGCATCCACCTGGAAGGCCCGTACATCGCACCGGCGCGCAAGGGCACGCACGATGCCAGCAAGTTCCGCGTGCCGGACGAGCAGGAAATCGAACTGGCGTCGTCGCTCGACAACGGCGTGACCCTGCTGACCCTGGCGCCCGAGCGCGTGCCGCTGGAGACCATCCGCGCGCTGGTCGAGCGCGGTGTGATCGTCGCTGCTGGCCACACGGCCGGCACCTATGAAGAGATCCGTGCCGGCCTCGATGCCGGCGTGCGTGGCTTCACCCATCTGTACAACGCGATGTCGCCGCTGCAGGGCCGCGAACCCGGCGCAGTGGGCGCGGCGCTGGAAGATCGCGACAGCTGGATCGGCATCATCGTCGATGGCGTGCACGTGCATCCGGCCAGCCTGCGGGTGGCGCTGGCGGCCAAGCCGCGTGGCCGCCTGCTGCTGGTGACCGATGCGATGCCGCCGGTCGGTGCCGACGATCCGAGCTACGTGCTGTATGGCGAAACCATTACTGCCATCGACGGCGTGGTGCGCAACGCGGCCGGCTCGCTGGCCGGTTCGGCGCTGGACATGGCCACTGCCGTGCGCAACACCGTGCAGTTGCTGCGCCAGCCGCTGGCCGAAGCCGCGCGCATGGCATCGACCTATCCGGCGCAGTTCCTCAATGTCGATGATCGCCTGGGTTACATCGCCGAGGGCTACCAGGCCGACCTGGTGCTGCTGGACGACGCGCTGCAGGTGCGTGGTACGTGGATCGCCGGCCAGTACGAGGCGGCCTGACGATGAGCAGCGCGCCGCCACGCCGGTTGGGCTCGATCGACGCCCTGCGCGGCATGACCGTGGCGGCGATGCTGCTGGTCAACAACCCAGGCGACTGGAGCGCGGTGTTCGCGCCGCTGCGCCATTCCGACTGGCACGGCTGTACGCCGACCGACCTGGTGTTCCCGTTCTTCCTGTTCCTTGTTGGCGTGTCGATGGCCTTCAGCGTCGCACCGCGCGCGCTGGATCCGGCCGCACGGCCTGCGCTTGCACGTGGCGTGCTGGAACGCGCGCTGCGCATCGCCGTTGCCGGTGTGCTGCTGCACCTGCTGGTGTGGTGGGCACTGCACACGCACCATTTCCGCATCTGGGGCGTGCTGCAGCGCATTGCGCTGTGCGCGGCCGTGGTGGGCGTGCTGGCGGTGTATGCGCGCCCGCGCGTGCAGGCGGCCGCGCTGGTGGCGCTGCTGGTGGGCTACGCCGCGCTGCTGCTGGGCGTGGGTGACCTGGCGCCGTGGACCAACCCGGCCAGTCGCTTGGATACCACCTTGTTCGCGCCATGGGTCTACCAATGGCAGGCCGATACCGGTCTGGGCCATGACCCGGAAGGATTGCTGAGCAGTCTGGGCGCATTGGCCAGCACCGTGCTGGGCCTGCTGGCCGGGGGCCTGCTGCGCAGTGGCCGCGCCGGTGCATTGGCCGCGCTGGGTGCGGTCACCGCCGTGCTTGGCCTGCTGCTGGCAACCGTACTGCCGCTCAACAAGCAGCTGTGGACGCCCAGCTACGTGCTGTGGACTGGTGGCCTGGCCGCGCTGGCATTGTGGCTGGGCCACCTGCTGATCGACCGCAAGGGATGGCCGGCACTGGGCCGGCGCTTCGGCGTCAATGCCATCACCGCCTATCTGGGTGCCTCGGTGATGTCGGTGATCCTGTTGGCCACCGGCGCCTGGGGTTGGGTCTGGCAACAGTTGGCCGCAGCGATGCCACAGGCGCTGGAGCTGGCCTCGATGCTGCAGGCGTTGGCGTTCGTCGCGCTGTGGTGGGGCGTGGCGTGGTGGTTGGACCGACGTCGCATTTATCTGAAGATCTGAGCGCGGCAAACATCGTGGAGAACGGCCCATCCACGCATGGCGTGGATCTACTGGGCATGGCCCATCCGTGTGTGGTGTGGCGCCACGGTTCATCCACGCGTGGCGCGGATCCATGGCCCATCCATGCGTGGCATGCCTGCTGTAGATCCACGCCATGCGTGGATGTTCCATCCGGGCGATGGGAAATGAATCGGTTCATCGACATGCGGGCTGCGTGACTACTTCCCGGTTTCACAACGAAAGCGTGACTGACTGCCGATAAGTTCACCTATCGAAACCATTCATGGCAGGGCAGACTGCATCAGCAGTGTCGTACAGAGCATCCGCAGTTCCTGATCCCCCGACCCAGGAGTGCTGTATGTCCCATGTCGTCCCGCGCGGGTTCCGCCAGCGCCGCTTGACCGTTTCCCTGCTGCAGATCCTGGCGATGCCCTCGCTGCTCGCCCTGTCCGCCCCTGCCGCCTGGGCCGGCTGCGACGCGACGGCTCCCGTGGCCGGGCAGACCGTCACCTGCAGCAGCACCGCCCCCAATCCCGAGCCAGCAGCCATCAGCGCCAGTGGCGCGGCGGGCATCACCGTGAATGTTGGCAATGGCGCGCAGCTGCAGCAGGCCGGCGCGGGCAGCGCCGTCTCCCTGCTCGGCGCGGGCGGGCACGTGCTCACCAATCTCGGCACCATCAGCTCGGCGAGCGGTACCGCGGTACAGCTTGGCGGCGGCAGCCGCGTCGACAACACCGGCAGCATCAGTTCCGGCAGCGGTATCGCACTGCAGTTCAGCGGTGCCGGCGACAGCGAGCTGGTCAACCGCGGCACCATCAGTGGCAGCAGCGGCGTGCAGTTCGGTGCCGGCAACGATCGTCTGCAGATGCTGGCCGGCAGCATCAGCGGCGGCGTGCAGCAGGGCGATGGCAACGATGTGCTGCTGCTCAGCGGCGGCACCATCGACAGCCTCGACCAGGGCAATGGCGATGACCAGCTGACCGTCAACGCCGGCACCATCACCGGGCTGGTGACGCAGGGCAGTGGCCGCGATGATTTCGTCATGACTGGCGGCACCATCGGCGCCCTGCAGCAGGGCGACAACATCGACACCTTCCGCATGAGCGGTGGCCGCATCGTTGGCGCGTTCGAAGATGGCGACCAGGCGTGGATGACCGGCGGCCGCATCGGCCGCGTCAACATGAAACTGGACAAGAACCTGTGGGACATGTCCGGCGGCACCGTCGACGGCAACGTGGTCACCGGCTTCGACACCGACACCATCATCATCTCCAACGACGCCTACATCGGCGGCAACATCAGCGTCAGTGGCGGCGCCGACAGCGTCACCATCACCGGTGGCACGGTGCGTGGCCAGGTGCTGCTGAGCACCGGCAACGACACCTTCAACTGGAATGGCGGCGGCATTGTCTACGGCGCCATCGACATGGGCCCAGACGATGACGTCGCGACCCTGGGCAATCTCAACCAGGCCAACCTCGGCGCTGTACCGCTGTTCGATGGTGGCACCGGCAGCGATCGCCTCAGCTTCAACAACGTCAAGACCGCTGGCGTCGGACGCTTCCAGAACTGGGAAGCGATCAGCCTGGCCAGCAGCACCGAGCTCACCTTCGATGGCGACCTGGTGCTGGGCGACAGTGCCACCGGCACCGGCAGCTTGAACGTGGACGAGACCAGCACGCTGTTCGGCGGTGGCGGCAACCATGCGATCCGTCCGTTCGCGACAGCTGCGCTGGTGAACATGGTCAACGCCGGACGCATTGATCTGACCAACAACAGCGGCGCCGGCGATGCCTTCACCATCCGTGGCAACTATCGCGGCGACGGCGGTGGCGTGTACCTGCAGACCGTGCTGGGTGCGGACGACTCAGCCAGCGACCGCCTGGTCTTTGATGGCGGCACCGCCACCGGCAGCACCGGCCTTGGCATCATCAACACCGGTGGCGGAGGAGCGGCCACGCTGGTCGACGGTATCCTGGTGGTGCAGGCGCTGAACGGCGCAACCACCGCGCCAGGCGCGTTCTCGTTGTTCGCACCGGTCTCGGCCGGTGCCTACGAGTATTTCCTGTTCAAGGGCGGCGTCAGCGCCGGCACCGGCGAGAACTGGTACCTGCGTTCGACATTGGCGGCCGGGCCGACGCCCGCGCCGAACGGCGGCGGCGAAGTACTGCCGCCGCCACCGCCGACGCCACCGGTGGCGCCACCGCCGCCGATTCCCCCGGCACCCCCACCGCCGCCAGAGGGTGCCACCGATCCGGACCTGACCGCAGGCGAGACCGCACCGCCGCCACCGCCGCCGGAACCTGCGCCCGTAGCGCCGCCCAGTGATCCACCCGTACCGGACGTGCCGGTGGCCGGTGGCAGCCTGCCCGGTACCGGTTCGCCGCCGCCCAGTGCGGGGGCAAGGCCCGCCGCGCCGAACGAGAACGGCCTGGTGCCGCTGTACCGCCTGGAGACCGCGGCCTACGCCGTGGTGCCACCGCTGCTGCGCGAGACCTCGCTGGCCAGCCTGGGGACCTTCCATGAGCGCCAGGGCGAACAGCGACTGCTGTACAACCAGGGCGCCTTCCGCACGGCGTGGGGACGGCTGGTCGGGCAGAGCAGCGAGATCCACTGGAAAGGCGATGCACGGCCCGGCTTCGATGGTGACGTGATGGGTGTGCAGGCAGGCCTGGATGTGTGGGCTGCCAGCGGTGACAGCCACCGCAACCAGATCGGCGTGTTCGTCGGCCGCACTCGCGCCGATGGCAGGATCACCGGCCTGGCGGTAGGCTGGGACAACGTGTTGGTCGGCCAGAGCCGGTTGGACGACAAGCACGTGGGCCTGTACTGGACGTTGACCGACAGCAGCGGCGGCTACATCGATGCGGTGGCGATGCAGAGCCGCTACGACGGCCGCACGCGCTCCTCGCGCGGGCTGGGCATCGACCTCAAGGGCGATGGCACCACGCTGTCGCTGGAAGCGGGCAAGCCACTGCTGCAGTTCGGGCAGTCATCGTGGTGGCTGGAACCGCAGCTGCAGGTGATCTGGCAGCGCAGTTCACTGGATGACCAGCGTGATCTGGTGTCCACCGTTTCCTTCGACAACGACAACGCCTGGACCGGCCGCGTCGGCCTGCGCCTGGCGGGCGATTACCAGTTGGCCGACAACGGCTGGCAGCCGTACTTCAAGTTGAACTACTGGCATGGCCGTTCAGGCGAGGACCGCATCCTGTTCGACAGCGACGCGATCATCAATTCGCAGCGCTCGCGTGCTGTGGAGGCCGGTGTCGGCGTGGTCGGGCGCTTCAACCGCACGATCAGCGCGTATGCCGTGGCCGACTACACCCGCGAGGTTGGTGGCAGCGACAACGGCAAGCGCCGCATCATCGAAGGCAACATCGGCCTGCGCGCGAACTGGTGACGACCTCCGCTTTGGTGGGTGTCGACCCAGGTCGACACGAATCCAACCGACGCCATGACCCGCTCTGGTGGGTGCCGACCCAGGTCGGCACGAATCCCCCCGGCGCCATGATCCGCTCTGGTAGGTGTCGACCTCGGTCGACACGAATCCCTCCAGCGCCATGACCTGCTCTGGTAGGTGTCGACCTCGGTCGACACGAATCCCTCCAGCGGCATGACCCGCTCTGGTAGGTGTCGACCTCGGTCGACACGCCTTTCCACCAGTCAAGCAATCCCAACGCCGCTGTATTACAACGGCGAACGCCCCAGCAACGCACCCGCGTGTTCGGCCAGCAGCTGTACCGCATGCAGCAGCCCTTCCTCGGTCTGTGGCGGGCACTGCGCCTCCGCGTCGTCCAGTTCACGCGCTGCCTGCGTCGCCAGCAGCACACCTCCCAGCGCCGACAACGCCAGCAGGCAGCGCGTGGTGCAGGCCAGATCGCGCGCCCGTGCCGGCGTGATGCGCAGTTCCGTCCACGGCTCGCCGTCAGCGACGTGGCAGCGCGTGACGTCGCGCAGCCGCTTGAAGAAGGCGGGCGTGGGAGCAGCTTCATCGGCTTCGGCCAGCGCGTCTTCCAGCGCCTCGGCGGTGGCGTTGGGCAGCTGCAGGTCGGGCAGGGCATCGCCCAGCAATGTGTGCAGGCGCGGATAGGTGGGGTAGAGCGTGGTCATGGCAACAACCTCACAGGGCTGGGCCACCTGCGGAATGCAAGGTGGCGGGCGGTGCGGGTTGGCGTGCCGGTGAAGCTTTCCAGAGGAAATGAAGCCGGCGGATCCGGAAGATCCCCTCGCACCGCCCGCCGCAGAACGACGGACGGTGCATTGTTCGGTCCTGCAACGTCGTTGCAAGTCCGCCTCTGAAAAGCTTCATTCGGGACGCCAATCCCGGCCAACACAGAACGCGCTGGCATAAGGAATTTCACACGCTGGCCGGCCTGTTGGAATGAGTGAAGTTGCAGATTTCCGGAGGGTGCATGTCGTGCCAGAAACGACGCGTTGCGTGATAGCGCCAGGCCATTGGACACAGTTATCCTTCCCGTTCACTACATGACATGGAGTCGTCAATGCTGAAGTACAGGGATGCGCGCATAGCCATGCTCGGCATGCTTCTGATTTCATCCGCTGCCGGAGCGGCGGAAGCTGCGGTCGAACTGCCTACGCCTGAAGCACGTGACCAGATGTTGGAACTGCTGGAAACGCAGTCGCTGTATCGCGACCGCGTGGATTGGAGCGAGGTGCGCATGCAGCTGGCCGCCGCTGGCAGTGACCGCGTTCTGCAACGCCGTTTGCTGGATGAGGCGGCTGCACGCAGCAGCGGAGGGCATGGGCGATGGATCTCGCCCGGCGAGCAGCACCAACGTTCCCAGCGCGCCCAGCGTTTGAACGGGGGCCAGAGCGCTGCCTTGTCCGCGCCTCGGCAGGACAACCCACGCATCGGCATATTGCAGGTGAGCCCCTTCGTTGAGGATCTGCGAAAGAGCGAGCAGGAGCGCTATACGGCGCGCAAGGCGTACGCGCTGGCGCTGCAGCAGCGCATCGCCACCTTGGATGATGGTGCACGGTGCGGTTGGGTGGTGGATGTAAGCAGCAATGGCGGCGGCAATATGTGGCCCATGCTGTTGGGACTGTTGCCGTTGCTGCATGGAACCACGGATCCCGAGGGAGGTGTGATTGGTGGGTTCCGCAGTGCTGGCGGCCTGCAGCCCTGGCGGCAGGGGGAGGGAGCGGTGACGGCCGGCGGCAATGGCTCGCTGCGCTCGCGTCAGGCCACCTACACGTTGCGGGTGTCGCCCGCACCTGTCGCGGTCGTGATGGGTGCAGGCACGGCCAGTTCCGGCGAGGCCGTGGCGCTGGCGTTCCGCGGTCAGCCGGGCAGCCGCAGTTTCGGCCAGCCCAGCGCGGGCCTTTCCACCGGCAACCGCCCGGTTCCTCTGGTAGATGGCTCGATGCTTGTGCTGACAGGGAATGTGATGACCGACCGCAGTGGACAGGGCGATGGCGCCAAGCTGCAGCCCGACCAGATCACGCCTAGTGGCCCTTCCACCCTGCTGGCCGCAGAAACATGGTTGCTCGCCCAGCCGGCCTGCAAGGACGGCTGAGCCATGCTGCTGATCGGCCAACACGAGCGGGTGCTGATTGTCGGCCCTACCGAATGCCACCACTGCCTGCGCTGCCAGACCGAAACCGAATTCGTCCCGCAACTGCGCTACAGGATGGCGCGCATCGACCTGCTGTTCGGCTTCGTCTACCAGCGCCGCTACGAGCTGTCCTGCACCGGCTGCGAACATGGCTGGGTGCTGGATACCGAAAGCATGGACCAGCAGCTGGGCGGGGTGCCGATTCCATTCCGGCACCGCTTCGGCCTGCCGGTGATGCTGGTGGTGGTGGCCGGGCTGGCGGTGGCAGGGTGGATGTGGCGGCATGGACACGGTGGGGGCTGACCGTATAACTGAAGTGCTGCGTGCGGCTTATGATCTGGTTGGCGCTTGTACTGCGGAGTTTCCATGAACATTCGTCCTATTCGCACAGAAGTCGACTACCAGAACGCGTTGCGCGAGCTGGAGGCCTATTTCGAGAACGAACCTGCGCTGGATAGCGAAGAGGGAGATCGTTTCGAGATTCTCGCCACCTTGGTGGAGGCCTACGAAGCGAAGCACTACCCGATCGAGCTGCCGGACCCGATTGAAGCGATCCGCTTCCGCATGGAGCAAGGCGGTCTGACCGTCAAGGATCTGGTGCCCTCGATTGGTCAGCTCAACCGCGTATATGAGGTATTGAATCGCAAGCGCGGATTGACCCTGGAGATGATCCGCAATCTGCACCGCAACCTGGGCATTCCGGCGGAAAGCCTGATCGGCCGCTGGGGTCGATTCCGCTGCGGAACGAGGTGTACGTAGGCTGATGCCGGGCCTGCTAAAGTTGCAGCCAGCAACCACGTACCGGAACCGACCATGGACCACGAAACGCCGTTCGAACCCGCCAACGACCTGGAAGTGCGCCTGTTGCAGGCCCAGGACGGAACCCTCACGGCCTCGCAGTTCCTCGACGGCCTGCTGACCGCGCCGGTGTTCGTGCTGCTGGACAAGGCCATCGGTGAAGACGGCGCCTGGGACGAGAGCATTTCGCCGCTGGTGCTGACCAGCGAAAGCGGCGAGCCGATGTTTGCGGTGTTCACCGCGCCCGAGCGCGCGGAGATCTGGCACGAGCAGCTGCCGCAGTTTGCCCACGCCATGCCCATCGCGGTGCATGCACTGCTGTCGGGCATCGGCGAGGGCGTCGGCCTGGTGCTGAACCCCGGCCTGGACGTGGGCATGGAGATGATCCCCGATGCGGTGGAGCAGCTGAAGCAACGCGCGGCGGCGATCACCCGCGGGATGGCGCACTGATAGCGCTGTGGTTGCCGGCCAGCGGCCGGCACTACCGGTAAAAGTGCCGGATAAGCATCAGCGGGCGGCGGCGATCGCCCGTACACGCGCCTTGGCCAGCGCCTCACCAATGGCCGGGCCTTTGAGGTGTGTGGTGTCCAGGTCACGCGCCTGCACTGACAGCGCCGCCCGGTGCAGGCGCTTGAGTGTTTCGCCCTGCGGGTAGTCGCTGTCCTCGAAACCCAGCCGACCGCGCTTGTCGGCCTCGCAGCACAGCGCGATGCGTGCCGTCCGCTCCGGCCGGCGCAACGCATCGCAGCGGCCCAGCAGTTCCAGCACGGTGGCATCGCGCAGTTCGTCGATGCGATGCACGTTCAGATGCTCGCGGCAGACGGCCTCGGCCAACTGCTGGTGCTCGGTCGGAATCTTCAGGCGCGCGCACAGTGCTTTCAGCGGTTTGATGCCGCGCTGCTCGTGCATGATGTGGCGCGGCCATTCCTCGGCCGGGGTCAGGCCCTTGCCGAGGTCGTGGGTCAGTGCGGCGAAGCCGACCAGGTCATCACCGGGCGCCAGCTTTGCCGCCATGTCGCTGACCATTTCCTGGTGGATGCCGGTGTCGACTTCCGGATGGAATTCCGCGCGCTGCGGTACGCCGTACAACGCTTCCAGTTCCGGCAGTATCGGGCCAAGCGCGTGCGCGTCGTGCAGGGTCCGCAGGAACGCCGATGGGCGCTCGCACACCAGTGCCTTGCGCAGTTCCTGCCACACACGTTCCGGTACCAGCGCGTCGAGCTCGCCACTGGCGGCCACCTCGCGCATCAGCGCCATGGTTTCCGGCGCGACGGTAAAACCGAGCGAGGCGAAGCGGGCCATGAAGCGCGCTGCACGCAGCACGCGTAGCGGGTCTTCAACGAATGCGGGACCGACATGGCGCAGCACGCGCTGCTCGATGTCGCGCGCACCGCCATACGGATCGACCAGCGTGCCGCTGTCTTCATCGCAGGCGATGGCATTGACGGTGAAGTCGCGGCGCTGCAGGTCTTCTTCCAGCGTCACCGCCGGATCGGCATCGACCACGAAGCCGCGGTAGCCACGGCCGGATTTGCGTTCGGTGCGGGCCAGCGCGTATTCCTCGCCGGTCTTCGGGTGCAGGAAGACGGGAAAATCACGGCCCACGGCGGTGTAGCCCTGCGCTTCCATCTGCGCGGGCGTGGCGCCGACGACGACCCAGTCACGGTCGCCGGCAGGGCGCTGCAACAGGCGGTCGCGCACGGCGCCGCCGACAAGATAGATCTTCATGGGGGGATGATGGCACGGTAGCGCCGGGCCGTGCCCGGCCGAACACATGGCGTTCGCCGGGCATGGCCCGGCGCTACCGATACCACGTGATCAATCGCCGCCCTGGTCGGCGTTGGCGGCGCAGGTGAAGGCCTTGCGCTTGTCCACCAGGCGGCCCATCAGGCGGTCGCTCAGCGGCAAGGCGTCGCCATTGAGTCGCCAGTCGTAGATCACGCTGAAGGCCAGCACGCGGGCGACATACTCGCGCGTTTCCTTGTAGCTGATGGTCTCGATCCACAGGTCCGGATCGAAGCCCGGGCGCTGGGTCTGCCAGCGTGCGGTCGGCGTCGGGCCCGCGTTGTAGGCGGCGATGGTCACGTAGGGCAGGCCGTCGTACTTGTTCATCAACTGCCGCAGGTACGCGGTGCCGATGGCGATGTTGGTATCCGGGTCGTACAGGCTGTCAGCGCCGCCGTAGCCGGTCAGGCCGATGGACCTGGCCACGCCGGCGCCGGTCGCCGGCAGTACCTGCATCAGGCCCATGGCGTTGGCAGGCGAACGCGCGCGCGGGGTGAAAGTGCTTTCGGCGCGGATCTCGGCGGCCACCCAGGCCGGGTCGATGGCATTGCGTGCCGATTCACGGCGGATCGTGGCGTCGTGGTGCAGCGGGAAGCGCAGGTCGTACAGGCGTTGCTCCTGCGGTTGCTTGCCGAGCGCGAACACCGCGCGGTCGAACCAACCGTTGTCCTGCGCTACGCGCACGGCGAGGCGACGCTGGGTGTCATCGAAGCGCGACAGCGCATTGTTCCATTCGGCCACCGCCCAGCCGGCGCGGTCGATCTGGTACAGCGCCATCGCCCGCTGGATGGCCGGATCGCGGGCCACCGCGGCCTGCGCCTGTGCGCTGTCGTTGGGCTTCCACGGGCACAGCGTGTAGGGCTGCTGCAGCTTGTCCGCAGCGAGGAAGCCATGGAAGGTCGGTGCGCGCGCGGCTTCGCGGAACAACGGCTGCGCCTGCTGTGCCTGGCCGGTCTTTTCCAGCATGCGGCCTTCGAAATAGCGCCAGCGCGAATCGTTGCGCTGGGTCGGGCCCATCTTGCGGATCGCTGCCAGCGTCGCCGGCCAATCGCCGCGCGACATCGCTTCGCGTGCGCGCCATTCGTGCAGGCGTTCGTCGTAGGCCGCATCGGGCACGGCATTCAAACGGCGAGCCGAGTCGGGCAGGTACGACGCCACCGTCCACAGGGCGATCTGGTAACGCACCTGGCCCTGCTGTTCGGCGCTCAGGCCCAGCGCCTGCGCGTACTGCGGCAGCTGCTGCTCGGTAGCGTCCGGGTCGGCCTTGGCCAGCTTGGCCAGGCCGTCGGTGGCGATGCGCCGGCTGCGCTCGTTGCGCGGCCAGTTCAGGGCACTGGCATTGGGCTTGTCGACGAAGGCGGCGTAGGTGTTGGCCAAGGCCAGATCACTGGCCGGCAGGCCGCGCGCAGCCGAACGCATCACCGCCGGCTGCTGTGCATCGGCAGCGGCATCGATGCGTTCCCAGCGCAGCGCGTCGCTCATGCCACCCTGCGCCTGCAGCACGGCGAACACGGCGTCGCAGGCATCGGGCAACGACTTGCCGTTCTTGCGCCACAGATCCTGGGCTTCACCGATCCACTGGGGGTCCAGCTTGCCGGTGGCCTGGCGCGCTGTCAGCTGCGCACAGCGCAGGCCGAGGTTGTCGGTGGGAGCCCAGTTGGCCAGCAGCGTCGGCCAGTCCTGGCGGCGCGCTACAGAGGGCAGCCAGGCGCTGCGGAAGCTGTTGGCCACGGCCTGGCCCTGGTAGCGCTTGAGGAAGGCCTGTGCCTGCGCCGTATCGACGGTGTCGATGTTGCGCCGCAAGTTGGCGAACTCCAGCCAGCCATACGCGGGATGGCGGCTGAGCGCGGCGGCCTGGCCGGGATCGAACTGGCCACGTTCGGCGGCGGCGATGGCGGCCTTCAGCTGGGCGTTCTGGGCATCGAGGGACTGGGCACTCGCGCAGCCGATCAGCAGCGTGGTGGCCAGCGGGAGCAGGGACAGGGCGGTCGAAGATCGTCGGGTCATGGCGACCAGCATAGCGGGCAGTGGCTGAATTCAGTTTCGCATTGTGTACACGGTCGAAGACGGCAACGACAGCTGAATGATGATGGGATCCGCACTGCCGCGAGGGCGGTTGTGCGGCGTAGGTTTGGGCTGGGGCGACCGGCCCTGCTGCAGGGAGCGGCACATGGCATTCAGTAGCGCAGGAAGAAGCGGCCCGCTGGCGGACATCAACGTCACGCCACTGGTGGATGTAATGCTGGTGTTGTTGATCATCTTCATCGTGACCGCGCCGATGTTGTCGCGGCCGATCAACGTGCAGTTGCCGCAGGCCACCGATCGCGTGGTGGATCGCCCCGAGCCGCCGCCGCCGATCGAACTGCGCCTGGATGCGTCCAGCCAGTTGAGCTGGGACGGGCAGCCGATGGCCATCGGCGATCTGCAGTCGCGCCTGCAGGCGCAGGCCAGCGAGCATGCCGGCAACCTGCCGGAGCTGCGCATCAGCACCGATCCGTCGGCCGAGTACGACGGTATGGCCAAGATCCTGGCCGCCGCCGAAGCCACCGGCATGCAACGCATCGCGTTCGTGCAGTGAGCGATTCATCGGTGCGGCCTTCCCAAGGGAAGGCCGCACGTGTACCGGTAGCGCCGGGTCATACCCGGCGGCAGACCTGCGATGTGCGCCGGGCTTGGCAGAGACCTCTTCGACAATTCGCCGGGCATGGCCCGGCGCTACCGTGACCCCGGGGGAATGACCCAGCGCTACGGCGATGTTGTCGTACGCGCATTCCGGTGAATACGTAAGCAAATGACGTTATCTGCTTTCAGAATCGTCAAATTCGCGTGAAAGAGTGTCGGGCATCACGCCGCGATGTTTACCGCTTGTTTACAAAGGAGACGCTGCCGCCATGCAGGGGGGAGCGCGGCAGTCCATGTCCCGACATTCCTTTGGAGAGAGAGCGAATGAATTACCTGCATCACCGCCCCTTGGCGGTTGCCGTCGCGCTGTGCGTGACCGCACTGGCCCCGTTGGGGGCTGCTGCCCAATCGGCCACCACCGACCTGGATCGCGTCGAAGTCACAGGTACCCGCATCAAGCGCGCTGAAGTGGAAGGCCAGGTGCCGGTCCAGACGCTCAACCGCGCCGACATCGAACGCACCGGTCTGACCTCGATCGGTGAAGTGCTGCAACAGCTCACCGGCTCGGGCTCGGCACTCAATGCCAAGTTCAATTCCTCGGGCAACTTCGGTTTCCCACCCGACGGCAGCGGCGTCGGCGCGGGTTCGGCGCAGGTGGACCTTCGCCATCTCGGTGCCAAGCGCGTTCTGGTGCTGGTCGATGGCATCCGCTGGGTCAATGAATCCTCGGCCTCGGGCGTGGGCTCGGCCACCGATCTCAACACCATCCCGCTGGCGATCGTTGAGCGCATCGAAGTGCTGGAAGACGGCGCATCGTCGCTGTACGGCTCCGATGCCATCGCCGGTGTGGTCAACATCATCACCCGCCGCGATTTCGATGGCGGCCAGGTGACGATGAACTACGGTCAGTATGGCAAGGGCGATGGCACGCAGAAGGGCGTGGACCTGGCCTGGGGCAAGAGCGGCGACCGCTACAGCCTGTTCCTGGGCGCAAGCTGGACCAAGCAGGACCCGGTGTATGCGAAGGACCGCGAGCAGTCGCGCTTCCCGATCCCCGGCACCGGCCTGGCCTTCGGCAGCGGCGGCATTCCGCAGGGGCGCTTCGCCTTCGTCGATCCCAACACCGGTGCCGAACAGGACATCGTGCCCAACACCGGCGTGAGCAGCCCGCGTTACGACGGCAGCGCCGGCTGCAACCGCACCGACGACTACCACTGCTTCACCAGCGCCGACCGCTTCAACTTCGCCGAATACAACATGGTGCTGACACCGTCGGAGCGTAAGGGCCTGTTTGGCCAGTTCCGGTTCGACATCACCGACAACGTGCAGTGGTACGTCAAGGCACTGGGCAACCGCCGCGAGTCGACCAACCAGGCCGGCCCGGAACCGCTGTTCTTCGGCCCTGATGGTGCCACCGGCAATCCGCTGGCCGACAACATCGTGGTCTCGGCACTGAACCCGTACAACCCGTTCGGCTTCGACCTGGTGTCGTCGGGCAACATGAGCCTGATCGGCCGCCGTCCGGTGGAAGGCGGCGCGCGCGTATTCGAACAGCAGGTGGACACCACGTACTTCGCCACCGGCCTGGTCGGCAACTTCCAGGCCGCTGACCGCAGCTGGTATTGGGACGTCAACGGCATGTACAGCAAGAACAAGGCCGAGCAGACCAACTACGGCAGCTACAACATCTACAACGTCAACATGGCGCTGGGCGATCCTGCGGTGTGCGCGGCCACGCCGGGCTGCGTACCGCTGAACATCTTCGGTGGCGCCGGTTCGATCACCCCGGACATGCTGCGCTGGATCCAGCCGGTGGTGCGCGACCGCAGCCAGAACGAGCTGAGCCTGTTCACCGCCAACCTGTCCAGCGATCTGTTCACCCTGCCGGCCGGCCCGGTGTCCTTCGCCACCGGCCTCGAACACCGCAAGTACAAAGGTTCGTACCAGCCTGACCCGCTGACGGTGATCGGCCACTACAACGGCGTACCGTCGCAGCCGACGTCCGGCTCCTACGACGTCAACGAAGCGTACCTGGAGCTGAGCGTGCCGATCTTCGCCGACTCGGCACTGGGCAAGAAGCTGGACCTGAGCCTGGCTGGCCGCTACTCGGATTACTCGACCTTCGGTGGCGAGTTCACGCCCAAGTACGGCCTGCGCTGGCAGGTGACCGATGACTTCGTGCTGCGTACCACCTATGCCGAAGGCTTCCGCGCACCGTCGATCGGCGAGCTGTACGGTTCGGCCGCGCGCGCGGATCTGCAGTTGTTCGATCCCTGCTCGGTGGGCCTGGGTGGCACACCGCCACGTGGCAGTGCGGCCAACTGCGCATCGCTGGGCGTGCCGACCGGCTTCCAGCAGGCCAACTCGCAGATCTCGGTGACCACCGGCGGCAACCGCGAGTTGGAGCCGGAGCGCTCGCGCAGCTTCAGTGCCGGTTTCGTGTGGAGCCCCTGGTTCGGCAACGATGCATCGTGGTCGGAGCGCTTCGACGTGGAAGTGACGTTCTACCGCCACAACATCGATGGCGCGATCCAGGCGATCAACGCGCAGACCCAGCTGGACCTGTGCGTGGATACCCTGGACCCGATCTACTGCGACGGCATCACGCGTGCCAGCACCGGTGCGGTCAGCAGCTTCAACAACCGCCTGACCAACCTGGGTTCGATCAAGACCGACGGCTGGGATGTGGACCTGTTCTGGACCCTGCCGCAGAGCTCGATCGGCCAGTTCAAGCTGGGCTGGAAGAACACCTTCGTCGGTCGCTACGAGGCCACCGGTGCCGCCGGCCAGCGGCAGCCGCAGAAGCCCGGCGTGGAAGTGGCTGACAGTTCGATTCCGGAGTGGACCAGCAACGCCAGCATCGGCTGGACGCTGGACAACTGGAGCGCCAACTGGACGGTACGCCACATTTCCGAACTGACCGAAGACTGCGGTGACGCCGTGGCGTTCCCGGTGTGCAGCAACCAGGCCGCCGGCACCAACACGCTGTCGGCCACCACCTTCCATGACATGCAGGTGGGCTACAAGATCGACTGGATGAAGGGCCTGCAGCTGACGGCGGGCCTGAACAACGTGTTCGACAAGGACCCGCCGATCTGCCTGTCGTGTTCGTTGAACGGCTATGACGCCTCGACCTACGACATCCCGCGTGGCCGTTACTGGTACCTGCGCGCGGACCTGCGGTTCTGATGTGAGTACAGCAGCGCCGGAGAGATTCCGGCGCTGCTGTTGCCGCGGTAGCGCCGGGCCATGCCCGGCGACGTTTCCTTCAGAACGACCAGGTAAACGTCAGCGAGCCGTTGCGACCATCGCCATACGCACCGTAGCCATTGATCTGCGAGAGGTACTTCTTGTCCAGCAGGTTGTTGAGGTTGGCCTGCACGCTGAACTCCGGCGAGATGCGGTAGCGCACGAAGGCGCTGACCAGTGCGTAGCCGCTCTGCTCGATGCGGCCATAGGCCGGCACCGGGTAGTAGATGCGGTTCTGCCAGTTGGCACCGCCACCGACAGTCAGTTCCTGCAGCGACTGCGGGGTGTAGCTGGTGAACAGCTTCAGCGCGGTCTGCGGCAGGTTGGTGTTGATGTCGGCATCGTTGGCATCCTTGGCTACGTAACGGGAGGCCCCGAACGTGGCGTTCCAGCCCGGTGCCAGTTCGCCGTTGAGCTCGAACTCGAAGCCACGGCTCACCGTGCCGCGTGCGGCGCGATAGGCGAATTCGTTCTGGCTGCCGGGCACCGGCTCGCCAGTGATCTGGCCGACGTTGTCCTGTTCGATGCGGAACACCGCCAGCGAAGCATTCAAGCGGTTGTCGAACCAGGCGCCCTTGACGCCCACTTCGTAGCTTTTGCCATCCACCGGGTCCAGATAGCTGCCGTTGCGGTCCTTCAACGTCTGCGGCTGGAAGATCTCGGTGTAGCTGGTGTACGCCGAGTAGGTGTCGTTGATGTCGAACACGAGGCCGGCATACGGCGTGGTCACCTTGTGCTGGCGATCTGCGCCTTCGCCCTCGCTCTTCCAGTCGGTGTAGCGCGCGCCGATGATCAGCTTCAACGGATCGGCCAGCGACAGGCGTGCGGCGGCATAGCCGGCCTTCTGGGTGATGGTGCCCTCGCTGGCCAGCGCCAGCGGGTTCCAGTTCGGCTCGCTGATGTTGCCCGTCCAGTTCAGGTAACTGGCGAACGGGTCCCAGCTCTGGCCGGCGCCGCCGACCTGGTAGTCGCCGTAGTTGGCGTAGTCGCGCTTGTTGTAGCTCAGCCCGGCCATGAACTGTTGCTCGCGGCCAAACAGCTGGAACGGACCATCAACGTAGCCATCGACACCGGTGACCTTGCGCTCGGTGTTGTAGAAGCCTGCGGACGGCGAAATGCCCGCACCGGTGGTCTTGTCGAAGTTCGAGGCGCCGGTGGTCCAATCGTTGTACGCAGGGTAGAACAGCTTGTCGTCGGCCTTGGTCTGGTCATGCGTTGCGCCGATCTTGAACTTCCAGCCGTTGCTGAAGGCGTGCTGCAGGGTGGCGAACGCGCGCTTGCTGGTGGTGTCCCAGTAGGTCCAGTTCGGGCTGGCGTTGAACGATTCGTCGTACGGGGTCGCGCTGCCGTCGGAGTACAGCATCGGGAAGCCACCCCAGGTCGCGCCGTTGGCGCGCTTCTGCTGGTAGTCGTAGCCCACGCTGAGCTGGGTATCCGGGGTCAGGTCGGCGTCGATCACCGCATAGCCCAGCGTCTTGCGCTGGTTGTAGCGGTCCATCTGCCCATCGGTGTCCAGGTAGCTGCCGATCACCCGGCCGCGCACGGTGCCGCTGGCGTTCAGCGCACTGCCCACGTCCACGGTGGTGCGGGTGCGGCCCCAGCTGCCGACATTGACCGACACGCTGCCGGTCAGTTCCGCGCTGTCGGCGTGCTTGCGGATCAGGTTCACCGAGGCGGAAGGATTGCCGGCGCCGCTGAGCAGGCCGGTGGCGCCACGCACCACTTCCACGCGGTCATACAGGGCCAGGTCCAGGCCGGAGTCACCGTAGCTCCAGTTCTGCACCATCTGCGTGGGCAGGCCATCGAACTGGTACGCATCGATGTAGAAGCCGCGCGCATAGAACTCGGTGCGCTCGCTGTCGGACTGGGTGCTGGTGACGCCGGTGGTGTTGCCCAGCACGTCGATGATGTCGTCCAGCTGCTGATCTTCGATGCGCTGGTGGCTGATGATGCTGACCGACTGCGGGATCTCGCGCGGCGCCAGGTCGAAACGGGTGCCGGCCGAGGTACGGCGCACCGAATAGCCTTCGGCGCGCTCGCCCTTCACTACGACCTTGTCGAGGGTGGTCGGGTCGGTGGCGGTTTCGGCGAAAGCGGTGGGTGCGACGGCGCAGAGCGCGACGAGCACGGCAACGGACAGCCGCTGCGGCTGCGGGGTACGAAAGGCGGGACGGATCATGCGGATTCCTGCAACGGGCACGCGCGTTCGGCCGTCATCCAGGAGTCGAGGCGCTACGGGTAGGGGAAGGGCGGGCAGGCCGTCCTGGCACCACCGGAAACGAAAGAAATGGTAATACGAACTATTCCTATTTACAAATCATGAACAAACGCCTGCGGCCTCGAGGCTCGGCTCGGTTGCCGTCAGCGGGTGCCCTGCGGTTGCAGCAGCGGCAGCGGGTCCCGCGCGCCGTCGGCGCCATAGATGCCCCAATGCAGATGGGGCGGCGTGCCCTTGGCGTTGCCGCTGTCGCCAACATGGCCGAGCAGGTCGCCGGGTTGCACCACCTGGCCGCGCGCCAGGCCATCGGCCCAGTCTTCCAGGTGCGCGTAGTAATAGCGCTCGCGTCCCGGCCCGATCACCCAGACCTGGCGGCCACCGAGTCCGCTGTCGCGGATGTCGGCGACAACACCGGGGGTAGCGCTGCGCACCGGCGTGCCGCGCTTGCCGAAGATGTCGATACCCGCGTGCGTGCGGTCGCGCCCGCGCGGTGCGCCGAAGGTATCGGCGATCTGCCGGGGCCGCACGCCGTCCACCGGCACCGGCAGTTGCGTGGCCGGTGGCATGCGCGAGAGTGTCCACAGCATCTTCGGTGCGGCAGCCCACGGGCTGTTCCAGAAGGCCATCGCCGCGATGACCAGGATCAGCAGGAAGGCGCCACGCAGCAACCAGCGGCGCAGGCGTCTGGCGTTGGAGGGGGAAGCGGTGTTCATGCGTCACCAGTGTAGGAGCAGGACAGGCTCGACGGCATCTGCGTCATGTCAGCGGCACGTCGAACCCGCGCTTCAACGTGCCCAGCGCCACCGACGTGCGGAAGCGCTCGATGTTGTCATCACCGCCGAACAAGCGCTCGGTGATCGCCTCGTATTCCTCCATCGATGCCGCCGAGAGCAGCAGCAGGAAATCGCCGTCGCCGGTGATCGAGTAACACTGCTGCACGGCAGGGTCGTCCTGCACGCGGCGGCGGAACGGGGCGACCTTCTCGCGCTGTTCGCTGACCACGCGCACCTCGACGATGATGGTCAATGGCCGGCCGATTTTCGCAGCGTCGATCACCGCCACGTTGGCGGCGATCACCCCGCTGTCCTGCAGGCGCCTGATCCGCCGCTGCACCGCCGGCGTGGACAGGTGCACGGCTTCGGCGATCTGCCGCTGCGGCAGGGTGTTGTCCTGCTGCAGGAGGGCGAGGATGGCGCGGTCGAAGCTGTCCAGCACGGGGGCGGTGGCCATGGTGAGCAGAAGTTGCGCGGACGGGCCGTCAATTGAGCCAAGTGCTCGCCGCCGACGCAATAGACTGGCGGCATGCAGACTTCTCGAATCGCGCCGATGTTGCCGGCGCTGGCGGTGCTCGGCTCGGTCACCGCACTGGCCATTGGTACCTCCTACGCCAAGCAGCTGTTTCCGTTGATCGGCGCGCAGGGCACCAGCGCGCTGCGCGTGGGCTTTTCGGCGTTGTTGCTGCTGCTGTTCTGGCGGCCATGGCGCTGGAAGACCAGCCGCGTGGATGCGGTCACCATCCTGCGCTACGGCCTCACCCTGGGCCTGATGAACCTGTTGTTCTACATGGCCTTGCGCACGATCCCGTTCGGCATCGCGGTGGCCATCGAATTCACCGGCCCGTTGACGGTGGCGATGCTGTCGTCGCGGCGTCCGATCGATTTCCTGTGGGTGGGTTGCGCGGCGGTCGGGCTGCTGTTGCTGCTGCCGATCGGCGGCGGCCCGGCACTGGATCCGGTGGGCGTGCTGTACGCCATGGGGGCAGCAGCGTGCTGGGGCCTGTACATCGTGTTCGGCAAGCGCGCCGGCCACCTGCACGCTGGGCATTCGGTGTCGCTGGGGCTGCTGGCCGCGTCGCTGGTGGTGGTGCCGGTGGGCGTGGTGCATGCCGGCGCGGCGTTGCTGGAGCCGAAGATCCTGCTGGCCGGGCTGGTGGTGGCGCTGGTGTCCAGCGCGATCCCGATGTCACTGGAAATGATGGCGCTCAAGCGCCTGCCGAAGGAGACCTTCGGCATCCTGATCAGCATGGAACCGGCGGTGGCCGCGCTGTGGGCGATGCTGCTGCTGCATGAGCACCTGCATGGCCTGCAGTGGCTGGCCATCGGCTGCACGGTGCTGGCCTCGGTGGGCAGCACGATGACCGCACGGCGGTTGAAGGTGCCGGTGGCGCAGGCGGGGTAGCGCCGGGCCATGCCCGGCGGAGAGCGTGCGGACCAACGGTCCGCACCCACCAGGTCAGCCTGCCAACGGGGTTCGCACCCACCAGGGCAGCCTGCCAACCAGGGGCGGTAGCGCCGGGCCATGCCCGGCGAGCGCAGCGGCAGCGCGTCAGCGCAGGGCGTCGGCCGGGACGTCGATTGCCATCGCCAAGGCAAGATGGTCGGAGAACGCAGCGGGCACCGCTTCCACGGTGCGGGTCTGCAGGCCGCTGCTGACCAGGATGTGGTCGATGGCGCGGTCGGGGCGCCAGCTGGGGAAGGTCGGCACGATGCAGCCGGGCGGCTGCAGCCGGGTCTTCTGGTACAGCACCTGCATTTCCGGACGTTCGGCCAGGCAGTTGAAGTCGCCCATCAGCACCGCATTGGGATGGTCGGACAACAGCTCGGCAATGAAGCCGAGCTGGGCCATCCGCGAACCGGCGCCCAAGGACAGATGCGCTACCGCAACGGCCAGGCCATCGCGGCCATCGCCGAACTTGGCCAGCAGCACGCCGCGCCCGCCGATACGGCCGGGCAGGGCGTGGTCCTGCACTTCCACCGGTTCCAGCTTGCTCAGCAGGCCGTTGGCGCTGGAGGCGACGCCACCCATGCGCCGGTTCGGCTGGTGGCTCCAGTAATTGAAGCCGGCGCGTTGGGCCAGGTAATGGGTCTGGTTGGTGAAGCCCGAGCGCAGGCTGCCCGGGTCGGCCTCCTGCAGGCCGACGATGTCATGACCGCGCGCCAAAGTAGCAATCGCGTCAAGGCTGCTGCGCTTGCGACCCGCCGGCAGCGCATGTGACCAGCTGCGGGTCACATAGTCGCTGTAGCGGCGGGTACTTGAGCCGGCCTGGATGTTGGCCGTCAGCAAGCGCAGGGTCCGTGTTGTGGGGGAAGTCACGGCCGGGAAAACGTCTCTTTGATCAGTGAGCCTGGGCCGCACCGCGTTCGCGGGCGATCAGGTGGTCGGCAATGCGCAGCATGTCCGGGAAGCTCTTGCCCTTCACCAGGTACTTGCCGTTGACGATGATCGACGGGGTGCCGCTGATCTGGCTGCGCTGGGCGAACTGCTTGGCCGAGTTGGTCTTGGCATTGACCGCGAAGCTGCCCATGGTGGCGGCGAACTGCTTCGGATCCACGCCGTAGGCACCGTAGAACTTGGCGATGTCATCGACCGAATCAGCACCGCGCTCGCCCTTCAGGGTTTTCTGCGAGTGGATGGCCGAGTACAGCGCTTCGTGGGTCTTCTCCTGCACGCCCAGGGTCTGTGCGGCGTAGAAGGCACGGGCGTAGTTGTCCCAGGTGCCGCCGAACATGGCCGGCACGTAGACGAAGTTCACATCGCTCGGCAGGCCAGCCTTCCACGGGCCGACCAGCGGCTGGAACGCAGCGCAGGCCGGGCAGACGTAACCGAAGATCTCGACCACTTCGACCTTGCCGGCGGCCGGCTGGAACGGCTGGCCGTTCGGGATCAGCTGGTAGTCGGCGCCTTCCACCGGGGCCGGGCCGGTCAGCGCGGCGGTGGTCGGGGCAGGCGCAGCGCTGGCAGCGGTCTTGTCACCTTCGGTAGCCGGTGCAGCGGCTTCGCCGCCTGCGGCCGGCGCGGCCGGTTCGGTGCTGGCCGGGGTCGCGGCCGGTTCTGCCGGGGCGGAGGTGTTGGTGGTGCCATCGTCGGCCTTGCAGGCCGCCAGGATCGGCAGCAGCGCTGCGAGGGCGAGGGCGGCGAAACGGGTCTTCATGGAAGCGTCTCCAGCATCTGGAAAGGTGGGGCCGGCGTCAGGCGCCGGCCAGAGGGAAATGATGACATGCGGCGGCGACAGCGCCGTGTCGATGGTGTGTGTTGGTTCAGCGGCCGCGGGCGGCGCGGGCCTGGGCGATCAGCGCCGAGGCGATGCGCAGCTGGTCGTCGAAGCTCTTGCCACGGACCAAGTACTGGCCATTGATGATGATGGCCGGGGTGCCAGGCACCTGGGTGCGCTGGGCGAAGGCACGGGCGGCATCGACCTTCTTCTGTACCGCCTCGCCGCGCAGGGCCTGCGTATAGCGCTCCGGGGTCACGCCGTAGGCCTTGTAGAAGTTGGCGAGCTCATCGGCCGAGACGTTCTGCATCGGCAGCGTGCCGTCATCGTGCAGGGCCTTGAACACAGCGGCGTGGCTGCGCTTGGCCACGCCCACTTCGTCGGCGGCGTAGTAGGCCAGTGCCCAGGCATCCCAGGCACCGCCGAAGGCGGCCGGGACCGGGGTGAAGCGCACGTCGGCCGGCAGCTTGGCGGCCCAGGCGGCCAGCTGGGGTTCGAAATGGGCGCAGTGCGGGCAGGTGTAGCCGAACACCTCGACGACCTCGATCTTGCCGGCCAGCGGCTGGAACGGGCCAGGCTGGGCGATGCGCTCGTAGTCTTTGCCTTCGACCAGCGGGGCGTTGGCGGGGGTGGCGGCGCAGGCCGCCAACGGCAGCAGCACCAGCAGGGACAGCAGAAGGCGGGGAATCAACCTCATCGACACGCATCTCCGTTGAAAATGACAACGCCGGCGCAGCCGCCGGCGTGAAGGAAACATACCGCAGCGACGGGCCGTCGTGGCGACCGGCGCCGACCAGTGGCGGTCAGGGGGCGGCAGCCGGTCGCGTCGAAGCGCCTTCGGCGGCGAGATCGTCGGCCTTGTTGTGCAGGCCCTGCAGGTAGCTGGAAAGGGCCTGCACCTCCTGCTCGGTCAGCTTCTGCGCCACCGTAGCCATGATCTGGAAGTGCGCCTTGTCGGTCTCGTTGGTCTGTCCGGCCTGGTACTCCTGCAGGCGCCGGGCGACATAGCTGGCGTGCTGGCCGCCGATGTGCGGGTAGGCCGGGCCGGGGTTGCCGGCGCCGCTGGGGCCGTGACAGGCCATGCAGGCCGGCAGCCCGCGCTGGGCGTCGCCGCCGCGGTAAAGCTGCTGGCCGATCTGGTAGAACTTCATGCCCTTGTACGGGCCCTCGGCCACCGGCGTGTCGTCGGCGATGCCGGCGTTGGCCTTCTGGGTGGCGAAGAACGCGCCGATATCGCGCATGTCCTGCGGGGTGAGGTTCTGCACGAAGGGCACCATCGCCACGGCGGCGCCGGAACTGCGCTGGCCATTGGCGATCAGGGCCATCTGCTGGGCGACGTAGCGCTCGCTCTGGCCGGCGATGCTGGGATACATCTCCACCGTGGAATTGCCATCGGCACCATGGCAGGCGGCGCACGCGGTGGCCTTGGTCTGGCCGGCCTTGGCGTCGCCCCAGGTGGTCTTGCTGAAATCCACCTCGAGCGAGGCGGTCTTGATCGGGCCGTTGTCGGGCAGCGGGGTCAGCGTGGTCTGCGCAAAGGCAGCAGCGGCAACGACGGCAGTAGCAAGGGCGGATACGGCAAGAACGCGAGCGTGGCGCATGCTGAAGCTCCGTATGGACCGGCCGGGCGGCGGCGGCCGGCATCGCCCGGATTATCAACGCCGTTTCCTTGCACGGTCAACGCAGCAGTGCAGCATTTTCCCGCTGGAAGGCCCCGGGCCGGGCGCGCGGCGCCGCAACATGCGATCCTATGCGCATGTCATTGCTCATCGAACGCGCCCAATACCACCTCTCTGCCCACAACATGGGGCAGCTGCCGCCCGATGAAGGTTCTGAAGTGGCCTTTGCAGGTCGCTCCAACGCCGGCAAGTCCAGCGCGCTCAATGCGCTGACCCGCCAGAACAGCCTGGCCCGGGTCTCCAAGACGCCTGGCCGGACCCAGCAGCTGGTGTTCTTCCAGGTTACCCCGGACGCCCATCTGGTCGATCTGCCCGGTTACGGCTACGCCAAGGTGCCGCTGGACCTGCAGGCGCACTGGCAGGCCTTCATCGACCGCTACTTCCGCACCCGCGAGGCCTTGAAGGGGCTGGTGGTGGTGATGGACATCCGTCATCCGCTGAAGGACTACGACCGGCAGATGCTGGCCTACGCCGTGCAGCGTGGCCTGCCGGCGCATGCGCTGCTGACCAAGGCCGACAAGCTGAGCCGCAGCCAGCAGATGCAGACCCTGCAGAAGGTACGCAAGGAACTGCATTCGTCGTTCGGCGATACGGTGAGTGTGCAGGTGTTCTCCGGCTCGGCCCGTACCGGCGTGGATGAAGCCCGCGGCATCATCGGCGGCTGGCTGGGGCTGGAATAAGGCGCTCCGCTGCGCTCGCCGGGCCATGCCCGGCGGCACATCATTTCAGTGGCGAGTATTCCGCCGGTACCCACGCATAGGCCTGGCCTTCGCTGCGCACGTGCCCCAGCCCGGGGAAGGGCAGGTGCGCGCCGGCAACCCACCAGCCCTTGGCGGTGGCTTCCTGCAACAGGCTGCGACGGCTGGCCGTAGCCGCCTTGCGATCCGAATCGGCCTCGAATGCTGCTTCCGGGTGTGCGAACTGCACCGCATGGAAATGCAGCACATCGCCCCACACGAGCAGTGACTGGCCCTGGCTGTCGAAACGGTAGGACACATGCCCCGGCGTGTGGCCGTGGGTATCCATCGCCACCGCGTGGCCCGGCAGGGCGTCGCCAGGCTGGAAGGTGTGCAGGCGACCGGCGGCCTGGTACGGCGCGATCGCGTTGCGTGCCAGCGCGAAGGCAAAGCGCACGCCCTGCGGTGCCGTGGCTTCGCTGGCCGGGTCGAGCCAGTAGCGGGCATCGGCCTTGGACAGCCACACCGTCGCATTCGGATAGGCCGGCTTGCCCTGTGCATCGAGGATCCCGCACAGATGATCGGGATGGGCATGGGTCAGCAGCACCTCATCGATCTCGGCCGGGTCTACGCCGGCCGCACGCAGGTTGCCCAGCACCTGGCCCTGGTCAGGGCCAAAGCACTGCGCGGTGCCGGCATCGACCAGGGTCAGGTGCTTGCCCTGGCGCACCAGGAAGGCGTTGATCGCGGTCTGCAGGCCCTTCTTGTCTTCGGGCACATAGCGGCCTTCGAGCAGGCGGCTGACCAGCGTTGGCGGCACGTCGACCACTTCCTGCCGGCCGAGCGCAACCACGCCGTCGAACAGGGCCGTGACCTGCAGCGCACCGATGCGCTGGTGTTGCACGCCCGGCACCTGCTGGGTGGGGGCGGGCGAGGTGGCCTCGGCCAGCGCGGCCAACGGCAGGGAGGACAGGGCCAGCAGCAGGGCGGCGTGCAATGGCAGATGACGCAGGGTCATGGCGGTTCTTCTCGGTGAGTGATGGGCAGGCCCGTTGCGCACAGCGTGCCGTGTTGCGCGTGCGTGCGGCGCTCAAAGCACTGCGCGGAATGCTCAATGGGGGGTATCGGCAGGGCTGCGCCCTGCACCCGCAGAGGCAACAGCAACGGCAACGGCCGAAGCAACAGCAGAAGCTGGTTTCCTGTGGGATGGCGGGGTGGGTCCGGTTGCGGGGGACGCTGCAAGTACGTCCATGTAAGCTCGGTCGCCGCATCCATGCGGCTCACGCCCCCGCAACCGGACCCACCCCGCCTTCGACAGATTCCCGCGATCTGTTGGAATGGCATGACCTGCCTTTGGTGGGTGTCGACCTTGGTCGACACGTAGATCCACGCCATGCGTGGATGCTCTTCGAATTCAATTCGGAATCATCGAAATGAATCGAATGGAATTGGAGGAAATCATCCACGCATGGCGTGGATCTACTGGCCACCGGGAAACTGTCGAAGGCGGGGCGGTGTGGGTATGCAGGACCGTTGGCGCCATGGATGGCGCCATCGAGCCCCCATGGATGGGTTTACGGCGTGTCCTGCATACCCACACCGCCCCGCCATCCCACGGAATGCACGCTGTTGCTGTTGCTTCGGCTGTTGCTGTTGCCTCTGCGGGTGCAGGGCGCAGCCCTGCTGAAGAACCCTCAAATATCTGTGGGAGCCAGCCCGTACTGCTCGGCGAAGCGCTTGCTGAAACTCGCTGCGGAACGATACCCCGCGCGTGCTGCCACGGTCTTCAACGGCAGATCGGTGGTGTACAGCAGCTGCATGCCATGGGCCAGGCGCGCTTCGGTCAGCAGCTGGCGCAGGCTGGTGGCTTCGGCGGCCAACCGCCGCCGCAGGGTCGCGCCACTCAGTGCGAAGTGCGCCTCAACGTCGCGCGACTGCCAGTCGCGGGCCGGCTCGGCGGCGATGCGGTCGCGGATCTGCTCGCCCAGCGTCGGTGCGTGCGGCAACAGCAGGTTGCCGTGGCCCTGCCGGCACCACGCCAGCACCAGCGTGGCCAGCGCCAACCGCGCTTCGCTGTAGTGGCCGTCCTGCAACGACTGCCGCCAGCTGCGCAGTACCGTGGCGTGGTCGCCCAGCGCCTGCCGGGCCAGTGCCGCGCCGGCCGTTGGCAAGGCCTCGCTCCACAGCGTGCGCGCCGCTGCCAGGACTTCCGTGCACAGCGGCACGATCGCGCTGAGGTAGCGGCCGGTCTGCGGGTCCGGTGTGTTGACCACGTCGATGCGGCAACGCTGGGTGATCAGCAGGATGTCGCCGGGCACGAAGGTCAGCGACTGGTGGGCGTTACGTACCTGCTTGCGGCCTTCCAGCAGGATGGCGAACTGTGGCTGGGGAATCTCCACCGAACTGGCACCATGCTCGCGGCGGGCGGTGATGCAGGCATAGCCCTCAGCGCGTTGGCAGCCGGCGAGGCTGGCCATCTCCGCCAGTAGTGCCATGGCGGTGGGGGGTATGCCGGTCATATGACGTGCGCGCCCAGCAGGCGACCGACCGCAGCCGCGGCGGCCATCGCCAGTGCACCCCAGAACATCACGCGCAGGGCGCCGCGCGTGGGTGATGCGCCGCCGGCGCGTGCCGCCATCGCGCCGGTCAGGCACAGGCCGGCCAGCGTGCTGACCGTGGTGGCCGTGGCGACGTTCTGTACCGGCGTCAGCAGTGCGGTCAGCACCGGCAGCGCGGCGCCACAGGTGAAGGCGGCGGCCGACGCCAATGCGGCCTGCAACGGCCGCGCGCGCAGTTCCTCGGTGATGCCCAGTTCGTCGCGCGCGTGGGCACCCAGCGCGTCGTGGGCGGTCAGCTGTTCGGCAACCTGGCGCGCCAACGCCGGCTCCAGCCCGCGATGGCGGTAGATCGCGGTCAGTTCGTCCAGTTCGCTGTGCGGGTCTTCGTGCAGCTCGCGCTTCTCCATCGCCAGATCGGCATTTTCGGTATCGGCCTGGGTCTGCACCGACACATACTCGCCGGCGGCCATCGACATCGCGCCGGCCACGGTGCCGGCCACGCCGGTGGCCAGGATCGTGCTGGCCGAGGCGCCGCTGGCGGCCACGCCGACCACCAGGCCGGCGACGGAGACAATGCCATCGTTGGCGCCAAGTACGGCGGCCCGCAGCCAGCCGACGCGATCGGCACGGTGCAGCTCGGGATGTCGTGAATGGCGGCTCATGGCCCTGAGTGTACGAGGGTCAAGAGGGTGTCGGTAGGATGCTGAAACCCGTCACCGTCGCATGACGTAACGAGCCGCCACGCTATAGTGCGCCCTTGCGATGCAAGGCTCCCAGCCCCACATCCCCTGCCACCGTCCAGCGAGCCACCCCCTTGTCGAGCCCCAGCCACGTCGCCGATACGCCCATTACCGACCGCTCGCAACTGGTGGCGGAGATCGCCTCCGGCGAGAAGCCCCGTTCGCAGTGGCGCATCGGTACCGAGCACGAGAAGTTCGGGTTCCGCCTGGATGACCTGCGTCCGCCGACCTTCGATGGCGAGCGCGGCATCGAGGCCCTGCTCAACGGCCTGGTCCGCTTCGGCTGGACGCCGGTGCAGGAGAACGGCAACACCATCGCCCTGCTGCGTGATGGCGCCTCGGTGACCCTGGAGCCGGCGGGCCAGCTGGAGCTGTCCGGTGCGGCGCTGGAAACCATTCACCAGACCTGCGTGGAAACCGGCACCCACCTCAATGAAGTGGCGCAGGTGGCCGGCGAACTGCAGCTGGGTTTCCTCGGCATGGGCTTCCAGCCGAAGTGGACGCGCGATGAAATGCCGTGGATGCCCAAGGGCCGCTACAAGATCATGCGCTCGTACATGCCCAAGGTCGGTTCGCTCGGCCTGGACATGATGACCCGCACCTGCACCGTGCAGGTGAACCTGGATTACGCCAGCGAAGCGGACATGGTGAAGAAGTTCCGCGTGTCGTTGGCGCTGCAGCCGATCGCTACCGCACTGTTCGCCGACTCGCCGTTCACCGAAGGCAAGCCGAACGGCTACCTCAGCTACCGCTCGCACATCTGGACCGATACCGATGCCGACCGTACCGGCATGCTCGACTTCGTGTTCGAGGACGGCTTCGGTTACGAGCGCTATGTCGACTACCTGCTCGATGTGCCGATGTATTTCTCCTACCGCGATGGCATCTACCACGATGCCAGCGGGCAGAGCTTCCGCGACTTCATGCAGGGCAAGCTGCCGGTGCTGCCGGGCCATCTGCCGACCCTGCGCGACTGGTCGGACCACACCACGACCGCGTTCCCGGAAGTGCGGTTGAAGAAGTACCTGGAAATGCGCGGTGCCGATGGTGGCCCGTGGAGCCGCCTGTGTGCGCTGCCGGCCTTCTGGGTGGGCCTGCTGTACGACGACACGGCGCTGGATGCGGCGTGGGATCTGGTGCGTGACTTCAGCCTGGCCGAGCGCCATGCGCTGCGTGATGGCGTGCCCAAGCACGCGATGGGCCTGCCGTTCCGCGGTGGCACCGTGCGCGACCTCGCCCGCGAGGCGGTGAAGATTTCGGTGGATGGGCTCAAGCGCCGTGCGGCGCGCAATGCCGATGGCCAGGATGAAAGCAAGTTCCTGGACGTGCTGCAGGAAATCGTCGAGTCCGGCCTGACCCCGGCCGAGCGCAAGCTGGCGCTGTTCCATGGCCGCTGGCACGGTGACGTGGATCCGGTGTTCCGCGAGTTCGCGTACTGAAAATGCGCCCGCCGGGCATGGCCCGGCGCTACCCGCCACGAATCCGGTAGCGCCGGGCCATGCCCGGCGGGTGGCGTACGCAAAAAAACCCCGGCAATGCCGGGGTTTCTTCATTCCATCAGCGCAGCGATCAGGCCTTGATGGTGGCCATGTCGATCACGAAGCGGTAGCGCACATCGTTCTTGGCCATGCGCTCCCAGGCTTCGTTGACGTTCTTGATGTCGATCATCTCCACGTCGCTGACGATGCCGTGCTCGGCGCAGAAGTCCATCATCTCCTGGGTTTCGGCCATGCCGCCGATCGCCGAGCCGGTCAGGTTCCTGCGACCGAAGATCACGCTGCCACCGGTCAACGGCGGGTCCAGTTCGGTCAGCACACCGACCAGGCACATGGTCGCTTCGCGCTTGAGCAGGCCCATGTACGGGTTGGTGTCATGGCCGACCGGGATGGTGTTGAGCAGGAAGTCGAAGCTGCCGGCATGCGCCTTCATCTGCTCGGCATCGCGCGAAACCAGCACTTCGTCAGCGCCCAGGCGCTTGGCATCGGCACCCTTTTCCGGGGTGGTGGTGATCATCACCACGTGCGCGCCGAGCGCCTTGGCGAACTTCACGCCCATGTGGCCGAGGCCACCCAGACCGATCACGCCGACCTTCTGGCCCGGGCCGACCTTCCAGTGGCGCAGCGGCGACCAGGTGGTGATGCCGGCGCACAGCAGCGGCGCGGCTGCCTTCAGGTCCAGCGTTTCGGACACCTTGACCACGAAGCGCTGCTCGACCACCACGTGGTCGGAATAGCCGCCGTAGGTCGGTGCGCCGCTTTCACGCTCGCGGCCGTTGTAGGTCCAGGTCGCACCTTCGGCGCAGTACTGCTCCAGGTCGTGCTGGCAGGCATCGCAATGGCGGCAGGAGTCGACCATGCAGCCGACACCGGCGTGGTCGCCGACCTTGAAGCGGGTGACCTCGCTGCCGACTTCGGTGACCCGCCCGATGATCTCGTGGCCCGGCACCATCGGGTAGATCGAGCCACCCCAGTCGTCGCGGGCCTGGTGCAGGTCGGAATGGCAGATGCCGCTGTACAGGATCTCGATGCGCACATCGTTCGGGCCAACCGCGCGGCGCTCGAATTCGAAGGGCACCAGCGGGTCGGTATGGGTGTGGGCGGCGTAACCACGGGCGAGGGACATGGGGAATCCTTGGCAGGGTTTGTCGAAAGGCGTTTTACAATACGCTCCGTACCTCGGGGTAAGAAGCGTATATATCGGCATGATTCATCAAGGCAGACTGCACAATCATGGCCACTGACAACCTGACCCACCTGGCCGCCTTCGCTGCGGTCGCCCGCCACCGCAGTTTCCGCCGCGCCGGTGCCGAACTGGCCCTGTCGACCTCGGCGGTGAGCTATGCGATCCGCGCGCTGGAGGAACGGCTGGGGGTGGGCCTGTTCCACCGTACCACCCGCAGCGTGGCCCTGACCGAGGCCGGGCAGCGCCTGCTGGAGCGCCTGCAGCCGGCGCTGGGGCAGGTGCATGACGCGCTGGAGGAAATGAACCACTTCCGCGCGGTGCCGGCCGGCCTGCTGCGGATCAATGCGACGCGGGCGGCGGTGGCGACCCAGTTGGGGCCGCGGCTGGCGCGGTTCCTGCACGCGCATCCGGACGTACGGGTGGAGCTGACCGAGAACGATGGCCTGGTCGATATCGTTGCCGAGGGCTACGACGCTGGCGTGCGCCTGCACGAGTTCGTGCCCGAGGACATGGTGGCGGTGCCGATGGGGCCGCCGCTGCGCGGATTGATTGTCGGTTCACCCGAGTACCTGCGGCGCCGGCCGGCCCCGCAGCATCCGCGCGACCTGGCCGCGCACGAGTGCGTACGTTTCCGTTTCGCCAGCGGCCATCTGTACAAGTGGCAGTTCGAACGCGACGGCCAGACCCTGGAGATCGACGTACCGGGTCGGCTGACGCTGTGCGAGCAGGGCACCGTGGTTGGCGCGGTGCTCGATGGCATCGGCCTGGCCTATGTGCTGGAAGACACCGCGCGGCCGTATCTGGACGACGGCCGCCTGGTGGCGGTGCTGGAAGACTGGAGCGAGCCCTTCGCCGGGTTTGCGCTGTATTACCCGAAGCAGCGGCAGATGCCAGGTGCGCTGCGTGCGTTCGTGGACATGCTGCGCGAGTGAATCGCGATCACCCGCGTCAGTAGATCCACGCCATGCGTGGATTGGCGCCCGCTACGCAGTGACCAATTCATTCGACCAGCGCGTCATACCCTGCATCGCTGAACTGGATCAGGCAGAAGCCATGGCCGAACGGATCGGACAGCACGGCGATCTTTCCCCAGAGGCGTTCGCGGACGGGGCGTTCGAGCGCGGCTCCGGCCGCAACCGCGCGGGCAAGCGCCGCGTCGATGTCAGCGACCACCCAGTCCAGATGCACCGGCGTCCAGTGGCGCTCGTAATCGCGCACATCGCCGTCTTCGGTCGCTGCGCTGCCGGCATCGTTCTGCAGCAGGTACAGCGGCGTGGGGCCACCGAGCAGTTCCAGCGCACCGGGGCCGAGGCGGCGACCGACCCGCAGGTCGAAGGCTGCGGTGTAGAAGGTTTCAGCGGCAGCAAGATCGGGCACGTCGAGGTTGACGATGAACGAAGTGGTGACGGAGTTCATGGGGACTTTCGTCATGTTGTTGGGCACGGATGTACTGTCTAGGATCGAACTGTAGTTCAGGATCGGAGTGCCCGGTCGTTGCGATCGGTGGCCTCGTTGCCAGGGAGGATTCCATGCGGGATCTGGAAGTGGAAGCGCGAGTACGCAGGCTGGAGCGACGGGCAGGCCGATGGCGCTGGCTGCTGGTGGCTACCCCCGTCCTATTGATGTCGATTGTGCTGGCTGGTCGCGGATTTGCCAGGCCGGAGGTCGGCATTGTTCCGGAGATCCGCACCCAACGCCTGATCGTGCTTGATCAGGAAGGGCGCAAGCGGGTGGAGATCGGTGAGGACGCGCCGGATCTGGACATCAAGCGCAACGCCCGGGTGGCGGGGTTGATCATCTTCGATGGCAATGAACAGGAACGCGGAGGCATGGTCACCGCCGACGATGGCAGCGCTACGGTTGCCCTGGATGCGCCGCGTGGTGTCGGCTATCGCGTGTCAGATCGGGCCGGAATGAAAGTGGGAGCGGACGGTTCGGCGCTCATCGGTGTCCTGTCCAACGCCGGGGGCTTTGCCGCCAAGCTGATCGCGCAGGGGGCGGAAGGACAGTTGGAGGTGAGCCGCGTGGATTCCACCGAAGGCGGAGCATCCACCCGTGTGATCCACGTGGAGGCTGATAGCAGGTGACGGAACAACCACAGGCGCAAACAGGGAGCGCAACATGCATGAGCAGGATATAGCCGTACGCTTGGAACGCCTGGAACACAGGCTGCGCCGCAGGAATCTGCTTGCTGCCTCGATGTTCGCGCTGGGCGCATCGTTGGCCCTGATCGGGACCAGCGTAGCCACGCCCGATGCCGGCGTAGTGCCGGAGATCCGTACCTACAAGCTGACCGTGCTCGACAGTGAAGGGCGCACGCGCGTGCAGATTGCCGAGGATGCCAGTGACATTGCCCGCAACTCACGTGCAACGGGCATGACCATCTACGATGCGAAGGGCGATGAGCGCGGTGGCATCGGCACCATGGCCAACGGCAGCGCGGTAATGGCATTGGATGCACCGGTTGGCGTGGGATACAAGGTTCGCGATCGGGCGGGCATGAGAGTCGCGCCCGATGGCACCGCCGTGATCACGGCACTGTCCAACGAGGGCAGCTTTGCCGCCAGCCTGGTGGCGCAGGGCAACTAGGGGCGGCTTGAGCTGAGCCGCAAGGACTCGGCCAAGGGCGAGATCAGCACCCGTGTGCTGACCTTTGATTCGGACTCGACGAAGGTCGAGAAGGCGCCGTGATGTGTTCGGTGGCGAATGGCGCGCCGCATCCACGCGTGGCGTGGATCTACGGGGCCGGCGGGTAGTCGAGGTAGCCCTCGCTGCCGCCGCCGTAATAAGTGCTGCGGTCGGGGATGGCCAGCGGGACATCGCGCTGCAGGCGCTCGACCAGATCCGGGTTGGCGATGAACGGTTGGCCGAAGGCGGCCAGATCGATGATGCCTTCCTCGACCAGCCGCAGGGCGCGTTCGCGGGTCATGCCGCCGGCCAGGATCACCGTACCGCCATAGGCCTGCTTGAAGGCCTTGAGGAAGGCCTCGCCGATCGCCGGTGCGCCGTGCAGGTAGTTGTCGTTCAGATGCACATAGGCCAGCCCGCGCTTGCCCAGTTCCTCGGCCAGGTACAGATAGCTGGCTTCGTTTTCCGCATAGGCGGGCATGTCGAAGACCTGGCTGTTCGGCGCAAGGCGCACGCCGATGCGGTGCGCGCCGATGCGCGCGGCCATCGCATCCACGGTGTCCAGGATCAGCCGCGCGCGGTTGCGCAGCGAACCGCCGTACACGTCCTGCCGGTCATTGGTGACCGGGTTGAGGAACTGCTCGAACAGATAGCCGTTTGCCGCATGCAGTTCGATGCCATCGAAGCCGGCGGCGATCGCGTTGTCGGCACCCTGCACGAAGTCGGCGACGATGCCCGGCACTTCTTCCGTGCTGAGTGCACGCGGCGGCGTCGGATCGGCATGGCCACGGCTGCCGTCGTCCAGGTACACGAACGAGGTGTTCTTCGGATCGCTCGCCACCGGCCGCGTGCCAGCGCTCACCGGCTGGCCGCCGTCAGGCTGCAGCGAGCTGTGTGACATGCGGCCGACGTGCCACAGCTGCGCGAAGATCGCGCCCTGCGCAGCGTGTACGGCGTCGGTGACAAGCGTCCAACCGGCCACCTGCTCGGCCGACCAGATGCCCGGCACGTCGATGTAACCCTGGCCCTGCGGTGAGACCGGGGTGCCTTCGCTGATGATCAGGCCGGCGCTGGCGCGCTGCCGGTAATACTGGGCGGTCAGTGCATTGGCGACGGCGCCGGGGTTGCGGGCGCGGGTCATCGGCGCCATCGCGATGCGGTTGTGCAGGGGTAGTCCAGCGAGGTCGAAGGGGCGGAACAGGGCGGCGGTCATGTCAGTCATCTCGGAGCGGGGGAGGGCGCCAACGGCGCGACAGCACCATGATGGAGGTGACATGCGGGCACATAAAGGCGGTAGATTTCCCGTCAGGCGGGACAATCTGTCCCCAATGAGCGAGCCTGCCGATGCTTCCCGTCGAATCCCTGAATGGCCTGGCGACCTTCGTCACCACGGCGCGCTCGGCCACCTTCACCGAAGCCGCCGACGCGCTGGGCATCTCCCGCTCGGCGGTCGGCAAGGCCATCGCCCGGCTGGAAACGCGGCTGGGCGTGCGCCTGTTCCATCGCACCACCCGGCGCATCGCGCTGACCACCGACGGCGAGGCGTACTACGCCTCCTGCGCCGCGGCCCTGGATGAAATCGCGGCGGCCGAAGCCTGCCTGGGCTCGGCTGCGCATCTGCCGAGCGGCCGCCTGCGCATCGACATGCCGTCCTCGTTCGGGCGGCTGGTGGTGCTGCCGGTACTGCTGCGCATGTGCAATGAACACCTGGACCTGCAGTTGACGATGACCTTCACCGATCACTTCGTTGACCCGGTGGAAGAGGGCATCGACCTGCTGATCCGCTTTGGCGGCCTGCATCACGCCGAGCACCTGGTCGCGCGCAAGCTGGCCAGCCAGCGCCTGGTGACCTGCGCGTCGCCGGCCTACCTGCAGGCCTATGGTGTGCCGCAGACGCTGGACGAACTGCGCGACCATCGCAGCGTGGTCGGCTTCCGTCATGGCCAGTCGGTGGCGTGGCGGATCGGCAGCGAGGGCACCAACGGCAGCTTCATCCCCAGTGCCACGCACCAGCTCAACGATGGCGATGCGGTGATCGAGGGGGCGATCGCCGGGTTGGGGATCTGCCAGATGCCGATGTCACTGGTGCGCCATCACCTGGAATCCGGTGCGTTGCAGTCGGTACTGGACCACTGCACGCAGCACCATGTGGACATCCACGCGCTGTGGCCACAGACGCGGCATCTGCGACCGAAGGTGCGTTACGTGGTGGAAGAGCTGACCCGGCTGGCCGCAGAGGGGGCCTTTGATTGAGGTCCGGATTGTCTTCTGTATACTATCCCCCAGTATAGTTCCGAGGCCGGCCAGCGATGCCGCACTCTCCCGAAGAGAAAAAGAAGGTTCTGGCCCGCGTGCGCCGCATCCGCGGCCAGTGCGATGCGCTGGACCGCGCGCTGGAAGCCGGCGCCGACTGCGGGCCGGTGCTGCAGCAGATCGCCGCCATCCGTGGCGCGGTCAACGGCCTGATGTCCGAAGTGATGGAGGCGCACCTGCGCGAGGAGTTCGGCCAGCCCGCCGCCTCCGATGAACAACGCGCCGAACGCGTGCGCGACATGAGCGCGTTGATCCGCTCGTACCTGAAATGAACGACGGCGCGACACAGCGCCGCGCATCCTGTTTTCCGCAAGCCCTTTCTGGAGAGTGCCATCATGAAATCCCGTGCCGCCGTCGCCTTTGGTCCCGGCCAGCCGCTGCAGATCGTCGAGATCGACGTCGCCCCGCCGAAGGCGGGCGAAGTGCTGGTCAAGATCACCCACACCGGTGTCTGCCACACCGATGCGTTCACCCTGTCCGGCGATGATCCGGAAGGCCTGTTCCCGGTGGTGCTGGGCCATGAAGGCGCCGGCATCGTGGTGGAGGTGGGCGAGGGCGTGACCAGCGTCAAGCCGGGTGACCACGTCATTCCGCTGTACACCGCCGAATGTGGTGAATGCCTGTTCTGCAAGAGCGGCAAGACCAATCTGTGCGTGTCGGTGCGTGCCACCCAGGGCAAGGGCGTGATGCCCGATGGCACCAGCCGCTTCAGCTACAACGGCGAGCCGATCTACCACTACATGGGCTGCTCGACCTTCAGCGAATACACCGTCGTTGCCGAGGTGTCGCTGGCGAAGATCAACCCGGAAGCGAACCCGGAGCATGTCTGCCTGCTCGGCTGCGGCGTGACCACCGGCATCGGCGCGGTGCACAACACCGCCAAGGTGCAGGAAGGCGACAGCGTGGCCGTGTTCGGCCTGGGCGGCATCGGCCTTGCGGTCATCCAGGGTGCGCGCCAGGCCAAGGCCGGGCGCATCATCGCGGTGGACACCAACCCGTCCAAGTTCGAGCTGGCCCGCGAATTCGGCGCCACCGACTGCATCAACCCGAAGGACTTCGACAAGCCGATCCAGCAGGTGATCGTGGAGATGACCACCTGGGGCGTGGACCACAGCTTCGAGTGCATCGGCAACGTCAACGTGATGCGTGCGGCGCTGGAATGCGCGCACCGTGGCTGGGGCCAGAGCGTGGTGATCGGCGTGGCCGGTGCCGGTCAGGAAATCTCCACCCGCCCGTTCCAGCTGGTCACCGGCCGCAAGTGGATGGGCACCGCGTTTGGTGGCGTGAAGGGTCGCAGCCAGCTGCCGGGCATGGTCGAAGACGCGATGAAGGGCGATATCGAGCTGGCCCCGTTCGTCACCCACACCATGGACCTGGACAAGATCAACGAAGCCTTCGACCTGATGCATGAAGGCAAGTCGATCCGTTCGGTCGTCCACTACTGAGCCGCGCCGGGCGGCAGGCGCTTGCCTGCCGTCCCTCGGGAGGAAACCTCATGGAACGTATCGAACACCGCGCCTGTGCCGGCGGTTGGCAGGATGTCTACCGCCATCATTCCACCACGCTGGGCTGCGACATGCAGTTCGCCGTGTACCTGCCGCCGCAGGCGGAAACCCGGAAGCTGCCGGTGCTGTACTGGCTGAGCGGACTCACCTGCACCGAGCAGAACTTCATCACCAAGGCCGGCGCGCAGCGCTATGCGGCCGAGCACGGCGTGATCATCGTCGCCCCGGACACCAGCCCACGCGGCGATGACGTGGCCGATGCCGACGGCTATGACCTGGGCAAGGGCGCGGGTTTCTATCTCAACGCCACCCAGCAGCCGTGGGCCAAGCACTACCGCATGCACGACTACGTCGCTCACGAGCTGCCGGCGTTGATCGAGGCGGGTTTCCCGGCAACCGACGCACGAGGCATCAGTGGCCATTCGATGGGCGGCCATGGCGCGCTGGTGATCGCGCTGCGCAACCCGGGCCGCTACCGCAGCATGTCGGCGTTCTCGCCGATCGTGGCACCCAGCCACGTGCCGTGGGGGCAGAAGGCATTCGCCGCCTACCTCGGTGACAACCCGGCCGACTGGGCGCAGTGGGATGCCTGCGAACTGGTGGCCCGCGCCGGCGAGCGCTTGCCGCTGCTGGTTGACCAGGGCGAGGGGGATGAGTTCCTGCACAGCCAGCTGCAGCCGCAGCGCCTGCAGCAGGCCTGCGATGCTGCCGGTCATCCGCTGAGCCTGCGCCTGCAGCCCGGCTACGACCACAGCTATTACTTCATCGCCAGCTTCATCGGCGAGCACATCGCGCACCACGCCCGCGCGCTGCACGTCTGACCCTGACGGTAGTGCCGGCCGCTGGCCGGCATTGCCTTGAGAACAGTCGAGCAAGCTCGACGCTACGGCGGCCAGCCGCCACGCATGGCGTGGCGCTTACACGTCGTCTTCTTCTTCCGCCGCTTCACGGCCCTGCTGGCGGATCAAGGCTTGTTCGCGCGCATCGTTGATGGCGTGGCGCACGCTGTCCAGGTCGACGGTGGATTCATCGTGCACGAAGGTGCCGGTGAGCTCACTGTCCGGCAGCAGGCTGCCCGCCTCGAACAGCGCCCACATTTCCTCGCCATACCAGCTGTCCAGCAGTTCGGGCGCGAAACGGCCCAGGTAGGCGGTGAGGTTGTTGACATCCCGCAGCAGCATGCTGCGCGCGGCGTTGTTGCCGCCCGCACTGACCACCTGAGGGAAATCGATCACCACCGGGCCATCGGGACCGACCAGCACGTTGTACGGCGAGAGATCGCCATGGATCAGGCCGCAGCACAGCATGCGCACCACCTGGCGGACCAGGGTCTGGTGGAACTGGCGGGCCTGCTCGGGCTCCAGCTCCACCTCGCCCAGGCGCGCGGCGGAGAAACCGTCGGCATCGGTGACCAGCTCCATCACCAGCACGCCGTGGTAGTAACCGTACGGCTCGGGCACGCGCACGCCGGCATCGCGCAGCTGGTACAGCGCGTCCACCTCGGTGTTCTTCCAGGCCGTTTCCTGCTGCTTGCGGCCGTATTTGCTGGCCTTGCCCACCGCACGCGCCTCGCGGCTGCCGCGCACCTTGCGACCTTCCTGGTACTGCACGCGCTGCTGGAAGCTGCGCTGGGCCATGTCCTTGTAGACCTTCGCGCAGCGCACCTCGTTGCCGCTGCGTACCACGTACACGGCCGCTTCCTTGCCGCTCTTGAGCGGGCGTAGAACTTCATCGATCACGCCGTCGTCGATCAGGGCGCGCAGTCCTTCCGGGGTTTTCACGGGATCTCTGGGGCGGCCGGCGCGGACGCGCTGGCCAGAATGGGGAGGAATCTGCGCATTTTACAGGTCGCGGCTGCCCAGCGGCTTCCCGGCTGGCCCGCGAGCGTCGCTGGGCAACCGTCCCACGAGACGGCTGCCACCGTCGCGGATTTTCCAAAGTGGATCACGCCACCGTGGCGGCGCGGCGCGCTATCGTGCAGCCATACGGCCTTGCCGATGGGGGGATGCATGCCGGTTGCGCTGGCGCTGCTGTTCGTGGTCTGCCACGGTCTGGCCGTGGCGTTCTGGCCGGGCCCGGCCGGCGGTAGCTCGTTCGTGTTTCTCACCGCCGCGCCGCTACTGGCCGCGGCCGCCTGCCTGTGGCGTGGCCAGCGGGACCACGCCGCGCTGGGCTGGCGCGCCACGGCACTGGCACTGCTGCTCTGGGCCGGCGGCATGGCCTTCAACATGATCGATGCGCTGGGCGCCGACCGCGCCAACATCACCCCGCGCGCCAGCCTGCTGTTGTATGTGCTGTACGGCGTGCCGCTGGTGTTCATCCTGGCCCGCGCCCGTCGCGAACGCCGGATGATCAGCCTGATCGACGGCGTGATGGCCGCCCTGCTGGGCGTGCTGTTCTTCGTGCATACCCAGTCCTTCGCCGACCGCATCGATATCGACGACCAGGCGATGGCGCACATGCAGCGCATGTTCGACATCCAGAACCTGTGCATCGCCGGTTTCGCGGTGGTGCGCTGGGTCGCCGGCGATGCGCCTGAACGGCGCAGCTTCTACCGCGCGCTGGCGCTGTATGCGCTGTCCTATCTGCTGGTTGCGTTCTACATCAATCACTACACCGCCGAGCAGTCGTTCGGCGCCTACAACGATCTGCTGATCGACCTGCCGTTCCTGCTGCTGGCGCTGCTGGCGCTGCGTCAGGCACCCGCACCGGGCTTCGTGCTGCATCCTCGCCTGCTGCGATTGGTGCAGGCCGGTGGACCGATCATCCTGCCCTTGTTGCTGCTGGTGGTCGGCACCCTGGTGGTGGACCACGCGCGGCCGTTGGCGCTGACCGGGTTCGTGGTGGCAACGCTGGGCTTCAGCCTGCGCAGCACGTTGCTGCAGCTCGATCTGCTGGAACGACAGGCCGGCCTGGATCAGATGGCGCGGCAGGATGGCCTGACCGGCGTAGCCAATCGCCGCCAGTTCGATACGCTGCTGCTGGCCGAATGGAACCGGGCGCGTCGCAGCGGCAGCGAACTGGCATTGCTGCTGGTGGACATCGACCATTTCAAGGCATTCAACGACGAGCACGGTCATCCTGCCGGCGACCGCTGCCTGCAGGCGGTGGCCGCGGTGCTGCAGGCCACCGCCGGGCGCGCGGCCGACAGCGTGGCGCGCTATGGCGGTGAGGAATTCGCGGTGATCGTGCCCGGCAGCCCACTGTCGGGTGTGCTGGCGCTGGCCGAGCGCCTGCGCGAGGCGGTGGAAGCGCTGCCGCTGCCGGAAGGCCGGGTCAGCATCAGCGTGGGCGTGGGTTACCTGCATCCGCCGGCGCTGGCCACCGCCGAACAGTTGCTGGCCGATGCAGATGCCGGCCTGTACGCGGCCAAGCGTGCGGGCCGCAACCAGGTGATCCTGCACGCACACGTGCTGGACGACGACGGGGGCGCGCACGACACGCTGGACTGTTGAGCATGGCTGCGCGACTGCCACGGCAGGAAAGTGCGTGGTTGATCGGGGCTGGCGCGACCGCCCGGTCGGATCCAGCAGGCGCAGGCGTTGTCGGCCATCGGCCGGCACTACCCTGGCAGGCAGCCCGCGTCAGGCCGCCGCAGGCCAGTACATCGCCATGGTGGCGATACCTAAGGATCACGTGTTTCCACCAGCACCGGGCAGGGCGCATGGTCGATCGTCCATTGCCCCACCGAGGGCTCGAACAGGCGCTGCAGGCGTGACAGATGGCGGTGGCCGATGACGATCAGGTCGCATTGCAGGCGACGCGCCTGCGCGCTGATCACTTCGCCAGGATCGCCGGAAGGCAGCTGTGCGATGGCGTCCACGCCGCGTTCGCGCAGCTCGGCCAGGGCGTCGGCCAGTACCGCTTCGGCATGCGCCTGCTGCCGGGCGGCGGCGGGATACTCACGGCGGTCGGCATCGGTGGCACCAGCGGCCAGCGCGAATTCGGGGTCAAGCACGCACAGCAGGTGCAGGCGGCTGCGGGGGCCGGCCATGGTGGCGGCCAGGTCCAGCACGCGGTCGTGCTGGGGGCCGCCATCAAGCGCGACCAGCAGGGTGTTGAACATGGAAAGCTCCTTTGCAGGGCGCTGATGGTCGCTGATGTCGTCGCGCGCACCCATGCCGTGCGCCGCAGTCAATGCGTGCGCACAACGCAATTCTGGATGATCTGGATTGCAGTAGAGTCATCCCATTTGCGGGAGACTGCCATGCCCTTGCCGGACCTGAACCTGTTGCTGGCACTGGATGTGCTGATCGACGAATGCAGCGTGGCGGCCGCTGCGCGACGGATGAATCTCAGTGCGCCGGCGATGAGCCGTACCCTGGGCCGGGTACGGGTAGCCCTGGGTGATCCGGTGCTGGTGCGCGCCGGCCGTGGGCTCGCCCCCACGCCACGCGCGCTGGAACTGCGTGAGCAGGTGCGCGATGTGATCGAGCAGGCACACCGCGTGTTCAATGCGGGCCGCGAGGTCGACATGGCCACGCTGGAACGAACGTTCAGCGTGCGCGCCAACGATGTGTTCATCGGCAGCTATGGCGGCCGCCTGCGTGATGTCTTCCGCCAGCAGGCACCGCGCTGCATGCTGCGCTTCGTGCCCGAAGGCGATACCGATGACGATGCGATGGTGCAGGGGCGGATCGACCTGTACATCAGCACGGCCGGCAAGCACAGCCCGGAAACCAAGGTGCAGCACCTGTTCACCACCTCGCTGCTGGGCGCTGCACGCGAGGATCATCCGTTGTTCGACGGCCACATCAGTGTCGAGCGCTTCGCCGCGTGCGACCACATCGCCGTGTCCCGGCGCGGGCTTGCGCATGGCCCGATCGACGAAGAGCTGGCAGCGCTTGGCCTGCAACGGCGGGTGGCGGTGGTCATCCCTACCTTCCATGGCGCGATCTTTGCTGCCGCCGATTCGGACCTGGTGCTGCCGCAGATGCCAAGCGTGATGCTCGACCGCATCACCCGCATGGGCCTGCCGCTGCGGATGTTCCCGCTGCCGGTGCCGGTGCGGACCGTAGCGCTGGTGCAGGCCTGGCACCCACGCATGGACAACGACCCGGCCCACCAGTGGCTGCGGCGGGCGATCAAGGGCATGTGCGATTCGGTCGAGGCGGCCCACCACTGATTGCCCGCGGGCGTGCGTTGTACGCACGCCTGCGATGCCGGGCACGCCATTTTTCGCAGGCAACGGCCTTTCTAGACTGCGCTCCCGAAAGTTTCACTGAGCGCAATCCAATGTCTCCATATATGCCGTGTACTGCACGGATCGGCAGCCGGCAGTGAGCACGCCGGCCGCCATGCCCGCGGCGCCGGCAGCGCCCCGGCCCGTCGCTGCCCCCGGCTTCGACCGGCGCATCCTGGTTGGGCTGTGCGGTGTGCTGCTGGCAGTGCTGGTGTCGGGTTTCAACGAGAACGTCACCAAGGTCGCGCTGGCCGACATCCGCGGTGCGATGGGTTTCAGCGTCGATGACGGCAGCTGGATCGTGGCGCTGTACAGCGCCATGTCGGTCAGCGCGATGGCATTCGCACCGTGGTGCGCAGCCACCTTCTCGCTGCGCCGCTTTGCGCTGGCGATGATCGGCGGCTTCATGGTGCTGGGCGTGCTGTGCCCGCTCGCCCCCAACCTGCAGACCTTTCTGCTGCTGCGCGCATTGCAGGGCCTGTGTGGGGGCGCGTTGCCGCCGCTGCTGATGAGCGTGGCGCTGCGCTTCCTGCCGCCGGGCATCAAGCTGTACGGCCTGGCCGCCTACGCACTGACCGCCACCTTCGGGCCGAGCATGGGCACTCCGCTGGCCGCATTCTGGGTGGAGCAGGTGGGCTGGCACTGGGCGTTCTGGCAGATCGTGCCGTATTGCCTGGCGGCGATGGCGATGGTCGGCTGGGGCCTGCCACAGGATCCCCTGCGGCTGGAGCGCTTCGCACAGTTCGACGGCGTCGGCCTGATGCTCGGCCTGCCGGCGCTGGTGCTGCTGGTACTGGGTTTGGTGCAGGGCCCGCGCCTGAACTGGTTCGACTCGTCGTTGATCACGCTGATGCTGGGTGGCGGTGCGGGTCTGCTGGTGTTGTTCTTCATCAACGAGTGGTTCCATCCACTGCCGTTCTTCAAGCTGCAGCTGCTGGCCAACCGCAACCTCAGCTACTCGCTGATTACCCTCGGTGGCGTGCTGTTCGTGCTGCTGGCGGTGATCTCCATTCCTTCCGGCTTCCTCGCCAGCGTGCAGGGCTATCGCCCACAACAGACCGCGCCGATGCTGCTGTGGGTGGCGGTGCCGCAGGTCATCGCGCTGCCGCTGGTCGCCGCACTGCTGAACATCCGGGCGATCGATTGCCGTTGGGTGCAGGCCACCGGCCTGGCGCTGCTGGCGCTGGCTTGCTGGCTGGGCGCGCATCTGGACGTCAGCTGGATACGCGACAACTTCCTGTGGGTACAGCTGCTGCAGGTGTTTGCGCAGCCGATGGCGGTGCTGCCGTTGCTGATGCTGGCCACCGGTGGCCTGGCGCCACAGGACGGCCCCTTTGCCTCGGCGTGGTTCAACACGGTCAAGGGCTTTGCTGCGGTGCTGGCCAGCGGCGTGCTGGAAGCGGTCGCGCAGGGACGCCGCCATTTCCACTCCACCGTGCTGGTCGAGCGACTTGGCGAACAGCCGTGGCTGGCCGAAGGGCCGCAGCTTGGCGCGCGCCTGCATGCGCAGGTGCAGGCGTTGACCTCGGCCGATCTCTACCTGCTGGTCGCGTTGGTCGCGCTGGCCTTCATTCCCCTCATTGCCTGGATGCCCGCCCGCATCCATCCGCCACGTGCCGTGGCCTGATCCCCTTCGCAGGAATCCCCTCATGACGATCAATCGAACGTATCTCAACGCCGGCCTCGGCCTGGGCGTACTGCTTCTGGCCGGTGGTGCCTGGCCGCTGCTGCGCGACGGCCGCCACCAGACCACCAACAACGCCTATGTAGTTGCTGATTACACCGTAGTCGCACCGAAGATCGCCGGCTTCGTCAGCGCGGTGAACGTGGAAGACAACCAGGCGGTGAAGGCCGGTGACGTGCTGGCCCGCATCGATGACCGCGACTACCAGGTCGCGTTGCAGGCCGCCCGCGCCGACGTGGCCAATGCGCGCGCGCAGCTGGCCAACGCGCAGGCGGCGCTGGCACAGCAGGGCTCGCTGATCGAACACGCCCAGGCGAGTGTGGATGTCAGCCGCGCCGAACTGACCCTGGCCAGCGCCGACCAGCAGCGCTACCGCGAGCTGGCCCGCGACGGTGCCGGTACCGTGCAGAACGCGCAGCAGGCGCAGTCGAAGCAGGCCGTGGCCAGTGCACATCTGCAACAGGGACAGGCCGCGTTGTCGACCGCACGCCAGCGCACTGACATCCTCGCTGCCGGGGTGCAGGCCGCACAGGCGGCCGTGCAGCGTGCCGAAGCCGCACAGGCGCGCGCCGAACTGGATCTTTCGCACACCGAGCTGCGTGCACCGATCGATGGCGTGGTGGGACGCCGCGCAGTGCGCGTCGGCGCCTACCTGACCCCGGGCACGCCGGTGGCCGCGGTGGTGCCGCTGCAGCGGGCCTTCGTGGTCGCCAACTTCCAGGAGACGGAGATGACCCGCATGCAGCCGGGGCAGCAGGTCGAACTGACGGTGGACGTGTTCCCCGGCACGCGGCTGCGTGGCCATATCGACAGCATCGCCCCGGCCACGGGGGTGACGTTCGCCGCGGTGGCGCCGGAAAACGCGACCGGCAACTTCACCAAGGTGGTGCAGCGCATTCCGGTGAAGATCGTGCTGGAGCCGGAGCAGGCATTGCTGGGCCAACTGCGTGCCGGCATGTCGGTGGAAGCCAGCGTGGATCTGCAGCGTCCGCAGCGGGTGCAGAGCGCGCAGCGCGAGCGGCACCGCACGGGCGGGGAAGGCGCATGATCCGCGTATTCCCGCGTGTACTGGCTGCAGCGGCACTGTGCACGGCGTTGACCGCCTGCACGCTGGGACCGGACTTCGTGCGCCCGCAGGCCGACCTGCCCACGCAGTGGCAGGGCGAAGCGGTGGCTTCAGCTGCGCTGGATGACGACGCCAGCTGGTGGTCCGGTTTCGATGATCCGCTGCTGGGGCAACTGGCGACGCAGGTACTGCAGGCCAATCTCGACCTGCAGCTGGCCGCCAACCGGGTGCAGCAGAGCCGCGCCGCGCGTGGCGTCACCGCGGCCGACAGGCTGCCCAGCGTCGGCGCTACTGCCAGTGGCGTACGCGCGCGCAACAGCGAGGTAGGCCTGAACGATCCGTCCGGTAATGGCGGTCGCGATGACTATGGGCTGTTCCAGGCCGGCATCGGCATGAGCTGGGAACTGGATCTGTGGGGACGCGTACGCCGTCAGGTGGAAGCGGCCGACGCACGCGTGCAGATGGCTGAGGAAGATGCACACGCGGTGCGCATCGCGCTGCTGGCCGAGACCGCGCGTGATTACCTGCAGTTGCGCGCGACGCGCCAGCTGCTGGCCATCACCGAGGACAACCTCAGCATCGCCCACGACATCAAGCGGCTGACCGAAGCGCGCCAGCGCCAGGGCGTGGCCAGCACGTTGCAGGTCTCCAGTGCGGCGGCGCAGGTGGCATCGCTGCAGGCTCGCATCGCACCGCTGCGGCACCGCGAATCGCAGCTGCGCAATGCACTCGCGTTCCTGCTGGCACAGCCGCCGCAGGCGCTGGATGCGCAGCTGCAGAGCGCGCGCCGCGATTGGCCCGCGTTGCCGACCATGGCCGTGGGGGTGCCCAGTGAACTGGCCGAGCGTCGCCCGGATGTCCGCCGTGCCGAGGCTGCGCTGCATGCTGCCACGGCGGGAATTGGCGTGGCCACGGCCAGCTTCCTGCCGCGCATCACCTTGAATGGCGATGCCGGTTTCCAGGCCAGGCAGCTGGATGATCTGGATGGCTGGAACGCGCATCGCTTCAGTATCGGCCCGTCGATCAACCTGCCGATCTTCCAGGGCGGACGCCTGAAGGCCAACCTGGCGCTGAGCAGGCTGCAGCAGCAACAGGCGGCCCTGCAGTTCCGCCGTACCGTGCTGCAGGCCTGGCATGAAGTGGACGATGCCATCGACGGCTATGCCGCCGAACAGCAGCGTGCCGCGCAGCTGCACGTGGCGGTGGATGAAAGCGAGACGGCGCTGGGTGCGGCGCGTCGGCAGTACCAAGCCGGCGTGGTCGACATGCTGGATGTGTTGAGCACCCAGCGCATCGCGCTGGACAACCAGGCCGCGCTGGCCAACAGCCGGGCGACCGCCGCGATTGCACGCGTAGAGCTGTATCGCGCACTGGGCGGCGGTTGGTAAGGCGCAGGATGGGTAGTGCCGGCCGCTGGCCGGCAGATGCCGTATGCATGAGTTGCCGGCCAGCGGCCGGCACTATCCTGGCAGGCAGCCCGCGTCAGGCCGCCGGCTTTTCGCGTTTGCGGAACAGCAGATAAGGCCAGATACCGATCAACACCGCTGCGATGACCGTGCCGTAGACCAGCGCGAACATTGACTTGCCCGGCTCGGTCCAGACCATGCCCAGCAGAAGCAGGCCGAACACGATGGTCGGCCCGCCCAGCAGGATCATGGCGAAGGTCTTTATCCGTCCACTGGTGGGCGCATTGGCGAGCTTGCCGACCATGTCGGTACCACCGAAATGCACCTGCAGTGCATCGTTGGTGGAACGGGCGGGCTGCGGTTTTGCGGGTTCCGGCGGCGCTACCGGTTGCTGCAGGTCCATGTCCTGAGTCGCCGACGGCAGCAGGTCCGACAGGTTGGTCTGCTCGATGAGCGCTTTCAGCTTGGGGTCCATGTGCAATCCGTGCGGTCACCGTTGGCGGCGGCACGATACCAGCACACCCAGATGCCGGGTAGTGCCGGCCGCTGGCCGGCAGCTCGGCAAGGTGAAGCCGGTAGTGGCCAACCTTGGTTGGCAGCCTTCAGGAAAGCGCCAACCAAGGTTGGCGCCTACCAGAGCCGGAACTCAACGCACGTCGCGCAGTTCCCAGTGGTGCCCGGCCAGCAGGCGCAGGCGCTGCTTGAACACGTCACTGTCGATGCGGGTGGTGGCCACCAGGTTGATGCGCAGGTCCTTCTGCTCACCGGTCACGGTGGCCTCCGGATCGGTCGCGCCCCACTGCGGCTCCACCGCATCCGGGTCCGGCTGCTTGTCGCGCCAGCGCTCGAACAGGCTGCCATTGCGCAGCGCGTTCTGCAGTTCTTCGGCGAAGCCGGCAGCGCCCTGCGAATGGAAAGACAGGTCGGGGTCGTTGCCGCGGGCCTTGGACGGTTCGGGCAGGCTGATGTGGTACTGCGCAGGCATGTTGATCTCCTTGAGGTGCGGCTAGGCTGGCATAGGCGCGGTGGAATCGATGTGCAGATTCCAGAGCGCGGTTGGCCTTCATTCAAACCGATGCGGCCCATCGGCGAAGCCCACGGTGACCGCGCCCTTGCCGACGTTGACCATGCCGGTCAGGCTCATCACCGATTCGTACACGGTCACGCCATGGCCGGCGCAGACCTCCTTCATCTGCGCATAGCCGGGCAGGGCACGCAGCTCGTCCAGTTCGCCGCCGTAGCTGACGCACACGGTCGGCGTCATCAGGCCGGCGCGTACGCGCTGGCCGACCACGCCGAACAGCTTCAGCACGGCATTGTCGAAACCCTTGATCTTCGCCACCGGCCCGGTCTGCCCGCGATAGCCATGCAACACCGGCTTGATGTCCAGCGCACTGCCCAGTGCGGCGCTGAGCAGGCCGACGCTGCGGTCGCCCTTGTGCCGGGCGCGGGCACGCATGTAGTACAGGTCGCGGGTGACCATGTAGCCGTGCACGTTGCCGGCCAGTTCTTCCAGGCGCTCGCGTATCTGCTGCACGCTGGCATCACTGGCGCGCAGGCGCACCGCTTCCACCGCCGTCACCGCCTGGGCGGCGAAAAGGTTCTGGGTATCCAGCACGCGCAGCGCGAATGGCGAGTTGAAGCCGGCCGCCTGCCGCACCGGCTTGTAGTCGTTGAGGATGGCGAAGCTGGCCTGCAGTGCGTTGTCGTGGATCGGGCTGCGGGTCTTGGTGATGGTCATGCAGAACACATGGTCGTAGTCGATCACCAAGCGTTGCAGGAACAGGTCGCGGATCTGGTTGACGCTGAAGGGGATGGTCTCCGCTTCGGCGCCGTGCTCGGCGACGTGCGCGTGCAGGAAGCTGAGCGTTGCCTGCTCGTCGCGGTGGTCGGCGAGCACCGCTTCGCCGATCCGCACGGTGATCGGCAGCAGCACGATGTTGTGCTCGGCAATGAAGTCCTGCGGCAGGTCGCAGGCCGAGTCGACGACGATTCCGATGCGCATCCGCGGCTCCCCCTCCAGGGCGGTTGTAGGTTCGGAAATGTGAAAACTATCTCAAAACGGGGGCGGGCGCGCGAGGGAAACGCGCCGCTCCCTGTTCAGCGACTGCGCTGCACCGCCACCGGCAGGGCCACCGCCTGCTGCCAGTCCGGCCGGTCCAGCAGGCTGGGGTCGTCCAGCACCGCCGCCATCAGCGGGTGGGTATCGTTGCCCCAGAACAGTTCGCCGTCGATGGCCAGGGTCGGCACGCCGAACACCCCGGCCTCGATCGCCGCCTCGGTGTTGCGTCGCAGCTGCTCCTTGATGGCCGGCTCGCCAATGGCCGCCTCTACGTCGCTGATACCCAGCCGGGCGGCGGGTTCGCGCAGGGCCTCGGCCGTGTCGCCGGCGTGGCCGTCGCGCCAGATCCAGTCGAACAGCACGTCCACTGCCGCAGTGCTGGCACCGGCGGCCAGGCACAGGCGCAGGGCCGCCAGCGGATTGAACGGGTGCCCGGGCGGGAAGCGCAGCGGGGTGCCCTCGGCCTGCGCAGTCCACAGCAGCTGGCGGTACATGAAGCGGCGCTTGGCCGGGATCTCCGCCGGGCCCAGGTTGCCCAGATGGTGCAGTACCGCACCAAAGGCGATGGGCACCGGTTGGATGCGCCCGAACTGCGGCAGCTGCTTCACCTTCTGCCAGTGCAGGTAGGAATAGGGCGAGACGAAGTCGAAATACCAGCGCAGGGTGGGCATCGATGGCTCCTGGTTACGGTCAGGGCTGCGCGTTGCGCTGCAGGTAGCGGTCGCGCAGTTCGGTCTGGCGCGAGCGCATCGGCATCGCGCGGCCGCCCAGCCAGACCTGTTCGGCATAGTGCGCCACATCCAGCGGATCGCCTTCCCACAGCACCAGGTCGGCACGCTTGCCCGGCTCGATGCTGCCGATCTGGTCGGCCACGCCCAGCACCTCGGCCGGTACCCGGGTCAGCCCGGCCAGTCCGTCGGCCCAGGGCAGGCCGTTGGCCACCGCATTGCCGGCCAGCTGGCGCATCTTGCGTGCATTGTGCGAGGCGTCATCGCGCTGGGCGAAAGCCACCGGTACGCCCGCGCGCCGCAACCGCGCGGCATTTTCCAGGGTGGCGCCGATCTGGTCGAAGGTCGTCGGCAGGTTGCCCAGCGCGTCCACGAATACCGGCACCTTGGCCGCTGCCAGTTCCGGTGCCAGCTGCCAGGCCTCGGCACCGCCGGCGACGGCGATCTTCACCTTCTCGCGGGCCGCCCAGCGCAGCAGCTGGCGGATGTCGGCCGCGCGGTCCACTTCCACCACGATGCGGCCCTGCCCGGACAGATAGCGGGCGAGCGTGCGGCGGCCGGCCGGGGTCAGCAGCGCATGCGGCGAGTCGGCGGCCACCTGGCCGCGTGCCTCGTCCACCATCTGCTGCAGCAGCATCCACTGCGCCGCGCGCGATTGACCGGTCAGTTCAGATGCTGCAGCACCCAGGCGCAGGAACAGCGCGCGCGGGCCGATCGGGTCGGCACTGCCATCGAAACGCACCACGCCGCCCTGGCCGGCGACGAAGCCACCGCCGGTGGCCGCGCCCAGCGCAGTGAAGCCGATGCCGTCCAGGCGCGCCACCGGAATCAGCACGGACGCCGGGTTATAGGCCAGTGTCACGTCGAACTCCGGGCGCAGCGGCTGCTCGCCGATCTTCAGTGCGCTGTCGACCGTGCTTGATTCACCGGATACCTCCTCGATGCCGATCTCGGTGATGCCACCGAACAGGGCAGGGGTCAGCATGCGTCCCTTGGCTTCGACCACCGGCACACCGGCCGGTGCGGACAGGCCCCGGCCCACCGCACGGATGATGCCGCCCTGCACCAGCACATCGGCATCTTCCACGTTGCCACGTGCGCTGGCGGTAGCGACGGTCGCACCGCGCACCAGCAGGTCCTGCGCCGAGGCTGCGGTTGTCATCAACAACAGCGCAACCAAGGTAGCGCCGGGCCATGCCCGGCGGCGCTTGTTCAACATGCCCATCAGCGCAACTCCTGTCCAAGCTGGAAATCCGACCGCGGCGTTGCCGATGGCGTGCTGCGGTCGTACACACGGCGGCCATCGACGAACACCTGCTCGGCCAGTGCATACGAACTGAAGGGATTGCCGTTCCAGATCACCACGTCGGCCATCTTTCCGGCCTCCAGCGTGCCGGTCTGCGCCTCGATGCCCAGCGCCTTGGCGGCGTTGGCGGTCATCCAGGTGATCGCGCGTTCCGGCGCGATCTCCGGCATGTGCGCGCGGCGCGCGGCGGCCATCACCTTGGCTGCTTCCTGGTTCAGGCGCTGGATGCCCTCGGGCGAGTCGGAGTGGACGATGGCGCAGCTGTTCTTCGGCCGGTCGACCAGCGCGATGTTCTCGGCGATGCCGTCGAAGGCTTCCATCTTGAAGCCCCACCAGTCGGCCCACAGTGCCCCGCACACGCCTTCGGCCGCCAGCCGGTCGGCCAGTTTGTAGGCCTCCACGCCGTGGTGGAAGGCGGCCACCTTGAAGCCGAATTCCTTGGACAGGTCGAGCATGGTGGCCATTTCATCGGCGCGATAGCAGTGGATGTGCACGCGGATATCGCCCTGGATCGCACCGGCGAGCGTATCCAGCTTGAGGTCGCGCTTGCCGCCGGCATCACCGGCGCTGTCGCCCTTGTCGCTGCCGAACCAGCCCTTGCGCTTGGCCGGCTTCGGCTTGTTCTTGGCGATGTAGTCGGCTGCGTCGATGAAGGCTGCGCGGTAACCGGCCACGTTGCCCATCCGCGTTGCAGGTGCCACGCCCTTGCCGCCACCGTAGACGCGCTTGGGGTTTTCGCCGCAGGCCATTTTCAGGCCCCACGGCGCGCCGGGGAACTTCATCGCCTGGTAGGTGGTGGCAGGCACGTTCTTCAGCGTTACGCCGCGGCCACCGACCAGGTTGGCCGAGCCGGGCAGCACCTGCATGCTGGTCACTCCGCCTGCCAGCGCCGCCTGGAAACCGGGGTCCTGCGGCCATACCGAGTGCTCGGCCCAGACGTTGGCGGTGACCGGCGCGGTCATCTCGTTGCCGTCGCTGTGCGCGCCGACACCGGGGCTGGGATAGACGCCCAGGTGCGAGTGCACGTCGATCAGGCCGGGCGTCACCCACTTGCCGTCGGCGTTGATGCGGGTGACGCTGGCATCGACCTGCAGCGCATCGCCGACGGCGACGATGCGGCCATCGCGCAGCAGCACATCGGCGTTGTCGAGGCGCTGGCCGGTGCCGGTCAGCACCGTTGCGTTCTGGATCAGCAGCGGCCCGTCGGGGTGCGCCTGGTAGGTGCTCGGGTAGGGATCGGCCACGAAGCGCGAAGCGCCCACGGCCGGCGCCGTGCTCAGCGATACCAGCGCCAGACCCAACCCGGCGCGCAACAACGTCGATGTCATGCAGATCCCCTTGGCAGCGTGTTCAACCCACCGACGCTAGCCGGGACGGCGGCGGTTTGCCAAGTGACGTTGGGCAGGGGCGCAGTAGGGACTTTTCCGACATCAAGTATGTGAAAAATGTATTAAGTTCTCGTGACGCCCGCCGATAGCGTCATGCGGGTGAGCGCGCGCTGACTCGCCGCGCAGGTGTTCCCACACAGCTCCATGAGGGAGCAGCACCTGAAACAATCCATGGAATCAAGGACGTAATCCCCGATGACTGCTGCAACGTCGTATCGCTCCACCTCTCTCCGTCGTTCCTTCCTGCCTTCCCCGCTCGCATCGGCCATCGTAGGCTCGCTGCTGATGGCAGCCACCCTGCCGGCACTGGCGCAGGGCAACCTCGACGACCTGTCCCGCTACCAGTACCAGCGCAGCCTGCAGGCTGCATTCGCTGCGCCTTCGCAGTCGGCCTTCGCCGCGCCGGTTGCAGCGGTTGCAATGGTTGCACCGCCGGCCACCACCCCGGAAACGCCGGTGATGGGCAAGGCCGGCGATCGTGCCAGCTGGCGCACCAGCGAATTCAACCGTGACTGGGGCCTGCAGGCCGTCAATGCCGACGCCGCATACGCGCGTGGCTTGACCGGTGCCGGCATCCGCCTGGGCGTGTTCGACAGCGGCTCGGGCCTGGACCATGACGAGTTCGCCGGCAAGGATCACCGCAGCCTGCGCATCGCCGATCTGTTGCTCGACGGCAGCCGCTGCACCAACACCACGCTGATCGACGGGCCCGATGCCTGCTTCGCCAGCGACGGCGATGACGTGTCGATCGATTACGTTGTCTACGACGACAGCGTTCCGCAGGCGATCCGCGACATCATCGAGTCTGATCCGCGCTACCAGCAGGCGGGGATCGCCTTCCAGACCCATGGCACCCACGTGGCCGGCACCATCGCGGCCAACCGCGACGGCAACGGTACCCATGGCGTGGCCTTCGGCGCGGACCTGACCGCGGCCAAGCTGTTCTTCAACAGCGCCCAGATGTGGACGGACGTGGGCGGCGGCGACTACCGCGTCGTCACCGTGGGCGGCGTGGGCCCGGACGGCAGTGCGTTCGAGAGCATGTACGCGCAGATGAACGCCCAGGACGTGCGTGCGGTCAACCACAGCTGGGGGCTGACCAACGAGCCCACCGATCTGGCCACCCAGGACCAGCTGTATGCCGCCAACGCCGAGTATCTGGACATCTTCGCCGAGGGCTCGCGCAGCAAGGGCATGATCCAGGTGTGGGCCGCGGGCAACAACAACGCCAACGCAGCCACGCCGGAAGCCGCGCCGATCGCCGGAATCTACGCCACGCTGCCGCGCCTGTTTGCCGATATCGAGCAGAACTGGCTGAGCGTGGTCAACGTGCGCCAGGACAGTGCCGCCGGGTACATGCTCGACGTCAGTTCCAACCGTTGCGGCTACAGCGCCAACTGGTGCCTGGCCGCCCCGGGCACCGACATCCTGTCCACGGTCTACGGTGCCGATTCGGCGCTGGATGCACAGCTGCTCCAGGATTCACAGGGCAACGTCCTGCTCGACGTGCTCGAGCGCGTGCCGACCTACAGCTACGATCTGATGACCGGCACCTCCATGGCCGCACCCCACGTTACCGGTGCCCTGGGCCTGCTGTTCGAACGCTTCCCGTACCTGGACAACGCGCAGGTGCGCGACGTGCTGCTGACCACCGCCACCGACCTCGGTGCGGCCGGCGTGGACGACGTCTACGGTTGGGGCCTGATGAACCTGGCCAAGGCCATCGAGGGCTACGGTTCGCTGCGCGTGGATACCAACGTAGTGATGAACCAGAAGGCCGGCGGCCTGAAGGTCTGGGAAGGTGACGCCTGGGATGACTGGACCAACGATATCGGTGGCCCGGGTAAGCTGACCAAGAGTGGTGCCGGCTGGCTGCGCCTGAGCGGCGACAACAGCTTCAACGGTGCTGTGGTGCGCGAAGGCGTGCTGGAACTGGATGGCGTCAATACGCTGACCAGCGCAGTGGACGTGGCCGGTGGCACCTTCCTGTTGAACGGCACGCTGAAGAGCACTGCATTGAACACCCAGGGCGGCATCAGCCGGGTCAACGTCAGTGGCGTGCTAGACGGTTCCAACCTGACCATCAATGGCGGCGTGCTGTCCTTCAACGGCGTGCAGACCGGCGGCACCACCTTCGTCGGCCAGAAGGGCACGCTGAAGGGTGTTGGCCAGCTGGGGGACACCACCGTGGCCGGCACCATCGCACCGGGCAATTCCATCGGCACGCTGACCATCAACGGCGACTACGTGCAGACAGAGACCGGCGTGTACCAGGCCGAGGTGGCACCGGGCAGCCGCAGCGACCAGCTGCATGTCACCGGCACCGCCACGCTCGGCGGCACCCTGGTGGCGCTGCCGGAGCCGGGCATCTACTACCTGGGTGAGCAGTTCAACTTCATCCGTGCCGATGGCGGCGTGAACGGACAGTTCGCCATCACCGACTTCAGCACGTTCTCTCCGTTCATGCAGTTCAACCTGGCCTACGGTGCCACCGGCGCACGCATTGAAGTGACCCGCGGCAACTCGCTGGCCAGCTCGGCCAACACCGCAAACCAGCATGCCGTGGCTACCGTGGTCGATACGCTGGCGATCAACCAGGGGCTGCCCAAGCCGTTGACCACGCTGTTCCCGCAGCAGGTGGGCGCAGCGCTGGACAGCCTCAGCGGTGAACTGCATGCAGCCACGTCGATCGCGCTGGTCGAAGGCAGCCGCCATGTCCGCGATGCGGCGCTGTCGCGTCGTGCGGGTGCGACCTCTCCGGGCGGTGACGAAGCGGCCGCGACCGGTGTGTGGGTGCAGGCAATCGGTGGCAGTGGCACGCTGGATGGCAATGCCAACACTGCCCGCACCGAGGCCAACAGCAACGGCCTGCTGATGGGCGTGGACCGCCAGTTCGGTGGTTGGCAGGTGGGCCTGCTGGCCGGCACCGGCCGCACCGACGTCAAGCAGCAGGACGGCCGTCGGGCGAAGTCGAAGATCGACAACACCCACTTCGGTGCATACGCCAGCCACAACTGGGGCGGTTTTGGTCTGCGTGGCGGCCTGGCGTGGAGCGAGCACGACATCGACAGCACCCGCGAACTGGCATTCGCCGGCTACAGCGATACGCTCAGCGCGCGCTACGACGGGCGTACCCGCCAGGCCTTCATCGAAGCGGGTTACCGTTTCGGCGGCCGCGAGGCAGGCCTGGAGCCGTACCTGCAGGTGGCACGTGTTGAAGTGGACATGAAGTCGATCAACGAGCGCGGTGGCGCGGCGGCCCTGCAGGGTGACGTGGACGATAGCCGCACCACCCTGGCTACGGCCGGTGTGCGCTTTGACAAGGGTCTGAAGGCTTCGTTCCAGCAGGACAGCTGGCTGCACGTGCGCGGCGGGGTGGGGTATCGCCACGCTTCGGGCGACCGCAACCCGATGGCCAAGCTGGGCTTTGCCAGCGGCGGCGATACCTTCGCGGTCAGCGGTGCGCCGATCGCCGACAGCGCGGTGGTGGCCGAACTGGGCCTGTCGGCCTGGCTGACGGCAAACCAGCAGCTGGAACTGGGCTACACCGGCCAGTTCGGCGATGAAAGCCGTGACCATGGCGCCAATCTGCGTTGGTCCGTGCGTTTCTAAGCCTGCCGGTTGCCAAGGCAAACCCCGGGAGGGCGGCCGCAGGGCCGCCCTTCTTCGTTGCCGCAGCCGCATGTATGGCGGGGGCGGGCGGGGGCCTACAATATCGGCCCCACGCCGTACCGGAGCGCCCATGAAGAGCAAGCAGGACATCGTCGACAACTGGCTTCCGCGCTATACCGGCGTGCCTCTGGACCAGTTCGGCCAGCACATCCTGCTGACCAACTTCGGGGGCTACCTGCATACGTTCTCCGCGCTGACCGGGGCGCCGGTGATCGGCCTGGACCGGCCGATGGCCAGCGCCACCATCGACGGCATCACCATGATCAACTTCGGCATGGGCAGCCCCAATGCCGCGATCATCATGGATCTGCTGTCGGCGGTGATGCCCAAGGCCGTGCTGTTCCTGGGCAAGTGCGGCGGGCTGAAACGCAAGAACGAGCTGGGCGACCTGGTGCTGCCGATCGCGGCCATCCGCGGCGAGGGGACCTCGGGCGACTACCTGCCGCCGGAAGTGCCGGCCTTGCCGGCCTTCGCCCTGCAGCGTGCGGTTTCGACCATGATCCGCGACCTCGGCCATGATTACTGGACCGGCACCGTCTACACCACCAACCGCCGGGTCTGGGAGCACGACGAGGCCTTCAAGGAGCGGCTGCGGGCGATGCGCTGCATGGCCATCGACATGGAAACCGCGACGATCTTCGCTGCCGGCTTCGCCAACCACATTCCCAGCGGGGCCCTGCTGCTGGTTTCAGACCAGCCGATGATCCCGGACGGGGTGAAAACCGAGGCGTCCGACGCCAAGGTCAGCTCGCAGTTCGTGGAAAACCATATCCAGATCGGCATCGAGGCGCTTAAGCTTATCCGGCGCAACGGCAAGTCGGTCCGCCACCTGCGCTTCGACGAATGATGATGATGGCCTGGCGCGGCGCGCCGGCCCTGGGGAGTAGCTGATGGACGTTGCCGCGCAAGTGGTGGATTTCTGGAAAGACGCGGGCCCTGAAAAGTGGTTCGCCCGCGATGATGCGTTCGACGCGCGGTTCCGTACGCTGTTCGCGGACGAACACCACGCTGCCGCATCGCGCGCGCGCGAGCACTGGCTGGGCAGCGCCGAGGGCGCGCTGGCGCTGATGCTGCTGCTGGACCAGTTCCCGCGCAACTGCTTCCGCGGCACGGCCCATTCCTATGCCACCGATGGCCTGGCACGTCACTACGCCACGCGCGCGATCGAGGAGGGGCTGGACCTGCAGCTGGTCCCCAAGCTGCGCGCCTTCATCTACCTGCCGTTCGAGCACTCCGAAGATCCGCTGGACCAGGACCGCTCGGTCGCGATGTTCGACGTGCTGGGTGACAAGGAATACCTGCAGTACGCCGAACTGCACCGCGACATCATCCGCCGCTTCGGCCGGTTCCCGCACCGTAATGCGGTGCTTGGCCGCATTCCGTCGCCGGAAGAACTGGATTACCTGGCCGAAGGCGGGTTTGCCGGGTAACCGGAACGTCAGCCCCCGCGCTTGGGGCACGGAAGGAGTAGATCCACGCCATGCGTGGATGGGCTCAACAGAAAACGCCGGCTTTCGCCGGCGTTTTTCCTGTGCATCAAGCGCAGCCGATCAGTACTTCGGCACGCCGTTGTCCACTTCATCCGACCAGGCATCGATGCCGCCGGTGACGTTGAACACTTTGCTGAAGCCCAGCGCACGGAACTGCTCTGCTGCCTGCGCGCTGCGGCCACCGTGGTGGCACAGGAAGGCCAGGGCGGTGTCCTTGGGCAGGGCTTCCAGCTCGGCGCGGCCGTTGCCATCGAAGCTCTTGAACGGCACGCCGACAGCGGCAATGGCGCGTTCTTCGGCCGGGCGCACGTCCACCAGCATCACGTTGCCGGCACGCACCAGGTCGTCGGCATCACGCACGCTGATTTCCTGCACCGGCTTGGGCGCGTTCGGGTTGTCGATCGCCAGGCCCTTGCCACGGATGTCGTCGACCCAGTCGATGGTGATGCCATCGGCGCGGCGGGCGCTGGCCAGGTCGAACTGCACGCGCAGGCCGTTGGACTCGGCGGCGATCGCGCCTTCATCGTACGGGGCCAGCTGGAAGTTCGGCTGGAAGCGGGCATCGATGCCCAATTGCAGCGACGCACCCGGTGAATCGGCCAGCGCGCCCTTCAGCATTTCCACCGCGGCCGGGGTGACGGTGATGCGCGGCGGGGTGCGGTCCGGTGCAGCCAGGCCCAGCACGCTGCTCAGCTCGCCGCTGGCGGCCATCTGCAGCACGATGTCGCTGCCGCCGACCAGTTCGCCGTCGATGTACAGCTGGGGGATGGTCGGCCAGTCGCCATAGGCCTTGATGCCTTCACGGATCTCCGCGTCAGCCAGCACGTTGACGTGGGCGAACTCCACGCCCAGGTCCTGCAGGGCACCCACGGCCTTGGCCGAGAAGCCGCACTGCGGCATCGACGGCTGGCCCTTCATGAACAGCACGACGCGGTTGTCGTTGAGGATGGTTTCGATGCGCGAACGCAGGGCGGGATCGAGGGACATGGCAGTCATGGGTCCGAAAAATTCGAATCATCAATTCTACCCCCCATGGCATCATGGGGCATGACCAACGCAGGAACATTGCATCGCATCCCGACCCGGCCCTGGCGCTGGGTGCCCTGGCTGGTGCTGTCGCAGCTGGCCGTGATCCTGGTCTGGGTGCTGGCGGGCTGGCACTGGGGCCTGGCCCTGATGGTGGCAAGCCACGCGTTGTTCATGGTGCCGGTGTTCCTGCCCAACAGCCGCTTCTACGCGCCGGTGCTGAGCCGGTTGCCCGAGGCTGGCAACAGCGTCTGGCTGACCATCGACGACGGCCCCAGTGAACAGACCCCGGCGGTGCTGGATCTGCTGGACCGGCACCAGGCGAAGGCGACCTTTTTCCTGGTCGGCGAGCGCGTATTGGCGCATCCGGCCTTGGTGGAGGAGATCCTGCGTCGCGGACACGACCTCGGCAACCACAGCCACAGCCATCCGCAGGCGCGCTTCTGGCGGCTGGGCCCGGGCACGATGGCGGCGGAGATCGAGGGCTGCCAGCAGGCGCTGCAGGCGGTGAGTGGGCGACCGGTGCGCTGGTACCGCTCGGTGGTGGGCATGACCAACCCGTTCGTGGCGCCGGTACTGCGCAAGCTGGGCCTGGTGCGCGTGGGCTGGAGCGCCCGCGGTTACGACGGCGTCGGCTGCACCCCGGATGGCGTGCTGGCGCGTCTGCTCCCGGACCTGCGCCCGGGCGCGATCGTGCTGCTGCATGAAGGTGCCGCACATGGCCACAACCTGGCCATCATCGAACGGGTGCTGCAGGTGCTGGACGAGCGCGGCCTGAAAGCCGAACTGCCGGCCAGGTGACCGGTAGCGCCGGGCCGCGCCCGGCGAGCGCGCAGCGCGGCAAGAGCGAAGCGACCCGCGTTTGCCCTTCGCTTTTCTCCTGTCTTCCGTGGTGGACGCGCCCGTAAACCGTCCGTGTCCGGGTGGGGTGGGCTGCGCGGGGTATCCGCGCCATGGATGGCGCGGCTAAGCCCCCAAGGAGGGGTTCACGGCGTCCCCGCGCAGCCCATCCCGCCCGGGCAGCCCCCGTAGACAGCCGCCCACCACGAGGGGCTCAGCCGTTGGCCGCAGTTCCCGGCCGCTCGGCCACCAGCAACCAGCTGTTGAACGGCGTGCGCCCATGCAGCGGACGCAACGGAGCCACCTGCATGCCGGCAGCCGCCAGCGTGGCCTGCAGCCGCTGCGGATCCGGGTAGTGGCGAGGTCGCGTGCCCATCCAGCCGACCAGCCAGGCCAGGCGGTCAGCCACCCGCGTGGTGCGGTCGCGGCGGTCGCCGGTCGCCAGCGGCGTGCGCAGCAGCAGGCGGCCACCGGGCGCGACCCGCGCGCTCACCGCGCGCAGCAGCTCCAGTTGCGGCGCTTCGTCCAGGTACTGCAGCACATCCAGCAGCAGCACATGTCCACCATGCACCGGCAACGGCGCCTGCACATCCAGACAGTCGAACCGTACGTCGGCCAGGCCACTGCCGGCGCGCTGCGCACGGGCGATCTTGTCGCTGTCCACGTCGACCCCGAGATACCGCTGCTGGCGGCCGCGCTGGCGCAGCACATGCGCGAACAGGCCCAGCCCGCAGCCCAGATCGAGCACCGGCTGGCCGTCGTCGGGAAGGTGCTGCAGTACGCCGTCATACAGCGGGTCGCTGCCCAGCTTGCCGCGCGTGTAGTAGTAATCGCGGCGGCTGCCCCAGGCCTGCATCGGCCGGAAGGACTCGGCGATCAGGCGCGCCTGCCCGGCATCCAGTGGCGAACAGGGCAGGGGCGTGCCGTTCCGTGGCGTGCCGTCCATCGTCTCAGTCCGTCCTGCCCAGCAGGTGTGCGGCCACCGGCAGCGCACGCGCGCTCCACAGCGCATACATCCGTGCGGACGGGTGCAGGCCATCCTCGGCGATCATCGCTGGGTCAGCGCCGTTGTCGCGGCTGATATCGGTGATGTCGACGAAGGCCACGCCCTGCTGGGTGCTGATCACCTCGGCGGCAGCGTTGAATTCGTCGGTTTCGATCTCGATGCCGGTCAGATGCCGCCCGCTCTGGATGCCGAACGGGGTCGCGCCCCAATCGGGGAAGGACAGCACCAGGACCCGGTCCGCACGGCCGCCGGCAAAACCAATCGCGCGCTGCAGCAGGGCCTGGAACTGCACCTGGTACTCGTCCAGCGGACGCCCGCGATACTGGTTGTTGACGCCGATCAGCAGGCTGACGAAGTCGAACGGCCCTTGCGGCGCAACGTCGTTGATGCCGGCGTCGAGCTCGTCGGTGGTCCAGCCGGTGGTGGCGATGGTCTGCGGGTCGCCCAGCGCGATGCCCTGCGCGCGCAGGGCGGCGGCGAGCTGATGCGGCCAGCGGCCGTCGACCGCGACCGCTTCACCGATGGTGTAGGAATCGCCCAGGGCCAGATACGACAAGCCCATCGATCAAGCCACCGACCGGCGGGGCTTCAGCGGCACCACCTTGGTGGCGTCTTCGGCACGGCGGGCGAGGGCGCGGTCGATACGGGCGAACACGTCGCGCATCACCGACGCCTCCGGCAGCAGGGTCACGCGGAAGTGATGGCGGTAAGGCACGTTGAAGCTCGAGCCCGGCACCACCAGTACGCCGTCGTTGTTCATCAGGTCGAGCGCGAAATTATGATCGTCGAAGCCCTTGGCAGCGGCACCGACCACGGCCGGGAACGCATACAGCGCGCCGGCGGGGGCAACCAGCGACAGGTGCTCGCTGGCCTCGCAGGCTTCGATCACCGCACGACGGGTTTCATACAGGCGGCCACCCGGTGCGCACAGCTCCGAAATGGTGTCCGGACCGTTCACTGCGGCGTCGATGGCGTACTGGCCCGGCACGTTGGCGCACAGGCGCAGTGCGCCCAGCAGGTCCAGCGCGGCGCGGAAGTCGCCCAGCCGCGCGTCGTCGCCGCTGAGGTGCGCCCAGCCCACCCGCCAGCCGCAGGCGCGGTGCACCTTGCTCAGGCCGCCGAAGGTCAGGCAGGGATGGTCACCGGCCAGCGGTGCGACCGGCTGGAACACCGCGTCGTCGTACAGGATCTGGTCGTAGATCTCATCGACCAGCAGCAGCAGGTTGTGGCGGCGCGCGATCTCCACCACCTGCTCCAGCAGCTCGCGCGGGTAGCTGGCACCGCTGGGGTTGTTCGGATTGATCAGCACGATGGCGCGGGTGCGCGAGGACACCAGCGTCTCGATCTCGCTCGGGTCCGGCTGGAAGCCGTTCTCGGCGGCGCAGCGGTAATACACCGGGCGGCCGTCGTTGAGGATGGTCGAGGCCGACCACAGCGGGTAGTCCGGCGAGGGCACCAGCACTTCGTCGCCCGGGTTGAGCAGCGCACGCAGCGACAGGTCGATCAGCTCGCTGACACCGTTGCCGACGAACACGCGGTCCGGATGGGCATCCGGTGCGCCACGGCGGGCGTAGGCAGCGGCGATTGCCTCGCGGGCGACCGGCAGGCCCTGCTGGTGGGTATACGGATCGGTGCGGCCCATGTCATCGGCGATCGCGCGCTGCAGGTGTTCCGGTGCACGGAAGCCGAAAGCGCCGGGATTGCCGATGTTGAGCTTGATCAGCTTGTGGCCCTGCGCTTCCAGCTCCCGGGCTCGCCGTGCCAGTTCTCCGCGGATTTCGTAGCGCACTTCGGAAAGGCGCTCGCGGATGACCAGGGGTTTGGGCGAGGGAGTGGACATGGGCGGTGGGCCGCAAAAGGCATGGGGCTTCCATGGTAGCGGAATTGCTGCAGCGCATGGCAAGGGCCGCAGGGCCCGCCAACATTGGGCTGGGCGGCACCACACAGGTAGAATGGCGGCGATGACCCAGACCCCCGATTTCACCGCTCTGCAGACCATTGGCTGGCCCTGGCCGGGCCCGCCGCAGCAGGCCGACTGGCAGGCTGTGATGGCCGCACACCCGCAGGCCCACCCGGCGCGGGTGATCGAGCAGCATCGCACCCACTATGTGGTGGCTGATGGCCCGGAGGCATCGATCAAGGCCGAATCGCTGCCGGAGTGGCAGCGCCCGCGCTTCCCCAGCCACGAACGGCCGGCGGTGGGCGACTGGGTGCTGCTGGATGGCATCCGCATCGTTGCCCTGTTGCCGCGACGTACCGCCATCAAGCGTGGCGCTGCCGGTGAGCATTACCACCAGCAGGTGATCGCCGCCAACATCGATACCGTCTTCATCGTCTGTGGCCTGGATGCGGACTTCAATCCGCGCCGTATTGAGCGCTACCTGCTGCTGGTGGGCGGTGGCGGTGCCGAACCGGTGGTGGTGCTGACCAAGGCCGACCAGACCGAGTACAGCGAAGATGCGCTGGCGGTACTGGAAGAACTGGAGATGCAGGGCATCGCCCTGCACGCGATCAATGGCCTGGATGCGGACAGTGTTGCAGTGCTGGAGCCGTGGCTGGGCCCCGGCCGCACGGTGGTGCTGGTGGGTTCTTCCGGTGCGGGCAAGTCGACGCTGACCAACACGCTGTTGGGCGAGCAGCGGATGAAGACCAATACGGTGCGCGCCAACGATTCGCGCGGCCGCCATACCACCACCCACCGCGCACTGATGCCACTGCCGATGGGCGCCTGCCTGATCGATACGCCGGGCATGCGCGAACTGAAGCCGACCGGCGAAGAAACGCTGGCCGAAGGCGGTTTCGCCGACATCGAAGCGCTGGCCGCGCAGTGCCGCTTCCGCGACTGCATGCACCAGCAGGAACCCGGCTGTGCCGTGCGTGCGGCGATCGATGCCGGCGAGATCGAAGAGAGCCGGCTGCTGAACTACTTCAAGTTGAAGGAAGAAGTGGCCGCCGCCGCCGCCAAGCTGGCCGTGCGCCAGGCCGAGACCGCGCAGGAACGCGGTGGCCGGAAGGGCAAGAGCCAGCAGTTCCGCCCGGCGGGCAAACCGCGCCGGCGCTAAGGCTGGAGAATGGTGGCTGCCAACCTTGGTTGGCACTGTCACGGCAGGGGCAGCCCAGTAGATCCACGCCATGCGTGGATGCTTCCCGCGCATGCATATCTGTGCCAACCAAGGTTGGCACCTACCAACGCGCGGGCAGGGCGTTATAGTCCGCCCATGGAACCGACCGCGACGCTGGACCGTGACGTGGCCCACCATGCAGCGCTCGATGCGCGCCTGGTCGAGGCCGTAGGAGGCATCCGCCTGCTGGGCCTGACCAGCTGGCCGGCGACACTGCAGGCACCCTTCCTGGACAGCGTGGCCCGTGGCCAGCCGACGCTGCCGGTGGTCGACTACCCGAAGCTCGACTTCAGCGAAGAGCGTCGCGCGCTGGCCGCGCTCGCTGCCGAGTGTGACGAAAGCCATCCGCTGGGCCATTACGTGCGGCAATCCGCGCAGAGCTGGGATCTGGCAGCGCAGCTGCTGGAAGGCCTCGGCACCGCGGCCGTCGATGCCTGTTCGATGCAGTTGTTCGGGTCACCCGAGCAGCCGTTGCCGGGCAACGGACCGAGCACGCGCGATGCGGCGCGCCACTTCATCCAGATTGCTGCCGAACTGGATCACGAACTGCTGGCACCGGAAGAGCAGGTGCCGGTCTCGGCCATCGCCCTGCAGCTGCAGCTGCAGAATGATCTCGATGCGTTCTTTGAATCACGCATCATCCAGGTGCAGCTGGACCCGGAGCTGGTCTCGAAGGCGGCTGCCGGGCCGACCCGCATCCGCCTGCGCACCAGTGCGCGTTTCAGCGCCTACGATCGCGCGCAGCTGTTCCATCATGAAGCGCTGGTGCATTCGTTGACGGCGTTGAACGGTCGCGCGCAGCCGGTGCTGCCGAGCCTGGCGCTGTCCTCGCCACGGGTGACGGCCACCCAGGAAGGACTGGCGACGTTTGCCGAGCAGATCACCGGCAGCATCGACATCGAGCGTTTGAAGCGCATCAGCCTGCGTACCGAGGCGATCGCGATGGCGCGCGAAGGTGCGGACTTCATCGAGGTGTTCCGCTACTTCTGCGATGCCGGGCAGAACCCGGAAGAGAGCTTCGCCTCGGCGCAGCGGGTATTCCGCGGTGTGCCGCCGAGTGGCGGCCTGGCCTTCACCAAGGACACGGTGTACCTGCGCGGTCTGGTGTCGGTGCATACCTTCTTCCGCCATATGCTGGCCGAGGATCGCCTGCAGGTCTGCCGCTGGTTGTTCGCCGGCAAGATGAGCCTGACCGATGCGATTGCGTTCGCTCCGCTGTTCGAATCGGGCGTGCTGAAGCCCCCGCGCTGGCTGCCGCACTGGATGAGCCGGGCCAACGGCCTGGCTGGCATGCTGGCGTTCTCGCTGTTCGCCAACCGCATCCGGATGGACCAGCTGGCGCCGGAATGAAATGCGTTGGCGGCTTGTGGCGTCTTGATTGATATCGGGGAGAGCGGGGGGGCTTGCGCTGGCCAGGACACGCCGCAAGTACGTCCCTGTAGGCTCGGCCACGGCATCCATGCCGTGGACGGTCCTGGCCAGCGCAAGCCCCCCGCTCCAGACAATTTCCCGCTAGACGGCCAGCAATCCACCAGAGGGATTGCGTTTGAAAAGCTTGAAAAGCAAAGAGCCGGGCAATGCCCGGCTCTTTGCTTTTGCTCTTGCTTTCCATTGCCTCCGCGCCGGCGCAGGAAATCGTCGAGCGCGGTGGGACGGGCCGAGGCAGGACCGTGAGGCGCATGGATGCGCCGACCGAGCCTACAGGGACGTACTTGCGGCGTGTCCTGCCTCGGCCCGTCCCACCTCGCCCCGCTGCGGTACTGATGCGCCGCAGCGCCCGCTTCTGACTTAGAACTCCGCCGCCACCGTCATGAAGATCTGCCGCGGCGCACTCGCATGGATTGCATACCGCGTGCCCTTCGGATCGGTCGGTGCGAACGAACTCAGCTGGCCCGCATAGCGCTTGTTGGTCAGGTTGGTCGCGTTCAACGACACCCGCACGTTGCGCAGGCCCATGCCCGGGCCGAAGTCGTAGCCGGCGCCGGCATCGAAGGTGGTCACGCCCGGCACCGACTGGTCGTTGGTGTAGGTGTAGTACCGCTTGCCGGTGTACTTGGCGCGCAGGCTGGCGAAGAAGCCATCGCGGTTCCAGCTGATCTCGCTGGACGCCATGCGCTGCGGCGTATCCACGGTGATCTTGCCGGCCACCGGTACGATCGCACCGCCCGAGGTGTAGTCATCCTCGTAGGTGGTCTTGTTCCAGGACAGCGCGTTGTACCACTGCAGGCCATCGACCGGCTTGAGGATGAAGGTCAGCTCGGCACCATGGCTCTTCACCGAACCGACGTTGATGAAGCGCGTCACGCACTCCGGACGCGTGCCTACCTCGATGCTCGAGCACGGGTTCAATGACAGCAGACGGTTGTCGAACTTCACGTTGTAGGCCGCGATCGACGCCTGGTATTTCTCGCCGAAGGTACGGAAACCAGCTTCCAGGCTCTTGGACTTCTCCGGCTCCAGGCCGGCGCTGGCCGCGAACGATTCCGGCGACACCTGCAGCGGACCACCGCTGCCGCCGCCGACGAAGGCTGCGATGTTTTCAGCGTATGAAGCGAACAGCTCGTTGTTGGCGTTGAGCTTGAAGCCCACGCCCAGCTGCGGCAGCACCGATTCCTTGGCGGTCAGCGTACCCGAGGCGATGCTGGTTTCCACGCCCGGCTGGGCCTTGGCAGTCATGCGCGTGTTGGGGCTCTTGATGCCCACGTCCACGGTCAGGCGCTGGTCGAGGAAGCGCATGCGGTCCTGCACATAGAACTGGCGGGTACGGATGTCGAAGTCCTGGTTGAACAGGCGACGGTCCGGATTCTGCAGGTACAGGTCGTCCAGGAACGGGCCGCTGATGTAGTAGAAGTTGCGCGAGACGTTATGGTCGTTCTGCTCGTACCACACGCCGGCTTCCAGTTCGTGGATGCCCAGCGTCCACGACAGCGCAGCGGTCACGCCATCGCGGTTGATGGTGTAGTTGGTGCTGCGGATCGAGATCGGCAGCATCCTGTCGGTGCCCGGGTAGGACGGCTGGCCCGGTGCCCACCAGTGGCCCTGGCCACGGTTTTCGTGGTGGTAGCCCAGCAGTTTCAGGCGGCCCTGTTCACCCAGGCGGATGTCGGCGTCGATCGAGTACAGGTTGTCATCGCGCAGCGCACGGCTCTGGTAGTACGCATCGTCGATGCTGTTGACGCCGCCGCTGAATGCACAGCGTGCCTTGTTGTAGGTGCCCGGTGCGCAGTAGGCAGCCGCGATGGCGCGATCCCAGTCCGGTGCATAGATGTTCCAGTCATAACCCAGGCCGCGCGCCAGCATGTCCTTGGACAGGTAGGCATAGTTGGCCTGGCTGGCGCGCGAGGTGGCGACGAAGGCACCGAAGCGGTTGTCGCCGACGTTCCATACCGCCTTGGCATTGAACTGGCGGGTGGTCTGGTTCTGGTACGGCGCGGCCCACATGTCCTGGTCCTGGTGCACGCCGGACACGTAGGCCGAGAAGCCGTTGATGTCGCCGGTGTCCACCCGCAGGTAGCCGCGGCGCTGGTTGTCATCGCCGACGGTGATGCTGGCGCGGCCGCCGAATTCGGTGGACGGGTCCATCGAGAAGTACTGGATGGTGCCGCCAAGGTTGCTGGTCGAGGCCACGCCCAGCGAGCCGATGCCCTGCGACAGCTCGGCGCCGGCCAGGTTCTCGGCGATCAGTGCACGGGCGATGCTCAGGCCGTTGTAGTTGCCGTAGCTGTTGTCGCCCAGCGGGATGCCGTCCAGCGTGTAGCCCAGGCGGCTCTTGTCGAAGCCACGCAGGCTGATGGTCTGCGATTCCTCATTGGCACCGAATGCATCGTTGGACTGCACCGACACGCCGGGCAGGCGGTCGAGGATCTTCTGGCCGCTGGTACCCGGCGGCAGCACCTGCTTGTCGACGGTGGTGATGCGCTGCACCTGGCGGGTCTCGCCCTGGCCGATGACCGAGACGGTATCCAGCGTCTGCGCGCTCAGCGCGGTATCGGCGGTGGCGTCGGTGGCTTCAGCGGCGTGGGCGCTGGCGGCGGAAAGCGCGATCGCCACGGCGATCGTCAGGTATCGGGTCTGCATGATGGTCCGTTGCATGGGGGATGGTCACCGGCCCGGGGGCGTGGTGCACGGCCACTATGCGAACGGAACATGAAACCTTGTTTACGGAAAACCAACGAACGGCGTCGTGGGGGAAGCCGCGCAGGGCGTGAATCTGCCGGGGGAGGGAAGCAGACCCACGCCCTGCGTGGAGAGGACTAGCCCATGTACAGGCCACCGTTGACCGGATAGTCGGCACCGGTCACGTAGGAGGCTTCATCCGAAGCCAGCCAGGCACACAGGCCGGCCACTTCTTCCGGGCGACCCAGGCGCCGCACCGGTACCGACGCGGCCAGTCGATCCAGCACGTCCGGTGGGAAGCTGCTGATCGCCTGGCTGGCGATGTAGCCCGGCGACAGCGTGTTGACGGTAACCCCGCGCGAGGCGACTTCAGCGGCCAGCGCACGGCTGAAACCGTGCATCGCGGCTTTTGCCGTGGCGTAGTTCACCTGGCCGATCTGGCCCTTGTGGGCGCTGACCGAACCGATGTTGATGATGCGGCCCCAGCCACGCGTGGCCATGCCATCGACCACCTGCTTGGTCAGGTTGAACAGCGAATTGAGATTGGAGGCGATCACCGCATTCCAGTCCTCCACCGTCATCTGCCGGAACAGCAGGTCGCGGCTGCCGCCGGAGTTGTTGACCAGCACGTCCACCTCGCCGACCTCGGCACGCACCTTGGCGAAGGCCGCCGTGGTCGATGCCCAATCGGTGGCGTTGCCTTCGGAGGCGATGAAATCAAAGCCATGTTCGCGCTGCTCGCGCAGCCAGTTGGCCTTGCGCGGCGAGTTGGGCGCGCAGCCGGCGACCACGGTATGGCCGGAACGGGCCAGGCTCTGGCAGATGGCAGTGCCGACACTGCCCATCCCGCTGGTGACGTAGGCGATGCGAAGAGTCATTGCAGAACGCTCCTTGGTAAGGAAATCAGGCCGTGAAGGGATAGAGCCCGAACAACAGGCCGCCGATCATCAGCAGCAGCGAAATGGCGATCGCCCACTTCAGGGTGAATTTCTGGTGGTCGGCGAATTCAACCTTGGCCAGCCCCACCAGCAGATAGGTGGAAGGCACCAGCGGGCTGAGCAGGTGCACCGGCTGCCCGGCCAGCGACGCGCGGGCCATTTCCACCGGGGTGATGCCGTAGTTGCCGGCCGCCTCGGACAGGATCGGCAGCACGCCGAAGTAGAACGCGTCGTTGGACATGAAGAAGGTGAACGGCATCGAGGCCACGGCGGTGATCACCGCCAGGTACGGGCCCCAGCTGTCGGGGATGATCGCCAGGAAGCTGTGCGACATCGCCTCGACCATGCCGGTGTTGTTGAGGATGCCGGTGAAGATGCCTGCGGCGAAGATCAGCGCCACCACCGACAGCACGCTGCCGGCATGGCTGACCACGCGGCGGCGCTGTTCGGCCAGGTTCGGGTAGTTGATCACCAGCGCGATGGCGAAGCCGATCATGAACAGCACCGGCATCGGCAGCACACCGATGATGAGCGCGCTCATCAGCGCCAGGGTCAGCACCAGGTTCACCCACAGCAGCTTGGGGCGCTTGGTGTCTTCGGCGTCTTCCACGGTCGGCAGCGTGTTGCCGTCGTCGGACACGCTGTTGTCCATCCAGCTGCCGCCCTTGGGCAGGGTCACCACGCCCAGGCGACGACGCTCCTTCAGGCCCAGGTACCAGGCCAGCAGCAGCACGCCAGCGCAGGCGATCACCATCGAGGGAATCAGTGGCACGAACACATCGGCCGGATCCACGTGCAGTGCGGTGGCCGCGCGTGCGGTCGGGCCGCCCCACGGGGTCAGGTTCATCACGCCACCGGCGAGAATGGTCACGCAGGTCATGTTCAGCGCGTTCATGCCCAGCCGCTGGTACAGCGGCAGCATCGCCGAGACGGTGATCATGTAGGTGGTCGAGCCATCGCCGTCGAGCGAGATCAGCATCGCCAGCACGGCGGTGCCAAGCACGATCTTCATCGGGTCGCCCTTGACGAAGCGCAGGATGATCCGCACCAGCGGATCGAACAGGCCTGCATCGATCATCACGCCGAAGTAGAGGATGGCGAACATCAACATCACGCCGGTCGGCGCGATCTTCTTGATGCCTTCCAGCATCATCTCGTCGATGCCGGCGGCGAAGCCACCGATCAGGGCGAAGATGATGGGAATGGTGATCAGGGCAACGAGCGGCGACAGTCGTTTGCTCATGATCAAGTACATGAACGTAATGACCATGCCAAAGCCGAGGATGCTCAGCATCATCTGCGGACTCCTAGAGGAAACAGGATGTGGGACGTGGAAGGGGCCCGAGCGAGCGTGCCCGGGGAAAACGCGTTAGAAGTCGAACTGCAGGCGCCCGGTGACCGCGCGCGTGCGATCCACCGTGGTGCCGGCGAGGCGGTCGCGGTTGCGGCTTTCGATCACGTTGAGCATGAAGCGCAGGTTGTCGCGCAGGTACCAGTTGCCGCCCAGCGTCCAGCCTTCGGTGCTGCCCCGGCGCAGGTCCGGCGCACCATCGAGGTGCTGCGCGCCCCACATCTGGTCGTAGCGCAGGGCCACTTCGAAGGCACCGGCCTTGTGGCGGATGTTCTTGACCCGGGCGAAGCGACCGGTCTTGCGGTCGTAGGCGCGGCTTTCGCCGGTAACGAACCAGCTGAGCATGCCGTAGGCGGCCATCACGTCACCGCGCTGGGCGCCATCATCGAAGGTGGCGCCGCTGAACTCGCCCTGCCATGACAGCGGGCCGCGCACCTGCGCATATTCCAGCGACCACTTGTTGACGTCGGTATCGCGGCCGGCGGAGAAGTCGACCAGGGTCAGGCGGCTTTCGTCGGACAGATGGCCGGCCGGACGCGGACGGATCTTCAGGCCCGGGGTGCCGTTGCCGCCCGGGTTGTCGTAGGCCTCGCGGGCCAGCGACAGGCCCAGGTGCAGCACGTCGCCCTCGCTGGGTGACGGCGCCCAGGTAACGCGTCCACCCGCAGCGCGGCCCTTGACCTGCCAGGCGTCGATGCTCTCCAGGCTGTACACGCTGGCCGCCCAGGTCAAATCGCCCGGATTGGCCTGCCACGAGGCGCCCAGCCGGTACAGCGGCGCCAGCGTGGTGCCGGCGTTGCCGCGCTCCAGGAAGCTGCCGTAGTTGGAACCGGTGCGGTCGTCCAGCGAGAAATACTGCTTGAACTGGCCCACGGTGAGGCGGCCGGCATCGCCGAAGCTGCGGCTCAGGTAGACGTCCTTGGCCTCGACACGGTCGCCGGAGAAATCGGCTTCCAGCTTGTAGTCGACCACGAAGAACTTGCCGGACACGTCAACCCAGGCGCGGCGGATCTCGGTGTCGTCCTTGTTCGGCGTACCCCGGTTGTCGTTGTCGAAGGTGGCGAAGTCCAGGTGCAGGCGGCCGCCCACCGTGGCGGTCACTGGACGCTCGTCTTCGGCGAAGGCCGGCGCGGCCAGCGCAGCCAGGGCCATCATGGCGGCAGGACGCCGCCAGGCAATGCTCAATTCCACAAACCCTCCCAGGTGCGCGCCAGGCGCGCGGCAATCGTGGGCACCGGACGGTGCGCGGCCGCAGTCTGTGTCGCGCAAGCTGTCATCGTCCTGTCAGCGGTTTGTGCGGTGCAGCGTAAATGGTCTCCGCTGCGCTCGCCGGGCATGGCCCGGCGCTACCCGGCGACGATGCACCCGGGGGCGCCGATCCATGACCGGCGGAACAGGTCAGCATCGGTAGCGCCCGGCCATGCCTGGCGAGTGCAGCGGCGCCATGCGGTAGCATTCGTTTCCCCTCCCACTGTTGTGCCCATGCGCCTGCTGCTGGTCGAAGACAACCCGGACCTGGCCGATGCGATCATCCGTCGCATGCGCCGCAGTGGTCACGCGGTGGACTGGCAGGCCGACGGCTTGGCCGCCGCCAGCGTGCTGCGTTACCAGAGTTTCGATCTGGTGGTGCTGGATATCGGCCTGCCAAAACTGGATGGGCTGCGGGTGCTGGCCGGCATGCGCGAGCGTGGTGACAGCACACCGGTGCTGATGCTGACCGCACGCGATGGCATCGAAGATCGCGTGCAGGCACTCGATGTCGGTGCTGACGACTACCTCGGCAAGCCATTCGACTTCCGTGAATTCGAAGCGCGCTGCCGCGTGCTGCTGCGACGTGCACGCGGGCAAGCCAGCGAAGTGGTGCAGATCGGCGGCTTCCAGTTCGACAACGCTGCGCACCGGGTGACCCTGGATGGCGAGCCGATCGAGCTGCCCAACCGCGAGTATCGCTTGCTGGAGATCCTGGTCGGGCGCTTGGGCCAGGTGGTGGGCAAGGATGAGATCGGCAATGGCCTGTTCGGCTTCGATGACGAAGCCGGGCCGAATGCCATCGAGCTGTACATCGGTCGCCTGCGCAGAAAGCTGGCGGGCGCGCCGCTGCGCATCACCACGGTGCGTGGTGTCGGCTATCTGCTTGAAGCCAGCGACGGCCCGGCCGATGCCGATGGTTGACGCGCGCAGCGCAAGTGCCGCCCCCGGGTCGCTGCGGCGCACCCTGCTGCTGTACCTGGGCGCGTTGCTGGCGGTGTTCGCGGTGGCGTTGCTGTTCGCTGCACGCGACTACGGCCAACGCGCCGCCAACCGCTCCTACGACCATCTGCTGGTGTCTTCGGCCCTGTCGATCGCCGATTCGGTGGCATTGGTCGATGGCCAGTGGCAGGTGGACCTTCCGTATGCCGCGCTGGACCTTCTGGCGATGGCGCCGGAAGACCGCGTGTTCTACCGGATCGCCGACAGCCGCGGCAACCTGATCACCGGCTACGGTGACCTGCCTGCGTCGCCGCGGCGGCCGGGCACGCAACCGCAGTTGTTCGATGCGCCCTACAGCGGCGAGATCGTGCGTTTCGTCGTGGTCGGCCGCAGCTTTGCCGCGGCCTCCGCGCAGGGCGAGGTGCAGGTGCAGGTGGGGCAGACCCGGCGTGCGCGCGAAGCGGTGGCGCAGGAGCTGGTCACCCGCGCGCTGTTGGCCATCGGCGTGTTGTCGGGATTGCTGCTGGCACTGGTGGCGTTTGGCGTGCACCGCGCGTTCCGGCCGCTGGTGCGGGTCGAGCGCGAGCTGTCACGCCGTGAGCCGTCCGACCTGAAACCGCTCGATGCGCGCGTGCCACGCGAGATGGACCAGATGGTGGCCGCGCTGAACCGCTTCATGGAGCGCCTGTCCAGCAGCAATGAAACCCTGCGCGCGTTCATGGCCGAGGCCGCGCACCAGATGCGCACGCCGTTGGCCGCGCTGCGTGCGCAGGCACAGCTGGCGCTGGACGACGACGATCCGGAAGACATGCGGCGCAGCCTGCAGGCGATCGAGCGCAACGCCACCCACATGAGCCGGCTGCTCAACCAGCTGCTCAGCGATGCCAGCGTGATCCATCGGTCACATCTGCAGCGCTTCGCCACCGTGGACCTGGCCGAGACCGTGCACCAGGCCCTGCATGAAGCGCTGCCGCAGGCAGGGCCCGCCCCGCGCGTGCAGCTGGCGATGATGGCCGAGCCGGTTCAGGTGCATGGCGACGCGCTGCTGCTGCGCGAAGCCATCAAGAATCTGGTCGACAACGCGCTGAAGTACGGCGGTGATGGTCCCTTGCAGATCGCGCTGACCGCTGAAGGCGGGCAGGCCGTGCTGACCATCGCCGACCACGGCACCGGCATCGCCGCCGCCGATGCCGAACGCGTGTTCGAGCGCTTCGCGCGCGGCGAAGGCGCACCCTCCGGCGGTGCAGGCCTTGGCCTGGCCATCGTCAAGCGGGTGGTCGACAGCCATGGCGGGCAGATCGATCTCAGCAATCGACCGCAGGGTGGCCTGGTCGCCACCATCCGCCTGCCCCGGAGCAGCACATGATCCGCCTGTTCGCCGCAGCCTTTGCCCTGTTGCTGGCCGTGCCGGCCCTCGCTGCGCCGGGCGATGTACGCCGCTTCCCCGCCCAGGGCGCCGCCACCGCGCAGCTGCGCATCCACGGCACCACCGATATCGAGGTCTTCGCCGAGGTCATCGCTGACTACCAGCGGCTGCATCCGGGCAGCGAGGTGGTGTACGAAGACATCATCACCCAGGACCTGTACGCGCGTTACCTGCGCGACCGCAGCGGGCCTGCGTCGCCGGACCTGCTGATCTCCAGCGGCATGGACCTGCAGACCAAGCTGGTCAACGACGGCCACGCGTTGCCACACCGCTCGCTGCAGACCCAGGCGCTGCCAGCGTGGGCGCAATGGCGTGGCGAGGCATTCGGCATCAGCTACGAACCGGTGGTGATGGTCCACAACACCCGCAGGCTGCCGGCCGCGAAGGCGCCGCACACGCGTCGACAGTTGCTGGACCTGCTGCGCTCGGAGGGGGCGCCGTTGCGCGGCAAGGTTGGCACCTACGATATCGAACGCAGCAGCGTGGGCTACCTGCTGGCGACCCAGGACGCCCAGCGCGGCAGCATCGCCGGGGCCCTGCTTGGTGCGCTGGGGGACAACGCGGTGGTGCGCGAGGAGCGCACCGGCGTGCTGCTGGACCAGGTGGCCAGCGGCCAGTTGTCGCTGGTCTACAACGTGCTGGGCTCGTATGCGCAGGCGCGTATCGATGCGGGCGCACCGCTGGCCATCGTGGAGCCGGAAGACTACACGCTGGTGGTACTGCGTACGGCGGTGATTCCGCGTACCGGCGCGCACCCGCAGGAAGCGCGGCGCTTCCTCGACTACCTGCTGTCGCCACGTGGCCAGCAGGTGCTCGCGCGGGAAGCGCGGCTGATGCCGATCGTGCGCAGCGATGCAGGCGGCGGGGATGCCCCTGGCCGCAGCCGTCGCCCGATCCAGCTCGGCCCCGGCCTGCTGGTCTACCTGGATGCGCTCAAGCGCCGCCAGTTCCTGGATGCATGGCGCAGCAGCGTGGAGCCGGCGGGGCGGTAGCGCCCGTACTGGTGCTCCGGTAGCGCCGGGCCATGCCCGGCGGAGGCAGTTCGCTGCCCGTACAATGGCCGCATGAGCGAATACACCATCCTGATCGCCGATGACCATCCGCTGCTGCGTTCGGCGGTGGTGCAGTCGTTGCGGCAGAGTCTGCCGCTGGCGCAGGTACGCGAGGTTGCCAGCGCCGAAGCACTGGCCACCTCGCTGGACGCACAGCCCGATGTGGATCTGGTGCTGCTGGACCTGACCATGCCGGGCGCACACGGATTCTCCGCGCTGCTGCACGTGCGCGGTTCGCACCCGGATATTCCGGTGGTGATCCTGTCCTCCAACGACCACCCGCGGGTGATCCGTCGCGCGCAGCAGTTCGGCGCGGCCGGTTTCATTCCCAAGTCCGCGCCTGCCGAAACCATCGGTGAAGCGGTGGCAGCGGTGCTCGATGGTGGCCTGTGGTTCCCGGCGATGGCCGCTGAGCGTTCCGAGGCCGACGCGTTGCTGGCCAGCCGCCTGGCGCAGCTGACGCCACAGCAGTTCCGGGTGCTGCTGTGCCTGGCCGACGGGCTGCTCAACAAGCAGATCGCCTATGAACTGGGCTTGGCCGAAAACACGGTGAAGGTGCACGTGACCGCCATCCTGAAGAAGCTCGAATGCCACAGCCGCACGCAGGCGGCAGTGCTGGTGAAGGCGCTGGAGCCGGAAGGCGATGCGCGCGTTGGATTGGATGGCTGACAGAGACCGGACGTTGGCGCATGTACTGCGTCGTTGTGGATGCTGTTCCGCTTTCCTGATCAGTTCCCGCTGATCGAATTCAGTTCGGGATCGGTAGAGAACATGAATCTGTTCTCGTATCCCTCGCCGAGCTTCTCAGATACTTCGGCGTAGCTGTATGTGGGAGATGATCGGTCTGACGCCAGTCTGTGGCCCTCGCTCAGATGCGACTGACTTACACGCGATGCCGCAACAGCAGCTGCGTCATCAACGCCCGCAGCGCCGGCGGCCGCACGGGCTTGAGCAGGAAGCCCCAACCGTTCTCGGCAGCATGCACTTTCAGCGCATCATCGCGCTCAGCGGTCACCAGGATCACCGGTGGCCGCGCCTTCCACAGCGTGCACAGCGCTTCATACAGGTCCGGTCCGTGCCATTGCCCCATGCGTACGTCCAGCAGCAACAGCTGCGGCACGTTCAGCGCACTGGCGATTTCCAGTGCCCCCTGGGGGCCATCGGCAAGTTCCACATGGCAGCCCCAACGTTCCAGCAGAGCACGGGTTGCCGCACAGACGTGGGGGTCATCATCGATGCTCCAGACCCGACATTCGCGCAGCGGGCTGTCATCGGACGGTTCGGTCGCGACGACCGGCGCCGTCGGCGGCGCAATCACCTCGTCGGCGCGTCCGAGTGCCACGCTCACCGCGAATACGCTGCCCTTGCCCAGCGTGGAACGCAGGCTGATGCGGTGTCCGAGCAGTCGACCGATGCGTTCGACGATGGCCAGGCCCAGGCCGGCGCCCCGTTCCTGCTCCACGCCGTCGTTCAGGCGACGGAACTCTTCGAAGATCTCGCCCTGCAGGCTTTCCGGAATACCTGGTCCCTGGTCATGCACCTCGATGCGCAGCTGGTCGCCTGCACGCCGGCAGCCGATCAGCACGCGGCCACGTGGCGTATAGCGCAGCGCATTGGACAGGAAATTCTGCAGGATGCGCCGCAGCAGTGCTTCGTCGCTGACGATCACCGCACGGGTGTCCACCCAGTCCAGTTGCAGGCCGCGGCTCTGTGCGGCGATGCCGAACTCGCGCGCCAGGGTTTCCAGCAAGGGAGACAGCGCGAATGCGCGCACCCGTACCTGCAACGACCCCGACTCCAGCCGTGAAATATCCAGCAGGCTGTTGAGGATCGCGTCCTGCGCGGCCAGTGCGGCGTCGATATGGTCGCTGGTCTGTTGCTGTTCGGGGTCGGTGAGCTTGCCGCGCAGCACCGACACGAACATGCGCGCGGCGTTCAGCGGCTGCAGCAGGTCGTGCACGGCCGAGGCGACGAAGCGGGTCTTGTAACGGTTGGCCTGCTCGGCTTCGCGGCGGGCTTCGTCCAGATCCTGGGTGCGTTCGGCCACGCGGTGTTCCAGCGCATCGGCCAGCGAACGCAGCTCGCGTGCAGCATTCTTGTAGCTGGTGATATCGGCATAGCTGGTGACGAAGCCACCATCGGGCAACGGGTTGCCGCGGATCTCCAGCACCGTGCCGTCGTCCTTCTCGCTCTCGCGCATGTGTGGGCGGCCACTGCGCAGGTGGGTCAGGCGGCGTTCGATGGCCTCGTCGATCGGGCCGGGCCCCAACAGGCCGCGACGTGCGTTGAAGCGGAACAGTTCCTCGATCGGGCGGCCCACCCGCACCAGCCCCGCCGGGAAGCGGAACAATTCCAGATAGCGCGAATTCCACGCGACCAGACGCTGTTCCTTGTCGATCACCACCACGCCCTGCGGCAGATGTTCGAGGCTGCGGCTCAAGCCAACGTCGGCATCGGTCGCGGCTTCCAGCAGGCCGTCCTGGGCGGTCCGCAGTTCCTGTGCATGCTGCTTGAGCAGGGTTTCCAGTTCACGCCGGCTGCGCTGGCGGTGCTTGGACAGGCGACGCCGTTGCTGCACGAACAGCACCAGGAAACCCAGCGCCAGCCAAGCGGCGGCGCCGGCCACTGCCGCGCCGCGGCCGGCGCTGGTGGCCGCGCTGGCGTCGTGCAGCAGGTGCAGGCTCCAGTCTTCGTCGGGCAGCGCCAGGGTCTGCCACAGCATCGCCTGTGGCAGTGCCGGGTCGAGCAGGCGCACCATGCGGCCACCATCGGCCAGCACGTCCTCGGTGCGCACGCGCAGCGGCTGCAGCGAGCGGTCGGCATACTGCCGCGCCGCGCGCATCTCGCGGCGTTCCTCCGTGCCGAGCGGACGCAGCAGGCGGTAGCGCCAGGCATCGCGGTTGGCCAGGAACACCACGTCGTGGTTGTCGCTGGTCAGCACCACGTCCGGGCTGTTCAACCATTCCTGTTCCAGTGCCGACAGCTCGATCTTGATCACGATCACGCCGATGCGCTGGCTGTCGGCATCGAGGATGGCCTCGGACATGAAGTAGCCGGGCACTCCGGTGGTCATGCCGATGCCGTAGAAGCGACCACGGCCATGGGCCAGCGCCTGCTGGTAGTACGGACGGTAGCTGTAATCCTCGCCGACGTTGCTGGTCGGCTGGTCCCAGTTGCTGGCGGCCACGGCCACGCCATCGCGGCCGACCAGGGTCAGTGTCGAGGTGCGGGTAACCTGGTTGGCGCGCTGCAGTTTGAGGTTCAGGCGCTGCCGCTCGGCGGGGGAAGGCAGCACCTGCAGTGCATGCAGCAGGTCCGGGTCCAGCGCCATCACCTGCGGCAGGGTGCCGAACCGGTCGATGCGCTGTTGCAGCCCTTGGCCATACAGCTGCAGCTGGCGCTGCACCTGCGCGCTTTCGGTGCCCAGCGCGCGACGCCAGGCATAGTGGCCTGCGGCGGCCGCGCACAGCACGGTGCCGGCCACCATCACCAGAACGGTCAGCAACTGCAGGCGGTGGCGGCTGAGCCAGTACATGGCGGCAGTCTACGCAGGGCCGGCGGGCGTGGCATGCACGCCCGCCGGGATCTGACGCGTGGAAGGGATCAGAAGTGCATCTGCGCGCGAAGTTCGAAGATCTCCGGGGTGCTGCGCACACCGCGACGGTTGGCGTCGACCTTCACGTAGTTGGCCTGGAACTTGAAGTGGCTGGTCAGGTACCAGTTCGCGCCCAGGGTCAGGTCGTGCTGGCGGCCACCGAGGATGCTGCCGTCGTCCAGGTCCAGGCGGCTGTAGCGGGCCACCAGTTCCACCGCACCGTAGTCGTGCGCCGGCTTGATGTTGGCAACGGCGCCGGCGTTGTACGGGCGTGATTCGCCAGTCAGCACCCAGCTGGCCATCGCGTACTGGCCGTGGCCGGTGTAGTCGGGCTTGCCATCATTGCGGGTGACGGTGGCCTGCAGCGCTTCGGCCTGCAGCGAGAACGGACCGCGGATCCAGATGCCTTCCAGGCCGGTGCGGCGGATCTGGTCGGCGGTGACCAGCGCCCCCGAATCGACCAGACGGATATCGGTCAGGCCGGCTTCCGGACGGGCCCGCAGGCGCGCGCTGGCTTCGTGGTGCACGTCGCGGCCATCGTGGTAACCGCGCGGATTTTCCTGCGAATAAGCCAGGCCGAGGTGGATCACATCGCCCGGTGCCTTCACCGGCGTCCACACCGCACGCACCGCCTGGGTGGTGCCGGGGTTGTCGCCCTGCAGGTCCTTGCCGCCATAGGCGCCGGCCTGCAGCAGGTACTGCGGACGCTCCAGCACCCATTCCACGCCGGTGCGGCGGCCTGCGTAGAACGCCTGCACGGGCAGCGCGGTTTCCAGGAAGCTGCCGGCGCGCGAGGAGGTGTTGGCATCCAGGCCGACCGGGGTCTTCATGTAGCCGAAGCGGAAGCGGCCGACATCGCGGCCGAAGAACGCCTTGCTCTCGAAGCGCACGAACACGTCCAGCCAGGTATCGGCCTGGAAGTCGTAGTAGACCATCGCGTCGTACACACCCTTCTTTTTCAGGGTCGCGCCGAACTCCTTGCGACGCACCGCATCGTCATCCTCGATGCCGCTGGCGGACGAGAAGTCGTTGTAGTCGTAGGCGATGTTGGCGGTAGCGGCCAGCTCGGTGCCGTCGCCGAAGGCGTACTTGGTCGGCCAGTTGTCGAAATCCGCAGCGGATGCGAAGGCGGGGAGGGCGGCCAGGGAAAGGGCCAGCAAGGTGGGAATCGGGCGCATGGGTGGTGCGGCTCTCTCGGATTGCGTGTGGACAGGACAACAACGGCCGCGATGGCCGGAACTTTCGCAATGACGCGCCCGGCCGTTCAGGTCGGGCCACCGGCGTCCCCGCGATCAGGGGTGCGGCGCCAGTGTAGGCAGCGCAGCCACCTGAACCGGGGGGCTAGTACCAATAGGTTATCTGCGCCGGCGTGCCCGGCGCGTACAAAGGCGTCCATTGGTCGCACCCCTGCGCCTGCAGTCACGGGGCGTGCGGTCAGTTTCCACGGTAACGGTTCCCGTGCATTTCCGGGGCCGTACGTGCCTGAAAACGCCCCTTCCGGAGTCCGCCATGCACATCCCGACCGCTGCGCCGGTGCCCAGCAAGCCGTTGCCGCTCTACCGCCAACTGTATTTCCAGGTGATCGTGGCGATCGTCCTGGGTGCTGTCCTCGGCCACTACGAGCCGCTGATCGGCGAGAAGATGAAGCCGCTCGGCGATGCCTTCATCAACCTGGTGAAGATGATCATCGCCCCGGTGATCTTCCTGACCATCGTCACCGGCATCGCCGGCATGACCCACCTGCGCACGGTGGGCCGGGTGTTCGCCAAGGCGATGGCGTATTTCCTGTTCTTCTCCACGCTGGCGCTGATCGTCGGCATGATCGTGGCGCACGTGGTGCAGCCCGGCGCCGGCATGAACATCAACCCGGCCGAGCTGGACCAGACCGCGGTGCACAGCTATGTCGAGAAGTCGCACGACCTGACCCTGGTCGGCTTCCTGATGGACATCATCCCGAAGACGCTGATCAGCGCCTTCGTTGACGGCAACATCCTGCAGGTGCTGTTCGTGGCGGTGCTGTTCGGCATCGCGCTGGCCTCGGTGGGCGAGAAGGGCAAGCCGATCCAGAACTTCCTGGAAGCGCTGGTCGCGCCGGTGTTCAAGCTGGTGCACATCCTGATGAAGGCTGCGCCGATCGGTGCCTTCGGTGCCATCGCCTTCACCATCGGCAAGTACGGCGTCGGCTCGCTGGTCAACCTGGCCTGGCTGGTCGGCTCGTTCTACCTCACCGCGTTCCTGTTCGTTGCGGTGATCCTGGGCGTGGTCTGCCGCCTGTGTGGCTTCTCGGTGTTCAAGCTGGCCCGTTACCTGAAGGCCGAGCTGCTGCTGGTACTGGGCACCTCGTCGTCGGAGTCGGCGCTGCCGTCGCTGATGGAGAAGATGGAACGTGCCGGCTGCAGCAAGTCGGTGGTCGGCCTGGTGGTCCCCACCGGTTACTCGTTCAACCTGGACGGCACCAACATCTACATGACCCTGGCCGCGCTGTTCATCGCCCAGGCCACCAACACCGAGCTGACCCTGGGCCACCAGATCGCGCTGCTGCTGGTGGCGATGCTCAGCTCCAAGGGCGCTGCCGGCGTCACCGGTGCCGGCTTCATCACCTTGGCCGCCACCCTGGCGGTGGTGCCGGAAGTGCCGGTGGCCGGCATGGCGCTGATCCTGGGCGTGGACCGCTTCATGAGCGAGTGCCGCTCGCTGACCAACTTCATCGGCAACGCGGTGGCCACGGTGGTGGTCTCGCGCTGGGAAGGTGCGCTGGACCGCGACCGCCTGAAGCTGGCGCTGGATGGTCGCGAAAGCGAACTGCCGCCGCCGGTCGATGCCGTGCCGCTGGTGATGACCGAGGCGCTGCCCGCCAAGGGCTGATCCGGGTGTGTGGTACTGCGGGGCCGGTCACGACAGTGGCACGGCCCCGCAGCGTTTCAAGGCGTCCCACGGCTGTCATCGCCAGCGCCGAAGCTGTGCTCTGGTAACGTCGCATACGCCATGGAATTGTGCGGTCGCAGCATCACTGCGACAGCATAGCGACAGGTCCGACCGCTCCAACGGGGGTATGATCCCCTGTCCCTTCTGCCCATTCATGTAACCCACATCGATGTCCAACGAAGATTTCAAACAGGCCGCCCTCGATTACCACCGGATGTCTCCGCCCGGCAAGATCAAGGTTTCCGCTACCAAGCCCATGCTGACCCAGCGCGACCTGTCGCTGGCGTATTCGCCGGGCGTGGCGTACGCCTGTGAAGCGATCAAGGCCGATCCGCAGCAGGCCAGCGAGCTGACCGCCCGCGGCAACCTGGTGGCGGTGATCTCCAACGGCACCGCGGTGCTGGGCCTGGGCAACATCGGCGCGCTGGCCGGCAAGCCGGTGATGGAAGGCAAGGGCGTGCTGTTCCAGAAGTTCGCCGGCATCGATGTGTTCGACATCGAAGTGGACGAGAACGACCCGGACAAGCTGGTCGACATCATCGCCTCGTTGGAGCCGACCTTCGGCGGCATCAACCTGGAAGACATCAAGGCACCGGAGTGCTTCATCGTCGAGCGCAAGCTGCGCGAGCGCATGAAGATCCCGGTGTTCCATGACGACCAGCACGGCACGGCGATCATCGTCGGTGCTGCGGTGCTCAACGCCATGGCGATCACCGGCAAGAAGATCGAAGAAGTGAAGCTGGCGACCACGGGCATGGGCGCGGCCGGCATTTCCTGCGTGAACATGCTGGTGCAGCTGGGCCTGAAGCCGGAGAACATCCTGGCCTTCGACCGCGAAGGCGTGATCCACACCGGCCGTACCGACCTGGACCCGGAAAAGCTGCGCTATGCGCGCGACACCGACAAGCGCACCTTGGCCGAGATCGTCGATGGCGCGGACATTTTCCTGGGCCTGTCGGCGCCGGGCATCCTGACCGCCGAGATGGTCAAGACGATGGCGCCGGACCCGGTGATCTTCGCCCTGGCCAACCCGACCCCGGAAATCATGCCGGAACTGGTGCGCGCCGCGCGTCCGGACGCAATCATCGGTACCGGCCGTTCGGACTACCCGAACCAGGTCAACAACGTGCTGTGCTTCCCGTACCTGTTCCGCGGTGCGCTGGACGTCGGTGCGACCGCGATCAACGAGGAAATGAAGATCGCCTGCGTGCGCGCGATCGCCGCGCTGGCCCGCCGCGCCGCCACCGACATGGGCTCTGCCTATGGCGGTGAGACCCCCAGCTTCGGCCGCGAATACCTGATCCCGCGTCCGTTCGACCGTCGCCTGCTGGTGGAGCTGTCGGCCGCCGTGGCCCAGGCCGCGATGGATTCGGGCGTGGCCGCCCGTCCGATCGCCGACATGGAAGCCTACCGGCAGAAGCTGTCGCAGTTCGTCTACCGCACCAGCCTGATGATGAAGCCGGTCTACGATCGCGCGCGCAGCGACAAGCAGCGCGTGGTGTATGCCGAGGGCGAAGAAGAAGTGGTACTGCAGGCGGTGCAGAACGTGGTCGACGACGGCCTGGCACATCCGATCCTGATCGGCCGCCCGGAAGTGATCGAATCGCGCATCGAGCGCCTCGGCCTGCGCCTGAAGATCGGCGAGAACATTGAAGTCACCAACATCAATGACGACCCGCGCTTCAACGAATACTGGCAGTACTACCACGGCCTGACCGGCCGTCGTGGCGTCACCGTGGCCGCCGCCAAGAACCTGATGCGTTCGCGGCCGACCCTGATCGCTGCGGTGATGGTGGCCCGTGGCGAAGCCGATGCGATGCTCACCGGTATCGTCGGCCGCTTCCACAAGAAACTGGGTTACGTGCGCAGCGTGCTGCCGCTGGAATCGAAGGTCACCTCGACCTCGGCGATGACCGGCGTGATCAACCAGCAGGGCGTGTTCTTCTTCGTCGATACGCACGTGCAGGAAGACCCGACCGCAGAGCAGCTGTGCGAAGCGACCCTGCAGGCCGCGTACCGCATGAAGCTGTTCGGCGTCGAGCCGAAGGTGGCGCTGCTGTCGCACTCCAACTTCGGCAGCCACGATTCAAAGGATGCGCTGAAGATGCGCCAGGTGCGCGAGCTGCTGCTCAAGCGCAACCCGCGTCTGAACGTGGACGGCGAAATGCAGGGCGACACCGCGTGGGATGAAGCCCTGCGCCAGAAGCTGCTGCCGGGCTCGACCCTGCAGGGCCGTGCCAACCTGTTCGTGCTGCCGAACCTGGAAGCGGCCAACATCGCCTACAACCTGGTGCGCGTGTTCACCGATGGCGTGGCGATCGGTCCGATCCTGATGGGCGTCAACAAGCCGGTGCACATCCTGACCACCAGCGCGACCTCGCGCCGGATCCTGAACATGACCGCGATCGCCGCGGTTGATGCGCAGATCCGCAAGCAGATCGAAGCGGAAAAGAAGGCATAAGCCTTCGTTCCGCTGCGATCTGCAGAAACGCGCCCCACGGGGCGCGTTTCTGTTTCCGCCCAGCGGAAACCGGATCGGGTAGCGCCGGGCCATGCCCGGCGAGCGCGCAGCGCGGCGCTTCTTGTATTCCGCCGGGCATGTTCCGCCGGGCATGGCCCGGCGCTACCGGAGAAGCAGCGCGGAAACGGTAGTGCCGGCCGCTAGCCGGCGAGCGCGCAGCGCGGCGCTTCCCGTATTCCGCCGGGCATGGCCCGGCGCTACCGGAGAACTGCAGCCGCCCGGTAATCGCCCTGCAACCTCGCTGCGGCCCAATACGCCCACGCGGCCTGGCCGTGGGAAGGGACCGGACCGGCCTTCCCACCCTGGGCCCGACCAACTTTCCATGGGCGGAGCAGTGTCATGCGCAGTCGAGTGAGCAAGCGGTATTTCCAGCAGTTGTTCGCGCTGTACGCCGGCTTCGTGCAGTCGCGTTGAAGGCCGGGGCATCGCCCCGGCGTCGAGCTTACCGCCGCTTCGCGCGTCGCGCGGGCGGCGGCGCAGGGGCCGGGGAGCGCGGCTTGGCATACTCCGCCCACAGCGCCGGCAGGGTCTTGCCGGTGTGCTTCTGCCACAGCGCCGGTGCATAGCGCCCGTCGCGCAGATCCTTGTCCAGTGCCAGCACCAGTCCCGGGTGCGCCGCTTCGGCCCACTTCAGGAAGGCACCGGTCACCCGGTAGCCGCTTTCCACCGTCTGGCCCTGGCTCAGCTTGTCCGGCAACGCCCAGCCGGCAGCGGCGTTGTTCATGCCGTAGCGATCGCGGGCGTAGTCGGCGATGCCCTCCACCAGCCAGCCCGGCACGCGCTTGTCGCCATAGCTGGGGTAGCCCTGCACGATGTGCATCGCTTCGTGGGTGACCAGATCGATGTCATCCGGGTGCTGGACCAGCCAGCCCGGATTGATCGTGATCGTGCTGGCCTTGTCCTTGTCGCCGACGAAGGCGACGCCGTTGTACGCCGGATCGATCACGATGCGCACCTCATTCGGCGCGGCCGGGCGGAAGTCCGCACGCTCGCGCAGGTAAGCAAAGTAGAACGTATCGATGATGCGCTTGCGCACCGGCGCGGCCAGCGCGCCGGTGGCATCCTGGTAGTACAGGGTCACCCCGTCACGGCTAACCTGGCCATCGAAGGCCTGGGTCTGCGGTTGTGCGTGGCTGAGGCTGGGAAATACAAGGGCGGCAAGAGCGAGGGGGAGCAAACGTAGGCGCATGGACGTCATTGTAGGGGGGAGGGCGCCAACAGTTCGATCTCGGCCAGCTGCAGGCGCCCCGGCGCAGCCAGGCGCAGACGGTACTCGGCGTAGCGTGAGGGCGAGGCGATACGGAACGGGCGGGTCTGCCGCGCCGAGGTGAAATCTTCGCCGCGTCGCTGGTCCAGCGTTACCCAGCGCCCGTTGCCGGCACGCGCTTCCAGCGTCCACTCACCGCCACGGATCGTGCCGTCACCGCTGGTCAGCGTGTACATCGTCGGTACGCCATCGCCCACGTGGCTCAGTGCGATGGTCACGCCGCCGCCCAGCGGCACGGCCGTGTTGGCATCGTCGTCGATCAGCGCGGGCAGGGCACGGCCATCAGCCAGTGTCGCCTGCGCGCCGTTGCCGAGCAGATCGTGCAGCAACTGCGGGCGCTGGCCGCGGGCGGTCAGCGAGCGCGGTACATCATCCACGCCGCTGCCCCAGCGTGACGGCTGCGGGCCCATCACGAAGTCCAGGGTTGCACCCTTGGCGATCACTTCGTGCGGCACCCAGGTTTTGCTCCACGGCTTGCCGTTGATCTTCAGCGACTGCACGTACACGTTCTCCGGCGAATTCTGCGGTGCATTGACGGTCAACACCGCGCCGCCCTGCAGCTCGACGCGCGCATGCTGGAACGCCGGCGAACCAATCACGTACTCCGGCGCACCCATGCGCAGCGGATACAGGCCCAGCGAGGCCAGCACGTACCACGCCGAGGTCTCGCCGTTGTCCTCGTCGCCCGGATAGCCCTGGCCGATCTCGCTGCCGACATACAGCCGCGACAGGATCTCGCGCACATGCTGCTGGGTCTTCCACGGCTGCCCGGCATACAGGTACATCCACGGGATGTGGTGTGCCGGCTGGTTGCTGTGCGCGTACATGCCCATGCGCACGTCGCGCGCTTCGGTCATCTCATGGATGGTGCCGCCGTAGGAGCCGGCGAATGCGGCGTCGGCGGTTTCCGGGGTGGCGAAGAAGGTATCGAGCTTGGCGGCCAGCTTGTCGCGGCCACCGTACAGCGCGGCCAGGCCTTCGCCATCGTGCGCGGCGGTGAAGGCGAACGTCCAGCCATTGGATTCGGTGTAGTCGTGGCCCCACACGCGCGGGTCGTAGTCCTTGGCCTGCAGGCGCCAGCTACCATCGGGCCTGCGGCCCTGGAAGAAGCCGGCGGCCGGATCGAACAACGTCGCGTAGCTGCCGGCGCGGTGGCGGAAGTAGTCGGCCTCGGTGGCGTAGCGTTCGCGTGCGGACGGTGTGGTCGCGCGCTTGGCCAGGGCATCGGCCATGTTGGCGATGCCGAAATCATTGAGCGCACCTTCCATCGTCCACGACATGCCTTCATGCACGTCGGCGCTGGCATAGCCGCGGAACGTCGAACGATCCATGCCCTTGCGGCCGACGTGGCGGTCCGGTGGCACCACGGTGGCGTTCTTCAGCGCTGCGGCGTAGGCCTCTTCCGGATCGAAGCCACCGATGCCCTTCAGCCACGCATCGGCGAAGGCGACGTCCGAGCTGGTGCCGACCATCAGGTCCGCGTAGCCCGGCGAGGACCAGCGCGCGACCCAGCCACCGGCGCGGTACTGCTCGATGAAACCCTGTACCAGCTGCCCGGCATCATCCGGGGTGAACAGCGCATACGCCGGCCAGGTGGTGCGGAACGTGTCCCAGAAGCCGTTGTTGACGAAGACCTTGCCGTCGCGCACTGGTGCGAAACTGCGCGTCGCGCTGCCGTCGGTGTTGTCATCGGCGGCGCTGGCCTGGCTGGCATAGCGCCACTCGGGCGCGGCGGCGGTGCCCGCATTCTCGTGGCCGGAATTGGGGTACAGGTACAGCCGGTACAGGCTGGAGTACAGCGTGGTCTTCTGGTCGTCACTGGCATTGCCGATGTCGAAACGGGCCAGTCGCGCATCCCACGCATCCTGTGCACGTCCGGCCACGCTTTCCAGCGTATCGGCGGCGGCCAGTTCCAGTGCCAGGTTGTGCCGCGCCTGCTCGACCGAGATCAACGAGGTGGCGATGCGCATCGTCACCCGGCGCTCGCTGCCTGGGTCGAACTTGATGTAGCCGGTCGGGCGGCCGGTGCCGATCTGGCCGCTGCTGCGCCACGGCCTGTCGAAGCTGGCCACCACGTACATGCGGGTGGCGCCGTTGGACAGGCCGCTGCGGGTATCGGTGTAGCCGGTCAACGTCTGCGTGGCGGCATCGAGGGTGAGTCCGCCGCGGGCATCGACGTTGTCGAACAGCAGGTTGGCGTCGCCGCCTTCGGGGAACTCGAAGCGGAACAGCGCGGCATGGTCGGTGGGGGCGATGGACGCGGCGATGCCGTTGTCGAAGCGCACGTCATAGCGATACGGGCGCGCGTTTTCCTGCGTGCGGTCGAAGGACAATGCCCGCTTGCTGCGATCAGCCTCAGGCACACCGCGCGTGGCGGAGGGCATCACCTGGAAGGTCTGGCGGTCGCCCATCCACGGGCTGGGCTGGTGGCTCAGCGCCAACGCCTGCAGCTGCGGCCGGTTCTTCGCATCGTTCTGCTCGTTCCAGCGGTACAGCCAGTTCAGTGCGCCGGCATCGGTCACCGGCGTCCAGAAGTTGAAACCGTGCGGTACCGCAGTGGCCGGGAAGTTGTTGCCGCGCGAGAAGGTGCCGTTGGCCTGGGTTCCGCGCGTGGTCAGTACCCAGTCGGAGACCCGCTGCGGCGCCTGCCGTGGCTGCACGTCCAGGCGCACGTCGTCGATCCAGCCCGACACAGGCGCGCCATTGGCGCTGGCCACCTCGAGCTCGATGGCCAGCACGCGGCGGCCCTTCAGCGCCGGCGTGTCGCCCAGCCTGACCGCCTTGCGCGCCCACTGCTGCGGGTACAGCGTCTTCGAATCGCCCTGCGCCTGTGCGCCCAGCGCTACGCCGTGCTGGTCGCGCGAGCCGCTGGCGGAGACGCGGCTGCCATCGTCCAGCAGCAGGTCCAGCGAGACATAGGTGGAGGCCACGGTGTCCTTGCCGACGATCTCCGGCAGTACCAGCCAGGACAGCGTGGTGTCGCTGTCGATGGGCAGATCGGTCTTGAACAGTTCGCGGCGTGCCTGGCCGCCACTGGTGCTGTAGTGCAACGCATGCAGGCCGCTGTAGCCGACGTTGCGCTTGGCCGCGTACGGCGCGCCGGGGCCGCTGCCGACGTCGACGGACAAGGTGCCATCGGACCTGGCCGGTGCCGGTTCGCCCGGCTCGAAGGAGGTCTGCAGCCCTTGCGCCAGCACCGGCGTCGCAGTGGTCGCACAGGCCAGGGCCAGGGCGAGCGGAAGCAGGGCGCGGCGCGGATCGGACAGGGTCATGCAGGGTCTCCCGGTAGGGCAGGCGGCAGGCAGAACCCGCATCGGCGAACACCACGGACAGCATCGCCCCGTCCGCCGCAGGGCAGTCGGGAGGCGATGCAGGTCCGGTGGGGGGCGGGCCATGCGATCGGGTCAGGAATGGATCGCTGCCGATGCTGCAACAGCCGGCAGCGCCCTGACAAGTGCCATTTAGTTCGATCCAAATGCGGGAAATTCGAACGACGACCGATTCCGCGCGGAACTGACTGGCCTGCCTGGGATTTCCCGCCGATGGGGGCAGGGCGACGGCAGCGCGCGGGAGGGGCAGGGCGGTCGCACGTGGCTGCACCGGCGAAGGCTGCAAGCGGGCCGCCGCGCGCAGCGGCCACGCAGCGCACGGTGTTTGCCGGGCCCAGATGCTAGAATCGCAGGCCTCGCAATCCGTTCATCGACATCCGCCATGAGCCATACCGCCACCGCGCCCGCCAACGCCGAAAAGCGCTACACCGTGCACCGCAGCGATCTGCCGCTGAGCTGCCCGACCCCGGAAATGGCGCTGTGGAACTCGCATCCGCGGGTGTACCTGCCGATCGAAGACGAACCCAACGGGCAAGCGCAGTGTGCTTACTGCGGCGCCGTGTTCGTGCTGGCCGACTAAACGGCTGCCCCCTCGATGCGCCGATTGACCGTGGTGCAGTTGCTGCCGGCGCTGCACTCCGGCGGTGTCGAGCGCTCGACCCTTGAAATCGCCGCGGCCCTGGTCGCTGCCGGCCATCGCGCGCTGGTGGTGTCCGCTGGTGGTCGCCTGGTGCAGCCGCTGCTCGACAGCGGTGCCGAGCACCTGACCCTGGATATCGGCCGCAAGTCGCTGCTGACGCTGCGCCATCTGCCTACCCTGCGTCGCCTGTTCACCGAAGTGGGCGCCGACATCGTCCACGCCCGTTCGCGCCTGCCGGCGTGGCTGGGGCTGTACGCGATCCGTGCGATGCAGCCGGCGCAACGCCCGCATTGGGTGACTACCGTGCATGGGCTGAATTCGCCCAGCCGCTACAGCGCGGTGATGACCAGCGGCGAACGCGTGATCTGTGTGTCCAACAGCGTGCGCGACTACGTACACACGCATTACCCGACGGTGCCGCACGACAGGCTGCAGGTGATCCCGCGCGGGGTGGATGTCAGCCAGTTCCCGCGCGTGGCACGCGCTGATCGGCGTCCCCGGCTGGCGCTGGCGGCCGACTACCCGTGGCTGGCCCAGGTCGACGGACCGCTGTTGCTGCTGCCCGGTCGCGGCACCCGCCTGAAAGGCCACGCCCACGCGTTGCAGCTGCTTGCCGATGTCCGTGCAGCAGGCGTGCCGGCACAGTTGTGGATGCTGGGCACCGACGAGCCTGGCCGGGAAGCCTATGTGGCAGAGCTGCGCAGGCAGGCGGCCGCACTGGGCGTGACCGGGGCGGTGCACATCAGTACGCCGACTGCGCGCATCGCCCAGGCGTACGCCGCCAGCGATCTGGTGCTGCAGCTGTCGGACAAACCGGAAGCGTTTGGTCGCACCGTGGTCGAAGCGTTGTCGGTCGGCCGCCCGGTGCTGGGTTGGAACCATGGTGGGGTCGGCGAACTGCTGCAGCAGCTGCAACCCAGTGGCGCAGTGCCGCTGGGCAATGCGCAGCTGCTGGGTGAGCGTGCGCTGGCCCTGCTGGCACAGCCGCCGTCGCTGCCGGGCCGTATCCCGTTTACCCTGCAGGCCATGCAGCGCGATACCCTCCGTCTTTATGCCGACCTCGCTGGCTGACGCCACGCCGCCCCTGCGCGATGAGCGCGCCGGCCGCTGGGCACCCTGGTGGGTGCTGGCCTACGTCGCGTTGTGGCCGCTGCCGGGTATCGCCGAAACAGTCCTGGGCCTGGGGGCGTTGTACGCCGCCGCACGCATGGTCATCCGCCGGGTGCAGCATCGCCCCCATCTGCTGAGCCCGGCAGCGTGGGCGCTGACATCGATTCTTTTCCTTGGCTACTGGTTGCCGCAGGCCTTCTCGGCCTTCGATGCCGTGGACCCGTCGGCGTCGTGGACCAAGGCTGCGGCCGGGCTGCGCTATCTGCCTTTCATGTGGCTGGTGGCGATCGCCGTGGCCACCCCGCAGCGGCGGCGCCTGACCCTGGGTGGGTTGGCGGTGATCACCGGCCTGTGGACGCTCGATGCGCTGGTGCAGGCACTGGCAGGCGCCAGCCCCTGGTTCTGGTCGCTGCAGCAGATCAAGCTGGCCATCAGCGGCCACGCATTGTGCCCGGCTGAAGAAGCCGCGCTGGCCGACCGCCTCAGCGGCGCGCTTGGGCCGTGCAACCTGAAATTCGGCCAGGTGCTGGCCAGTCTTTCGCCGTTCCTGTTGTTGCCGGCGGCGCGCCGTTTCGGCAATGCGGGCTGGCTGTTGGCCGCTGCTGCAGTGGGCGTGGTGCTGCTGCTGGCCGGCTCGCGTGCCTCATGGATCACCTTCGGCCTGGTGGTCGCCTACAGCGGCGTGCGCCAACTGGGGTGGAAGCGGTTGGGCCTGCTGGCACTGGCCGCTGTGCTCACGGCGGGCGTGTTGACGGCCAGCGTGCCGCAGCTGCGTGAGCGTGTGGCGCGCACGGCAATGGCCTGGGACGGTGGCGAGGACGGGGTCGAGCAGGCCCTGTCCGGTCGTACCCGCATCTGGAGCGCGGCCGCCTGCATGATCGAAGCACACCCGATCAATGGTGTCGGTGCACGTGGCTTCCGCGATGCCTATCCCCACTGCGTTGCGGATGAAGGACCGGCGGTGTGGGGCACCATGCCCGCGCTGCACGCCCATCAGATCGTGCTGGAGATCCTGGCCGAGACAGGTGTGCTGGGGCTGCTGCTGTGGCTGGCGGCGGTGGCACAGGCATGGCGGGCATGGCGTTTCGCCCCGGCCCCGGCGCGCGAACGTGCACGCCCGGCAATGCTGGCACTGGCGGTCACCGTGTTCCCGCTCAATACGCACCTGGCGTTCTATTCCGCGTTCTGGGGCGGCTTGACCGTCCTGCTCGCCGCGCTGTTCGTCGGCACGTTGCTGGCGCGCGAACCGGACGATCAGCCGGGCGCCGGGTAATCTCCGCATCCACGCATGGCGAGGATCTACTGAATCGCGCGGGGTTGGGGAACGTCCCGTCCACGCATGGCGTGGATCTACTTGCGTGTGCGGTACGGGGCCTATCCACGCATGGCGTGGATCTACTGGATTGTGCGGGGTGGCTGGTCGTATCCACGCATGGCGTGGATCTCCGGGGACGTGTCGGGCGGGGGAGCAGTAGATCCACGCCATGCGTGGATGGGCTTTCCCATGAACACTGGCCGGTGTCGCGGCTTTTCCCGACTGGCCGCAGGGTGGTCCGCCAATGCAAGGATGACCGGGCAAACCGCAGTCTGTCCCCATGGCAAGCCCCAGACTCCGCTACGGTCGCTACTCCCGCACGGGAAATGTCTATTCCCTGACCACGACAACACACGGCCGGGAGCCATTCTTCTCCGACGCAGGCAATGTCGCTGTGCTGGTGGACGCGCTGCGCTTCGTCGAACGCAGCGGCATCAGCCACAGCCTCGCCTGGGTGGTGATGCCCGACCACCTGCACTGGTTGATGGAGCTGCAGAAGGGAACGCTGGCCCAGTGCATGGCGTTGCTGAAATCACGCAGCAGCCGGCAGCTGAACCGGATATCGGGACGAAAAGGGCCGCTCTGGCAGCACGGCTATCACGACCATGCGGTGCGTACCGATGAATCCCTTCATGACAACGCGATGTACATCCTGGGCAATCCGGTGCGGGCCGGATTGGCTGGTGGGCTGGGGGACTACCCTCACGCCTGGTGTCGTTGGCCGTTGTAGATTCCGGCATCGGAAGAGAGAACATCCACGCATGGCGTGGATCTACTGATCGGCATTCCCGGTAGATCCACGCCATGCGTGGATGAGCCATCCAAATCTCACGTCACTTGTAGAAATCGCTGCGCCCGCCTGGCTGGCGCTTGAAGCGGCGATGGATCCACAGGTACTGGTCCGGTGCCTCGCGCACCATCTGCTCGATGGCCTGGTTGACCCGCGCGGTATCGGCTTCGACGTCCTCGCTGGGGAAATTCTCCAGCGGCGCGCCGATCTTCAGGAAGTACTTCCCGCCTTCGCGGCGATGGAAGTAGGGGATGACCGCACAACCGGTCATCCGCGCCAGCTGGTGGGTTGCGGTGATGGTGGAGGCAGTGTGGCCGAAGAACGGCACGAACACGGTGTCCTTGCCGCGCATGTCCTGGTCAGGTGCGTACCAGAGGAAGCCGCCCTTTTTCAGGTGGCGCACCGTCGCGCGGATGTCCTCGTTGGCGTACATCGCCTTGGCATAGCGCAGGCGGCCGAACTTCACCGCCCACTCGTACACCGGGTTCTTGTGCTTGCGGTACATGCCGGACAGGTCGACGTGGTCGCACAGCAGGCGGCCGCACATTTCCAGGGTCATGAAGTGGCCCGAGACCAGTAGCACGCCGCGGCCTTCGGCCTGCATCTGCTTGAGGTGTTCCAGCCCTTCGATGTGCACCTGCGGGCGGATGCTGTCGATGCTGCCCCACCAGGAACGCGCGCATTCGAAGATGCCCACACCCAAGGCATCGAAGCTGTCGCGCACCAGGCGCTTGCGCCAGGCCTCGTCCTTCTCGGGGAAGCACAGCTTGAGGTTGACCTCGGCGGCATGGCGGCGGCTGCCGGCCAAGCGCCAGGCGATCGAGCCGACCCCGCGGCCCAGCACGCGCTGCAGCATCCACGGCAGCCGGGCGATCCCGAAGGCAGTGAACATGACGGCAAACATCGGCCAGTTGCGTGGATCACGCAGCGACGGACGGACGGCGGTGGTGGCATCGGACATGCCGCCATTCTACCAACCCGGCCGCGTGTCTTTCCCGGGGGGCTCCCGTATCCTTGCCGCATGCGTAAAGACCCTGTCGAATGGATCCTGCGTGGCCTGTACTCGGCCGTGCTGTACCTCCTGCTGCCGATCACCGTGTACCACCTGGTCTGGCGCGGCTTCCGGGTCCGTGAATACTTCCGGCGCTGGGATGAACGCTATGCGTCCTATCCGCAGCCCAGCGGCCAGCCCCGGGTCTGGCTGCATGCGGTCTCGGTGGGCGAGGTCAACGCCGCTGCGCCGCTGGTCAATGCGCTGCGCGCGCAGCGGCCGGACATCCGCTGGGTCATCACCACCATCACCCCGACCGGCTCGGAACGGGTGCGCGCGCTGTGGGGCGATGCGCTGGACCATGTGTACCTGCCGTACGACGTGCCGGGCAGCGTCAACCGCTTCCTCGGGCACTTCCAACCCAGCCTGGCGCTGATCCTGGAAACCGAGCTGTGGCCGAACATGCTGTTCGGCTGCCGCGACCGTCGCATTCCGGTGTACATCCTCAATGCGCGCCTGTCGGCCCGATCGCTGCGCGGCTACCGCGTGCTGGCGGCGTTGATCCGGCGTGCGCTGCGCACGGTCACCTGCGTGGCCGCACAGTCGCAGGATGACGCTGCGCGGTTCGTGCAGCTGGGCGCGGCGCCGGAACAGGTGCAGGCACTGGGCAACCTGAAGTTCGACATCACCACGCCGGACGTGCAGCCCTTCATCGAACAGTTCCATGCCCATGTGCCGGCCACGCGCCCGGTGTGGATCGCGGCCAGCACGCATGATGGTGAAGAGCAGGCAGTGATCGACCTGCACCGCCGCCTGCGCCAGCAGCATCCGGACCTGCTGCTGCTGTGGGCGCCGCGGCATCCGGAGCGCTTCCCAAAGGTGGAGGCGCTGGCCCGCGAGCAGGGCTGGAACGTGTCGACGCGGCGCGCACAGCAGTGGCCGGACGCGCGTAGCGATGTCTTCGTCATCGACACGCTGGGCGAACTGATGCCGTTCTACGGCTGTGCCCAGGTCGCCTTCGTCGGTGGCAGCCTGCAGGCCATCGGCGGCCACAACCTGCTGGAACCGGCAGCGATGGGCACCGCAGCGGTGACCGGCCCGCATCTGCACAACTTCGCCGAGATCTCGCGGCGCATGCGCGAGGCCGGTGCACTGCTGATCGGCGAGGACGTGCAGGCGGTGGGTGATCTGCTGCTGCACCTGCTCGACGACGTGCAGGCGCGCGAAGACATGGCCCGCGCCGGTTGCACGCTGGTCAGCAATGGCCGCGGCGCGCTGCAGCGGACCCTGCAGCTGGTGGCTCCACACCTGCCGCCGCCGCTGGCCTGAGACCCCGCCTGTCGCCCTCAGATGTTTCAAGGGCGCCCTGCCTTTACGCTGTCGTGAACGCCTGCATCAAGCCTGCTTGATGGTGGTGAATCTGTCGTAGCTGGACCGCTCGCGCCGACCACGGCGTGCAAGCTGTCACATCATCGTTCGTATGGCGCAGATTCCGATTCCGCTTACCGCGTCAGGCTGCCAGCTTGTTGTCGACCACGCTTGGGCGACATCAAGGGAGCTTTGAATGATCGGCGACAACGGAGGCGCGCTGCACGCCAGCGCGAAGCCCGGGAGGCTGGGCACCGACCATCTGCTGGTGGTGGCGCTGACCCTGCTGTTGGGCGGCAGCGTTGTCGCCCTGGTCGGGCAGCACACGGCGGCACAGGCGGGGCCCGCCATTGTCCTCAGCCTGTTGCTGGCGGCGCTGGGCGCAGTGCCGATGCTGTATTGCCTGCGCATGGCGATGCGGCGCCTGCCGGAGGCTTCGGGTCTGCATGGTCTGCTGCGTGCCGCCTGGGGCAGGCTGCCTGCCGACGTACTGGTGATTGCCCTGCTGCTGGAACTGACGGCGACCGTCGCAGGGCTGGCGCAATCGATGGCGCGTCATCTGTACGCAGCCGCCGAGGTCATCGACGCCGCACCCGGGCAGTGGCTGCCCTTGCCGCTGGCGGCGGCGATCCTGGTGCTGCTGCTGGGGGCCGCCGCTGCAGTGCTGCGGACGCCGCGCGCGCTGTTGTTGGCCAGTGCACTGTTGACGGTGAAGCTGGGCGTGGGCCTGCTGCTGTTGTTGCTGGCAGCACGCCATGTGCACTACGCGCATTGGATTCCGTGGCTGCCATCGGCTACCGCGCCCTATCGCTTCGGGGTGGGTGGCGTGCTGGCAGCGGGCGTGGCATTGCTCGGCGTCCTGCTGGGTGCAGGCCTGCTGGCAGGGTTTTCCGGGCGGGTGCCGCGGCCTCGTTCGCAGGTTTCCAGAGCCGCCGGCGCAGCGGTGCTGATGGCGATGTTGTGGCTGATGGTACTGGCTGCGCTGCAGTCGGGCCTCGTCGAGTTTGCCGCGTTGGCCAGCACGCGGCCGCTGTCGGTGGCGTTGCAGGGGATCCCGCAGCTGCAGTGGTTGCTGCCACTGTTGCCGTTGGCGGGCGGCGCGGGGCTGGCGGCCCTGCAGTTGGTGCTGCTGCTGCTGGCCGCGCGGGTGGGGAGGGAAGTCTGGCCGCCGAAGTCCGGCGCAGTGGGTACCGGTACGCGTTTGCTGCTGACGCTGGCGCTGACCGTGCTGTCGGCGGCGTTGGCGCTGTCGCTGCCGGAGGGGTGGCTTCCACAGCTGCCGGGGCCTGCAGGCCTGCTGGTCCTGGCCGCCGTGTGCCTCGGCGTTGCCCGCAGCCAGTGGCAGGTGCGGGCCGCGGCCGGCGAACGACGGCTGATCCCGATGGTGCTCGCCCCAGTGGCAACCGCACTGTGCCTGTTGCCGGCAGTCACGTCGCGGCTGTTTCTACCGGTGCTGGTGGTGCTGGCGGTCGTGTTGGCAGGCGTCCTGTTGCGTCGGCGCGCCGGGCGTTCGCGCTAGCGCCCCCCACACACCGCAGGCCATCTGCAATCAATAAAAAAGCCACCCTCGCGGGTGGCTTTCTGACCAGGCCGGTCGCGCCGACTCAGTTCGTGGTCGTCGACGGGTTGCCCGCGTCCTGGGTCAGCAGGCGGTTGATGTCCTGCAGTTCGGCGACATCCAGGCCACCCACGGCCTGGCTCAGCAGCAGGCGGTTCTGCAGGAAGTTGTAGCGGGCCTGCGCGTAATCCAGCTGTGCGGAGAACAGGATGCGCTGGTTCTGGATCACGTCCAGCACGGTGCGGGTACCCACTTCCAGGCCAACCTGCGAGGCATCGTAGGCGCTCTGCGCGGAAACCACGGCCAAACGGCGCGCTTCCACTTCGCTGATGCCCTGCACCAGGGTCTGGTAGGCATTGCGGGTATTGCGGTCCAGCGCGCGCTTCTGCTGCTCGAAACCGTCCTGGGCGATGTCACGCTGAGCCAGCGCCTGGCGCACGCCGGACTGGGTGGCGCCGCCGGAGAAGATCGGCACGCTCAGGGTCAGGCCGATGCTGTTGGTGCGTGCATCGGGGGAGAGCGAACCGGCACCGACGCTGTCGCCCCAGGTCGCGCTCTTGCCCCAGCTGCCGCCCAGCGACAGGGTCGGGTAGTGACCGCCACGGGCGGCCTGCACGCCGGCTTCGGCGGCACCGACCTTCAGCTCCTGCGCCTTCAGCGCCGGATTCTGCGTGGTCGCCTGCTGCACCAGCTGGTCCAGGTTGCCGCGGTTGGCCGGCACTTCCGGACGGAAATCGGCCGGCAGGCCCTTCAAGTTCATCACCGGCTGGCCGGTCAGTTCGGTCAGGGCCTGGTAGTTATCGGCCAGGGTGTTCTGCGCAACGATGGTGTTGGCGCGCGCCTGGTCGTACTGGGCGCGTGCTTCATGCACGTCGGTGATCGGCGCCAGGCCCACTTCCAGGCGCTTGTCGGCGAAGTCGAACTGCTTCTTCGCGGCCGCTTCATTGGTCTGTGCGGCGTTCAGCGATTCGATCGCCACCAGCACGTTGAAGTAGGCCGCCGAGGTGCGCACGATCAGGTTGTCGTTGGCCGAGTCGAGGGTGAAATCAGCCGCCTTGCTCAGCTCGCGCTGCGAGCGCAGGTTGTTGATCTGCGTCCAGTTGAACAGCGTCTGCGAACCGTCGATCGTGTAGTTGCGGCGCTTGCTGGTGACCGTGCCGGAGTTGGCATCATGGTCGGCTTCGGTGCGGGTGCGGCTCAACTGGGCCTGGCCATTGATCTGCGGCAGCAGGGCAGCACGCGCCTGCACGGCGCCTTCCTTGTCGTACAGCCGGGTGGATTCGGCGGCGGACAGCTGCGGGTCACCATTGCGCGCCATTTCATAGACCTGCAGCAGGTCGGCGGCATGGGCGGACAACGGCAGCAGGGCAGTGGCCAGCGCAACAGCGAGGGATCGGCGGATCATTGCGGCTTCCTTGGACTCAGAGGTGGAACTGGGGGGCCGGGGCGGCACCACGCAGGTAATCGATATCGGTCTCGAACAGCGACTCGGTGCTGCCATCGGCCTTCACCAGCAGTGCTTCCATTGCCGGCGAACGGCCCTGGATGACATACAGGCGACCACCCGGACGCAACCACGAAGCAAACTGTGACGGCACCACGTCGACGGCGCCAGTGACACAGATCACGTCGAAGCGGCGTTCGGTCTGCCAGGCCAGGCCATCGGCCACTTCCACGCGCACGTTGGTGCCCAGGCCGGTGGCATCCAGGCGGGCGCGCGCAGCGGCGGCCAGTTCCGGATCGATTTCCAGGCTCAGCACGTCGCGCGCCAGCGCGCCGATGCAGGCCGACAGGAAGCCGCTGCCGGTGCCGATTTCCAGCACTTCGTCACCCGGCTGCAGATCCAGTGCCTGCAGGGTACGGCCCTCGATGACCGGCTTCATCATCTTCTGGCCGTTGCCGATCGGCAGTTCGACATCGGCATAGGCCAGCGCCCGGTGCGCGTCGGCGACGAAGGCCTCGCGCGGCAGGCGGGCCAGGACGTCGAGCACCTTGATGTCCAGCACGTCCCAGGGACGGATCTGCTGTTCCACCATCAGTTCGCGGGCGTGGGCGTAATCAATCGTCATGAGGTTCAAATCCAGCGCAGTGGGCCGGCCATTTTACCGGTGCCGGGGGCCGGCGGCGCGCCCAGAGCATCAGCTGCGGGGTGGCCGGGGTCGCAGTGCCGGAAGTCATCGCGACCTCCGGTTCGTTCAGTTTTGGTTATCCAGCATTCCCAGCCCCCCGCGGCGCGTAGGCGCGCAGGAAGAAATCCACACTGGCGGCCACATGGATCGCAGCATCGGTCTCGACGGGGGACAGTGGCATGCCGCACATCATATGCATGTGCACTTCGCCCTTCACCAGGGTCAGGAACTGCTGGCCGGCGATGTAGCAGTCGGGGATATCCAGTTCGCCGCGCTCGGCACGCGAACGCATGAAGTCGGCCAGTGCCTCGCAGGTGCGTTGCGGGCCCGCCTGCCAGAACAGTTCGCGCAGGCGCTCGTCGGTCTCCGGCGCCATCATCATCCGCTGGATCGACAGGGCCGCGTCGGAGGTGATCATCTCGAAGAACGCCATGCCGATGCCCAGCAACTGGTCACGCAGGGGGCCTTCGACGTCGGCCACGAACAGCGCGTCGGGCAGCATCTCGATGCACTTGGACTGCACAGCTTCGGAGAACAGGGTCTCTTTGTCGCCGAAATGGCTGTAGACAGTCAGCTTCGAGACGCCGGCCTGGGCAGCAATGCTGTCCATGCTCACGCCGCTGTAGCCCTGTTCGATGAACAGTGTCTTGGCTGCCTCGAGTATTGCCGCGCGCTTGCCCAGATCCTTGGGGCGCCCGGGACCGGCAGCCTTGGCAGCGGGCTTGGCCGTCGGCTTTCGGGAAGTGGGAGAACTCATTCCGCTAATACTAGACCAAGCGGTTCGATATTTATACTATACCGGCTGGTTCACTAATGTCCGCGTTGCAACAGTATGTTGCCGGCGCGTTCCCCCCGGATTTCTTTTCAGGTCCTGTACCTCATGAAAAACATGCGTTGGTTGGGCGTAGGCGTACTGGTCGTGGTGTTGGCAGCGTGCGGCAAGCAGGCCGCCGAGCCGGCGGCGGCCATCCCGGTGCTGGTGGTGCATCCCACCACACAGGATGGACAGGCCGCGGCCGCCTACCCCGGCGAGGTGCGTGCCCGCCAGGAAAGCCCACTGTCGTTCCGGGTTGGCGGCAACCTGGTCAGGCGCCTCGTCGACGCAGGCGAGCGGGTGAAGAAGGGCCAGCTGCTGGCCGAGCTGGATGCGGCCGACTACGCCTCGCAGGCGGCGGCGTCGCAGGCGCAGCTGGCGGCGGCGGAAGCAGACCTGGTGCGCGCCCGCGATGACCAGAAGCGCTATGCCAAGCTGGCGGAAGACCAGCTGGTGAGCCGCTCGGCACTGGACCAGCAGACGGCGGCATTCAAGGCTGCACAGGGCCAGGCCAACGCCGCCCGGGCCAACCTCGCCGTGGCCCGCAACCAGGCCGAGTACGCGCAGCTGCGCGCACCCGCCGATGGCGTGATCGCCAGCCGCCAGGCCGAAGCCGGCCAGGTCGTGAGCGCGGGGCAGACGGTGTTCACCCTGGCCGCCGATGGTGGCCGTGAGGTGCTGATCGCGCTGCCGGAAAGCAGCATCCGCGACTACAAGGTCGGCCAGTCGGTGCAGGTGGAACTGTGGAACCGTCCGGGCCAGCTGCTGCCGGGCACCCTGCGCGAGATCGCCCCGGCCGCCGATGCACAGGCGCGCACCTATGCCACGCGCGTGAGCCTGGCGCCGGAAGCACTGAGCGAAGTGGAACTGGGCCAGAGTGCGCGGGTGTTTGCCACCGCCGGGCGCAGTGGTGCGTTGCAGCTGCCGCTGGCGGCCGTGCTGCGCGGCAGTGATGGCAAGGCCAGCGTGTGGGTGGTCAATCCGTCCAACGGTGCATTGAAGGCAACGCCGGTGCAGGTGGGTGCCTACGGCGCGCAGGCCGTGCCGGTCGTGTCCGGCGTGGGCGCGACGGACTGGGTGGTCGCTGCCGGCGGCCATCTGCTGCGCGAAGGCCAGGTGGTGACGCCGGTCGACCGCCAGAACCGCCCGGTGCTGGCACCGTCGGCCGCCAAGCCGGCGCCGGCCGCAGGCAAGGGGCACTGACCCGTGCGCCGCTTCAATCTCTCCGAATGGGCGCTGGGCAACCGTGCGCTGGTGTTGTTCGCGATGCTGGCGTTCGCCGTCATCGGTGCCTGGTCCTACAAGCACCTGGGCCAGTCAGAAGATCCGCCCTTCACCTTCAAGGCCATGGTGGTACGCACGATGTGGCCGGGCGCCACCGCCGAGCAGGTCTCGCGGCAGGTGACCGAGCCGATCGAAAAAGCGCTGATGAACACCGGCGAGTACGAATTCATCCGTTCGTACTCGCGGCCGGGCGAATCGCAGGTGATCTTCATGGCGCGCGACAGCCTGCGCTCCAAGCAGATCCCGGACCTGTGGTACCAGGTGCGCAAGCGCGTGGGCGATATCCGCGCGACGCTGCCGAGGGAGATCGTCGGGCCCTTCTACAACGATGAGTTCGGCGACACCTTCGGCAACATCTACGCGTTGACCGGCGAAGGCTTCGACTACGCGGTGATGCGCGACTATGCCGACCGCATCCAGCTGGAGCTGCAGCGCGTGCCCGACGTCGGCAAGATCGACCTGGTCGGCCTGCAGGACGAGAAGGTGTGGATCGAGCTGTCCAACACCAAGCTGGCCACGCTGGGCGTATCGCTGCAGCAGGTGCAGCAGGCGCTGGCCGACCAGAACGCGGTCAGCGCCACCAGCTTCTTCGAAACCCCGACCGACCGCGTGCAGCTGCGCGTGACCGGTCAGTTCGATTCGATCGAGGACATCCGCAAATTCCCGATCCAGGCCGGCGAACGCACGTTGCATCTGGGCGACATCGCCGAGGTCAAGCGTGGCTTTGCCGATCCGGCCTCGCCGAAGATGCGCTTCATGGGCCAGGATGCGATCGGCCTGGCGGTGGCGATGAAGGACGGCGGAGACATCCTCAAGCTCGGTGCCACCCTGGATGCCGAGTTCGAACGCCTGCAGAAGACCCTGCCGGCCGGCATGCAGCTGCGCAAGGTGTCCGACCAGCCGCATGCGGTGGAAGAGTCGGTGGGCGAGTTCGTGCAGGTGCTCACCGAAGCGGTGGTGATCGTGCTGCTGGTCAGCTTCTTCTCGCTGGGCCTGCGTACCGGCCTGGTGGTGGGCGTGACCATCCCGTTGGTGCTGGCGATGACCTTCTTCGTCATGCACTACTTCGATATCGGTCTGCACAAGATTTCGCTGGGTGCACTGGTGCTGGCACTGGGCCTGCTGGTGGACGATGCGATCATCGCGGTGGAGATGATGGCCACCAAGATGGAGCAGGGCTACGACCGCCTGCGCGCGGCCAGTTTCGCCTGGGAATCCACCGCCTTCCCGATGTTGACCGGTACCCTGATCACTGCCGCTGGCTTCCTGCCCATCGCCACGGCGGCATCCAGCACGGGTGAGTACACCCGTTCGCTGTTCCAGGTGGTGACCATCGCGCTGGTGGTGTCGTGGATCGCGGCAGTGCTGTTCATCCCGTACCTGGGTGACAAGATGCTGCCGGACCTGTTCAACCCGCAGCTGCCGAAGCCGGACAGCCTGGCCGGCCGCTGGCGCGCCAAGCGCCTGCAGTGGGCCGACCGGCATCCGACACTCGCGCGCTGGATCGCACCGAAGGAGCATGCGCACGATCATGATCCGTACCAGCGGCCGTTCTACACGCGCTTCCGGGCGTTCCTGGATACCTGCCTGCGCCATCGCTGGTGGGTGATCGCTGCGACCATCGCACTGTTCATCGGTTCGTTGATGCTGTTCCGCTTCGTGCCACAGCAGTTCTTCCCCGACTCGACCCGCCCGGAACTTATGGTGGACATCGAGCTGGCCGAAGGTGCGTCGCTGGCCGCGACCCAGGCACAGGCCGACAAGCTGGAGAAGCTGCTGAAGGGGCGCGAAGGCATCAGCAACTACGTGGCCTACGTCGGCACCGGTTCGCCGCGCTTCTACCTGCCGCTGGACCAGCAGCTGCCGGCCACCAACTTCGCCCAGTTCGTGGTGCTCACCGAAGACGCCAAGGCCCGTGAATCGACCCGCGATTGGATGCTGAAGGACGTGATCAGTCAGTTCCCGGATGTGCAGATGCGGGTGACGCGCCTGGAGAACGGGCCGCCGGTCGGTTATCCGGTGCAGATGCGCGTGTCCGGCGAGCACATCGCGCAGGTGCAGGCGATCGCGCGCCAGGTCGAGGCCAAGGTGCGCGAGAACCCGCACGTGATGAACGTGAACCTGGACTGGAGCGAGCCGAGCAAGGTGGTGCGGCTGGTGATCGACCAGGACCGCGCCCGCGCGCTGGGCGTCAGCAGTGCGCAGGTCAGCCAGTTCCTCAGCAGCTCGTTGTCGGGCATGAGCGTGAGCACCTATCGCGAAGGCAACCGCCAGATCGAGATGCTGCTGCGTGGCCCGGACAACGAGCGAGCGCAGCTGGACCTGCTCGGCAGCCTGGCGATTCCGACCAGCAGTGGTACCGCGGTGACACTGTCGCAGGTCGCGCGGCTGGAATACGCCTTCGAGGACGGCATCATCTGGCACCGCAACCGTCTGCCGACGGTGACCGTGCGTGCCGACATCAGCGATGGCATGCAGCCGCTGGACGTGGTGAAGCAGATCGTGCCGTCCCTGGATGGCATCCGTGCCGACCTGCCCAGCGGCTACCTGCTGGAGACCGGCGGCTCGGTGGAGGATTCGGCTCGCGGGCAGAACTCGATCAAGGCCGGCATGCCGCTGTTCCTGATCGTGGTGGCCACGTTGCTGATGCTGCAGCTGCGCAGCTTCTCGCGTGCGGCGATGGTGCTGGTGACCGCTCCGCTGGGCATCATCGGCGCGACGCTGTTCCTGTTGCTGTTCCGCGCGCCGTTCGGCTTCGTGGCGCTGCTGGGCACCATCGCGCTGGCGGGCATGATCATGCGCAACTCGGTGATCCTGATCGACCAGATCCAGCAGGACATCGATGCCGGGCATGACCGCTGGCATTCGATCATCGATGCGACGGTGCGGCGTTTCCGCCCGATTGTGCTGACCGCGCTGGCGGCGGTGCTGGCGATGATCCCGCTGTCGCGCAGCGCTTTCTATGGCTCGATGGCGATTTCGATCATGGGTGGCCTGATTGTCGGCACGGTGCTGACGCTGGTGTTCCTGCCGGCGCTGTATGCGGCGTGGTTCCGGGTCAAGCCGGACGAATCCGGGGCGTGATGCCCCGGGTTTCCCGGCCACCGGGCTGCGCCCCCTCTGCGGTGGGTTCAGAAGCGGGATCGCTGGTCTGGGCCGGGTGGGTGGGCTGTTCGGGGGACGCCGCAAGTACGTCCTTGTAGGCTTGGCAGCCGCTTGCTCGTGTGCGCTGTCCTGCGCACACGGCAAGACCGGGGTTGGGCGTCCTGCCCAGCCCGCCCGAGGCATGCCTCGGGCCCATGCGGCTGACACCCCCGCCCAGCCCACCCACCCGGCCCCTGACAGTTTCCTGTGGCCTGCACCGCAGGAAGAGAAAGAAGAAGAGCGAAAAGCAACAGCAACAGCCGCGTGCTGATGGTTGGGGTCGGATCCGTTTTCCAATGAAAAACGGATCCGACCCCTTTGTGTTTTCCGATACACCTCATCCACGCACGGCGTGGATCCACCAACCGTCATCGGGAAATTGTCGAAGGCGGGGAGGGGGCAGCTGGCGGGACCGTCCACGGCATGGATGCCGTGGCCGAGCCTACAGGGACGTACTTGCGGCGTGTCCCACCAGCTGCCCCCTCCCCGCCAACCAAGCAACAACCCAGAGCCGCTCTGGCTTTTGCAGTTGCTTTTGCAGTTGCAGTTGCCTCTGCGGGCGCCGGGCAGCTGCCCCGCCGATCACCCCTGCAACCGCAGCTGCTCACGCAGCAGCGGCACCAGCCAATCCAGGAACACCTGCACACGTTGCGCGCGATGCTGCCGGTGCGGCAGCAACAGGGTCACCGGCAGCGGCTGCGCCGCGTACTGGGGCATCACTTCCACCAGCGCACCGGTTTGCAGTTCGGCCTGCACGTCGTAGCGTGGAATCTGCAGCAGTCCCAGCCCTGCTACGCAGCAGGCAATCGACGCCTCGGCGCTGTTCACCCGCACCCAGCCGGGCATCGGCAGCGTGCGCAGCTGCGCGCCGTCCTGCCATTCCCACGGCTCCACCCGCGCCGTGGTCGGCGACGCATAGTTCACCGCGCGGTGCTGCTGCAGGTCGGTGGGGTGCTGCGGTACGCCGTGCGCGTGCAGGTACGCTGGCGCGGCAACGTTGACGAAGTCCAGCTGGCCCAGCGTGCGGGCCACCAGGCTGGAGTCACCCAGCTGGCCCACCCTCAGCACCGCATCGCAGCCGTCCTCGATCAGATTCACCGCGCGATCGGTCATGCCAAGGTCCAGCTCGACCTGGGGGTGCCGTGCGAAGAAGTCCGGCAGCGCCGGGGCGATGATGCGGCGGCCGATCCGGCTGGGTACATCGATCTTCAACAGGCCACTCGGCTGTGCGTCGTCCTGGCGGAACAGCGACTCGGCGTCTTCCACCTCGGCGATCAGGCGCAGGCAGCGCACGTAGAAGGTGTCGCCATCGTGGGTGGTGGAGACCCTGCGGGTGGAGCGTTGCAGCAGGCGCGTGCCCAGGCGCTGCTCGAGTTCCGCCACGGCCGCCGAGACGGTGGAGCGGGGTAGGCCGAGCTGGTCGGCGGCGCGGGTGAAGCTGGTGCACTCAACCACCCGGGCAAAGATGCGGAAACGCTCGATCCGGTCCATTGTTCGCCCGCTTTGGAAAGTTAAGTCAATGTTGCGGTCTTTATCCGCAATTTCTGCACGATATCGTCGTCGGCACAGGGTTGCCAGCCCGGCAGCCTCTTCCCGAGACCGATGCCATGACCGACCACCGTATCCAGGGCAAGACCGTGCTGATCGCCGGCGGTGCCAAGAATCTCGGCGGGCTGATCGCCCGCGACTTCGCCGAACAGGGCGCCAAGGCCATCGTCATCCACTACAACAGCGCCGCCACCCAGGCCGACGCCGAGGCGACCGTTGCGGCGTTGCAGGCCGCAGGTGCCAAGGCCGTGGCGTTGCAGGCCGATCTGACCTCGGCCGCTGCGATGGAGCGCCTGTTCGCCGACGCGGTCGCCGCTGTCGGTCGTCCCGACATCGCCATCAACACCGTTGGCAAAGTGCTGAAGAAGCCGATGCTGGACATCAGCGAAGCGGAGTACGACCAGATGAGCGCGGTCAATGCGAAGACGGCCTTCTTCTTCCTCAAGGAGGCAGGACGCCATGTCAACGACGGCGGCCGCATCTGCACGCTGGTCACGTCGCTGCTGGGCGCGTTCACGCCGTTCTATTCCAGCTACGCGGGCACCAAGGCGCCGGTGGAACACTTCACCCGCGCGGCATCGAAGGAGTTTGGCGAGCGTGGAATCTCGGTGACCGCGATCGGCCCCGGGCCAATGGATACGCCGTTCTTCTATCCGGCCGAGAGTGCCGATGCGCAGGCCTACCACAAGACCGCCGCGGCGCTGTCGGCGTTCACCCGCACCGGCCTGACCGATATCGCCGACATCGTGCCGTGGATCCGCTTCCTGGTGACCGACGGTTGGTGGATGACCGGGCAGACCATCCTGGTCAACGGCGGTTACACCACCAAGTAGAGACACGCGAGACTTGGGTTCGCGCAGTAGATCCCCAAGTGGACAGCTTCAGGGCGTTCACGGGCACAATAGCGGGCTGTCCCGGGGCCGGAGAGCCTGCATGTTCCCTCGCACGATCCGCGCTTGCGTGCTGATGCTGGTTGCCTGCTGCGGTCTTGCCGATGCAAAGCCGGCGCAGACCGAGGCCCTGCGCTTCCAGCAGAACCTGATAGCCGTGCTTGAATGCCGGGCGACCCCGCAGGTGCTGCAGGCGATGAGCAGGCAACTGCGTGCCGCCCGCTATGGATCGGCGACGGAACGACCGGCGCACCTGCGCGGCTGGCGCTTCAGCGCCACCGATGAGGGTGACATCGACAATGCCACGACGCGCATCGAACTGCCCGAGGCGATCACCGCCAATGGCATCTCCACCCGCGAACTGCTGGCCGACGACCTTGGCCTGGGCATGTCCCTCGATGCGGTCCAGCGTGACCGCATCGTGGCCGAGGACGACCTGCGGATGCGGACCAGCACGCTGCACCAGCCGTTCCGGACCTGGTGGCGGCCCGCGTCGGAGGTTCCTGGCGAAGCGCAGGCGTGGCGGGTGATGCGCAGCAATGGCGCAGACCATCGCCTGACGTGTGATTACCGCGAACGACACCAGGCGCCGCGCGACCAGCAAGCACCCGAGGCGCTGCGCACGGATCTGGTAGCCGTTCTGGAGTGCCGCGCGGACCCGGAAGCCTGGCAGCGCTTTGGCGATTTCTGGACGCGGGTCAGCTCACACAGCCCGCTTGCGTGGCCGGCGCAGGTGCGCGCGCTGGATACAGCGGCATGCATGAACGGCAAAGGAGGTCGGTGTGAGCGGATAACGCTCGCTGCGCCGATCACCGTGCACGGCCTGGCCGTATCGTCGATGGTGCTCGAGCCCAGTTACGCGGCCGGCTATGTTGCAGCAGACCTGGGGCAGGTGCCTGTCGACGAGGCATTGCGGGCGACGATTCCAAACGCCACAGCGGCCGCGGAAAACATCTGGACCTTGCCGGTAGCACCGTTGCAGGGACGCTCGCGCGAGCGGTTCGTGGTGCACGCCGACGATGGGCGCACGTTGATGGGGTGCGCGACGTCCAAGGCGATCGGCAGCGGGCCGTAGCCGGGCAGTGCCCGGCTACGGCATGCTTCAAGCCAGCTTCGCCAGCACCGCGTCGGTGGCGGCGGCTGTACTCACCGCCGTTCCCTTCGCGGCCAGGTCTGCGGTGAACACGCCATCGTCCAGCACCGCGTGCACCGCCGCTTCCACCGCTGCTGCTTCGTCTTCCAGCCCCAGCGAATGGCGCAGCAGCATCGCCGCGCTGAAGATCGTCGCGTACGGGTTGGCGATGCCCTTGCCGGCGATGTCCGGTGCCGAGCCGTGGATCGGCTCGTAGATACCCACCGCACCCGGCTCGCCCAGCGATGCCGATGGCAGCAGGCCCAGCGAACCGGTCAGCATCGAGGCCTCATCGGTGAGGATGTCGCCGAACATGTTCTCGGTCACGATCACGTCGTACTCGCGCGGCTTGGCCAGCAGATGCATCGCCATGGAATCGACCAGCTGGTGTTCCAGCGCCACGTCCGGGAATTCCTCGCGTCCGATGCGCGCGGCTACGTCTCGCCACAGGCGTGAGGTTTCCAGCACGTTGGCCTTGTCCACCGAAGTGACCTTGCCGCGACGCTGCTGCGCCAACCGGAAGGCACTGCGCAGCACACGCTCGATCTCGGCCACGGTGTAGCGGCACAGATCGCTGGCGCTGTCGGCATCGCGGGTCTTGTCGCCGAAGTAGATGCCACCGGTCAGTTCGCGCACCACGACGAAGTCCACGCCCTGCAGCAGCTCGGCCTTGATCGGCGAGGCGTGGAGTGCGGCTTCATGGGTGCGCACCGGACGCAGGTTGGCATACAGGCCCAGCGCCTTGCGGATCGCCAGCAGGCCCTGTTCCGGGCGGACCTTGGCGTTCGGGTCGGACCACTTCGGCCCGCCCACGGCGCCCAGCAGCACAGCATTGGCGGCCTGGCAGGCGGCCAGGGTCGACGCCGGCAGCGGTTCTCCGTGGCGGTCGATGGCGATGCCACCGATGTCGTGCTCGCTGAAGGTGAAGGTGTGGTTGAAGCGCTTGGCGACGGCGTTCAGAACGGCGACCGCGGCGGCGGCCACTTCCGGGCCGATGCCATCACCGGGCAGGACAACAATTTCAGCGTGCATGCTCACTCTCGTAACGTTCGATTTCAGGGACACGGCCCAACAGATAACCCAGTTGATCGACGCCTTCCAGCAGGCAGGTCTGCGAGAAGCCGTCCAACGGGAAGGAGTAGATGCGGCCATCGGGCACGCGCAGCTCGCGCGCCGCAACGTCGATGGTCAGCTCATCGTCAGGGCGCTGCATCAGCAGCTGCACGTCGGCCTCGTCCAGTACGATCGGCAGCAGGCCGTTCTTCAGCGAATTGCCGCGGAAGATGTCGGCGATCTCGCTGCTGACGATGGCACGCAGGCCGAGATCGGTCAGTGCCCACGGCGCATGTTCGCGCGATGAGCCGCAGCCGAAGTTGCGCCCGGCCAGCAGGATGCTGCGGCCGGCATTGTGCGGTTGGTTGAAGGCGAAGTCCGCCACGGGCGAGCCATCGGCCTGCCAGCGCCAATCGTTGAACGCATTGCGGCCCAGGCCAGCACGTTCGGTGGTGGACAGGAAACGCGCCGGAATGATCTGGTCGGTGTCGATGTTGGTCTGGCGCAGCACCACGCTGGCCGAGCTCAGGGTGCGGAAGCCGCTCATCAGGCCACCTCCTGGGCGAACAGCTCACGGGCATCGGCGACGTGGCCCTGCACCGCGGCCCAGGCAGCACTCATCGGCGAGGCCAGCAGCGTGCGCGAGCCCGGGCCCTGGCGGCCTTCGAAGTTGCGGTTGCTGGTGCTGACCGCCAGTTGGCCGGGGGCGACCAGGTCGCCATTCATGGCGATGCACATCGAACAGCCCGGCTCGCGCCATTCGGCACCGGCCGCGCGCACGATCTCATGGATGCCTTCGGCCTCGGCCTGGCGCTTGACGATCTCAGAACCAGGCACCACCAGCATGCGCACGCGCTCGGCGATGCGACGGCCACGCAGCACCTGTGCCACTTCGCGCATGTCGCTCAGCCGGCCATTGGTGCAGGAGCCGACGAACACCACGTCCACGGGCGTGCCGGCCAGCGTCTGTCCCGCCTGGAAGTGCATGTAATCCAGGCCCTTCTGCGCGGCGGCATCGTTGGCCGCCGGGATCGGCGCATCCACCGCGATGGCGGTGCCGGGGTGGGTGCCCCAGGTCAGGGTCGGGCGGATATCGGCGGCATCGATGTGTACCTCGCTGTCGAAGCGCGCGCCTTCATCGCTGCGCAGCTGCGTCCAGCGGGCAACGGCAGCGTCGAAGTCGGCGCCCTTGGGGCCACGCGGCGTATTGGCGACGAAGTCGAATGTCACCTGGTCGGGCGCGACCATGCCGGCGCGTGCTCCGGCTTCGATCGACATGTTGCACAGGGTCATGCGCTGTTCCATGTCCATCGCTTCGATGGTGCTGCCGCGGAACTCGATCACGTGCCCGGTGCCACCATTGACGCCGATCACGCCGATGATGTGCAGGACCACGTCCTTGGCGCCGATACCCGGCGCGACCTTGCCATCAACGGTGATCGCCAGCGTCTTCGCCTTGCGCTGCAGCAGGCACTGCGTGGCCAGCACATGGCCGACTTCGCTGGTGCCGATGCCGAAGGCCAGCGACCCGAATGCGCCGTGGGTGGAGGTGTGGCTGTCGCCGCAGACGATGGTCATGCCCGGCTGGGTGAAGCCCTGTTCCGGTGCGATCACGTGGACGATGCCGCGGTTGTCCGAGGCCATGTCGAACAGTTCGATGCCGTGCTCGGCGCAGTTGCGCGCCAGCATCGCGACCTGTGCTTCGGAGGCGGCACTGGCGTAGGGCAGCGTACCGTCGGCAGCGGCCGGCAGGGTCGGCGTTGAATGGTCCATCGTGGCCTTGGTCCGATCCGGACGGCGCGGCTTCAGGCCACGCTCGCGCAGCTCGGTGAAGGCCTGCGGCGAGGTCACTTCATGGATCAGGTGCAGGTCGATATACAGCACGGCGGGCGCGCTGTCGGTTTCTGGAACCACCACGTGGGCGTCCCACAGTTTGTCGTACAGGGTGCGGGGTGCGGAAGTCATGCGTTTGCCTGGCAGGAGTACGGAGTAACGGGCATCGAAGAGAAAGTAACAGGAGCAGGTCAGCGGCGCCGCGCGAGCACGCGCAGGCGCACGTAGTCGGCCAGCGGCTGGCCGGCGGCATTGCGCGGCAGGTCGGCCAGCAGGGCAGTGGCGGCATCGCGCACTGTGGCGCGCGCCTCGGCCGGCAGGTCGTCCAGCAGTGGAGCGGCGAATACCCGCAGCCAGCCGGCAACGCCGGTCGGCAGCGCGGTCGGTCGCGGCAGGCATTCGATCAGCTGCACCTGGAAGCCATGCTGGCGCAGGCGGTCTGCGTAGGCATCGGCGGTGGGGAAGTACCACTGGAATGCGCTGGCACCATGGCCATGGGCGACGCGCGCGGCCTGCACGGCGGCAGTGATCGTGGCCACGTTGCCATGGCCGCCGAACTCGGCGACGAAGCGCCCGCCGGGGCGCAGGGCGCGGCGCACGCCCTCCAGCACGCGATCCGGGTCGGGCATCCAATGCAGGGCTGCGTTGCTGAACACTGCATCGAACGCACGGTCGAAGGCCAGGGCGTGGCCGTCCATCACCTTCGCATCGACGCCCCGCGCACGCGCGGCGATCACCATTTCCGGCGAGGCATCGACGCCCTGCATATGTACGCCGCTGAGGGCCAGTTCGGTGGTGAGCACGCCATCGCCACAACCCAGGTCGAGAATGCGCTCACCGGCACGCGCATCGAGCAGGCGCGCAACGGCGCCACCGAGGGTCGGCACGAAGCCGGCATCGATCGCATAGTCCTGGGCGTTCCACTGCTGGCCAGCGCTGCTGGCGGTGGTTGCGGTGTCGAAGGCGCTCATCTCACATTCCTCAGGCGGTGGCGGTGGCAGGTGATTCAGTACTGATGCCGGCGTTGGCCTGGCGCTGGCGCAGCAGGCGGTTGGCCACGTCCAGCCAGGCCAGCGCGGACGCTTCGATGATGTCCTTGCTGGTACCGGTGCCGTCGTACTCCACGCCCTCGTGGCGCACGCTCAGGTTGGCTTCGCCACGCGCGTCGGCGCCGATACCGACGCTGTGCACGTGGTAGCTGTCCAGCATCAGCTGCACGCCGGTGGCAGCCGACAATGCGCCGAACAGCGCATCGACCGGGCCGTCGCCCTGCGCGGTCTCGGCCACGCGGTTGCCGTCCGGGTCGGACAGTTCAACCAGCGCGTTGGCGCGGCTGCCGACATCGCTGATGGTCATCGAAGCCAGACGGTAGCCCTGGGCATTGGAGCCGCCCTGCATCAGCGTCTGCAGGTCGGCATCGGTGACAACACGCTGCTGCTCGCACAGTCCCTTGAACTGCTCGAACACCAGCTTCAGCTCGTCTTCTTCCAGCCAGAAGCCCAGTGCGCGCAGGCGTGCTTCGACGGCAGCGCGGCCACTGTGGCGGCCCAGCACCATCTGCGAATCTTCCCAGCCCACGTCTTCCGGACGCATGATTTCGTAGGTGCCGCGGTGACGCAGCATGCCGTGCTGATGGATGCCCGACTCATGGGCGAAGGCATTGGCACCCACGATGGCCTTGTTGCGCTGTACCGGCATGCCGACCAGGCGCTGCAGCAGCTGCGAGGTGCCGACGATGCGCGGGGTGTCGATGGCGGTGTCCTGCTCGTAGAAAGCCTGGCGCACCTTCAGCACCATCGCGATCTCTTCCAGCGAGCAGTTGCCGGCGCGCTCACCGATGCCGTTGACGGTGCATTCGACCTGGCGCGCGCCGCCTTCGATGGCGGCCAGCGAGTTGGCCACGGCCAGGCCCAGATCGTTGTGGCAGTGGGCGCTGAAGATCACGTTGGCTGCGTTCGGCACATCGGCGACGCCAGCGATGACCTGCTGGAACATCGTGCGGATCTCTTCCGGCGTGGTGAAGCCGACGGTGTCGGGCAGGTTGATGGTGGTGGCGCCGGCAGCGATCGCCACGCGCGAGACCTCGATCAGGTAGTCCAGTTCGGTGCGGGTGGCATCCTCGGCGGAGAACTCCACGTCATCGATGTAGGAGCGGGCCAGCGCTACGTGCCTGCGTACCGATTCCAGTACCTGCTCGCGGGTCATCCGCAGCTTGTGCTCACGGTGCAGCGGGCTGGTCGACAGGAACACATGCAGGCGCGGGTTGGCAGCGGCTTCCAGCGCACGCGCCGAGGTTTCGATGTCGGCCTGCAGGCAGCGCGACAGCACCGCCAGGCTCAGGCTCGGGCGGCGCAGTTCACGGCCGATCAGGGCCATCGCTTCGCGGTCGGACTGCGAGCTGGCCGGGAAGCCGGTCTCGATGATGTCCACGCCCAGTTCGTCCAGCGCACGCGCCATCACCAGCTTCTGCGGCGGGCTCATGCTGCAGCCGGGGGACTGCTCGCCGTCACGCAGGGTGGTGTCGAAGATGCGGATGCGCGGGGTGGTAATTCGTTCGATGGTGGTCACAGGGAAATCTCCTCGACAGCGGGTGCGACGGCTTGCAGGGGGGAAGGGGAAGGCGTGGGAAAAGCGGTGGCGGTCGCCTTGCCGGGCGAGCGCGGGGTTTCTGCCCGGCGCCGGCGCGGCTTGCGTGGCGGGCGTGGGCGGATGTCGGTGAGCAGGCCGGCGAGCACGCCGGCGTCGATGTTGCCGCCGGAGACGACCGCGCACTTGCGGCGCCCGGCGACGCGACGGCCGGCGGCCAGTGCCAGCGCACCGGCGCCTTCGGCGATGATGTGTTCTTCCAGTGCCAGCCGCACCAGGGTCTCGCGCAGCTCGGCTTCGCGCACGATCACCACATCGTCCAGCAGCGAGGTACACAGGCGACGGGTCAGGAAACCGGGGATCTTCACCCGCACGCCATCGGCCAGCGACGGCACGGGATTGATCTCGCGCACGTCGCCGCGGATCGCGCGGGCCATCGAATCGACCCCCTCGACCTGCGCGCCGACGATGCGCACGCCCTGCGACTTCAGCGCCAGGGCGACGCCGGATGCCAGGCCGCCACCGCCGATCGGTACGATCACCACGTCCGGCGCGTGTGCGGCCAGCTCGATGCCGACGGTGCCCTGGCCGGCGATGACATCGGCATCGTCGAAGGCGGACAGGAATCGGTAGCCGTGGCGCTGCGCCAGTTCGACGGCGAACGCATAGGCCTCGTCATAGCTGTTGCCGTGCTGGCGCACCGTTGCACCCCAATGGGCGACGCCAGCGATCTTGGTGGCCGGTGCGCCATGCGGCATCACGGTGATGGCCGGCACATCCAGGCGATAGGCGGCCCAGGCCACGCCTTGGGCGTGGTTGCCGGCCGAGGCGCAGATCACCGGCCGGGTATCGCCACGTTCGCGGGCGGCCAGCAGGGCATTCAGCGCGCCGCGCACCTTGTACGAGCCGGTGCGCTGCAGGTTTTCCAGCTTCAGCCAAGTGCCGAAGCGCTCGGCATGATGCAGCGGCGTGGGCGGCAGGAAGCGGCGCAGGCGGGCCTGCGCAGCCAGTACGTCGGCAACAGTTACGTCGCCGACATCGCTTTCCTTGCTGGCGTCAGCGGCCGGCATGGGCCACCAGCAGGGTGTTGCCGACCACCGCATGCGGGCACGGGCGGCGAAGAAGACGCCTCCGTACCGGCACCGTGTTGCATACGGTACGGGCGTTCATGCGGATGCTCCTTCCAGTGCGGTCATCTGCACCGAAACGCAGTCGTAGATCTTTTCCATCTGCCGGCACAGCGTTTCCGGCGGGCGCTGGCTGTCCACCACCAGTTGCAGGTGCCAACGACCATCATCGGCGGCCACCGGCGCACCGGTGATCGCACGCGGCGCGAAACCGCGGCGTTCGGCCATGCCGATCACGCGCAGCAGCGCGCCCTCGGCCGGTTGCAGCACCAGGTCAAGCCGGTATTGCATTGGGGATCTCCTGGCGTGCATGTGCAGGGTTGCTTTCCAGCATGGTGCTGTTGGCGGTATTGGGCGGTACCAGCGGCCACACGTTCGCGCGTGCATCGATGGCCACGTGCAGCAGGGCCGGGCCGGGTTCGGCCAGCAGCGCGGCCAGGCCACCTTCGACGTCATCACGTGCGTCGATGCGCGTGGCCGCGATGCCGAACACCTTGGCCAGGGCGACGAAGTCCGGGTTGTCGGACAGGTCAATCTCGCTGTAACGCTCGGCAAAGAACAGTTCCTGCCACTGCCGCACCATGCCCAGCGAACTGTTGTCCAGCAGGATGATCTTCACCGGCAGGCGGCAGCGGGCGATGGTCGCCAGCTCCTGCACGTTCATCATGAAGCTGCCATCGCCGGACACCAGCACCACCGTGCGCTCGGGGCAGGCGAACTGCGCGCCCATCGCCGCCGGCAGGCCGAAGCCCATCGTGCCCAGTGCACCGCTGGTCAGGTGGTTGCGCGGATGAGTGAAGCGGCAGTGCTGCGCAACCCACATCTGGTGCTGGCCGACGTCGCAGGCGACCACCGTATCGGCCGGCGCCAGTTCGCTCAGGCGCTTCAGCAGCGCCGGGGCGTAGATGTGCTGGCCGGGTGCGTCGTAGCGCGCGGCGAAGCGATCGCGATGCTGTGCGCAGCGCTTGCGCCATGCATCCTGGTGGGCCTTGGGGGAGGGGAAGGCCGCACGCAGGGCGCGGATGGCGTGGCCGACGTTGCCGGGCACGGCGACATCGGCGCTGCGCAGCTTGGAGATCTCGTACGCATCGGCATCGATGTGCACCACGCGGGCAAACGGTGCGAACTCGGCCAGCTTGCCGGTCGCCCGATCATCGAAGCGCGCACCCAGCACCAGCAGCAGATCGCTTTCCTGCACGGCCATGTTCGCCGCGCGGGTGCCGTGCATGCCCAGCATGCCCAGCGACTGCGGGTGCTGGGGAGGCAGCGCGCCCAGCCCACGCAGGGTCATCACGGTGGGGATGGCGCTGGCTTCGACGAATTCGCGCAGGTCCTGCACGGCATCGCCCAGGGCGATGCCACCACCGGCGTAGACCACCGGCTTCTCGGCCGCCGCCAGAGCCGCGATGGCCTCGGCGATGGCCGCGTCGGCGGGGGCCGGCGGCGGTTCCACATTGGCCGGCACATGCGCCGGCAGGTGGCTGGCATCGGCCAGCTGCACGTCTTTGGGCAGATCGATCAGCACCGGGCCGGGACGGCCTTCGCGGGCGATGCGGAAAGCATCGGCCACCACGCGCGGCAGGTCATCGACGCTGCGCACCAGCCAGCTGTGCTTGACGATCGGCATCGTCAGGCCGAACACGTCCAGTTCCTGGAACGCATCGGTGCCCAGCAGCGGCGTGGCGACCTGGCCGGTGATGCAGACCATCGGCACCGAATCGAGCATCGCATCGGCGATGCCGGTGACCAGGTTCGACGCGCCCGGCCCGGAGGTCGCCACGCAGACGCCGACCTGGCCACTGGCGCGCGCAAAGCCGTTGGCGGCCAGTGCCGCGCCCTGCTCATGGCGCACTAGGATGTGCTTCAGCGACGAATCCACCAGCGCGTCGTAGAACGGCATGATGGTGCCGCCCGGATAGCCGAACAGCGTACGGACACCCTCGGCCTCCAGCGCCTGGGTCAGCCAGCGCGCGCCGTTGGGCGGCGCGCTGCGGTGTGTGGGAGAGTTCATGGGGGAACCTTGCAGAGCGGGTGGGGGTGCCGCGTTGTTACGCGGCTTGACCTTGCAACCAGACCATCTTGGCGCGCAGTTCCTTGCCTACCTTCTCGATCGGGTGCTCCAGGTCGGCCTGCTTGAACTTGTTGTAGTTCGGCAGGCCCGCTTCGTACTCGGCCACCCAGTTCTTGGTGAAGGTGCCGTCCTGGATGTCCTTCAGCACTTCCTTCATGCGCGCCTTGGTACCGGCGTCGATCACCCGCGGGCCGCTGACGTAGTCGCCGTACTGCGCGGTCTCGGAGATGAACTCCAGCATCCGCGAGATGCCGCCTTCGTAGAACAGGTCGACGATCAGCTTCAGTTCGTGCAGCACTTCGTAGTAGGCGATTTCCGGCTGGTAACCGGCTTCCACCAGCGTCTCGAAGCCCGCCTGCACCAGTGCGGAAGCGCCGCCGCACAGCACCGCCTGCTCGCCGAACAGATCGGTTTCGGTTTCTTCCTTGAAGGTGGTCTGGATCAGGTTGGCGCGCGCACCACCCAGGCCGGCCGCATAGGCGAGCGCGTACTCGGCGGCCTTGCCGCTCTTGTCCTGGTAGACCGCCCAGATGCATGGCACACCGCGGCCGATTTCATATTCGCGACGGACCAGTGCACCCGGGCCCTTCGGTGCGACCAGCACGACGTCCAGGTCTTCGCGCGGCTTGATCATGTCGAAGTGCACGTTCAGACCATGCGCGAACAGCAGCACCGCGCCCTGCTTCATGTTCGACGCCAGCACATCCTCGTACAGCTTCTTCTGCACCATGTCCGGGGTCAGCACCGCGACCAGGTCGGCATCCTTCACCGCATCGGCCGGTGCCTTCACGGTGAAGCCATCGGCCTGTGCCTTGACCTCGGTGGGGCCGCCCGGACGCAGGCCTACCACCACATCGAAGCCGGATTCACGCAGGTTCAGCGCGTGCGCGCGGCCCTGGCTGCCGTAGCCGATGACGGCGATCTTGGTCTGGGGCAGTTCGTTGGTGCTCATGGGGGAGGTTCCTTGCGGGTGGGAAGAAAAAAGACGGCCGGCAGTCGAAGCGACGTACCGGCCGGTCAGGGAAAAGCGGGGAGGGCAGCGCCGCGCATCGCACAGGTACTGCCACCACGAGGGTTCGTGGTGCAGCGGGTCTGGGTTGTGCGATGGGCGGTGGTCATGGTGGTTGCGTCTGAAACCAGGTCCTGAAATGAAAAAACCCGCACCTGGGCGGGTGCGGGTTTTTGAAGAGTTCCGGTGTGTTTGTTGCTTACACGCTGGCTCGTCCCGCACCTGTTGGTTGGGTAATAAGTACGAGCACAAGAATCGAACGCAGCGAGGTGGCGCCGGTATCGGCGGCTTCGATGTGGGTTCGCGGTGGTGTGTTGTGATGCAACATGTCATCGAGAAAACCACAGCCATTTCCGCTGTGTCAACCCTCGCAGCACTATTTCCGTCAGTTTCCGCTGCATGCACTGCAATCGCTTGTGGCACAAGGATGGTTGCTGCTGAAAGTGTTTCGGTGAACCCGAATTCACTCTTTTCAACGGGTTTTTTGCGCGGATTTTGGCGATACCAGCTGCGCTCGCCGGGTCGTGCAGCGCCCCGTGTGCCGCGGGAGGTTCCGCGCGCATTGCGATGCGTTCGTGGCAATGGCGCCCGTGGCTCCATGAGGCGCCCCATGACCTATGCCCGATGGCCCCCGGTCGCTGTAGCGGCGAAGATCCGGTCACCACCCCTTCCCTCGGAACCTGACCGTGTCCCGACGTCTCGCCCGTTCCCTGCTGGCTGCTGCCGTGCTGGCCGCCGTGCCCATGCTGTCCCAGGCCGCCGACCGCATTACCGGCCACACCTTCGCCACCCGTTCGGAGGTGATCGCCCCGCATGCGATGGCCGCCACCTCGCAGCCGCTGGCTACCCAGATCGCGCTGGACGTGATGAAGGCCGGTGGCTCAGCCGTCGATGCCGCCATTGCGGCCAACGCAGCGCTGGGGTTGATGGAGCCGACTGGCAATGGCGTCGGCGGAGACCTGTTCGCCATCGTGTGGGACCCGAAGACGCAGAAGCTCTACGGCTACAACGGCTCGGGCCGTTCGCCGAAGTCACTCACCCTGGCCGAGTTCCAGCGCCGTGGCCTGAAGGAGATCCCCGCGACCGGCCCGCTGCCGGTATCGGTGCCGGGCGCGGTTGATGGCTGGTTCGCGCTGCACGAGCGCTTCGGCCGCAAGCCGATGGCCGACAACCTGGCCCCGGCCATCCGCTACGCGCGCGACGGTCATCCCGTTGCCGAAGTGATTGCCTATTACTGGGATCGCTCGGTGCCGAAGCTGTCGCAGTATCCGGGTTTCAAGGAACAGTTCACGATCGATGGCCACGCGCCGCGCAAGGGCGAGATGTGGAAGAACCCCAACCTTGCCGACACCCTGCAGAAGATTGCCGACGGCGGCCGTGATGCCTTCTACAAGGGCGACATCGCCCACACCATCGGCGATTACTTCAAGAAGAACGGCGGCTACCTGAGCTACCAGGACATGGCCGACCATCATGGCGAGTGGGTCGAGCCGGTCAGCAGCAACTACCGCGGCTACGACGTGTGGGAGCTGCCGCCCAACAGCCAGGGCATCGCCGCGCTGCAGATCCTCAACGTACTGGAAGGCTACGACTTCTCGAAGATTCCGTTCGGCTCACCCGAGCACGTGCATCTGTTCGTGGAAGCCAAGAAGCTGGCCTTCGCCGACCGTGCGCGCTTCTACGCCGACATGGCCTTCCAGCCCGCGCCGGTACAGAAGCTGATTTCCAAGGAGTACGCAGCGCAGCGTCGCGCGCTGATTTCGATGGACAAGGCGCTGAAGGAAGTGCAGCCGGGCACGCCCAAGCAGCTGGAAGAGGGCGACACGATCTACATGACCGTGGCCGATGCCGACGGCATGATGGTGTCACTGATCCAGTCCAACTACCGCGGCATGGGCAGCGGCATGGCCCCGCCGGGGCTGGGCTTCATCCTGCAGGATCGCGGCGAGATGTTCGTGCTGCAGAAGAACCATCCCAACGGTTACGCACCGGGCAAGCGTCCCTTCCAGACCATCATTCCGGCCTTCATCACCAAGGGTGGCAAGCCTTATGCAAGTTTCGGGGTGATGGGCGGTGCGATGCAGCCGCAGGGGCACGCACAGATCGTGATGAACCTGGTGGACTTCGGCATGAACCTGCAGGAGGCCGGTGATGCCCCCCGCATCCAGCATGAGGGATCGACCGAACCGACCGGGCAGGCGACGGCGATGACTGATGGTGGCGAGGTCAATCTGGAAACCGGGTTCCCGTACGAGACGGTGCGGGCGCTGATGCGCAAGGGGCACCGGGTGGTGTTCGCCGATGGTCCGTATGGTGGTTATCAGGCGATCCTGCGTGATCCGGAAACCGGCGTGTATTACGGCGCGTCGGAGAGCCGCAAGGATGGGCAGGCGGCGGGCTACTGAGGTTTCCCGGCCAACGGGCTGAGCCCCCTCTGCGGTGTTGGCAGCAATGCTGTGGTTGGCCGGGTGGGTAGGTTGCCTGGGGGGACGCCGCAAGTACGTCCTTGTAGGCTCGGGCGCGCCATCCATGGCGCTCACGCCCCCAGCCAACCTACCCACCCGGCCACGGACAGTTTCCTGTGGCCGCCACCGCAGTAAGAGAAAGAAAAAGATCAAAAGCAAAGGCAGCAGCAACAGCCGCGTGCTGATGGTTGGGGTCGGATCCGTTTTCCTTTGGAAAACGGATCCGACCCCTCCTTGTTTTCCGATACACCTCATCCACGCATGGCGTGGATCCACCAACCGTCACCGGGAAATTGTCGGAGGCGGGGAGGGGGCCGATGGCGGGACCGTCCACGGCATGGATGCCGTGGCCGAGCCTACAGGGACGTACTTGCGGCGTGTCCCGCCATCGGCCCCCTCCCCGCCAGGCAAGCAGCAACCCAGGGCCGCCTTGGCTTCGGCCGTTGCCTTTGCCTGAAAAAAGCGGTGCAGCCGCAGGCTGCAAAACATCCTCAATCCTGATCCTGCGCGCGTGCCGCCTCCGCCTGGGTCTCTTCCTGCGCCGCCATCTCGCGTGCGATCCACGCATCGATCATGCGTCGCTGGCGCTGCGCCTGCCGCCGCTCCCGCGTGTACTCCTGGTCCAGCACCCGGTACAGCGACACCATCACCAGCACCATCAGCAGCGCGAACGGCAACGCCGCAATCGTGATCATGCCCTGCAACGCCTCCAGACCACCCGCCAGCAGCAATGCGCCCGCGATCAGTGCGATGCCCACACCCCACGCAATCTTGTGCCTGCGCGATGGCTCACCCGCATCGTCGGTGGACATCGTGGCCAGTACCAGTACCGCCGAATCGGCCGAGGTCACGAAGAAGATCATCAACAATACCAGTGCGATGCTCGACAGCAGCAACGGCAGTGGCAGGCTGTCGAACAGGGTGAACAGCACCGTCTCATAGCCGTTGCCCAGCGCCTGCACCAGGTCGGCGTGGCCGAAGATCTGCGACCAGATTGCGGTGCCACCGAAGACCGAGAACCAGAAGAAGCCCAACAGGGTTGGCGCAAGCACCACACCCACCACGAACTCGCGCACGCTGCGTCCGCGCGAGATGCGCGCGATGAAGGAACCGACAAACGGTGCCCAGGAAATCCACCACGCCCAGTAGAAGATCGTCCAGTCCGCCACCCAGGTGCTGGACGAGAACGGCGACATGCGCAGGCTCATGGTCACCAGCTGGTTGAGGTAGGAGCCCAGCGTGGTGGTGAAGGTGTTGAAGATGGCGCCGGTCGGGCCGAGCACCAGCACCAGTGCCAGCAGCAATGCCGCCAACGCCAGATTGACGTTGGACAACCACTTCATGCCGCGGCCCACGCCACTCAGCGAGGAGGCCATGTAAAGCACGAACGCCACTGCGATGATGGTCAGCTGCAGCGGTATGCCTGCGTGCAACCCGAACACCCGTTCTACGCCGGCGGCGATCTGCACCGTACCGAAACCCAGTGCCGTGGCTACGCCGACCGCGGTGGCGACCACGGCGGAGATGTTGACCACCTTTCCGATCCAACCGCGATGGTGGCGGCCGATGATCGGCTGCAGCATGTCGCTGATCTGGCCACCGCCGTTGCGGTTGAACTGGAACCAGGCCATCGCCAGACCGATCAGCGCATAGATCGCCCACGGATGCAGGCCCCAGTGGAAGAACACGTAGCGCATGGCGGCACGCGCAGCGTCCATGCTCTGCGGTTCAATGCCTTCCGGTGGCTTGGTGAAGTGTGAGATCGGCTCGGCCGCGCCCCAGAACACCAGGCCGATGCCCATGCCGGCGGCGAACAGCATCGACATCCAGCTGGCGCGCGAAAATTCGGGTTCGGCGTCTTCGCCACCGATGCGCAGGTTGCCGAAGCGGCCGAAGGCCAGGTACATCAGGAACACCAGCGCCAGGAACACCACCAGCAGGTACAGCCAACCGACGCTGCGGATGACATCAGCCAGCGCCGCCTGCACGACGGTATTGAAGGGACCGGGCGCGAGGCCGGCCAGCAGCACCAGGGCAAGCACCAGTGCGATGGAAATGCGAAACACCATGAAGGAGCTTCTCCGATCAAGGGATTGAGGGGAGCGAGCGAAAGCTTGCAGGGAGTAGGCCGGCGACAGTGTGCGCGCACCGGACAGGCACCGCGATGGCGGTAGGGAAAGCGCCACGTGCAACGGTGCGGCGCGCGTGCACGTTACTGAATGCGACGTCACGGTTCTGTTAACGCGGGTGCGGCAGATCTGCGCCCTGCGTGGATGAACGGGCAGAAGGTCGAGTGGTTTCTATGCTCTAATGCCCACCAAGAAGCGGGGGTACCGCGGCCTTGTGGCCACGGTTGAGATAGTCCCTTGGAACCTGATCCGGCTCATACCGGCGTAGGGAAGCTTTGCAATGCAGCCGTACCCGGAACCTGCCCAAGGAGCGCCTTGGTGCCGTCCGGGCGCGGTGGCAGTGCGCCGCCGCTTCGTCCCTGACCTTCCTGGACGATGCCCGATGAACGCACAGCTCTCCGCCCTGCAGCAACAGGCCCAGCAACTCTCCGAATCCGTGACCCGGCCCATTCCCGGCTCGCGCAAGATCCACGTGCCTGGCTCGCGCCCGGACCTGCAGGTGCCGATGCGCGAGATCGCGCTGACCCGCACGCCGACCGTGTTCGGTGGCGAAGAGAACGCACCGGTCACCGTCTACGACACTTCCGGCCCGTACACCGATCCGGACGTGCGCATCGACCTGTCTGCGGGCCTGCCGGCACTGCGACGTGGCTGGGTGGAGGAGCGCAACGACACCGAACAGCTCGACGGCCTCAGCTCCTCGTTCGGCCGCGCGCGCGAGCATGATCCGAAGCTGGACCCGGTGCGTTTTCCCGCGCGCAGCCTGCCACGTCGCGCGCGGGCCGGCGCCAACGTCACCCAGATGCACTATGCGCGCCGCGGCATCATCACCCCGGAAATGGAATTCGTGGCAATCCGCGAAAACCAGCGGCTGGAAGCGATCCGCGATGCTGCACTGCTGCAGCAGCATCCTGGCGAGGCATTCGGTGCGTCGATCCAGCAGATCATCACCCCGGAATTCGTGCGCGAGGAAATCGCCCGCGGCCGTGCGGTGCTGCCCAACAACATCAATCACCCGGAAAGCGAGCCGATGATCATCGGCCGCAACTTCCTGACCAAGATCAACGCCAACATCGGCAACAGCGCGGTGTCCTCGGGCATTGCCGAGGAAGTGGAAAAGCTGGTGTGGGCGATCCGCTGGGGCGGCGACACGGTGATGGACCTGTCCACCGGCAAGCACATCCATGAAACGCGCGAATGGATCATCCGCAATTCGCCGGTGGCGATCGGTACGGTGCCGATCTACCAGGCGCTGGAGAAGGTCGACGGCCGCGCCGAAGCGCTGACCTGGGAGATCTTCCGCGACACCCTGATCGAACAGGCAGAGCAGGGCGTGGACTACTTCACCATCCATGCCGGGGTACTGCTGCGCTATGTGCCACTCACCGCCAGGCGGGTTACCGGCATCGTCAGCCGCGGCGGTTCGATCATGGCCAAGTGGTGCCTGGCCCACCACAAGGAAAACTTCCTCTACACGCATTTCGAAGACATCTGCGAAATCATGAAGGCCTACGACGTGACCTTCTCGCTGGGTGATGGCCTGCGTCCTGGCTGCATTGCCGATGCCAACGATGCGGCGCAGTTCGGCGAGCTGGAGACGCTGGGCGAGTTGACGAAGATTGCGTGGAAGCACGACGTGCAGACCATGATCGAAGGCCCCGGCCATGTGCCGATGCAGCTGATCAAGGAGAACATGGACAAGCAGCTGCGCGAGTGCGGCGAGGCGCCGTTCTACACGCTTGGCCCGCTGACCACCGACATCGCACCGGGGTACGACCACATCACCAGCGCGATCGGTGCGGCGATGATCGGTTGGTTCGGCACTGCCATGCTCTGCTACGTCACGCCGAAGGAGCATCTGGGCCTGCCCAACCGGCAGGACGTGCGCGACGGCATCATGGCCTATCGCATCGCCGCCCATGCTGCTGACCTGGCCAAGGGGCATCCGGGGGCGCAGGTGCGTGACAACGCGCTGAGCAAGGCACGCTTCGAATTCCGCTGGGAAGACCAGTTCCACCTCGGCCTGGACCCGGAGAAGGCCAAGGAATTCCACGACGAGACCCTGCCCAAGGACGCGCACAAGCTGGCCCACTTCTGTTCGATGTGCGGCCCGCATTTCTGTTCGATGAAGATCACCCAGGACGTGCGCGAGTACGCCGAGAAGGGCATGCAGGAAAAGTCCGAGCAGTTCCGGGCGGCCGGCGCCGAGGTGTACCAGCAGGGCTGATCGCAGATGGGCAGTGCCGGGTCATGCCCGGCACCGTCCAGTCACCCAACTCACCGACATGCCGCTATCCTCGCCCCATCGTTCCCCGGGGACACGGAACCATGCCCATTGCCGTCACCACCCGCTGGCTGGCCATCGCCCGCCGTCATCCCTCTGCCTGGCTGCTCGGCGCACAGCTGTTGTCGGTACTGCTGTACCCGGCGTTGGACGAAACTGCTGCCGGGCGCGCGGCAGTAGGCGTATTCGGCATGGCCGTGCTCGGCCTGGCACTGTGGGTGGTGCAGCGCAGCCCGCTGGGGACATGGCTGGCGTTGGTGCTGGCCATCCCGGCGGTGGTGTTTTCCCTTTCGGCGGCCCTGCTCGACCGGCCTGCACTGGGCATCACCGCGCAGCTGCTGGAAAGCCTGCTGTATTTCTACACCGCCGGTGCGCTGATCGCTTACATGCTGCAGGACCACAAAGTGACGCGCGACGAGCTGTTCGCCGCCGGTGCCACGTTCACTCTGTTGGCATGGGCATTCGCTTTTACCTTTGCCGTATGTCAGCAGTGGTATCCGGGCAGTTTCCAGGGCGCCAGTGGCGGCGCGCAGCGCACATGGATGGAGCTGCTTTATCTGAGCTTCAGCTTATTGTCGGGGGTAGGTCTCAGCGACGTCGTGCCACTGCATCCGCAGGCCCGCGCGCTGGTAATGCTGGAGCAGTTTTCCGGCGTCATGTACGTAGCGCTGGTGGTTTCGCGGCTGGTTGGCCTGACCATGCTGAAACGCTTCTGAAAATGAACGCCAGATAAAAATATCGCGCCCAAAAGGGCGCGAATGATGATGCGTATTATGTGAATGCGTCGGCGAGAGAGAGCCTGATGTCGACCACGCGATAGGCGAGGTAACTCGCATAGGCTAATATCCGGAGGCTTCGTTTTTTTTGCGGTATGCGCCGATGCTTTGTGCGGAATCTGGCTTCTTGCTGTGCCAAGGATGGGAAGGGATCGATGGTGAACAGTGTTTGCGGCCTGTTTCAGCCCCATAGCAACGAATGATCAACAGCGAAATCCAGTCGCCTGAATCCGACCGCGTCCGCGTCGGTGAGTGCATCGTTACTTTGTCCTCGCGTGAGGTCGAAGTCGCCGGTGCCCGCCGTACACGCCGTTTGACGCCCAAGTCGCTGGGCGTGCTGCGCGTGTTGATGCGGCAGCCGGGGCGGGTGGTGACCCGTGACGAGCTGTTCGCCGAAGTGTGGCCGGACACGCTGCCGACCAACGATGTGCTGACCCAGGCCGTGACCCAGCTGCGCAAGGCGTTCAGCGTCGACGACGACAACGGCCAGGCGTACATCGAAACCATCGCCAAGACCGGCTACCGCCTGCTTGTGCCGGTGCAACCGCTGGCGGACCACGAGACCGATGCGATCGCCGTTGCAGAGGACTCGACCGCATCACAGCCGCCTGCGCCGGATGCCGTGGCCGCCGCCGGCGTGCCGGTGGTTGAACGCGGAAGCCGCCGCTGGCGCCGTCTGCGCCGTCGCTTGCTGCTGGCACTGGGCGTGGTGATGCTGCTTGCGCTGGTGGTGTTGAGCGTACTGCTGCTGCGCCGCCCGGCGCCGGTGAATTCTCCGGTGGATGCGGCAGTGGAGAACGGCACGCGGGTGATCGGAAGTCCGGAGCGGCCGTATCGATTGATTACCGCGACGGCCGGTTTTGAGACCTATCCCACACTTTCTCCTGATGGATCGCAGGTCGCCTACGAAGGCGCCAACGACGATGGCACCGGCGGCAACGCCATCAAGGTGCAGACCTCTGGCAATGCCCCGGCGCGCCAGCTGCTATCGCCACCGGCAGGTGCCAGCGACCGCTTCCCGAACTGGTCGCCCGATGGCCGCGAAATCGCCTTCGCCCGCTTTGGTGCCGATGCCAGCTGCCAGGTGCTGATCGCCAGCGCCACCGGCGGCGCCGTGCGCCAGGCCACGCGCTGCGACGGCACCGAGCTGCTCAGTTTCGACTGGACGCCCGATGGTCGTGGCCTGGTCTTCGGCAGCATGGTCGGTCGCTATGCCCATCGCGGCATCCGCGTGCTCGATCTGGCCACCGGCCAATGGCGTGCGCTGGAGTACGCTGTCGACGAGGATGATTTCGACTACGCCCCGCGCTATTCCCCGGATGGCCGATGGCTGGTGTTTGTCCGCAACCCTCAGCTGGGCGACCTGTGGCGGATGCCTGCCAGCGGCGGCACGCCCGAGCAGTTGACCACCGAATCGGCCGAGCTGCGCGGTTGGGCGTGGCTGGGCGATGGTCGGCATATCGTGTTCGGTCGCCGCGTGGACAGCGAAGCACGCCTGTACTACCTCGACGTCGAGCGCCGCACATTGCGCGACGCTGGGCTCGACGATGCGCAGTGGCCGGCAGTGTCCCGCCGCGGCGACATGCTGGCGTTCGTGCATCGGCGCGCGCAGTTCGGGGTGTTCAGGATGCCCGCGCAGGGCGGTGCCGGTGAGCGCCTGTTCGCCTCCAGTGGCCGCGACGGGCAACCGATGGTGGCACCGGATGGGCGGCAACTGGTGTTCAGTTCCGATCGTTCCGGCAGCTTCGCCTTGTGGTGGGCCGACATGCAGCGGCCGGAGTCGCTGCGGCCGATCGAGGGGCTGAAGCCCGAGGCACGGCAGGCGCCCGACTGGTCGGCCGACAGCCGGCATCTGCTGGTGGTGGGCCGCGATGAGCATGGCGAAGCGGTTGTCTACGAGATCGCACCGCGCGATGAACAGCTGCATCGCCTTCCGGTTCCCGCCGAGCAGCCATTGCAGGCGTTGTACGGCGCAGACGCGGAGCAGCTGCTGGTGGTCGAACGTGATGCCGACCAGCACACCCGCTTGAGCCTGTTCGACCGCAGCGCGCAGCCATGGCGGCGGTTGGCCAGCCTGGAAGGCGTATCGCAGGCGCGCTTCGACCGCAGTACCGGGCGGGTGCTGTTCACCCGGCTGGCAGCCGGTGGGCTGTGGTCGGTGGACGCGGCGTTGACCCCTGCCAGCGTGCAGCAGGTCAGTGAGGACCGGCCCAGCCGTTGGCGCTACCGGACCTGGACGGTGGCCGGCAACGGCAGCATCGACTATCTCGGCAGCAGTGCCAGCTGTGGCACGACCCTGGTCCGTATCCAGTCCGGACGCGAAGAAGCCGAGCGTTGCCTGGACGCCCAGCGGCTGAGCGCGGGCAATGGACTGAGCGCCAGTGCCGACGGAAACAGCCTGTACCTGGCCCTGGCCATCAGCGATGGTGCCGACATCGGTGTGATGCGATTGCCCGAACAACCGCCCGCACTGTTCCCGGCATTCTCCAAGTTATTGATCTTGAACGAGAAAGGGCCTTCGTAATTTCTTCGTGACGATCTCGCCGCGAATTCGTGGCGATCTCGGCAGTCTTTCCTGACGCGCTGTCACCTCATTTGGCAAAACGGAGGCCTGTACTTGGCAAATCCGTGGTGCCCCTATGCGTCAACTCTCGCTGGCCGATCGTGGCCAAACCGTATCCCTGGACAAGGCGATCGACGATGTCGCGCCGACCTGCATGGGGGTTGCCCGCCTCGGCAGCCTGCAGACCGCCGGCACCAGCTTCAGCGTCTGGATGCAGGTGCGCGGCACCTCGTGGGTGGAAGCCAAGGAAGGGCGGTTCCGGCTTCGCCAGGGCGAGTGGATCGCGTTCGAGAAGGAGTCCAGGCCGCTGGTCCAGGCCGGACGCAACGGCTTGTGCGTGGGCATGAACCTGAACGTGGAAGCGCTGCGCGTGCTGACCGAAATGGCCGACTGCGGCCTGTACGCCGGTCGTGGCCAGATGAACCGCGCTGATGTGCGGGTGGCGCTGCGCCTGTGGCGTGACGCCCTCGCCAGCGGGCAGCCGGCGCAGGCACTGCGTCCGTTGCTGCTGCATCTGGCCGGTCTGCAGCGCAGCCTGGCCGACAACGTACAGCGTTGCCCGGGCCGCTCGCGCAGCCGCAAGCGCCAGGTGTTTGGTCGCATGCAGCGCGCGCGCCTGTATCTGGAAGGCAACAGCCACCGTGTGGTGCGCATCGGCGAACTGGCCGAGCTGACCAACTTCTCCAGCTGGTATCTCTCCAAGACGTTCCAGAGCCTGTACGAGGAAAGCCCGCAGTCGCTTTCGGCACGGTTGCGCCTCGAACGTGCGGCCGATCTGCTGCGCGATACCGACATGATGGTCGGCGAAGTCGCTGCCGCCAGCGGTTTCGACAACTGCTGCAGCTTCGCGCGTGCCTTCCGCGCCCGCTACGGCCAGTCCGCCTCGCGCTTCCGCGAGAATGACGGACAGCTTCCGCCACACTCCGCAAAGTCTCCGGTTGTGTCGCGCAAATACAGCGCTGCAACGCAATCGTAACGTGCTACGGCGTTTTAACACGCTACTAACACGTACCTTGGAGAGATTGATGAACGTTCGTATTCCTGCAGTGCGGCTCGGCTTGTTGCCGGCCGGCATTGCGCTTGCCTTGGCACCGTCCTTCGCTTCGGCGCAGGACGCAGCTGCCGGCGGCACGACCGACCTGGACCGCATTTCGGTCACCGGTTCGCGCATCCGCCAGGCGAGCATGGAAACCGCGCAGCCGGTGATCGCGCTGCAGCGCGCCGACATTGAAAAGCAGGGCTTCACCAGCGTTGCCGACATCGTCCAGAACCTGTCGGCGACCGGTTCGCCGGCGATCAGCCGCGCCGATGCCCTGAGCTCCGGCGAAGAAGTCGGCGGCCAGTACGTCGACCTGCGCAACCTCGGCCCGGAGCGCACCCTGGTGCTGCTGGACGGCAAGCGCATGGGCACCAGCACCGGCGGCTACACCGACCTGGCCTCGATCCCGACCTCGGTCGTGGAACGCATCGAAGTGCTGACCGACGGTGCATCGGCCATCTATGGTTCCGACGCCATTGCCGGCGTGGTCAACATCATCACCCGCAAGAACTTCGACGGCCTGGAAGCCAGCGTCTACGGTGGCCAGTACGGCCAGGGCGACGGCCAGAAGCAGGTCTACAACTTCGTCTACGGCCAGACCGGTGAGCGCGGTTCGATCACCTTCGGCGCCGAATACAGCAAGGAAGACGAGGTCCAGGCCAAGGATCGTTCCTTCAGCCGCTACCCGAACGGCCGCTTCCACCCGTTCCCGACCGACGACGATGCCAATGGCTGGTCGCCGGCGTCGAACCAGGGCGTGCTGATCGACGACATGGGTACCCCGAAGGACGCCAACGACGATATCTGGTACACCCGTGCCAATACCGGTGCCGGCAACGGCATGGGCGACTTCCGTGAGTTCGGCACCGCCGACTACACCAATGCCAGCCAGGAAATGTGGCTGCAGAACAAGCTGACCCGTCGCTCGGTCTTTGCCAACGGCAACTACGACCTGACCGACAACATCCGCGCCACCGCGAACGTGCTGTACACCAAGCGCACCGCGACCTCGCAGATTGCCGGCTACCCGTACCAGTCCGAGGTCTACGGAACCCCGCTGTCGGCCGACAGCATCTACAACCCGCTGGGCAAGGACGCGAACTTCATCCGTCGCACCTCCGAGTTCCCGCGCCAGACCGAATCCGAGCAGGAAACCTTCCGCTTCTCGGCCGGCCTGGAAGGTTCGTTCGAGTTCGCCGACAAGTTCTGGGACTGGGACGTGGGCTACGTCTACAACCAGAACAAGGGCGTCAAGACCGGCACCGGCAACCTGTTCATCCCGAACGTGCAGAACGCCGTCGGCCCGTCCTTCATGGACGGCGACGTTGCCCGTTGCGGCACCCCGGGCAAGGTGATCGCCGGTTGCACCCCGTGGAACCCGCTCGCACCGTACGGCTCCACCGGCAACGGTTCGCTGGCTGACCCGGCACTGCAGGCCTACCTGTTCCTGCCGAGCCACGACACCTACACCAACACCACCAAGGCCTACAGCGCCAACATCTCCGGTTCGCTGTTCACGCTGCCGGCCGGTGACCTGGCCATCGCTGCCGGTTACGAGCACCGCCAGGAAAGCGGTGAGTACAACCCGGATGCACTGCTGCAGTCGGGCCTGAGCACCGACCTGGCCGGCGCACCGACCAAGGGCAGCTACAAGCTCGACGAGTTCTACGTCGAACTGAACGTGCCGGTGCTGGCCGACATGCCGTTCGCCAAGGAACTGTCGCTCGACATGGCCGGTCGCTATTCGGACTACAACACCTTCGGCGACACCATCAACAGCAAGTTCGGCCTGAAGTGGAAGCCGATCGACGACCTGCTGGTGCGTGCGACCTATTCGACGGGCTTCCGCGCGCCGAATATCGCCAACATGTACGGCGGCACCTCGCAGACCTTCGACGCCTACACCGATCCGTGCGACAGCAGCTTCGGCTCGGCTTCGCGCAATCCGTCGGTTGCCGCGGCCTGCGGCGCACGTGGCGTTCCGGCGAACTTCCGCCAGATCACCTCCGGTGGCGCACAGTCGACCGGCCCGGGCACCCAGTCCTACAGCGCCTTCGAGTCGGGTTCCAACCCGGAACTGCAGCCGGAAACCTCCAAGACCTGGACTGCTGGCCTGGTCTACAGCCCGAACTTCGTGCAGGGCCTGGACGTCAGCCTGGACTGGTGGAAGATCCGCATCAACAACGTGATCGCCGCCGAGTCGGTGACCTCGATCCTCAACCAGTGCTACGTGCTGGGCGTGGCGTCGGCGTGTGACCGCTTCAGCCGCGGTACCGAAGGCCGCACCGTCAACCAGGTGGTCGACGTTACCCGTACCCTGATCAACGGTGGTTACCAGGAAACCGCAGGTTACGACCTGGGTATCAAGTACCGCCTGCCGGAGTTCTCCTTCGGCAAGATCGTGGTTGACTGGAAGACCACCTACGTCGATTACCTCGAGTACAAGCGCGACAACGAAGCCGAGACTCCGGTCGAGCAGCACACCAGCTGGGCAACCGGCGACTGGGGTGCGAACTTCCGCGTCCGCTCGAACCTGAATGTCGATTGGAGCCTGGGCAATCTGGGCGTGAACTGGGCCGTGCGTTACTACTCGAGCATGAAGGAGCCGTGCTCCTACGACACCGAGTGCAACCTGCCTGACTTCAACTCGGCCTACACCCTGGGCCAGCCGACCCGCAAGGTCGGTTCGAACACCTTCCACGATGTGCAGGTGCGTTACACCCTGCCGTGGCAGGCTACGGTCTCGGTCGGTGCCAACAACGTGTTCAACCACGAAGGCCCGGTCATGTACAGCCAGCCGAACTCGAGCTTCTCCTACTACGGTGGCTTCGACATCGGTCGCTACTACTACATGAAGTACACCCAGCGCTTCTGATCCATCGAAGCGTGACAGCAGAAAGAGGAGGGCGGGCCGCAAGGTCCGCCCTTCTTGTTTGTGCGGTCGAGCAGCGCGGCTGTCCACGCCGCGCGCGCCGAACCTCCGGTCACCGACGGTTGATCCATGCCGGTGTAGATCCACGCCATGCGTGGATGAACTTCCGGCACAACGAAAAAAGGCAGGCCACACGGCCTGCCTTTCGTCCCCTTCGTACTCGCCTGACGCTACGCCTCAGGCCTCGCTCGGCACCAGCCCCATCAGGCTGTTGGCGTGCTCGCGCCACTGCGGCAGCTTGTTCAGCACACCGGCGCGCTGCAGATACTCTTCATCCACCGGGTCACCGTTGACCAGCGCCAATGCCACGTGCACCGCCCCGGTCACCCAGAAGCTGCGTGTATTGGCGCGCTGCGGCTGCAGATGGAACGCCACCGCCTCGATGATCGGCATCGGCAGGCCCCACAGGCCCAGCAGATAGGCGCCGGCTTCGGCATGCCCGGGGCGATCATCATCGGCCGGCTCCGTTTCGCTGCGCTCGTTGCGTACACCCGGCAGCAGCAGGCCGATGTCGGCCAGCAGGGCGGCGGTGGCACCGAGTTCGGCGCTGGAGTCGGGCAGCAGGCGTGCGGCCAATCGCGAGGCCATCAAGGCACGCTGCTGCAGCGAGTTGCGTTCGGCCCCTGACAAGGTAGGCGCGGAGAACACCTCACTGGCCAGCACCAGGTCACGCAGCGTGGCCAGGCCCAGCCGGGTCACGGCGGTGCGCAGGTCGGCGATGGTGCGGCCCTGGCTGAAGAACGCCGAATTGGAAAGCTGCAGCACCTTGGCCGCGATCGCCGGGTCGGCGGCCACCAGCTTGGCGACATCGGCGCTGTCGGCGTCGTCGTCATGTTCCAGTGCCTGGGTCAGGCTCAGGTACAGGTGCGGCGGCGAAGGCAGCTTCTCGATGCGGCCGATGGCATCGCGCAGGCGCGGGCTGTCCAGCACTTCGCGCAGCTCTTCCAGGCTGGTCAATGCTTCCAGCAGTACTTCTGGTGCCAGCGGCAATGGCAGGAAGCGATGGGCGACCCCGATCAGGCGTGCCGGCGGCGGCCGGTTGCCATGCTGTGCATCGACCAGTGCGATGCGGATGGTCTCCGGGCGCAAGGTGCGGATCTGTCCCAGCAACGTGGTCGCGTTGAGATCGGGCAACTGCGGGCAGACGATCACCGCGTCCACGCCCTGGGTGGCGACCGCGGTCATCGCGGCATGGCCATCGGTGGCGGTCAACGGCTGCCAGTCTTCCCCAAGATCGGCAATGAATTCGGTCAGCTCAGCCGGCAGGCTGGCTGTATCCCCAACAAGCAGAATACGCACGACACATTCCCCTGGCTGTCTCGACGGTCGATGTCGATGACGTGTGAAGTGACGCAATTTACCTAATACGGCGGCAAAGGTGATGTGCCGCCGTCATGAAACGTGACCCGCATCGCTCCGACGCCGTGCGCCGGAGCAATGCTGTTCAGTCTCAGGCCTTGCTGTCGAGGTGGCGCTGGTGCGCCTCGATCAGGATCTGCTTGGCCTCGGCCGCGCCGCCCCAACCGTCCAGCTTGACCCACTTGCCCTTCTCCAGGTCCTTGTAGTGCTCGAAGAAGTGGCCGATGCGCTCCAGCCAGTGGCTGGACACCTGGGCGATGTCCTCGACGTGGGCATAGCCGCTGAAGATCTTCGAAACCGGCACGGCCAGGATCTTCTCGTCGCTGCCTGCCTCATCGCTCATCTTCAGCACGCCGACCGGGCGGCAACGCACCACCGAACCCGGGACCAGCGGCAGCGGCAGCACCACCAGCACGTCGGCCGGATCGCCGTCGCCGCACAGGGTGCTCGGCACGTAGCCGTAGTTGCAGGGGTAGCGCATCGGGGTGGACAGGATGCGGTCGACGAAGATCGCGCCGGTTTCCTTGTCCACTTCGTACTTCACCGGCTCGGAATCCTTCGGGATCTCGATGATGACGTTGATTTCTTCCGGCGGGTTCTTGCCGGGCGAGACGAGTTCCAGACCCATGGTGTGCTCCAGGTGGGGGATGTAGACGGATAGCCCTCCATTTTATGCCTTTGCCGGTCGCTGTGCAGGGTGGGGCGCCGACGGGCCGTCGCGGTAGCCGACGACCGGCCAGGCCGGGGTTTCCCGATGGGGCCGGCCGGGCGGCCGGGGCAGGCTGGAACCCTGAACCGAGGAGACCTGCCATGAACTGGAATCGTTGGCGCTGCGGCGTCCTGCTGTTGCTTGCTCCGTTGGCCGCGCTCGCGCGCGGGACGCATGTCGACCTGATCCACTACCCGACCCGGGAGGCCGGGTGGGACAGGGCCTACGCGCTTGAGGGAGCGCTTGCACAGGCATTCGACCGTGTGTGCGCCGATACCTTCTGCGAGGGCGATTACAGCAACTACCGGGTGATGGAGTTCCGTTGTGCGGTGCTGGCCCATCGGGGCACGGTGCAGCGGTGTGTGTGGGTGCTGGCGGCCAGCGAACTGGTGGTGCAGGGTGACACCGGCCAGGTGCAGGTGGACAACGGTCGCTGGACCTGCCCGGTGGAGATGCGGCCCGGGGTGCCGGTTGAAGCCTTCTTTGCCGCGCTGGAGGCGCCGGATGGGCTGATGGCACCGTTGCCCGGGCTCGATTACGGTCTGTTCGACGGGCTTGCCGATTGCCTGCGGGCGCAGGGGAGGGACGCCTGATGCGCACTTTCCCGGCACGATGGCTGCTCTGCGGTCTGATGGTGGTTGGCGCTGCGCAGGCCGCGCCGGCGTACGTGGACGCCCGTGACTATCCCGATCCAGCGACCGGCCGGGAGCGGTTCCTGGCCGCCGAACGGATGCTGGTGCGCGGGTTCGATGATGTCTGCGGCGACACGTTCTGCGAGGGGCAGTACTACAACCTGTGGGCCATGCGCCTGCGCTGTTCGGTGGAGCGAGCGACAGGTGTGGTCGGCAGTTGTATCTGGACCTTCGCCGGCAGCGATACCTGGGTGCGTAAGGAAGGACGGATCGATGTCGACCTTGGCAGCTATGCATGCGTGCTGCCGCTGGCATCTGGAACCCGGTTGGAGCAGCTCCTGCAGGTCTGGCAGGTGGGTTCCGGGGATGAGGCGATCCACGCGCCCTTGCCCGGTACGACCACGAGCGTCTATGGCGGGCTGACAGACTGTCTTTGACGTCGATGATTGCGAATGCAAACGTGATTTATTCGCATTAACGGAGTAGCATGCGCGCCGCCCTGTCCGTCCCTTGGCTCCGCGCATGTCCTCCAATGCCCTCACCCTGACCGAACTGCTGATCCGCGAACGACCGGCACTGCTGCGACGCGTGCAGCGCATCCTCGGCGGCGACAGCGGGGCCGAAGACGTGATCCAGGCGGTCTGGTTCAAGGCGCGTGGGGTAGACAGCAGCCAGGGCATCGACAATCCGCGCGCCTATCTCTATCGATTGGCCATCAACCTCGCCACCGACCACGGCCGCGAATCGACGCGCCGCAACCGCCTGCTGGCCGAGCACTACCTGTGGCAGGAGGACGAGCAGATCTCCACCGAGGAACAGGTGATGGCGCAGGATGAACTGCAGCGTGTGCTTGATGCCGCCGGCCACCTGCCCGAGCCGACGCGCACCATCTTTCATCTCAATCGCCTGCAGGGCCTGACCCAGGCCGACATCGCCCGGCGCCTCGGTGTGTCGGTGACCACGGTGGAGAACCACGTACGCACCGCGCTGCAGCGGCTTGCCTGGGCGCGCAGTGGCCGATGAACGATCCGGCTTGGGGGCGCACACCCGCCATGCGTCTTGATTCGCAGGCCCCCCATGCGCTCTAGTCCTTCCGCCCACCTCTGACCGTGTCCCCTGCCAGCCGATGAGCCCGCCCCCGACACCCCGCAGCACCGCCGATGATGCCGTGGCCGAACAGGCCAGGGACTGGATCGTGTGCCTGGCGTCCGGCGATATCAGCGACGCGCGCATGGACGCGTTCGAGCAGTGGCTGGCCGAGCCCGCGAATCGGCGTTCGTTCGAGCATGAGCGCATGCTGTGGCGCAGTGTGGGCCCGCGCCCGGCCGCCACCGAACGCAGGCAGGCAGCGCGCCGTCCGCGGCGGCTGCGCTGGGCCATGGCCACGGCCGCTGCGCTGGCGGTGCTGGTGGCCTGGCCCGATGCCTGGCTGCGCCTGCAGGCGGATCATCGCAGCGGCCACCGGGTGCAGGATGTGCATCTGCCCGATGGCAGCCGCGCCGTGCTCGATGCCGACAGCGCGATCGCCGTGCACTTCGATGACCAGCGCCGTCGCGTTGAACTGCTGCGTGGCCGCGCCTGGTTCGACGTGGCGCCCGATGCGCAGAGGCGATTCAGCGTTGCTGCTGGCAACGGTGTAGTGGAAGACATCTCCACAGCTTTCACGGTCGCCCACGTTGCGGCCGGGGTGGAGACCGAAGTCGGGCAGGGCCGGGTACGTGTGGCCAGTCCTGTCGATGGCGGCTGGACCTATCTGCAGGTGGGGCAACGTGCCAGCTATGGCGAGCACCGAGGCGTGCAGCGCCTGGCTGACATTGCTGCGGACGGCGTCGGCGCCTGGCGCAAGGGCGAACTGCTGCTGGAGCAGGCCAGTGTGGCCGACGCCGTGCACGCGGTCGGCCGCTATCGCGCAGGGCCGACCTTCGTGCGCGGCGATCTTTCCACGATTCCAGCCGTGAGCGCGGCGCTGCGCGTCGATCATCCGGAGCAGGCACTGGATGCACTGGCGGCCACCGCCGGCCTGCAGGTCGCCCGCCTGCCGCTGGGCGTGGCGATCGTGTACCGGTAGTACCGCGCCAGGCGCGGATGCAGCGGATGCAACGCATCGGTCTTGGGGAAAGCGCGCCGCCACTCGTCTCATCCACGAACGTACCCGCCGCCGCCACGTACGTCGTTGGGTCCGCGCATGCGCGGATGATGCCGCGCCCGCGGCCACGCTTCTCTGACAGGTTCCCCCATGTACGAATTCCGCCGCCCGGGCCGCGCACCGCGCCCGTCCCGTCTGTGCATCGCGTTGCTGGCCGCCGGCCTGGCAACCGCCGCCCCCGCCGTGATGGCGCAGTCCAGCAGCGCTGCTCCGGCAGCGGCCCAGCACTTTGATATTCCCGACCAACCGCTGGACGATGCACTGCGCGCCTACATGCGCCAGTCCGGTGTGCAGGTGGTCTATCCGAGCACGCTGGCCAAGGGCGTGATCTCGCAACCGGTCAGTGGCACGCTGTCAGCCGACGAGGCCCTCGCCCGTCTGCTGCGCGGCAGCGGCCTGAGCGTGCGCCGGGTAAGCGTCGATGCGGTCACGCTGGAGGTCGCTGCGGCGGGACAGACGGGCGGCGTGATCGTCACCGATACCCTCAGCGTGGCCGGAGACCGCGTGCAGGGCGGTGCGGTCAGCGATGAAGCGCGCCTGCTCGACGGCTACCGCAGTGTGGGATCGACCACCACCATCGGCCGCGTCGCGCTGGAGCGTTTCCGCGGCACGTCCAACGGCGACATCGTCAAGGGCGTGGCCGGTGTCACTGCGGGCGATCCGCGCGTGGGCAACGGCTTCGACGTCAACATCCGCGGCATCCAGGGCCAGAGCCGGGTGCCGGTCATCATCGACGGTGGCCAGTCCAGCATGGACACCTACCGTGGCTATGCCGGTCAGTCGCAGCGCACCTATCTCGACCCGGACCTGATCTCGCGCCTGACCATCACCAAGGGCCCGAGCCTGCAGGCCAATGCCTCCGGCGGCATCGGTGGCGTGGTCGAAATGGAAACGCTGAATGTCGATGACGTGCTGCGTGAGGGGCGTGATGTCGGCGTGCGCGTGCGCGGTGGGCTGGCCAACGGCAGCGCCAACAACCTGCCCGGCTACGAGGCCGCGCCGCGCAGCGATCGTAGTGCCACCGGCAGCCAGTTCTTCAACGTGGCCGCTGCCGGTCACTGGGATCGCTTCGACCTGGTGGCCGCCTATGCATACCGCGACAACGGCAACTACTTCTCCGGCAAGCACGGCTATGACGATTTTCCGCAGACGCGTCGCACGCTGGCCCCGCTGAATCCGCCGCGCACCGAGGTGTTCAACACTTCCTCGCGCTCGAAGTCGACCCTGCTCAAGGGCACCTGGCGCATCGACGACGCGCAGACGCTGGAAGCGGGCTATCGTCGTTACGAAGGTACTGCGGGCGAGATCATGGCGTCGCAGATCATCCGCGTCGACCGCGACCGCGTGCCGCAGTGGGACCCGGGCCATGTGGACATGGACAGCTACAGCCTGCGCTACCGGTTCAACCCGGACAGCGAGCTGATCGACCTGCGCGTCAACGCGTGGTACACCGACGCCGACAGCGTGATGTACAACAGCCTGACCGGCATCACCCCCTGGTACTTCGATCGCCGCACCGAGTGGTACGACGCACCCAGCTTCAGTGGCAATCCCGGCTACAAGGATGCCTACCGCAACCCGTTGCGGCAGAAGCGCTTCGGCCTGGACGCCAGCAACACCTCGGTGTTCGACGGCAGTGCCGGCCGCTTCACCCTCGATTACGGCCTGTCCTACAGCGACGAGGACATCGCCCCGGGCAGCTCCGGGCCGATCATGCACGACGACCTGGTCAACAACCGCTTCCTGCGCAATGCCGAGCGCAAGGAATACAGTGCGGTGGCATCGCTGAAGTGGGCACCGGACGAACACTGGGAGATGCTGCTGGGTGGGCGCTGGAACCGCGTGGACGTGCATGACCGCAACCGCCTGGCCACGCCGGACGGATACGAAGTGCAGGGTCAATACCGCTACACCGAACTGCTCAACGGCAATCCCAAACTGCCGTCGTGGCGGGCCAAGCGCATCGCCCTGTTGAACTGGTATCCGGACGCGAACGGCAACTTCACCCAGGAGTCGCTGCTGGCCTCCCCGTACAAGAAGGGCACCGTCGGTGACATCGGTGGCTGGAACTTCCATGACGCTGACGCCGCGGAGGACCTGAAGGTACCGGTGAGCTGGACCTGGTCCCAGCCGATCCGACGTCGTGACAGCGCGTTCTCGCCGACCGCCAGCGTGGCCTTCCGTTTCAGCGAAGACAGCATGGTCTACCTGAAGTACGCAGAAGGCACCAAGCTGCCGAGCCTGTTCGAAACCACGCTCGGCCTGTTCACCGCGGCCAAGCCGGTGGATGAACTCAAGCCCGAGCGTGCGCACAGCTGGGAACTGGGCGCGAGCACGATCCAGCACGACCTGTTCACTGCCGGTGACCGCTTGGCGCTGAAGCTGGCCTACTTCGATACCCGCATCGATGACCTGATCACCCGCGACTACCGCACCCTGTCGGCCGGACTGATCCGCAACGTCGACCGCTTCAAGGTGTCGGGCATGGAGTTCCAGTCCAGCTATGACAGCGGCAAGGTGTTTGCCGATCTGTCGGCGCACTACTACTTCAAGGCCAAGACCTGCGCACCGGACATCGCGGCCGAACGCCGCGCCTACGGTGTCCAGCGCAGGATCGAGGAACTGGTCGGCACGCCGGACTGCGTGGATGGTGGTTTCGAAGGCTCCTACAGCAACACCCAGAACCCGCCGCGCTACATGGTCAACCTGACCCTGGGCTCGCGCCTGTTCGACGAGCGGCTGACCTTCGGCACCCGCGTGGTCCACAACGCTGGCCCGATCAGCAAGCTGGACAAGGAATGGAACGTTGGCCTGTCGGCGATCCAGCAGCTGTACCGGCCGACCACGCTGGTGGATCTGTTTGCGAGCTGGAGCTTCAACGACCAGCTGTCGGTGGAGGCGAACGTGGACAACGTGACCGACCGCTACTACCTGGATCCGCTGGCGCTGGGCGTGATGCCCGCACCTGGCCGGACTGCGCGACTGGCCTTTACCTGGCGGTATTGATCAACCCTCCACGCTTGCACCGGTGGAGGGGGCGGATCCCTTTCCCGGGGAAAGGGATCTGGCCCCATCGGGTCCGGTCATCCACGCTTGGCGTGGATCCACCGGGGGCGCCGGGCCATGCCCGGCGCTGCCGCCAGGCGCTTACAGCCCGGTCGCCGCCTTCACCGCCGCTTCGTGCAGGGCTTCATTCAGCTCGTCCACCACGGTGGTCCACGCCGCATCGGCCTGCAGCGATTCGGCCAGGAACTGGCGCTGGGCCTCGTTCCAGTACGGGGCATCGGCCACTTCCACGCCGGCGGCCAGCTGATGGTCGGCGATGAACCGGGCAATGCCCTCGGCACTGGCATCCAGGCCCAGCTGCAGGAACAGGTTGGTCATGCGCGGTTCGGTGGTGATCATCGGTGGTGCCCTGGCAATGGAAAGGAACCTGCATTATCGACGCAAGCAGGGTTGGGGGAACCCTCGCCAGGATCGTCTACAGGGGGACGCTTTCCCTGGCACTCCCGATGACCGTTCAGACATCCCTCGAAGACAGCCGCAGCGTGCGGCTGAAGGCCGCCACCCGTGACAGCCATGGCGCCCTCGACAAGCGCATCATGGCCGGCGACATCTTCGCCGACCGCCGCAATTTCGCTCGCTTCCTGCGCGTGCAGTACCGCTTCCACCGCAGCATCGACGCGTTGTACGCCAGCCCTGCGCTGGACGCATTGCTGCCGGACCTGGCGGAGCGTCGCCGCCTGCAGCAGGTGCGCTGCGACCTGCAGGACCTGGAGCAGGCGCTGCCGGGCGAGGACATCGCGGCCCTCCGCGACGACCTGCCGCTGCCGACCGCGTTGGGCTGGTTGTATGTTGCCGAAGGTTCCAACCTGGGCGGCACCGTGCTCTACAAGATGGCCGCTGCACTCGGCCTGGATCGGAGCTTTGGTGCTCGTCACCTGGCGGCACACCCCGATGGGGCCGCGCGGCATTGGCGCGAATTCACTGCTGCTCTCGATGCAGTGGTGCTGTCGCCGGCACAGGAACAGGAAGTGATCGATGCCGCCGATGCCGCGTTCCGCAGCGTGCACGGCCATGTCGAAGTGGAGTTCTCCTGATGTACCTGCACCGCCCGCCGGCGCGCGATTGATGCGCTGGCTCTGGTTCGCGCTCGGCTGGTTGATGGTCGCGCTGGGGGTGATCGGCGCACTGCTGCCGGTCATGCCGACCACCATTTTCCTGATCCTGGCGGTGGCCTGCTTCGCACGCAGTTCGCCCAGGTTCGAACAGCGGCTGCTTTCCCATCCGCGCTACGGTCCGTCGCTGCGCCTGTGGCGTGAGCAGGGCGCGGTATCGCGCAAAGGCAAGGCGTTTGCCAGCGCCGGCATGGCGGTGGGATTCGCGATGTTCTGCTGGGGCACACACCCGTCCTGGCGTCTGCTGCTGGGCGTGGGACTGTTCTTTGCGGTCAGTGCCGGTTATGTCCTGAGTCGACCGGCGCCCCGTTTCGATCCAGCGCCGCTGGTGGGCGTGGACGACGCCACCGATCCGCGCGCTGCCCGCCGTCGCACTACTTCTACCGATTCCAATGGAACCTCCGACGATGCTGCCTGCTGATCTGGCTCCCATGGCCGCCCCCGCACTGACCCCCTGGGGCATGTACGTGGCCGCTGATGTGGTGGTGAAGGGCGTGATGATCGCCTTGGCCGTGGCCTCGCTGGCCACCTGGACCGTGCTGCTGGCCAAGGGCTGGGAACTGGCCCGGCAGGCACGCGCGTTGCGCCTGGCGCGAAGCGTGCTGCTGTCGGCACCCAGCCTGCCGGTCGCAGGCGGCGAGCCCGCACTGCAGCAGAACATCGCCGCAGCCATGCTGGATGCCGCGCGCACCGAACTGCATCTGTCGCAGGAACTTGATCACCGCGAGGGGATCAAGGAGCGGGTGGCATCACGACTGGAGCGCCTGGAACTGGAGACCGCACGCAACCAGCGTCGTGGCATCGGCGTGCTTGCCAGCATTGGCGCGGTGGCGCCGTTCGTAGGCCTGTTCGGCACCGTGTGGGGCATCATGAACAGCTTCATCGGCATCGCCCACAGCAATACCACCAACCTTGCCGTGGTGGCGCCAGGTATTGCCGAGGCGCTGCTGGCTACAGCGCTCGGTCTGGTCGCGGCGATCCCGGCGGTACTGGTCTACAACCACTTCACTCGGGTGCTGGCAGGCCTGCGCGGCCTGCTGGGCGATCTTTCCGCGGCTGTGCAGCAGCTGGTGTCGCGTGATCTGGATCGGGCTGCACGCCGGGCGCCGACAGGCACGCTGCGTGCAGTGAACTGAGGCACGCCATGGCGATCAGGACCGCATCCACACGCGATGACACCCCGGAAGAAGCTCACGAGATCAATGTCACGCCCTTCATCGACGTGATGCTGGTGCTGCTGATCATCTTCATGGTGGCCGCGCCGCTGGCCACGGTGTCGGTGCCGGTGCAGCTTCCTGCCAGCAGTGCGCAGGCGGCGCCGGCAGAAAATGCGCCGGTGTATGTGACCGTGCAGGCCGATCTGTCGCTGCGGGTGGGCGAGGCGCCGGTGGCACGCGATGGCCTCGCCTCTGCGCTGCGCTCGGCAACGCACGGCGATACGTCGCAGCGCCTCTATCTGCGTGCCGATCAGCGGGTCTCCTATGGAGACCTGATGGCGACGCTGGATGCGTTGCGCAGTGCCGGTTACCTGAAGGTCGCCCTGGTCGGGTTGGAGCAGGGCGCACGATGAGCGGGCTGCAGCGCTGGGCAACCAGCCTGGCAATCGTGCTGCTGGCCCATGCGGTGCTGATCGCTACGGCGTGGTGGTGGGCATCGCGTACGCCGCCGGTCGTGGCAGCGGCACCTCCTGCCGCCTTGATGCTGGAACTGGCTCCCGCCGCACAGGCCCCACCGGTACCGCCGCGCGCGCTGCCGGCCGGACCGCTGCAGCAGGAGCAGCAGCGGCGCGTGACCGTGCCCAGGCAACAAGAACGGATCAAGGCGCCGGTGCTGCCCCAAGGCGAACTGGCGGCCCCGGCCGAGCCACCTGCGAAACCGGCAGAGGAAGCGGCGGACAGCAACATCGATCGCACGCTGGCGCCGCCGGACGTTCCTGCCCAAGCCGCAGCGAGCTACGCCGCACCGCGTACCACGGCCGGCGAACGCAGCAGTGCCAACGCCACCTGGCAGGGGGTGCTGCTGGGACACCTGCAACAGCATCGGCGCTATCCACGCCAGTCCGAACGGTTGCGCCAGCAGGGCGTGGCCTATGTGCGCTTTGCCGTTGCCCGCGACGGCCGCGTATCGGCGCCGCGCATCGAGCGCAGCAGTGGCTTCGCACTGCTCGACCAGGAGACGCTGGACACGGTGCAGCGCGCCAGCCCGGTGCCGGCGCCGCCGGCCGATGTAGCCGGCGACCCGGTGGAGGTGATGGTGCCCGTCGCGTTCTTCCTGCGCGGGCGGTAATCGTCGGCGGGGTCGGATCCCTTTCCGTCGGCGGGGTCGGATCCCTTTCCACAGGAAAGGGCTCTGACCCCATCGGAGGCGACCCCATCGGAGCCGCCATCCACGCATGGCGTGGATCTACAGCAACGGCACCAGCAGCAGCGCCACGATGTTGATGATCTTGATCAGCGGGTTGATCGCCGGGCCGGCGGTGTCCTTGTACGGGTCACCGACCGTGTCGCCGGTCACCGCTGCCTTGTGCGCTTCGCTGCCCTTGCCGCCGAAGTGGCCGTCCTCGATGTACTTCTTGGCGTTGTCCCAGGCACCGCCGCCGGTGGTCATCGAAATGGCCACGAACAGCCCGGTGACGATAGTGCCGATCAGCAGCCCACCCAGCGCGCGTGGCCCCAGCAGCAGACCGACCACCACCGGCACGGCCACCGGCAGCAGCGACGGTACGATCATTTCGCGGATCGCCGAGCGGGTCAGCATGTCCACCGCCTTGTCGTACTGCGGCTTGGCGGTGCCCTGCATGATGCCGGGAATCTCGCGGAACTGCCGCCGCACTTCCTCCACGACCGCGCCGGCCGCGCGACCGACGGCTTCCATCGCCATCGCACCGAACAGGTACGGAATCAGGCCACCGATCAGCAGGCCGATGATCACCGTGTGGTCGCTGAGGTCGAAGCGGAACTCCTGGCCGGGATTGGCCGCCTGCAGGTTGTGCGTGTAGTCGGCGAACAACACCAGCGCGGCCAGTGCTGCCGAACCGATGGCATAGCCCTTGGTGACCGCCTTGGTGGTGTTGCCCACCGCATCCAGCGGATCGGTGATGTCGCGGATCTCCGAAGGCAGCTCTGCCATCTCGGCGATGCCACCAGCGTTGTCGGTGATCGGCCCGTAGGCATCGAGTGCGACGATCATGCCCGCCATCGACAGCATTGCGGTGGCGGCGATGGCGATGCCGTACAAGCCGGCCAGCGCGTGCGCGCCCCAGATCGCCGCGCAGACGGCAATCACCGGCAGCGCGGTGGACTTCATCGAGATGCCGAGGCCGGCGATGATGTTGGTGCCATGGCCGGTGGTCGAGGCCTGCGCCACATGCTGCACCGGCTTGTACTGGGTACCGGTGTAGTACTCGGTGATCCACACGATCAGGCCGGTCAATACCAGGCCGATCAGCGCACAGCCATACAGCGCCATCGGCCCGTACACGTTGTCCGCCATCAGTCCTGTGGTGATCGGATAGAACGCGATCGCTGCCAGCACACCGGAGACAATCACGCCCTTGTACAGCGCGCCCATGATCGAGCCACCGGGCTTCACCTTCACAAACAGCGCGCCGATGATCGAAGCGATGATCGAAACACCGCCCAGCACCAGCGGATACAGCACCGCATTGGTGCCGGCCTCGGCCAGCATCAGGCTGCCCAGCAGCATGGTGGCGATCACGGTGACCGCATAGGTTTCAAACAGGTCGGCAGCCATGCCGGCGCAGTCGCCCACGTTGTCGCCGACGTTGTCGGCGATCACCGCCGGGTTGCGCGGGTCGTCCTCGGGAATGCCTGCTTCGACCTTGCCGACCAGATCGGCGCCGACATCGGCCCCCTTGGTGAAGATGCCGCCGCCCAGGCGCGCGAAGATCGAGATCAGCGATGAGCCGAAGGCCAGGCCGACCAGTGCATGCAGTGCCTGTTCCATCGGCAGGCCCATGCGCAGCAGCAACGCGTAGTAGCCGGCCACGCCGAGCAGGCCCAGGCCGACCACCAGCATGCCGGTGATCGCACCGCCGCGGAAGGCCACGTCCATTGCCGCGCTGATGCCGTGGCGCGCCGCCTCTGCGGTGCGTACGTTGGCGCGCACCGACACGTTCATGCCGATGTAGCCCGCCGCACCGGACAGCACCGCACCGACCGCGAAGCCGATCGCGGTGTACCAGCTCAGGAAGATGCCGACCAGCACGAACAGCACCACGCCGGCGATGCCGATGGTCAGGTACTGGCGGTTGAGGTAGGCGCGCGCGCCTTCCTGGATGGCCGTGGCGATGGCGACCATGCGTTCATTGCCGGTGGGTTGGCGCAGGATCCAGCGCGCCGAGACGATTCCGTACAGGATCGCGAGAATGGCGCAGCCCAGCGCCAATGACAGCCCGTGACGTTCCAGCATTAGACCCCTCCGCAGAATGGATGGACAAGCATCCAGTGGCGATGAACGGCACCACGAGGGGGACGACGGGCTGCAGCCTGGAACCAACCCGTACCGACCTTGGTGGTCGTCCGACGTATGGCGGTGTTCAGCATTCCCTGGTGGCCGCAGTATGCGTGCACCCGCGCCCGGATGGTAGCGCCGGGCCGCGCCCGTCGAGCGCAGCGGTTGCTGCACCGACGCGATATCCGTCGTCCCCATCGCCACCTTTGCACCCCGTTAAGCCAACCTCTGCAAGCCTGCGCGCAGTCCCGTCGGAGAATCCCCATGCGCCTGTCCCTGTTGATGCTTGCCGTTCTGGCCCCGGCCCTGCCTGCCTTCGCGGCGGAAGCACCGGAACTGCAGCGCGCGGTGGGTGCACCACAAGCGGTCGGCGCGGTGCACACGCTGCGGCAGATTCCCGAAGCCTGTGCCCGCCTGGAAGGCGCGTTCACTGGCCAGGCGGCGGAGCCCTATCGTTTCTCGGCGGTGCGCACCAGCGAGCAGTGCCAGCCGCGTGCCCGCTTTGTCGACTACAGCAAGGCACAACCGAGTGCGGACAAGGGCTGGAAACTCAATGATGTGATCCGTGTTCCGAATGCCGCCTGCCCGGCGCAGCAGGCGGTGGTGCGCGTGTGGCGTCTGCCGGTGAACAACGCCCAGGCGCTGGATGGGCAGGGACAGTCGCGCATCTATCTGGAGGAAGCCAAGAAGCAGGCCGCTGCCGGCAAGATCCCGCAGGTGACGATGTTCGCCGCGCAGCTGCAGATGGAAGGCAAAGCCTGCAATTGAGGCCGAGCATCCACGCATGGCGTGGATCTCCTGGGAGGGAGACCTGGGCAAAGCCTGCAATTGAGGCCGAGCATCCACGCATGGCGTGGATCTACTGGGAGGGAGGCCTGGGCAAAGCCTGCAATTGATGCCAGGCATCCACGCATGGCGTGGATCTACTGGATTGGAGACCCGGGTAGTGCCGGCCGCTGGCCGGCAACCCCGCGATCAATCCGCAAGCCTCGCTCCACGCGCCACCAGCAGATCGCGCAGTGCCGACCGGTGGCAATGCGCCTCGTCCTCGCAATAGCAGCCCACCGCGATATCGCTGTGCTGCGACAGCGCTGCGAGCAGGTCCAGCGCATGCGCTGCATCCGGTGCCTTCATTTCGGCGTTGTAGTGACGGAAGAACGCCGTCCAGTCGGCGGCGCTCTTCGCCTCATGCGCCTGTTTCACCAGCTCCGCGCTGGGTGACAGCGTCGGGAACCACACGTCGTACCAGTCCTGCCGGGCAAATTCGCTGCGCGGCACACCGCGCGGCGGGCGCCGCACGGTGCCGATGCGCAGGCCTTCACCGGGCGCGCGCGCTGAGCCAAGTCGAACAACACGCAACGCCATGGCATTCCTCGCAAAAAGGGGACGGAGGGGGTCAACCTTCGAACGCAGGCAGCTTCTGCTTCACCGCCACGTTCTTCAGCGTCACGTACTTGGGCAGGCCATCGCTACCGTAGGGCAACGGTGCTTCGCCCTTGATCAACGGCTGCAGGTAGGCGCGCGCCTTGGCCGTGATGCCGAATCCATCGCGACGGATGAAGCTGGCCGGCATCTTCTTCTCGTGGTTGGCAATCTTCGACAGCGGTGCGGCTTCGATCTTCCAGCGATACGGTGCATCGCTGCTGCGCACGATCACCGGCATCACCCCGTTCTGGCCCTTCAGTGCCAGCTGCACCGCAGCCTTGCCCACCGCCTGGGCCTGTTCCCAGTCTGTTTTGCTGGCCAGGTGGCGGGCTGAGCGCTGCAGGTAGTCGGGCAGGGCCCAGTGCACCTTCAGCCCCAGCTGGTCCTTGACCCGCCCGGCCAGATGCGCGGCCACGCCGCCCAGCTGCGAATGGCCGAAGGAGTCCTTGCCGCCGCCGGCGTCGGCGACGAAGCGGCCATCGGCGCTGGCGATGCCTTCCGACGCCACCACCACGCAGTAGCCCACGCGCGCGACCACGGCCTTGACCTTGGCCAGGAACGCGGCCTCGTCATAGGCGCGCTCGGGCAGCAGGATGATGTGCGGGGCGTCGTCCTCGCCGGTGCCGGCCAGGCCGGCGGCCGCGGCCAGCCAGCCGGCGTGGCGGCCCATCGCCTCGTAGATGAAGACGCGGGTGGAGGTCTCGGCCATCGCCGCCACGTCCAACGCCGCTTCGCGCACGGACACGGCCGTGTACTTGGCCGCCGAGCCGAAGCCGGGGCAGGTGTCGGTCACCGCCAGATCGTTGTCGATGGTCTTGGGCACGCCGATGCAGGTCAGGTCGTAGCCGGAGCTTTTTGCCAGCTGCGACACCTTCAGTGCGGTATCGGCCGAGTCGTTGCCGCCGTTGTAGAGGAACCAGCGCACGTCATGGGCGCGCAGGACCTCCAGCAGGCGGTCGTAACGGGCACGGTCGGCCTCCAGCGATTTCAGCTTGACCCGGCACGAGCCGAACGCGCCGCCGGGGGTGTGGGCCAGGGCGCGGATGGCCGCAGCACTCTCCTTGCTGGTGTCGATCAGCTCCTCGCGCAGGGCGCCGAGGATGCCGTTTCGCGCAGCCAGGACCTTGATTCCCTTGGCGCGGGCCTGTTCGATCACCGCCGCGGCAGTGGCGTTGATGACGGCGGTGACGCCGCCGGACTGGGCGTAAAGGAGGGTGCCGTTGCGCATGCTTCTACCTGTTCGGGGGAGGGGACATTGCAGGGACATTACCCGGATGCGCTAAAGTGGCGCTATTGCGGTGCAGCGATACCGGACCGTCCGGGGCGCGAACCTTCTTTATTTTCAACACGTTGGAGTCAGGTCAATGCGATTGGTTCTGTTGGGACCGCCCGGTTCGGGCAAGGGGACACAGGCGACGCGCCTGAAGGAAAAGCTCGAGATCGCCCACATTTCCACCGGCGACATGCTGCGCGCTGAAATTGCCGCCGGCTCGGAGCTGGGCAAGCAGGCCAAGTCGGTGATGGATGCCGGCAACCTGGTGTCCGATGAGATCCTGCTGGGCATGCTGAAGTCGCGCCTGGCCCAGGCCGATGTCGCCAAGGGCTTCATCCTTGACGGCTATCCGCGCAATGTGGCCCAGGCCAACGCGCTGGACGGCATGCTGGCCGAGATCGGCCAGCCGCTGGATGCCGTGGTGCAGCTGGACGTGGCCACCGAACTGCTGGTCGAGCGCATCGCCGGCCGTGCGCAGGAGCAGGGCCGCGCTGACGACAATCCGGAATCGGTGCGCAAGCGCCTGCAGGTCTACACCGAGCAGACTGCTCCGGTGGTCGACTTCTACGCCGGCCGGGGCACCCTGGCCCGCGTCGATGGCGTCGGCGAACTGGACGAGATCGAAGCCCGCATCCTGGCGGCGATCAAGCGCTGACCCTCGTGTGGCCGGTTGATGCCGGCCACCGCAGGCGCAAAAAAAACAGGCCTGATCCGCGAGGATCAGGCCTGTTTCGTTTCATAGGTGCCAGCAAAGGGCTTGCTCAGGGCCCCCACAGCATGAGCTCCCTTGGGGATGGCCTCTTGGGGAGTAGGACCGGTTCGGGTACTGCGGCTGGCATCCTGAATTGTGTCCGGGTTCACAGAACATCGCTATCAGGAATTCCCTGACATGTGGCTGGAGTTTTCTCACAGCAGCTGTAGGGGTTCTCTTACCCCGGTGCTGACAATGGCCCTATACAGCCGTGATCGGTCACAATCCCCGGTCATGAGCAGCGTACATATCCTTGCAATCGCCGGCACCTTCATGGGTGGCGTGGCCGCCCTGGCGCGGGAACTGGGCCATACGGTCAGTGGCAGCGACCAGGCCATCTATCCGCCGATGTCGACCCAGCTCGAGCAGCTGGGCATCACTCTGGACCAGGGCTACCGCGCCGACAGCGTGCCGGAGGGCACCGGGCAGGTGGTGATCGGCAACGCGCTGTCGCGCGGCAATCCTGCCGTCGAAGCCGTCCTGGATGCCGGCCAGCGCTACATTTCCGGCGCCCAGTGGCTGTCCGAGCAGGTCCTGCCGGGCCGTGACACCCTGGCCGTGGCCGGTACCCATGGAAAAACCACCACCACCACCATCCTGACCTGGCTGCTGGAGAATGCCGGTCGCTCCCCCGGCTTCCTGATCGGCGGCGTGGCCGAGGACTTCGGCGTGTCCGCCCGCTTGGGCCAGGGCCGCGAGTTCGTTGTCGAAGCCGACGAGTACGACACCGCGTTCTTCGACAAGCGCAGCAAGTTCGTGCACTACCGGCCGCTGGTGGCGATCCTCAACAACCTTGAATACGACCACGCCGACATCTTCCCCGACGTGGCGGCGATCCAGCGCCAGTTCCACCACCTGGTGCGTACCGTGCCGGCGCGCGGCCGCCTGATCGTCAATGGCGAAGACGCGCACCTGGCCGAAGTGCTGGCGATGGGCTGCTGGACCCCGGTCGAACGCTTCGGCTTCGACCCCGCGCTGGAATGGCATGCCGAGCTGTTGGCCGCCGATGGCAGCGCGTTCCGCGTCCATCATCGCGGGCAGGCGCTTGGCGATGTGCACTGGTCGCTGCTGGGCCGGCACAATGTGCTCAATGGCCTGGCTGCACTGGCCGCTGCGCACGCAGTCGGTGTCACGCCGGCCGAGGTGATCCCGGCGTTGGCGCGCTTCCGCAGCGTCAAGCGGCGCATGGAAGTGATCGGCAACCACGATGGCATCACCGTCTACGACGACTTCGCCCATCACCCGACTGCGATTGCGACCACCCTCGAAGGCCTGCGTGCCAGGGTCGGTGATGCCCGCATCGTGGTGGCGATGGAGCCGCGCAGCAATTCGATGCGGTTGGGCGCTCACGCACAAGCACTGGCACCGTCCTTGGCACTCGCCGATGAGGTGGTGTTCCTGCACCGCCCGGAGCTGCCCTGGGATGCGGCAGCGGTGATCGCGGCGGTGCGCGGACAGGCGCATGCTGTGGCCGACACCGATGCGCTGTTGGCGCAGCTGCAGGCCGACGTGCGCAGCGGCGACCATGTGGTGTTCATGTCCAACGGCGGCTTCGACGGCGCGCCGCGCCGCTTCCTTGCAGGGCTGCAGGCACGATGAGCAGTGAGGGTTCGCTGCCGCTGTTCCCGCTGCATACGACGCTGCTGCCGGGCGCGGCCATCGGCCTGCGTGTCTTCGAGCCACGCTACCTGGATCTGGTGCGCGAAACCGGCCGCAGCGGTGAAGGTTTCGGTGTCTGCCTGATCCTGGAAGGAAACGAAGTGGGAGCGCCGGCAACGCCGGCCGCCTTCGGCGTGCAGGTGAAGATCGAGGATTTCGATGTCGGCGCCGATGGCGTGCTGCAGCTGCGATTGCGCGGCACCCGTCGTTTCCACGTCGAGCGCACGCGCGTGCGCGACAACGGGCTGGTGGTTGCCGATGTGCGCTGGTGCGATGAGGATCCCGATGACGAACTGCGTCCGCAGCATGCGCTGCTGGCGACGGTACTGGACCACATCATCGAGCAGGCGGGCACGGCGTTCGCACCGGCCTCGCCGGCCTTGATGGACCAGGCCAGCTGGGTCAGCTGGCGATTGGCCGAGCTTCTGCCGCTGAGCGAACAGCAGCGCCTGCAACTGCTGCAGCTGGACGACCCGCACCAGCGCCTGCAGCAGCTGCTGGGCTGGATGCCGTAAAAGCCCGGCCGCGGTGCTCGCCGGGCATGGCCCGGCATCGTCGGTAGATGCCAACCTTGGTTGGCAGCCTTTCCCGAAAGCGCCAACCAAGGTTGGCAACTACCAGAGCGGGACGGTAGCGCCGGGCCATGCCCGGCGGCTTCGTTACGGCGTGGCGGTCTTCAACCGCAGTACCGGCAGCCCGGTCTCCGGCTGCACATCCTCGCGCTGCGGCAACGACTGCACCGCTTCCTTGACCGCGTTCAACGCCGGGTCGATGCCCCGCACCGGGTGCCACATGCCGATCCATTGGAAGTGGCGCTCGTAGCGCAGGGTCTGTGCGCTGCCCAGCCACAACGGGGTGTCGCCCGGCTGCAGCTGCGCCGGCGCCTGCCACAAGCGCAGCACGTAGCGCTCGTCGGCCTGCGCGCCCTGGCGCACCATCAGCAGCGCTTCAACGCGCGTATCCAGTGTCGCCGGCAGTACCGGCAGTTCATTGGCGCCGGTGTTCTTGTCCAGCATCAGCAGCGCTTCCTGCCAGCCGGCCTGGGCCTGTACCTGCCAGCCGCGCGCTTCCAGCTGCGCCTGCAGCGGCGCCAACGTACCGGCCACCTGCACGTCCAGTGGCCAGCGCTGGTCATCATCGAATTCGTTGCGACGCGCCGGCAGCTTCGCCCAGTCGTGCTGCCACCAGGCCTGCGCGTCCATCGCCAGCGGCGCCGGCAGGGTCGGCTCGAAGCGTTCCAGCTTGATGGCGATGTTGCGCGGCGCGTACCACATCGCCGCCACCACGAAGACGCCGTAGAACAGCCATGCCACCGGCTTGACCCAGAACGAGCGGTTGAAGCGGCGGCGGTAGGCGATGCCCAGCACCAGCAGCCAGAAGGTGCCGAACAACATGCCGCCGATGACATCGCTCAGCCAGTGCGCACCCAGGTACAGGCGCGCAAAGCCGATCAGGCTGACCACGATGCCCGACACCAGGTAGGGCCAGACGCGCGTGCGGCCGGGCATTTCGCGGGCGATCAGCACCGCGAAGAAGCCGAAGGTGATGGTGGCCATGGTCACCGACACCGACGGGAAGCCGAAGCCGCTGCTGGCATCGATCGGGCGCACCACATCGACGGTGGCGCCGAGCAGTTTGGTCAGGGCCAGGCCGAAGGCCAATGCGGCCAGCCAATGGGCGGCCGCCATCCAGCGCCGGCGCCAGACCAGATAGCCCATCGCGGCAGCGGTTGCCGGCAGCAGCACCTGCCATGCGCCGAGCGAGGCCAACGCGGCCATCGGGTAGTCGGCCAGCGGATTGCGCAGGGCCAGCATCGCCTGGTGCACCAGCAGGTCCACCGCCAACGGCTCGCCATGGGCGACCACCACCGTCAGCAGCGCGAACCAGCCCCAGCCCAACAACAGCAGCATCAGCGCCAGCATCGCCAGCGGCACCGATTCGCGGCGCTTCGGGTCGAGCACGCCCACCGTGTAGCGGCCCAGCGTCGGGTGCCGGTTGGACCAGTCGAGCAGCCGCGCCAGCCAGCTGTCCATGCGCGCGGCCGACCAGCGATAGCCGTACAGCACGATGGCCCAGACCAGGCTGAGGATCACTGCCAACAAGCCCACCACCACCACCAGCCGGCCGGCAACGGCAGCGACGGCATCATAGGCTTCGCCAAGAATCCAGCCCGGTGCCAGGAACAGCACAGCCCAGGAAATACTGGCGATGCCACTGGCCTGCACGTAACGGCTGGCGGGCATTTTCATCATGCCGGCAATGGCGGGCACGAACGGCCGGATGGCACCGACATAGCGGGCGATCAGGATGCTCTTGAACGCATTGCGGCGGAACAGGTTCTCGCCCCGGTCAAGCAGCTGCGGGTAGCGGCTGAACGGCCAGACGCCACGCAGGCGGTCGCCCCAGCGCCGGCCTATCCAGTAGCTGATGCCATCACCGGCGAACGCACCCAGCGCCGCGGCGGCAACCGCATACGGCCCGGAGATCTGGCCCAGGCCGATGAACACGCCAACGGCGAACAGCAACGGCAGCGCCGGCACGATGGCGCCAAGAATGATGACCGCATCGCAGAAGGCGATCAGAAAGATGACCGCACCCGCCAACACGGGATGAGCGGCAATCCACGCGAGGGTGGCGTCGATCCATGAAGAGTCCATTGTCCGATTATAGGGGCGTGAAGGTGACTGGTTCCCAGCCGCTTGGTGACCGTTTGCAACCGGCGCCATCGCCTAGAATGTCGCCATGCCTGTATCCAATGACGCGCCAACGCATGCACTGAAGGCCGACAGTTTCGGCCGGATCCTCCTCGTGCAGGGGCCTGAAGGCCCCTTCGTGCGCCGCGATCTGGGGGCCACGCCGCTGTGGTTGCGGTTGCCTGCGTGGTGGTTGGCGCGACGCGAAGCGCGTGCATTGCGCCACATCCATGGCATGGCCGACGTGCCGCAACTGCTGGACTGGGATGGCCGCCACCTCGACCGCAGCTTCATGGCCGGCGACGCGATGTACCAGCGTCCGCCGCGCGGTGACGTGGCCTGGTTCCGCGCCGCACGCCGCCTGCTGCAGCAGCTGCATCGGCGCGGTGTGGCCCACAACGACCTGGCCAAGGAAGCCAACTGGCTGGTGACCGAGGACGGTCGACCGGCCCTGATCGACTTCCAGCTGGCAGTGATCGGCGACCCGCGCTCGCGCTGGATGCGCCTGTTGGCGCGCGAGGACCTGCGCCACCTGCTCAAGCACAAGCGCATGTACTGCCGGGAGTCGCTGACGCCGGTGGAGAAGCGCGTGCTCAAGCGCACGTCGTGGGTGCGCGATCTCTGGTTCGCTACCGGCAAGCCGGTCTACCGCTTCGTCACCCGCCGCATCCTGCATTGGGAAGACAACGAAGGGCAGGGCCCCAAGCCGTGAGCGCCCAGCTGAGCGAAGGCAGCGTGCTGCGTTCGCAACTGCCGGGTGCCGATTTCGTCCATGCCTGCCAAGAGGCGGCGCCGCGCAACGGCCGTTCGGCGCTGCAGGCCTACCGCGATATGGCCGCGACGGTGCCCGGCTGGTTCGATGGACTGATGGCGCTGCGCAACAGGGTCATGCGGCTGCTGGGCATGAAGGATCTGGGCTCGCTGCGCGGAGTGCAGCAGACCGCCGATCCGCAGCCCGGGCAACGCCTCGGCATCTTCACCCTGCAGGCGCTGGACGAGGATGCCATCGTGCTGGAAGACAACGACCGCCATCTGCGCGTGCAGCTGGCGCTGCAATGGCACGGCGATATGTTGGAAGTGGCGACGGTGGTGCACACCCACAACGCGTTTGGCCGCCTGTACATGCTGCCGGTGGCACCGGTGCATCGATGGATCGCGCCGCACCTGCTGAGCAAGCAGGTGCGCGGATATCAGTAGATCCACGCCATGCGTGGATGCGCGTTGCCGCATGGCGCGGCAAACCCCTACGGCGTCACCGGCACCACCTGCTGGCCGATGAAGTTGCGCTTGCCATCGAAGTCATAGCCGATCTGCAGCTGGCCCACGTCCGGGCACGCATGGCAGTCGCGCAGCGGCGTGCGGTACAGCAGGCGGATGCCGCCCCCATCCAGCGCCGCGGTACCCGCGGCCTGCGCCGGCGCGAACGGCGTGGCCTGCGGATGCGCCTTGAGCACCTCCTGCACGCCGGGATCGGCGCGCAGCGTGTCGTCCAGCTGCACCGCATCCACGTCGATACGCTTGCCTGCGGCATCGACCAGGCGCGTGCCTTCATTGGTATTGGCGCGGAAGGGATACTCGACGGTGGCCACGCCCAGGCCGTCGTGTTCATGCCAGGCGGTCACGTAGGCCAGTTCGCCACCGGTGGACAGCTGCTCGGCCGCAGTGACCGCATCGGCACTGGCCCCACCGGACCGCATCGCATCGCGCAGGCAATCGCGGGTGGCCGCGCTGTCGCCCTGGCGGCAGGCGTTGAGGTCACCATCCCAGACAACGGCCTCGCTCCAGCGCAGCTTGCCATCACCGGTGGCCTTGTCGACGCTGGCGGCGTCATCCTTGGCCGGCGCGCTGCCGGGTTCGGGCGAGCGGCCCTGGCAGGCGGTGAGCAGGGCCAGGCCCAGGGCAGGCAACAACAGGCGGGAACAGCGCATGGCATGGACCTCGTGCAGTGACCGGGGCGCCAGTATCGTCAACGTGCGGTGAACTCCGCGTCGGCGCGGCATACTAGCGGCTCATTGCATACGCTGGAGTGTGGAACGTGGGCAGTCTGCAGGGCAAAACCCTTTTCATCACCGGTGCCTCGCGTGGCATCGGCCTGGCGATCGCGCTGCGGGCCGCGCGTGACGGCGCCAACGTCGCCATTGCCGCCAAGTCGTCGGTGCCCAATCCGAAGCTGCCGGGCACCATCCACAGTGCTGCCGAGGCCGTCACTGCAGCCGGTGGCCAGGGCCTTGCGCTGAAGTGCGACATCCGCGAAGAAGACCAGGTGCAGGCGGCCGTTGCTGCCGCCGTGGACACGTTCGGTGGCATCGACATCCTGGTCAACAACGCCAGCGCCATCTGGTTGCGCGGCACCCTGGACACGCCGATGAAGCGCTTCGACCTGATGCAGCAGGTCAATTCGCGCGGCAGCTTCCTGTGCGCGCAGGCCTGCCTGCCGTACCTGCTGCAGGCGCCGAACCCGCATATCCTGACCCTCGCGCCGCCGCCGAGCCTCGAGCCCAAGTGGTGGGGCGCGCATACCGGCTACACGCTGGCGAAGATGGGCATGAGCTTTGTCACCCTCGGCCTGGCCGCCGAGTTCGGCCCGCAGGGCGTGGCGGTCAATGCGCTGTGGCCGCGCACGGTCATTGCGACCGATGCGATCAACATGATTCCCGGCGTGGACGTCGGTGGCTGCCGCACGCCGCAGATCATGGCCGACGCTGCACACGCGGTGCTGGTGCGCGAGGCGGCCGGTTTCCACGGCCGTTTCCTGATCGATGACGAGGTGCTGGCCGAAGCTGGCGTGACCGATCTTTCCGGGTATGCGGTGGATGCGTCGCGTCCGTTGCTGCCGGATCTGTTCCTGGATTGAGCCTGCCGGTAGGGAAAGGCCGATGGCTGCCGCCTTCGGCCCGCTGCGCTAGAATGCGCGGCTGTAATCGTTTTCAACAGGGATGTGAGCCCATGTCACGTACTCTTTCCATCGCGGCGCTCGCCGCTTCGCTGTCGCTTCTTCTGGCTGCCTGTGGTGGCAAGGCGCCCGCAACCGACGGCGACGCGGGTTCCGCCGGCAAGCCGGAGGCCAGCACGGCGCCGGCTGACGCCCAACAGCAGTTGACCGCAAAGCTCAACGCCTACATCGGCTGCTTCAACGCGCTTGATTCGAAGACGCACGGCAGCATCCAGACCTACACGCGCTGGATCAAGGACGTGGACGCCGGCCCGAGCGGGCGCGAGACGAACGTGTACGGACCGTTCGAGATCGGCGATTACGACATGAAGCAATGCGACGCCCCCGTGACCGAGGCGATGGCTGCCAAGCCGGCGCTTGCCGATCTCGATGCCGCTGCGGGTCGCTATCAGCAGGCGCTGAAGGCCCTGGTGCCGATCAGCAAGGACGCGCACGACTACTACGATCGCCAGGACTACGAAGACGACGGGTTTGCCAAGGGCAAGCAGCTGCACGCGCCATTGATGGCCGCCTTCAAGGATTTCGTCGTTGCCAGTGAAACGTTCAACGCCGAACTGGAGCGCCAGAACGACGCTGCCCAGCGCGAACAGCTCAAGGCACTGGAGCAGGCCGAAGGACGCACCCGCGAGTACTACCGACTGGCGATGATGCTGGAAGCGAAAGCGATCATGGAGATGATGGGCGAGGACGACTTCGACGTGGCCCGGGCACGGGAGCGACTGGACGCCTTCAACCGCATTTCCGACGAAGCGCATGCCAAGGTGGCCGATCAGGAGCCGGGCAAGCTGGACTGGAACAGCTTCGAACGCGAGGCCGAGAACTTCCGCCGCGAAGGCAAGGAGCGGCTGCAGCGGGTCAGCGGCAAGGTTCCGTACACCGATTTCGAGCAGAGGATGCTGGCGTCGCCGTCGATGGCGCCGAGCGGCTCGACCGGGCGACTGCTGCACATCTACAACGCACTGGTGTTCCAGAGCAATCGCCAGTAATCCGGCGCACTGCCCCCACTTTTGTCGCATTCGACCTGGCTGATTGCGACGTGAAGGATGGGGTGTCCCGTCGTCTCATTGGCATCGGCGTCCGCGTATGCGGGCTGTTCCACCGCGCGCGAGAATGTGCGCCGTCTCATATCTGCAAGGAACCGGTTTGAATTCTTCCGCGCGTGTACTTTCTCTGCTTATGCTCGGCGCTGCCGCCGCCCTCTCTGGTTGCAACGGATCGACAGGACTGGCGGTGGCCGATCCGGGCCTGCAGAAGATCAACGCCTACATCGAGTGCTACAACGGCGTCGAACAGCCCATCCAAGAGGGCTTCCAGACCTATACCGCCTGGATCAAGGATCCCGAAGCGGGGCCGACGGGCAAGGAAGCGCAGCCGCGCTCGCCGGGCAAGGTGCTGTCGCATCGTGTCGAGTACTGCGGCCAACCGCTGACCGATGCATTGGCCCGGACGCCGGCCACGCCGCTGGATGAGCCGGTGCGGCAGTACCAGACGGCCTTCCAGTCGTTGTATGCGCTGATCGAACGCGCTGATGGCTATTTCACCCGTGAGGACTATCGGCGCGACAACGGCGAAGGCATGCGCGCGCAGCATGCGCCGCTGATGCAGGCCTACGCTGACTTCTTCAAGGCCAGCGAGGCCCTGGATGCGGCGCTGGAGAAGAACGAGGAGGAGCGCCGTGCCGCGCAGCTCAAGCAGATCGAAGCGGACGAAGGTCGTTCACTGGCGTACTACCACCTGCGCATGATCGGTGACGGCAAGCGCTTGGCGCTGTCGCTGCAGGGAGAGGCGCCGGACCTGCAGGTGGCGCGCACACAGCTGGCCGATTACCAAGCGCTGGTCAAGGAAATGCAGGATGCAGGCGTGGGCAAGGACAACCCGCTGTGGGCGCATGTACAGCGGTCGACGGACGTACTGATCCGCGATGCCGGCCGCCGCGTCGACCGCCTTGCGTCAGGTAAGGCATTCACCGAACGTGAGCGCGAGGAAGAACGGGCATCCAGTGGCCGTGTCGGATCGGCGCCTGCGGGCTCGGAGGCGGCAGTGATGGCCGCCTACAACGATCTGGTGACCACCAGCAATCGCATGAATTGAGCCAGTGGGTCGACTGCGATGGATGGATGCGGGATGCCGCATTCGTCCATCGCGCGGATCTGCTGTGTGCCTTTGGTGGGGCTTCATCCACGCATGGCGTGGATCTACTCCGCTGGCTTCGGTGGGGCCGGCCGTCGGCTGGGCTCATCGTCAGTGGCTGAACGTATCCGGCAGCGGTCCGCCACACTTGCGGCAGTGCCGCGCATCCGGCTCGTGGCCCTCCAGCCCGCAGTGCGGGCAGCCACGTGCATCGCGGCGCGCGGCCAGCTCGGCATCGCGCATGGTGCTGGCCAGTTCGGCGGTGTAGATGCCGGTGGGCACGGCGATGATGCTGTAACCGATCAGGATCAGCACCGAGGTGACGAAGCGGCCGAGCACGGTCTGCGGCACGATGTCGCCGAAGCCGACCGTGGCCATCGTCACCACCGCCCAGTACATGCTGCTGGGAATGCTGGTGAAGCCATGGTTCGGTCCCTCGATCACGTACATCAGCGTGCCGGCGATGATGGTGATGGTGACCACCGTGAACAGGAACAGCAGGATCTTGCGCCGGCTGCGCCACAGCGACTGCATCAGCACGCCGCTTTCTTCGATGTAGCGGGTCAGCTTGAGGATGCGGAACACGCGCAGGATGCGCAGTGCGCGCACCACCAGCAGGCTCTGCGCACCGGGAATGAACAGCGACAGGTAGGTCGGCAGGATCGAGGCCAGGTCGATGATGCCCCAGATGCTCACCGCATAGCGCAGCGGGCGCTTTACCACCACCAGCCGCAGCACGTATTCGGCGGTGAACAGGATGGTGAAGCCCCATTCCAGCACGTACAGCCAGTCGGCATGGGCGATGTGGAAGCGCTGCACGCTGTCGAACATCACCACCAGCACGCTGGCGATGATCGCGTACACCAGCAGCAGGTCGAAATTGCGCGAGGGCCGGCTGTCGTGGCGGTAGATGATGTCGAACCACCGGCGGCGCCAGCCGGTCTCGGTGGCGGGGTTCAGCTGGGGGGCGGAAAACGGTCGCATGCGTGCATTGTGCCGCACGGGTTCCAGCGCGAGAATGGGCATTCCTGAACCCTGCTGACCGCCATGACCGCCGCTACCGATCCGCTGATCTCCCTGTCGCACTACTACCTGCCGGTGTACAAGCCCCGCCAGGTGGTGCTGGAGCGAGGCCAGGGCGCCCGCGTGTGGGACAGCCAGGGCCGTGAGTTCATCGACCTGGCCGCCGGCATTGCCGTGTGCGGCCTGGGCCACAACGACCCGGACCTGGTCGCCGCGCTGGTCGAACAGGCCGGCAAGCTGTGGCACACCAGCAACGTGTTCTACAGCGCGCCGCCGCTGCACCTGGCCGAGGAACTGGTGAAGGCCAGCCGCTTCGCCGAGCGCGTGTTCCTGTGCAACTCCGGCGCCGAAGCCAACGAAGTGGCGATCAAGATGGTCCGCAAGTGGGCCTCCAGCCAGGGCCGCCCGGCCGACAAGCGCGTGATCATCACCTTCCGCGGCAGCTTCCACGGCCGCACCATGGGCGCGGTGACCGCCACCGCGCAGCCGAAGTACCAGGAAGGCTACGAGCCGCTGCCGGGGGGCTTCCGCTACATCGACTTCAACGATGAAGTGCAGCTGGAAACGGCGATGGCCGCTGGCGACGTGGCGGCGGTGATGCTGGAGCCAATCCAGGGCGAGGGCGGGGTGATGCCGGCCAAGTCCGGGTTCCTCAAGCGCGTGCGCGAACTGTGCGACCTGCACAACGCACTGCTGGTGCTGGACGAGATCCAGGCCGGCATGGGCCGTACCGGTACCTTGTTCGCGCATTGGCAGGATGACGTGGTGCCGGACATGGTGACCCTGGCCAAGGCGCTGGGTGGTGGTTTCCCGATCGGCGCGATGCTGGCTGGCCCGAAGGTGGCCGAGACCATGCAGTTCGGTGCCCACGGCACCACCTTCGGCGGCAATCCGCTGGCCGCGGCCGTCGCCCGCGTGGCGCTGCGCAAGCTGGCCTCGGCCGAGATCGCGGCCAATGTCAGCCGCCAGTCGAAGGCGCTGCGCGATGGCTTTGCCCGCATCAACGATGAGTTCAAGGTGTTCAGCGAGGTGCGCGGTCGCGGCCTGATGCTGGGTGCGGTGCTGAGCAAGGAGTTCGCTGGCCAGGCCGGTGCCATCCTCGACCACGCTGCGGAGCAGGGCCTGTTGACCCTGCAGGCTGGCCCGGACGTGCTGCGCTTCGTGCCGTCGCTGAACATCACTGACGAAGAAGTGGCCGAAGGCCTGAAGCGCCTGCGCGCGGCGATTGCCGCGTTCGTCGCCGCGCGCTGATCATTGACCAAGGTAGCGCCGGGCCATGCCCGGCGTTGCTTTTCCGCTGCGCTCGTCGCGCATGGCCCGGCGCTACCGCACCCCGTAGCGCTTCAGCACCTTCCCCAGTCCGCGTCCGTCCTGCACGGTTTCCGCGTGCAGGCCCGCTGCGCGTGCACCGCGCACGTTGACAAACAGGTCATCGACGAACAGCGTGTGCGCCGGTGCCACCTCGAGGGCTGCGAGCGTGCGCAGGAACACCTCCGGCGCAGGCTTGCGCAGGCCGAAGTCCGCGCTGCAGAACACCCGGCCGCGCAGCTTGGGAAACAGCTCCGGCAGCAGCGTCGGCAGCGCCTGCGTCATCAAGGCACCATTGTTGGTCAGCACCGCCATCGGCACCTGCAGGGCATGCAGCCGTTGCAGCACGGCGTGCTGCGGGTGGCTGGCCGCGTGCCGGGCGGCGATCCAGGTGTGCAGCGTTACCGTTGTGCCGAGCCGTTCGCCCAGCTGGGCCAGATAGCGCGCGCCATCCAGCGTACCGCTGTCGTGTGCGGCTTCGAGCCCGCTGTCGTACAGCGCGGCCTGCACGTGCGCGGTCGGCACGCCCAGCGCCTGCGCCAGATGCAGCACGCGCTGTGCGCGTTGGTAGTGCAGCAGCACGCCATCAACATCGAGCAGGAGAAGATCGATCCGCATCGGTCGAGCATGCCATTGCCGTATCCCCGCGCAAACCCTGGACCACCACTGCGACACACGGTCGCAGCCGGGTGGCCAGGTGTCTGCCTAGAATGACCAACGAACCTGCAGGAGACGCGACGATGAAGGCTTGGACGGTAGCGGTGGGGCTGGGTGCGCTGATGCTGGCGCCATCGGCGATGGCGCGCGTATGTGCGGTGAGCATCGACAGCACCGACCAGATGAGCTTCAGCAGCCGGGAGATCAAGGTGGCCGCCGATTGCAGCGAAATCGACCTGACCCTGCGCCACACCGGCAGGCTGGCCGCCACCGCGATGGGCCACAACTGGGTGCTGACCCGCACCGCCGACTACCAGCCGGTGGCGATGGCAGGCATGCGCATGACCCTGGCCGACAGCTACCTGCCGAAGGCCGACAAGCGCGTGCTGGCCCACACCAAGGTGATCGGTGGTGGCGAGACCGCCCGCGTGCGTTTTTCCACGAAGGGCATGCAGAAGGGCGGCGATTACACCTTCTTCTGCTCGTTCCCCGGCCACTTCGCGATGATGAAGGGCAAGTTCGTCTTCGGTTGAGTGCGCAGCAGCCACGCATGGCGTGGCTCTACTCCAGAGACGCAGCTCAGTAGATCCACGCCATGCGTGGATGAAGCACATCGATCCAGTAGATCCACGCCATGCGTGGATGAAGCACATCGATCCAGTAGATCCACGCCATGCGTGGATGAAGCACATCGATCCAGTAGATCCACGCCATGCGTGGATGAGGCACATCGATCCAGTAGATCCACGCCATGCGTGGATGAAGCACATCGATCCAGTAGATCCACGCCATGCGTGGATGAGGCACATCGATCCAGTAGATCCACGCCATGCGTGGGTGAGGGCAGGCAGTGCCGACCAAGGTCGGCACCTACCAGGCCTGGGTTCAGCCCTTGGCCGCCTTGAACGCCACGCGTGCCGCTGCCAGCGTGGCCTCGATCACGGCATCATCGTGGGCGCTGGACAGGAAGCCGGCCTCGTACGCCGACGGTGCCAGGAACACACCCTGGTCCAGCATCGCGTGGAAGAAGCGGTTGAACGCCGGGATGTCACAGGCCGTGGCCTGGGCGTAGGTCTCCACCTTCTCAGCGGTGAAGAACAGCCCGAACATCGCGCCCACCTGGGTGGTGGTCACCGCTACGCCTGCATCGGCGGCGGCAGCTTCCAGCCCCGCACACAGGCGGGCGGCGCGCGCGCTCAGGTCGTCGTGGAAACCCGGCTGCTGGATCAGCTCCAGCATGGCCAGGCCGGCGGCCATCGCCACCGGGTTGCCGCTGAGCGTGCCGGCCTGGTAGATCGGGCCAGCGGGCGCGATCTGCTGCATCAGCTCGCGGCGGCCGCCGTAGGCGCCTACCGGCATGCCGCCGCCGATGATCTTGCCGAAGGTGGTCAGGTCCGGGCTGATACCGTAGTGCGCCTGCGCACCGCCAAGGGCAACGCGGAAACCGGTCATCACTTCGTCGAAGATCAGCAGCGCGCCATGCTGCGTGCACAGCGCGCGCAGGTGCTGCAGGTAGCCTTCGCGGGGCGGAATGCAGTTGGCGTTGCCCACCACCGGCTCGATGATCAGGCCGGCGATCTCGCTGCCGCGTGCGTCGAACAGGGCGGTGGCCGCCTCGAAGTCGTTGTAGGGCAGGGTCAGGGTCAGTTCGCTCAGGCCGGCCGGCACGCCGGGCGAGGTCGGCACGCCCAGGGTCAGCATGCCGCTGCCGGCCTTGACCAGGAACGAGTCGCCGTGGCCGTGGTAGCAGCCTTCGAACTTGACGATGCAGCTGCGGCCGGTGGCACCGCGCGCCAGGCGGATCGCCGACAGGGTGGCTTCGGTACCGGAGTTGACCATGCGCACCATCTCGCACGACGGCACCAGCCGGGTGATGGTCTCGGCCATGGTCACTTCCGCTGCGCACGGCGCACCGAAGGACAGGCCGTTGTCGATCGCCTTCTTCACCGCCTGGCGTACGGCGGTGTGGTTGTGGCCGACGATCATCGGGCCCCACGATCCCACGTAGTCGATGTAGCGGTTGCCGTCGACGTCGTACAGGTAGGCGCCGTCAGCGCGCTCGACGAAGAAGGGTTCGCCGCCGACCGACTTGAACGCGCGCACCGGTGAGTTGACGCCGCCAGGCAGCAATTCCTGGGCGCGGGAGAACAGGGCGTGGGACTGGTCGTGGTTCATGGGGTTTCCTCGGGGTTACTGCTGCGTATCGAATCGGGCGAGGTAAGCGCGCTGGGTCGCGACCGGGTCCTGCGCGGCGTAGATGCCGCTGACCACGGCCAGCAGGTCGGCGCCGGCATCGATGATGGGACCGACATTGTCCGGGCTCAGGCCACCAATCGCCACCCGCGGCACGCCCAGTGCGGCGCTTTGCCGCAGCAGGTCGGGGTGGGCGCGGCTGCTGGTGACCTTGGTGGTGGTGGGGAAGAACGCGCCGAAGGCCACGTAGCTGGCGCCGGCCGCCACGGCACGCTCGGCGTTGGCCAGCTGGTCGTAGCAGGAGGCGCCGATGATGGCGTCCGGGCCGAGCAGGCTGCGTGCGGCGCCGATGTCACCGTCGGTGCCGCCCAGGTGCACGCCCGCCGCGCCGATGGCCTGGGCAAGCTTGGGGTCGTCGTTGACGATCAGCGGCACGCCGTGGGCAGCGCACAAGGCCTGCAGCGCCGTGGCCTGTTCCCGTCGCAGGGCATCGCTGGCGCTCTTGTTGCGGTACTGCAGCCAGGTGGCGCCGGCGGCGAGCAGCGGCGCGGTGCGCGCCAGCAGGCGGGCGGTATCGGGTTCATCCGGGGTGATCAGGTAGACGCCGCGGGGCGCCGGGGAAGCAGAAGTCATCGATGGCTACCGGTGAGTGGACCGCGATGGGACAATGGCGGCCCGTGAATCCAGCCCTGATTATCCGATGAGCGAAGCCACCCCCACCACCCTGCGTACCTGGATGTGCGTGGTCTGCGGATTCCTGTACCGCGAAGCGGATGGGCTGCCAGAAGAGGGCATCGCCCCGGGCACGCGCTGGGAAGACATTCCCGAGACCTGGACCTGCCCGGATTGTGGCGTGACCAAGGACGATTTCGAGATGGTCGAGATCGATTGATCGGACCTGTCTGTGGGTGCGGACCGTTGGTCCGCACACCGGACAACCTCAATGCAGCCGCGGTACCGGTCCGCCCAGGTCGATCAGCTTCTCGCGCAGCCATTGCGCGTCGCTGGCCTCGGGGTTGCGCTTGAGGTACAGGCCCAGGTCGTTGCGCGCGCCGGCCAGGTAGTCCAGCTGCAGGTAGGCCAGGCCGCGATCGCGCAGGGCATCGTCCTGTTCGGGGGCGAGCTTGAGCAGGCGGTCGGCACTGCGCGCGGCACGATCCCACTCGCTGGCCTCGGCATAGACCCCATGCAGGTTGCGCAGCATGCGGATCAGGATCGCGCGGCTCGGTGCAGGATCGAGGATCTGCGCCAGCACCTGGTCGTCGGGCATCTGCCCGCCCAGGTGTGATTTGGCGCGTTCGCGCAGTTCGTCCACGTCCAGCGGCCGGCCCCCATTGAACGGGTCCATCACCAGCACGCCATCGTCAACCGGCAGGCGCACCAGGAAATGACCGGGGAATGACACGCCGTCCAACGGAATGCCCAGCCGTCGCGCCACCTCCATCTGCACCAGTGCCAGCGAGATCGGATTGCCCAGGCGGCGCTCGAAGACCTGGTTGAGGTAGCTGTTGCGCGGGTCGTAGTACTCCTGGTGGTCGCCGCTGTAGCCCAGCTCATCGAACAGATGCCGGTTGATGGCCGCCATCTTCAGCGGGCTGTGCTCGATGCTGTCCACCTCGGCGCGCAGGTGCTCGACGTGGCTCTGCACCAGCGCATCGTAGGTCGACGGCTGCAGATCGGGATATTCATCGCGCGCGATCAGCAGCGCGGTCGGCAGCAGTGGCAGCGCCTCGTCGTCGAAGTCGGCCAGTGCATCCCAGTCGGGGAGTGTGATCCGGTCCTGCATGTCCACAGACTGGCGGCAATCGCAGGCGGTTTCAAGCAGCGTGGCGTGAATTCGTCACGTCGCCGTCCTTCCATCCACGCATGGCGTGGATCTACCGTGTCGACCAAGGTCGACACCCACCAACAGCGGCAGGAAGCTGTCAGAGGTGGGGTGGTGTGGGCTTGCAGGACCGCAGGCGCCATGGATGGCGCCTACGAGCCCCCAGGGATGGGTTTACGGCGTGTCCTGCAAGCCCACACCGCCCCACCATGCCTCGATAACCCAGCTCTTGCTTTTGATGTTGATTCGGCGGGTGCCGGGCGCAGCCCGGCCGCCCCTACTTCTCGATGCCCGGGCCGAAGATCAGCTCGGTGCCATCCTTCAGCTTGAGCTTCTCCGCCTGGCCGGCATTGAGTTCCAGCACGAAGCGTGCCGGGCCACCGCTGGGGTAGGGCGGGCACATGTCACCAGCCGAGCACGGCGGCACGTCGCGCTGCTGGCTCACCAGCCGCCGCTCGCTGTCGAAGTACAGGATGTCCAGCGCGATCTTGGTGTTCTTCATCCAGTACGCCTGCATTTCCTCGCGGTCATGCACGAACAGCATGCCGTGGTCCTCGGCCATCTGGTCGCGGAACATCAACCCGCGCGCACGGGTTTCATCGTTGGTGGCCAGTTCAACGTCATAGCGCGCACCATCAAGTTCCACCCAGTGGCGGGCAGCATCGGTGGCGCAGCCGGTCAGGGCCAGCAGCGGGAGCATCAGCAGTGAGCGCAGCAACGACATCGTTAGGGTCCTTCGAAAGGGTCAGAGCACGATCGGCGGCTCGCCGCCGACGATCACCACATCGGCACGGCGCCGTGCGAACAGGCCGACGCAGACCACGCCCGGCAGCTGGTTGAGCTCACGCTCGAGCTTTTCCGGATCGGTGATCTGCAGGTTGTGGATGTCCAGGATCTGGTTGCCGTTGTCGGTCACCACGCCCTCGCGCCAGGTCGGCTGGCCGCCGGTCATGTCGCGGATCTGGCGGGCAACCAGGCTGCGGGCCATCGGGATCACTTCCACCGGCAGCGGGAACCTGCCCAGCACCGGTACCTGCTTGCTCGGGTCCACGATGCAGACGAAGCGCTCGCTGGCCTCGGCGATGATCTTCTCGCGGGTCAGCGCAGCGCCGCCGCCCTTGATCAGGCACTTGCCGGGATCGCACTCGTCGGCGCCATCCACGTACAGCGACAGGGTGCCGGTGTGGTTCAGCTCGATCACCTCGATGCCATGCTGCTTCAGGCGCGCGGTGCTCTGTTCGGAACTGGACACCGCACCCTTGATGCGATGCTGGATGCGGGCCAGCGCATCGATGAAATAGGCGACGGTGGAACCGGTGCCGACACCGACGATCATGCCGTCTTCGACGTACTCGATGGCCTTTTCGGCGGCCAGGCGCTTGGCTTCAGACATTGCGGAGAGCTCTCAGGCAGGGAATCAGGATTTCTTTTCCAGCGACAGCAGCAGCTTCCACTGCGCAGCGGTCACCGGGAACACCGACAGGCGGTTGCCCTTGGCAACCAGCGGGAAGCCTTCGCCGAGTTCTTCGGCGTGCAGCTTGATCTCGTCCAGCGCGATCACCTGCTTCAGCTTGCGGTCGAAGGCCACGTCCACCAGCATCCAGCGCGGGTTCTCGCGCGTGCTCTTGGGATCGTGGTAGTCGGATTTCGGGTCGAACTGGGTGTCGTCCGGGTAGGCCGCGCTGGCCACCGTGGCCAGGCCGACGATGCCGGGCACCTTGGTATTGGAGTGGTAGAACAGGATGCCGTCACCGACCTGCATGCCATCGCGCATGAAATTGCGCGCCTGGTAGTTGCGCACGCCGTTCCAGGGTTCAACCTTGACCTTGGCCAGGTCATCGATGGAAAAGGCGTCCGGTTCGGACTTCATCAGCCAGTAGCGCTTGCGGGCGGTCATGCGTTCACGGGGGCAGCGGAAGGGAGCAGGGTGCCGGCTTCAGTGCAGATCGCATCCACCGGCACGTCCCAGGACGCCACCGGCAAGGACTCGACCTGCTGCACCGAGAATGCCGCGCCGACCAGCCAGGGTGGCGCCGGCCGATCATGGCGGAAGGCGAAGCTGCGATCATACCAGCCACCTCCCATGCCCAGCCGCCGGCACCGTGCGTCGAAGCCCACCAGCGGCGTCACCACCAGGGCCATCTGCGCCGGTTCCAGCGTGTCTTCGATGGCGATGTCCGGTTCGGGAATGCCGTAGCGGTTGCTGGTCAACGGTTGGCCGGGGCGCCAGGGCGCGAAGCGCAGCACGTCGCCGTGCAGCACCGGCAGGCAGTAGGTCAAGCGATCGGGCAGCTGCAGTTGCCAGCGGTGCAGGGCGATTTCGCCATCCAGCGCCCAGTAGCCGGCCACGGCGCCTTCGCGCGGGGCGAACGGCAGCGCCAGCAGCGCATCGGCCAGCGATTCGGCAGCGGCGATACGGGCGGGGGCGGAAAGGTCGCGGCGGCGTTGCCGCAGCTCGTGGCGCAGGGCCTGTCGCGGGTCGGTCATGGCAGCGTGCGGCAAGGATCAGCCGTCATTGTGCCGGAAAGAACAAGGGCGACGCCCGAAGACGCCGCCCTTGCTGGAATATTGCATTCTCCGCAATGTCGATGCATGCGAAACGACCTTGAACCCGGGGGCTCAAGTGGGAACGCTGGAGAACCATCGGGCTTCCCGCTGCAAGGCGGACCTGCACTCCCGGCGCTGTCGCGCTCCCGGTGTCGTTCTTAAGGGACAAGGCGAATGTTTGCACATGCCGTCGAGTACCGCAGAGAACGCGTGGCCATTATAGCTACCGCGCGTGATCTGGATAGGCCGTTCGTCGGCAACAGTGCGTGCCAATTCAGAAAAGAGAAGGCGCATTCCGCGCCTATCTCAGGTGCTGCTGTCGATCGCCCGGTCCAGGCGCCGGTTCAGGTCGGCCAGGGTCTGTTGCAGGGCGACCGCCTGGCGGGCGTTCTCATCGCGCAGCAGCTGCAGTTCGTGTGCCAGGTTGAGTGCCGCCAGCACCGCGATGCGGTCCACCGCGGCCATCCGGTTGCTGCCGCGGATCTCGCGCATGCGCGCATCCAGCAGGCGGGCGGCCGCCATCAGGCTGTCGCGTTCATCGCCACCAACGCCGACCGTGTATTCGCGGTCTAGGATTCGGACGCTGACCGGTTCGGCACTCATGTGTGCTGCTCCAGGGATTTGAGCCGGGTGATCATCGCTTCCACCCGCGAACGCGCCTGCTCGTTCTTGGCCAGCAGCGTCGAGCGCTCGGCCACCAGCTGTTCCTGCTGGTGGCGCAGGCTGCGGTTCTCCTCGGCCAGCCGCTGGTTGCGGTCGAGCAACGCCTCCACACGGGCGGCGAAGGCCTGCAGCTGGGCAAGGGGATCGGCGGGTTCCATGCCCGCACGATAGGCAAGCCGGGTCAGGGCGGTCAAGCACTGTCGCAGCAGGGCCCGGCGGCTACGGAGAGCAGGCGGACACATTGCTACACTACCGGGCTCACGGGCGCGCGCGTGCGCGCTCCGCAGTTTCCCTTCCGAACGAGCCGCACGATGACCGAACTTCCCTCCGTCGACGACGTTACCCGCGCCAGCCAGGAACTGGGCCTGGGCGCCACTGCTGCCGAGCTGCATGGCGGGCTGTGCGGCTGGCTGGCCGCTGGTGGTGCTCCCGGCAATGATTGGCCGGCGCGCGTGCTGGCCGACGACAATCTGCCGCAGGCAGCTGCCGACAGTGCGCTGGCGCAGTTGCTGGAGGCCACCATCAAGCAGCTGGAAGACCGGGACTTCGCCTTCGAGCTGCTGTTGACCGACAGCAGCGACGTGGCCGCGCAGGCGGACGCCATGTTCAGCTGGACCCGTTCCTTCCTGGGCGGCTTCGGCCTGGGCAGTGGCGGCCACCGGCCGGCCCTGTCCGAAGAAGGCGAGGAGGCGCTGAACGACCTGGCCAGCCTGGCCCGTGCCTCGAGCGAGGATTTTGAAGCGGGCGGTGATGATGACGACGAAGCCCTGTCGGAGATCGAGGAGTTCATCCGCGTGGCGGTGCTGCTGCTGCACGGTGACGTGGTGCTGGCCGCGCGCCATCGGCAGCGCCTGAACTGATGGATATCAAGCAGCGCACCGGCATCGCTGCCGGCGAGTACAAGCGTCGTCGCCGGCAGTTGATGGACATGGCGGGCGAAGACGCGATCCTGGTGCTGCCGGCGGCATCTGAGAAGGTGCGCAGCCTTGATACCCATTATCCGTACCGGCAGGATTCGGATTTCCAGTACCTGAGCGGCTTCCCGGAGCCGGAAGCGGTACTGGTGCTGATTCCCGGCCGTCGCCACGGCGAAGCGATCCTGTTCTGCCGCGAGCGCGATCCCGAGCGCGAAGCCTGGGATGGCGGTCGCGCCGGCCAGGAAGGCGCCGTGGCGCAGTTCGCGATGGACGATGCCTACCCGATCACCGACCTGGACGACATCCTGCCGGGCCTGCTGGAAGGGCGGTCGCGTGTGTACTACCACTTCGGCCGCGATGCGGATTTCGACCTGAAGCTGATCGGCTGGGTGAACCGCGTACGTTCGCAGGTGCGCCACGGTGCGCAGCCGCCGCATGAGTTCCTGGAACTGGGCCATCTGCTGCACGAGCAGCGGTTGTTCAAGTCCGGTGCCGAGGTGGCGTTGATGCAGCGTGCGGCCGACATCAGTGTGCTGGCGCATCGCGCGGCCATGCAGGGTGCGAAGGCGGGCATCCACGAGTACGAACTGCAGGCCGAACTGGAGCGGGTGTTCCGTGCCAACGACGCGGTGCCTGCGTACTGCAGCATCGTCGGCGCCGGCCGCAACGCCTGCATCCTGCATTACCGCGACAACAACGCGCGTTCGCGCGACGGCGAACTGGTGTTGATCGATGCCGGCGCCGAGTACCGCGGCTACGCCAGTGACATCACCCGTACGTTCCCGGTCAATGGTCGTTTCAGCGCCGAGCAGCGTGCGCTGCATGATCTGGTGGGTGCGGCGCAGGCGGCGGCACTTGCCCAGGCCAAACCGGGCGTGGCGTACGAAATGGGCCATCTGGCGGCGGTGCAGACCCTTACCGAGGGGTTGCTGCAGCTGGGCCTGTTGAAGGGCACGCTGGAAAAGAATCTCACCGAAGGCTTGTACCAGCGCTTCTACCGGCACAAGACCGGGCACTGGATCGGGCTGGATGTGCACGACGTAGGCGACTACCGCCTGGCCGGCGATTCGCGCCTGCTGGAGCCGGGCATGGCCTTCACCATCGAGCCGGGGCTGTACATCGGCGTGGACGACACGACGGTGGAACCGCGTTGGCGCGGCATCGGCATCCGTACCGAAGATGACGTGCTGATCACCGACGACGGGCATCGGGTGTTGACCGAAGGGCTGGAGCGCAGCGCCGACGAGATCGAAGCGTTGATGGCGGGGTAAGGGTGTTTCTGCAGGGCTTGCAGCCCTGCACCCGCTACAAGCCAGAGCAACAGCAACAGCGGCATTCCGTGGGATGGCGGGGTACTGTGGGTTTGCGGGGCCGCCGCAAGTACGTCCTTGTAGGCTTGGTCGCCGCATCCATGCGGCTCACACCCCGCAAACCCACAGTACCCCGCCTTCGACAGTTTCCCGCGGTTGTTGGTAACGGCGGTTGTCGGCACGCGGGACTATTGGTAGGTGTCGACCTTGGTCGACACGGAGCGAGCGCAGCAGGCGACCCGCTTCTGCTTTTCTTTTTTCTTTCCGTGGTTGGACGCGCGCAAGGAACTGTCAAAGGCGGGGTACGAGGGGTTTTGGCAGGGCTTGCAGCCCTGCATCCGCTACAAGCCAGAGCAACAGCAACAGCGGCATTCGGTGGGGGCGGGGTACTGTGGGTTTGCGGGGCCGCCGCAAGTACGTCCTTGTAGGCTTGGTCGCCGCATCCATGCGGCTCACACCCCGCAAACCCACAGTACCCCGCCTTCGACAGTTTCCCGCGGCTGTTGGTAACGGCGGTTGTCGGCACGCGGGACTATTGGTAGGTGTCGACCTTGGTCGACACGGAGCGAGCGTAGCAAGCGACCCGCTCCTCTTTTTCTTTTTTCTTTTCCGTGGTTGGACGCGCGCAAGGAACTGTCGAAGGCGGGGTAAGGGTGTTTCTGCAGGGCTTGCAGCCCTGCACCCGCTACAAGCCAGAGCAACAGCAACAGCAACAGCAACAGCGGCATTCGGTGGGGGGGCGGGGCACTGTGGGTTTGCGGGGCCGCCGCAAGTACGTCCTTGTAGGCTTGGTCGCCGCATCCATGCGGCTCACACCCCGCAAACCCACAGTACCCCGCCTTCGACAGTTTCCTGCGGCTGTTGGTAACGGCGGTTGTCGGCACGCGGGACTATTGGTAGGTGTCGACCTTGGTCGACACGGAGCGAGCGCAGCAAGCGACTCGCTTCTGCTTTTCTTTTTTCTTTCCGTGGTTGGACGCGCGCAAGGAACTGTCAAAGGTGGGGCGGGTGGGCCATGCAGGGGCGTTGGCGCCATGGATGGCGCCATCGAGCTTACAGGGACGTACTTGCAGCGTCCCCTGCATGGCCCACCCGCCCCGCCAACCGCGGCTTTTGATTTCAGCATCCAACCACGAGGGGCTCAGCCGTTGGCCGCCGCAAACACCGGGCGCGTCAGGTTGTCCGCTTCGCCATCAGTGCACAGCACTTCATCTTCAATGCGGATGCCGCCGTACGGACGGAAGAAGTCCACACGCTCCCAGTTGATCGCATCGCCATGACCGGCGGCCTTCACTTCGTTCAACAGCATGTCGATGAAGTACAGGCCCGGCTCGATCGTCACCACCATGCCCGGCTCCAGCACGCGGGTCAGGCGCAGGTACGGATGGCCGGCAGGGCGCTCGATGCGGCCGCCTTCATCGCTGGCCGCGAAACCGGCCACGTCATGCACCTGCAGGCCGATCAGGTGGCCGATGCCATGCGGGAAGAACGCGGCGCTGACGCCGGTTTCCAGCGCAGTCTGCGGCGACACCTTGATCACGCCGAAGTCTTTCAGCACGCCCATCAGCGACAGGTGCGCATCCACGTGCAGCTGCTTGTAGTCGAAGCCCGGGCGCACGGCCGCGCACATCGTCTGCTGCGCGGCATCGACCGCTTCGATCATCGCCGCGAACTCGTCATGGCCGGCGGCGGCGTAGGTGCGGGTGATGTCGCTGGCATAGCCGTGCGCGCTGGCGCCGGCATCGATCAGGAAGCTGCGCAGCGGTTGCGGTGCCTTGCGGCCCAGTTCGGTGTAATGCAGCACCGCCGCATGCTCGTTCAAGGCCACGATGTTGCCGTACGGCAGCTCGGTGGCGTCCTGGCCCACGGCCTGGCAGTACGCCATGTGGATGCTGAACTCGTCGGCGCCGTTGCGGAACGCCGCTTCGGCCGCGCGATGGCCGCGCACGCCGAGCACCTGCGCCTGGCGCATCAGGGCGATTTCGTACGGCGTCTTGCTGCCGCGGTGCCATTCCAGGTAGTTCACCACCGGCGCCGGATTGTTGGGCACATACGCGCCCAGCGCGCTCTGCGGCTCACCCAGGATCGCGCAGCGCGCCGGGTCGGGCGGCAGCAGTGCCAGCGCTTCGTCCGGCGTGCGGATGATATGGATGTCGAAGTGCTCGACCCACCAGCCGCTCGGTGCATCCGGCACCACATGCCAGTAGTCGAACGGCTGGTGGAAGATCACCGCCGGACGCTTGCCCGGGGTGAACACGATCCAGCTGTTGGGTACACGGGTCAGCGGCAGCCAGGCCTTGAACTGCGGGTTGACCGCGTACGGATAGTCACGATCGTCGAAGACCTGGTAGTGCAGGGTGCCGCTGGGCACCACCAGGTGGTCGAAGCCGCCGCGTGCCAGCGCCTGCTCGGCGCGTCGGCACAGCACGGCCAGGTGGTCGGGATACAGGGCGCCGGGGTCTTGCTGGATCATTGCGGTGGCTCGACACGGAAAACGGCCCTAGATTCTGCCGGATACCGACGCAATCCGCTGTGCCGGAACCGGCACTCAGCCCGTCGAAACCGGTGCCTCGTCGCTGTCTTCGCCGATCCACCGGCGCAGCAGCTGCCGATGCTCGCGTGACAGGGTCAGGAAGCGGAAGCCTGCCCAGCTCTGGCCGGGGGCATGCGCCGGTTCGCTCCACAGCAGGTGTACGCCGACGTCGATCCACTCGCTGCGGCCATCGGCCAATGGCAGCGGGAAGCGCAACTGATACAGCGCATCGTCGCGCAGCGCGGCGCTGGCCAGCATCAGCATGCCGGTCTCGGACACGTTGCCAAGCCGGCCGACCACGCTGTCGCGCATCTGGTCGGTCACCGGTACCAGATCGGACACCTGCCGGCGCGGCGCGCGGCGGGTATCAACGGGCGGTTGCGTACTCATGCGTTGGGCTCCTGCGGGCGACGTCCGGCCAGCGTGCGCAGTGCGCTCAGGCTGGCCTGCCAGGCGCGGTCGACCAGACGGCCCTTGTCTTCGGTGACCAGTTGCGCGCGTCCGGCGGCCATCTGCCGGGCGAGGGCATCCAGGGTGGTTTCGCCGATCTTCTGCCCACGCGCGTTGACCAGCAGCACATGACCGGTCAGCAGGCTGTACCAGGACAGGCGCTGGCGGCGCAGCGCGCCTTCGCCATCGTCGATATCGAACCAGCTGCCGAAGGGCAGCGCGCACAGCTGCTGGTAACTGGCCTCCTCGGCCTCGCTGCGTGGTGCCGCATCGCTTGCCGAGGCCTGTGCGCCGGTGTGTTCGCCCAGCCGTGCACGGGCCTTCAGGCGTGCACTGAGCTCGGTGCGCGAGGTGCTTTCGTCTTCGCCACCTGGCGTGGACAGGCGGCGCGCGACGGCAGCCGCCTCCTCTGCGTGGTAGCCCACCTGCAGCAGGGCCGATTCAACCTCGGCAGCCAGCGCAGCGTCGGTCGCGCTGCTTTCGCTGGCGGCCTCGGCCGTGATCGCCGCGATGCGTTCGGTCTGCTGCAGGCGCTCCTGCCATTGCGGCGAATCATCGCCGTGGCGCAGGCGGGTCAGCGTCAATGCGTCTGCCCACGCCTGGCGCAGCAGTGTCTGTACGAAGCGCGGCGGCTCCTGCGTATCGCAGCACTGGTCGATCTGCGCATTGGCCTGGCGTCGCGCAAGTTCCAGCCGCTCCTTGCCGCGTGCGGCTTCCACGTGGCGGCGCTCGGCCAGCTCGGCGCGGTGCGCGGCGGCGCGCTGGTGCTGCTGTATCTCGTCGTTGGCGGCGGCAAAGGCCTCGGGCGTGCGTGCATCCTGGCCGAGCAGGCCCTGCACGCTCTGCGCCAGTCGCTGCAGCAGCTGCGGATCGACATCGTCATCGCCGAGCCAGCTGGCGCCGGCTTCAGCGACATGGTTGAGCAGTTCGCGTGCCGGATGTTCGTCGCGCATGAAGAAGCCCGGGTCGGCCATCGCTGCGCGCGCCAGCGGTACCTGCAGGCGCGCGAGCAGGGCGGCTGGCACCGGGTCCGGCCGTTGCTGCTGCTGCACCTGCTGCAGCAGCAGGCGCAGCAGATCGAGGTTGTCGCGGTCGTGGCTGCCAAGGCTGGCCTGCGCGCCATGTTCGCTGCGCAGCTGGGCGACCACGGCGGCCTGCAGATCGGTCATGGCGCTGGCGGCGCTGGCCTGCCCCTGCAGGCGCGCCAGCACGGCATCAACCGCTGCACTGGGCAGGGCCGCTGGATCGGCCGCTGGCTGCGGGGTCTGCCGCGCCTGTTGCAGCATCTCGTGCAGCACGCTGCTGGCCGGTACCGTCATGCCGGCCGACGCGCCGGGCGCGTCCGCATCGGCGAAGGCGTCCTGCATCAACGTCGACCACGAGCCGGGCGGTGCCGAGCCACCCCAGCCGGTCATCGGCGTGGGCACGCGCGGAGACGGGCGTCCGCTGCGGCCGCTGCCGACCGACTGGGTGATGATCCGGCGGGTGCTCGAAGAACGTGCCAGGTACGGGGTGTAGACCAGGCCCGGCAGGATGCCGTGCTGTGCCAGCAGCGCATTGGCGCGGTCGAGCACATTGCCCAGCCGCTCCAGTACCTGCCGCTCGAAGCTGCGGTACAGCGCCATCTGTACCTCGGCGCTGAGGGCATCCTGCTCGGCCAGCTTCCGCACCATCGCGCACAGGGCCTGCGGTGCCAGGGGCAGGGTGTCAGCTTCAAAGGCTGGTGCGCCGGCAACAACACCCAGGCGCTGGCCCAGCAGGTTCAAGGCGTTGGCCGAACGCAGGGTTTCCCGGCGCACCATTTCGGTCAGCAGCAGGTCGCGGTCGACTTCATGCTCGGCGACCAGGCTCAACCCCAGCATGCCGGGCAAGGGCGGTGGCGTGGTGGCGGCCACGACCGGGGTGATCGGTTCACGCAGCCGCGCAAGCGCATCGGCCAGCGCATCGAGCATGCGGTCGCTGAAGTGGCCGGCGAACGCATGCAGCTGGCCGCGCTGTGCCAGCAGGTCGGCCTGCTGTTGCGGGTTGCGGGCATGGTCGGCGTCATGCAGCAGGGTCTGCTCCAGCGCTTCCACGGTCAGGATCAGCGGTGCCGTCAGGGCCTGGTGGCACAGGCCGATCAACGCGCCCAGCAGCTCGCGCACGCGCGGCGGCAGGTCGGCTGCGGCCAGGCGGGCAGTGTCGGCACTGGAAAGGGAAAAGACAGCAGACATCGGCGAGGGGGTCCGGATTCCCGCGGATCGATCTTGGAATCTACCGTGTCGGCCGGTGAAGGCGCTACTTTAGCGATGGATCCATTCAGGGCCGCCTGCGATGGCGGCGCCGCAGCAGATCATGCTTCCAGGAACAGGCTGACCACATCGTTGGTGAAGCGCCGGCCCAGTTCGGTCGGCTGCACGTGCCCGTCTGCCACCACCAGCCAGCCACGCTGCACTGCTTCGCGCAGTGGTACGTCCAGCACGCTGCGGGCCAGGCCAGTGCGCGATTCGAAGTCGCGCAGGCTGAACCCTTCGTGCAGGCGCAGCAGGTTGAGCATGTACTCGAACGGCAGGCGCTCGGCGGCAATCACTTCGTCACCGCCGAACGATGCGGCCGTGCCTGCGGTATCCATGAACGTCTGCGGGTGCTTGTGCTTCCAGCGTCGCAGCACGTGTTCCTCGGCACCGGAACTGATCTTGCCGTGTGCGCCGGCACCAATGCCCAGGTAGTCACCAAAACGCCAGTAATTCAGGTTGTGCGCGCTCTGCCGGCCGGGGCGGGCGTAGGCGCTCACCTCGTACTGGCCGAAACCGGCCTGCGCCAGCAGCGCCTGGCAGTGTTCCTGCATGTCCCAGGCATTGTCTTCATCGGGGATGCCCTGCGGCGGCCGCGCGAAGAACACGGTATTCGGTTCCAGGGTCAGCTGGTAGTGCGAGATGTGGGCCGGCTGCAACGCGAACGCGCGTTCCAGATCGGCCTCGGCACCGGCCAGGGTCTGTTCCGGCAGTGCGTACATCAGGTCGATGTTGAAATTGTCGTAGCCCGCGTCCTGCGCCATCTTCACCGCGCGCTCGGCCTCGCCACTGTCGTGGATGCGGCCCAGGCGTTTCAGCGCGGCATCGTCAAAACTCTGGATGCCGAAGCTGAGGCGGTTCACCCCGGCCGCGCGGTAACGATCGAAGCGACCGTGCTCGGCGGTGCCCGGGTTGGTTTCCAGAGTGATCTCGGCATTCGGTGCAAAGCGCAGGCGGGCACTGGCCTGCTGCAGGAAGCGGTCGATCGCCTCGGGCGGGAACAGGCTGGGCGTGCCCCCCCCGAAGAACACGCTGCTGACCACCCGGCCCCAGACCAGCGGCAGGTCCTGGTCGAGGTCGCGCACCAGCGCATCGATGTAGGCATCGAAGGGCAGTTCGCCCTTGGCCTGGTGCGAGTTGAAGTCGCAGTACGGGCACTTGCGCACGCACCATGGCAGATGCACGTACAGCGCCAGCGGCGGTGGCACCAGACGCGGTGGGGCGTCGTGGTCGCAGGACTCGCCGGGCAGGTGGTTGCAGTGGTCGTGGTCGTGGGCGTGCGGCATGGCTGGCGTGATGCGGACGTGGGGGAGCGGCAGATCAGTCCGCCGCCCGTAGAAGAGGGTCGACCAGGGAGCGCGGCTGCGCGCGAAGCACGGCAGCGGCAATCTGGCGGAAGAAGGGCGAGGGCCCTTTGTAGCTGCCTATAGCGTTGTCCATCAAACGGTGGCGCGCCGGACTGCAGCCATTGCGCATGCACAGATGGAGACCGGAGACCATGGCCTTGCGCTTGTCGGAAAAACTGTCAAGCCGTACTTCCAGCACGTCCACCAACGCCACATGGCGCCACCGATGCAGGCTGCCGATGTTGTGATAGCGCATGTGGCCGGCAGCAGCGTCCAGTTCGACGCGCTGCCACATGATGGGCGCGCCGATGAGCGTGATGACGGTCATGCCGACCAGCGCAACCACCGGTACCGCCCACCAGGATTCCTTCCCTGTCCACGCCAACATGCCGCCAAAGATCGCACCACTGATCAGCCCCAGTACGGCAAGCAGTTGCACCAGTTCCATTCCGGTGCGGTAGCGCTTCACTGTCATCCTTGAGTCTCCTGTCGGATGCTGGTTCAGGCCGCGAACTGCTGCTTGAGCTGCTGCTTGAGCTGCTGCAGGGCGATGGCGCGATGGCTGATGGCGTTCTTCAACGCCGGTTCCATTTCCGCCGCGGTCAGGCCGTGGGTGGTGTCCAGGAATACCGGGTTGTAGCCGAATCCATTGGTACCGCGCAGTTCGCGGATGATCTGACCTTCCCAGCGACCTTCGCAGATCAGCGGCTGCGGGTCGGTGGCATGGCGCAGCAGCACGATCACGGCGTAGAAGCGGGCGCTGCGCTGGCCATCGGCGATGTCGGCCATCGCTTCCAGCAGCTTGGCATTGTTGGCTGCCGCATTGGTCGGGTGACCGGCATAGCGCGCGCTGTACAGGCCCGGTGCACCGCCGAGGGCATCGACGATCAGGCCCGAATCATCGGCCAGCGCCGGCAGGCCGGTCGCTTCGCAGGCCGCGCGCGCCTTCAGCAGCGCGTTCTCGACGAAGGTCAGGCCGGTCTCTTCCACATCGCCCAGGCCCAGTTCGGCGGCCGAAGTGATCTGCAGCGGCAGGTCGGCGAGGATTTCCTGCATTTCCACCAGCTTGCCAGCGTTGTGGCTGGCCAGGACAAGCTTCTTCATCAGCGGGGCTCCAACAGGTCCCAGGTGTTGCCGTACAGGTCGCGGAACACCGCGACCGTGGCGTAGGGTTCTTCGCGCGGTTCTTCCAGGAACTGGACACCGGCAGCCAGCATCGCCGCGTGGTCGCGGCGGAAATCATCGGTATTGAGGAAGAAGCCGACGCGGCCACCGGTCTGGTTGCCGATGCGGCTGCGCTGCTCGTCGTCGCTGGCGCGTGCCAGCAGCAGGGCGGCGGCGCTGCCATCGGTCGGGCCGACCACCACCCAGCGCTTGCTGCCCTGGTCGATGTCGTCGAGCAGCTGGAAGCCGAGCTTGCCGGTGTACCAGGCGATGGCCTCGTCATAGTCGGCCACCACCAGGGTGGTCAGGGCAATGCGCCGGTTCATGCCGACAGCGCTGCCTGCTGCGCGGCCAGCAGCTCGGTCACGCCCTTCTCGGCCAGGCCCAGCAGGGCATCGAGCTCGTCACGGCGGAAGGCATGGCCTTCGGCGGTGCCCTGCAGTTCGATGAAGCCGCCACCGTCGTTCATCACCACGTTCATGTCGGTGTCGCAGTCGCTGTCTTCGGCGTAGTCCAGGTCCAGCACCGGGGTGCCGCGGTAGACGCCGACCGACACCGCCGCCACCGCGCCGAGGATCGGGTTGCGCTTGATGTCGCCGCGCTTCATCAGCACGTTCACCGCATCGACCAGGGCCACGTAGGCGCCGGTGATGGCCGCGGTACGGGTGCCGCCGTCGGCCTGCAGCACGTCGCAGTCCAGGGTGATGGTGCGTTCGCCCAGTGCGTTGCGGTCCACGCAGGCGCGCAGGCTGCGACCGATCAGGCGCTGGATCTCCAGCGTGCGGCCGCCCTGCTTGCCGCGTGCGGCTTCGCGGTCGCTGCGGGTGTGGGTGGCGCGTGGCAGCATGCCGTATTCGGCGGTCACCCAGCCTTCGCCCTTGCCACGCAGGAAGCCCGGCACCCGGTTCTCGATGCTGGCCGTGCACAGCACGCGGGTTTCACCGAAGCAGACCAGCACCGAACCTTCGGCGTGGCGGGTGAAACCGCGCTGGATGACGACCGGGCGCAGCTGATCGGGCTGACGGCCACTGGGGCGGAAATCGGACATGGGGCAGGTTCCGTAGGGAAAGGGAGTACGCCACCATCCCCGCGGCCTTCACGGGGCGGGGGAAAGGGGCTCAAAAGAGATCGCTAGGGTACCATTCCCCCTTTGCAAGCACCGGATACATCCATGATTCGAAGCATGACGGCCTATGCCGGCGGCGAGCGCTCCACCCCGTGGGGGACGCTGGGCTGCGAGCTGCGCTCGGTCAACCACCGCTTCCTGGAAGTGGGCACGCGCCTGCCCGAGGAACTGCGCGCATTGGAACCGCAGCTGCGCGAACGCATTTCCGCGCGCCTGAGCCGTGGCAAGCTGGATCTGGTGATGCGCCTGCGCGCGCCGGACTCGGCCGCCAGCCTGCAGGTCAACGAGGTGCTGCTGGGCCAGCTGGGCCAGCTGGCGCACCGGCTGACCTCCGATTTCCCCAACCTGCAGGTCAGCTTCACCGACCTGCTGCAGCTGCCGGGCGTCACCCAGGGTGAGGCCACCGATGCGGCAGCCCTGCAGATTGAAGCACTGGCGCTGCTGGACCAGGTGCTGGAGGGCTTCATCGCCGCCCGCGAGCGTGAAGGCAATACGCTGGCCACCGCCATCGCCGAGCGCGTGGATGCCATCGAGCGCATCGCTGCGGAGGTCCGTACGCTGATTCCTGCCATTCGCGACGGCCAGCGCACCAAGCTCGCCGCTCGCCTGGCCGACCTGCCGCATCCGGTTGATCCGGGCCGCGCCGAGCAGGAACTGGTGATGTGGCTGCAGAAGCTGGACGTGGACGAGGAGCTGGATCGCCTGTCCAGCCATATCGTCGAGATCCGCCGCGTGCTCAAGCAGCGTGAACCGGTCGGCCGCCGCCTGGACTTCCTGCTGCAGGAGTTCAACCGCGAGGCCAACACGCTTGGCTCCAAGTCGGTGGACAGCCGCACGTCCAACGCCGCCGTCGAGCTGAAGGTGCTGATCGACCAGATCCGCGAGCAGGTGCAGAACATCGAATGAGCATTTCCACGCCCTCGGCCGCGATCGCACGCGGCACGCTGTACATCGTTGCAGCGCCCTCCGGCGCCGGCAAGAGCAGCATCGTCAACGCCACCTTGGCGCGCGACCCGCAGATTGCCCTGTCGATTTCGTTCACCTCGCGCGCCATGCGCCCGGGTGAAGTGAACGGCCAGCACTACCACTTCGTCAGCGCCGAGAAGTTCGAGGAAATGATCGCTGCCGGCGATTTCTTCGAACACGCCTGGGTGCATGGTGACTGGAAGGGCACCGCCCGCCAGTCGGTGGAGCCGCAGCTGGCCGCCGGCCAGGACGTGCTGCTGGAAATCGACTGGCAGGGTGCGCAGCAGGTGCGCCAGCTGGTGCCGGGCACGGTGACGGTGTTCATCCTGCCGCCGTCCAAGCAGGCCCTGCAGGACCGCATGCGCAAGCGCGGCCAGGACAGCGAGGCGGTCATCGCCCAGCGCCTGGGCGCCGCCCGCGATGAAATGCTGCACTTCAACGAGTTCGACTACGTCATCGTCAATGAAGTGTTCGACACCGCCGTGGACGAACTGTGTGCGATCTTCACTGCCAGCCGCCTGCGCCGGGACGCCCAGAAGGTCCGCCATGCCGGCCTGATCCAGGCCCTGCTGACCCCGGATGCGGGTTCAACTGATTGATTCCTAAAGGGTCCGGTGGGGGTTGGCTTGATTTTGTCCAGCCCCTGCCAGTACACTCCGTCCCCTTTCCCTCATTCGACTGAGCGGCCGACCGGTCGCCGGGAGCCCGTATGGCCCGCATTACCGTAGAAGATTGCCTGGAAGTCGTTAACAACCGTTTCGAGCTGGTGATGATGGCCTCCAAGCGCGCCCGTCAGCTCGCCAATGGCGTGCAGGCCACGCTGGACAACAGCGAGACCGAGGACAAGCCGACCGTGCTGGCGCTGCGCGAAATCGCTGCCCGCAAGATCGACAACGCGCTGATCGACGAAGTCGAGAAGGCCGAGCGTGAGCGCGCCGAGCGCGAAGCGCTGGAGTGGGCCGCCGCCGAAGTGGTCGCCGACGAAGACATGTCCAAGAACGACGATTGATCGCATCGATCAACGTCATTGCTGGATACGCCGAACAGCCCGCCCCGTGCGGGCTGTTTCGCATTCAGGGTTTGCCGTAAACGTCGCGCTGGCATAGGCTTTGGCCATGAACCCAGGCCCCACTGCCAAGGTCGCCGCAGTCCCCGCTGCCGCCGTACCCGATTACGTCCTCCAGCTCGAACGCGCCGCCCACTACCTGCCGCCCGAGCAGCTGCCGCTGCTGCGCCGTGCGTGGGAAGTCGGTGCCTCCGCGCACGCTGGGCAGACGCGCAAGTCGGGCGAGCCCTACATCACCCATCCGGTGGCCGTGGCCCAGGTGCTGGCCGAGCTCGGCCTGGACGTGGAAGCGCTGATCGCCGCGATCCTGCACGACACCATCGAAGACACCCCGCTGACCCGCGAGGCCCTGTCGGCCGAGTTCGGCGAAGCCGTGGCCGAACTGGTGGACGGCGTCACCAAGCTGGACAAGCTGAAGTTCCGCGACCGCCAGGAAGCGGCCGCCGAAAGCTTCCGCAAGATGCTGCTGGCGATGTCGCGCGACCTGCGCGTGATCATGATCAAGCTGGCCGACCGCCTGCACAACATGCGCACGCTGGGCGCGCAGAGCCGCGAAGCGCGTGGCCGCATCGCCCGCGAGACGCTTGAGATCTACGCCCCGATCGCGCAGCGGCTGGGCATGAGCCTGGTCAAGAGCGAACTGCAGAACCTCGGCTTCAAGGCGCTGTACCCGTGGCGCCACGCGATCCTGGAAAAGCACATCCGCAGCCAGCCGGTCGTGCGCCGCGAGGCGCTGGCGCAGGTGGAAGTGCAGCTGTCGCAGCGCTTGGCCAAGGAGGGCATCGAGCACCGCCTGGTCAGCCGCATCAAGACCCCGTGGAGCATCTACAACAAGATGCGCGACGAGAACAAATCCTTCGACCAGGTGATGGATGTGTTCGGCTTCCGCCTGGTGGTGCGCGGCGTGCCGCAGTGCTACCACTCGCTGGGCGCGGTGCATGCCGCGTTCAAGCCGCTGGATGGGCGCTTCCGCGATTTCATCGCCATTCCCAAGGCCAACGGCTACCAGTCGCTGCACACGGTGCTGTTCGGCCCGTATGGTTCGCCGATCGAGGTGCAGATCCGCACCGAGGAAATGGACCTGATCGCCGAGCGCGGCGTGGCTGCGCACTGGACCTACAAGTTCGGCGGTGATTCGCCCAACAGCGCGCAGAGCCGCGCCCACGCATGGATCGTTGAACTGATCGATTCGCAGCGTGCCGCCGGTTCGTCGCTGGAGTTCCTCGACAACGTCAAGGTCGACCTGTTCCCGGACGAGGTCTACCTGTTCACTCCCAAGGGTAAGATCCTGGCCCTGCCGCGCAATTCCACCGCGCTCGACTTCGCCTACGCCGTGCATACCGACGTCGGCAACATGGCCGTGGCCTCGCGCGTGGACAAGAAACTGGTGCCACTGCGCACCAAGCTGGTGTCCGGGCAGTCGGTGGAGATCATCACCGCGCGCTCGGCCACGCCCAAGCCGCAGTGGCTCGAATTCGTGGTGACCAGCAAGGCGCGCACCGCCATCCGCCACCAGCTCAAGCAGCTGGAGCACGAAGACGCCGTGCAGTTGGGCCACCGCATGCTCGACCGCGCGCTGGAGGCGATGGACAGCTCGCTGGAGCGCCTGCCCAAGGGCCGCCTGGATGCCTTCCTGGCCGAACACCGGTTCCCGCGCCTGGAGGCCCTGCTGGCGGAAGTCGCGCTGGGCAACTGGATGCCGACCCAGGCCGCGCAGGCACTGATGGCCTACGCCGAACTGCGCGGCGGCGCGCATTCGCGCCACAGTTCGCAGGAAAAGATCCTGATCAACGGCAGCGAACGTGGCGTGGTCACCTTCGCCGGCTGCTGCCAGCCCATTCCGGGCGACGACATCATGGGCTACCACACCGCCGGCAAGGGCATCGTGGTGCACCGCATGGATTGCCCGAACCTGGCCGAACTGCGCAAGTCGCCCGAGCGTTGGGTGCTGATCGGCTGGGATACCACCGTATCCGGCGACTACGACACCTCGCTGGTGGTGGAAGTGGAGAACGGTACCGGCGTGCTTGCACAGCTGGCCGCGGCGATCGCGCAGAGCCATTCCAACATCGAGCGCGTGGATTACCTGGACCGCGATTTCAACGCCGCAGTGCTGGCGTTCAACATCCAGGTGCGCGACCGCAACCATCTGGCCGAAGTGATGCGTCGCCTGCGCCGCCTGTCGGTCGTGCAGGCCGTTCGCCGGCAGTAGATCCTGCGCGGACCCTGGTAGCGCCGGGCCATGCCCGGCGAGCGCGCAGCGCGGCATGAATCAAATGCCGCCGGGCATGGCCCGGCGCTACCGGATCCGCGCTGTTTCCCAACGGGAAGAGGATCCGACCCCAGCCGACATTGCCCCCACCCGGTACAATCACCGCTCTGTTTTCCCCCAACGCACCGGAGCGACCCATGTCCCGCCAGATCATCAACACCGAAAAGGCCCCGGCCGCCATCGGCCCGTACTCGCAGGCCGTGCGCGCCGGCAACACCGTGTATTTCTCCGGCCAGATTCCGCTCGACCCGGCCACCGGCGACATCGTCGGCGTCGGTGACGTCGAAGCGCAGGCCCGTCGTGCCTTCGACAACCTCAAGGCCGTGGCCGAAGCCGCCGGCGGTTCGCTGGACAAGGTCGTGCGCCTGGGCCTGTACCTGACCGACCTGGCCGAATTCGCCAAGGTCAACGCGGTGATGCAGGACTACTTCCAGGCCCCGTTCCCGGCCCGTTCCACCATCGAAGTCTCCGGCCTGCCGAAGGGCGCCAACTTCGAGGTCGACGCGGTGATGGTCATCGACTGACCGCCACGTGGCACGCAAGGCGGCGGTCACCCCGGCACTGGCACCGTCCGGTGAAGCATCGCTTGCGATGCTCGCCGGCGTCGGCCCGGCCGTGGCCGCCAAGCTGCAGGCGCGTGGCCTGGCCACCCTGCAGGATCTCTGGCTGCACCTGCCGCTGCGCTATGAAGACCGTACCCGGCTGACCCGCATCGAAGACCTGCGCAACGGCATTCCGGCGCAGGTGGAAGTGCGGGTGGTGGCCGTCGAGCGCGGCATGCGCTACCGGCCGATGCTGAAAGTGGCAGTGGAGGATGAAGGGCAGGGCACCCTGGTGCTGCGCTTCTTCCATTTCCGCCAGCAGCAGGTCGGCCAGTTCGCGGTCGGCAACCGCCTGCGCTGCTTCGGTACGCCCAAACCGGGGCACCTCGGGTTGGAGATTGTCCATCCCAGTTACCAGGTACTGGGCCGCAACGACGATCCCGATCTCGGCGACCGCCTCGACCCGGTGTATCCCACCGTCGAAGGCGTCGGCCCGATGACGATGCGCAAGCTGATCGGCCAGGCGCTTGATCGCCTGCCGGAAGAAAGCACGCTGGAACTGCTGCCGACCGGCTGGCTCGAGGGCCTCGGCCTGCCATCGCTGCGCAGTGCGCTGCTGACCGTGCATCAGCCACCGCCGGATGCAGACCTGGCCGCACTTGCCGCCGGTACCCATCCAGCGCAGCGCCGGCTGGCAATGGAAGAACTGCTGGCGCACCACCTCAGCCTGCGTCGCCAGCGCATTGCGCTGCAGGCGCATCACGCGCCGCCGCTGGCCGGTCCCGGCAAGCTGGCCAAGGCGTTGTTGAAGCAGTTGCCGTTCGCCTTGACCGGCGCGCAGGCACGCGTGTTCAAGCAGATCCGCGAAGACCTTGCGCGCCCCAGTCCGATGCTGCGGCTGGTGCAGGGCGATGTCGGCTCGGGCAAGACCGTGGTGGCGGCATTGACAGCGATGCTGGCGGTGGAGCAGGGCAAGCAGGTCGCACTGGCCGCCCCCACCGAACTGCTGGCCGAACAGCATCTCAACAACCTGCGCGGCTGGCTGGAGCCGCTGGGCGTGCGCATCGCCTGGCTGGCCGGCAAGGTCACCGGCAAGGCGCGCGCAAAGGTGATGGAACAGGTTGCCAACGGCGAAGCGCAGGTGGTGGTGGGTACCCACGCACTGATGCAGGAGGCGGTGGTATTCCACGATCTGGCGCTGGCCATCGTCGATGAGCAGCACCGCTTCGGCGTTCACCAGCGCCTGGCGCTGCGCGACAAGGGCAAGGGCGGCAACAACGTGCCGCACCAGCTGGTGATGACCGCCACGCCGATTCCGCGCACGCTGGCGATGTCCGAATACGCCGACCTGGATGTATCGGCCATCGACGAACTGCCGCCGGGCCGCACGCCGGTGCAGACCGTGGCACTGAACAACGATCGCCGCCCCGAGCTGATCGAGCGCATCGCCCTGGCCTGCCGCGAAGGGCGGCAGGTGTACTGGGTGTGCACGCTCATCGAAGAAAGCGAAGAACTGGATGCCACCCCGGCACAGGCCACCTACGAATCGCTGCAGGCGCTGCTGCCGGGCGTGCGCGTGGGGCTGGTGCATGGCCGGCTGAAGGCGGCCGAGAAGCTGGCGACGATGGTCGCGTTCAAGGCCGGCGACATCGACCTGCTGGTGGCCACCACCGTGATCGAAGTCGGCGTGGACGTGCCCAACGCCTCGCTGATGGTGATCGAGAACGCCGAGCGCCTGGGCCTGGCCCAGCTGCACCAGCTGCGTGGCCGCGTTGGCCGTGGTTCGGCGGTGTCGCGCTGCGTGCTGCTGTACCAGGCACCGCTTTCGCAGATGGCACGCGAACGCCTGCAGACCATGCGCGAAACCAACGACGGTTTCGTCATTGCCGAGAAGGATCTGGAGCTGCGCGGGCCCGGCGAACTGCTGGGCACCCGGCAGACGGGCCTGGCCGGTTTCCGCATTGCCGATCTGGCCCGCGATGCCGGCCTGCTGCCGGGCGTGCATGCGCTGGCCGAACGCCTGCTGGCGCAGCAACCGGCGCTTGCAGATCGCGTGGTGCAGCGCTGGATCGGTACGGCCGTGCGCTACGCCTCGGCGTAAGGATCGGGCAGCCGGCCGGGGTCAGAGCCCTTGCCCTGCGACCAACGGATCCGACCCCTGCATTTCCTACGCTGCCGGCAACTGCGTGCCCATGTATTCGGCCAAACCCCGGCATGCCAGCAGCAACCCGAAGGGATAACGGGATGCGGTCATGTCGGCAGTCCTTGTGCGCAAGGCAGGAGGCCACGCACGCGAAGGCGAGGGTGGCGGACGGTGAGTGGTTCCAATACCGGTGACTGCCTCAAGAACGCCGGCGGGCGCGAAGCCCCCACGCACCGCCCGCCATAGAACGCGCGGACGGATTGCCTGCCGGACGCCACGCAGTAACACGCGCGCAACGCCGGCAGGCAAGCGTAAACAACAAGGCAGTCAAACGGGATTGGAAGCCCGCGCCATCCGTTGTCGATGGCCTCCCATGTTTTCCATGAAGGACCGTGCGCCTCAATGAGAAAAGTTGGAAAGATCGAAAACGCTGCAATTGCAGCGTGGCCCCGCCCGGCACGCCGATTACGTCATCTTTCCCGATCCCGCCGACGTCCATCCACGCATGGCGTGGATCTACCGTGTCGACCAAGGTCGACACCCACCAACAGCAGCAGGGTCGGCACCCACCAAAAGCAGGTCATGCCATTCCGACAGATCGCGGAAATCTGTCGAAGGCGGGGTGGGTCCGGTTGCGGGGGCGTGAGCCGCATGGATGCGGCGACCGAGCTTACATGGACGTACTTGCAGCGTCCCCCGCAACCGGACCCACCCCGCCATCCCACGGAATGCCAGCTTCTGCCGTTGCCGTTGCCGTTGCCGTTGATTCGGCGGGTGCCGGGCGCAGCCCGGCCGAACCCGAACCCCCGTACTTGCAACGGTCATCATCCCGGTCCACACTTCGTTGCCGATCTGAAGACGGCAACGATGACCAAGAAGATCCCGCTGTTGATCGATACCGACCCCGGTGTCGACGACGCACTGGCCCTGCTGATGGCCTTCGCCGATGAACGGCATGACGTGGTCGCCCTGACCATCGCCGCCGGCAACGTAGGCCTGCAGTACACCGTCCGCAACGCCCTCAAGCTCTGCGACATCGTCGGCCGCACCGACGTGCCGGTGTTCGCCGGCAGCCCCGATCCGCTGCTGCATCCATCCGTCGACGCCGCCCACGTGCATGGCCGCGATGGCTATGGCGATGTGGACCTGCCGCCGCCGAGCCGCCAGGCCGACGCCGAGCACGCCGCGCTGGCCATCCTGCGCCTGTCGCACCAGCATGCCGGCGAACTGATGCTGGTGATGCTCGGCCCGCTGACCAACCTGGCACTGGCGCTGAAACTCGATCCGACCCTGCCCCAGCGCATCAAGCGCATCGTGGTGATGGGCGGCGCAGTCACCTGCCACGGCAACATCACCCCCGCCGCCGAATTCAACATCGCCTTCGATCCGGAAGCCGCGCATGTGGTGTTCACCGCGTTCCCGCACCTGCTGGTGTCGGACTGGGAAGCCACCGTTGCCCACGGCCTGCCGTTGGCCGAAGCCGAGCAGTGGCTGGGTGCCGATTCCGATCGCGCGCGCTTCTACGAGCTGATCTCGCGCAAGACCCGTGGCCTGTCCGAAGACAGCAAGGGCGGCCGCTGGTACACCGCCGACGCGCTGGCCATGGCCTGGGCGCTGAACCCGGAAGGGCAGCTGCAGGTTGAATCGCGGCCGCTGAATGTGGAACTGAACGGCACGTTCAGCCGCGGCGCGACCATCGTCGACTGGAACCGCCAGACCGGCCAGCCGGACAACTGCGACCTGCTGATGGCCTACGACCAAGGGCGTTTCGAGGCCTTGGTACGCCAGGCCCTGGGTGCGGACTGAGGTCAGCCCCCTGCACTGGTTGCCCCGGGCGGCAACCAGTGCTTATAATGCCGCTCTTGACCACCAGCCCATTTACGGTGTGAGCCCATGAAGGCCGATATCCATCCGAACTACCGCGACGTCGTCTTCCATGACGTCACCTCCGATTTCAAGATCCTGACCCGCTCGACCATGAGCACGAAGGAAACCATCAAGTGGGAAGACGGCAACGACTACCCGCTGGTGAAGGTTGAAATTTCCTCGGCTTCGCATCCGTTCTACACGGGCAAGCACAAGGTCATCGACACCTCGGGCCGTATCGACAAGTTCCAGAAGCGCTACGCGCGCTGATACGTCGTTCCCGGTTCGAACCGACGGCCGCGCTCTGCGCGGCCGTTTGTTTTTGTCCAGCGCCTGCCCAACGGGCGTTTGGATAGGCGGAACACTGCGTCCTTGTGACAACGCTTTTGCCGATCCCGGCCGCTCGCTGGCAGGGTGCCGGCTGCCTGTCGTCTACGACTTCTGTCTAGCGCCCGGCAAATGCTGCTGTGCGATAATGACCTGATCCCCGGCACAGGCCGAGGACGTCATTCACGTGCCTGACCAATGCGCTTGGGCAGGCGCCTTCCCATGAAGGAGCGCACACAGTGTCCGATCTTGATCAGGTCACGCTCAACGCCGGCGATAAGTCGGTCGTTCTGCCCGTCATCAAACCCACCCTCGGCAACGACTGCGTCGACATCGCGAAGCTGACCAAGGAAACGGGGTATTTCACCTACGATTCCGGTTTCACCGCGACGGCCAGCTGCAAGTCCGCCATCACCTACATCGACGGCGACAAGGGCGTGCTGCTGTATCGCGGCTACCCGATCGAGCAGCTGTCGGAAAAGTCGAGCTACGTCGAAGTGGCCTACCTGCTGATCAACGGCGAGCGCCCGAGCGCCGAGCAGCTGAAGGCCTTCACCGACGAGCTGGCTGCCGAAGCCAACGTCGATGAGTCGATCAACACCCTGATCGGCAGCTTCGCCAAGGATGCCCATCCGATGGCCATCCTGACCGCCGCCATCGCGCAGCTGTCGGGCATCTACCACGCCTCGCTGGACCTGTCCGACGCCGAACAGCGCCGCCAGGCCGCCGTGCGCCTGATCGCCAAGGTGCCGACCCTGTCGGCGCTGATCTACCGCCACGGCAAGGGCCTGCCGGCCAACAAGCCGGATACTTCGCTGGACTACGTCAGCCGCTTCCTGAAGCAGACCTTCGAGTCGGCTGACGGCAAGTACGAACTGAACCAGGACGTGGTCAAGGCACTGGACCTGCTGTTCATCCTGCACGCCGACCACGAGCAGAACGCGTCGACCTCGACCGTGCGTCTGGTCGGTTCGACCGGTGCCAACCCGTATGCGTCGGTCGCCGCTGGCGTCACCGCGCTGTGGGGTCCGGCCCACGGCGGTGCCAACGAAGCCGTGCTGAAGATGCTGGAAGAGATCGGTTCGGCCGACAACGTCGAATCGGCCGTGCTCAAGGCCAAGGACAAGACCTCCGGCTTCCGCCTGATGGGCTTCGGCCACCGCGTGTACAAGAACTTCGATCCGCGTGCCAAGGTCATCGGCGAGATGACCGGCAAGGTGCTCAAGCAGCTGGGCGTGCAGGATCCGCTGCTGGACGTGGCCGTGAAGCTGGAACAGGCCGCGCTGCAGGACGAGTACTTCGTCGCGCGCAAGCTGTACCCGAACGTCGATTTCTACAGCGGCATCATCTACAAGGCGCTGCAGATCCCGACCGAGATGTTCACCGTCATGTTCGCCCTGGGCCGTACCTCCGGCTGGGTCTCGCATTGGCTGGAACAGCAGGTCGACCCGGAAATGAAGATCGGCCGTCCGCGCCAGGTCTACACCGGCCACGACGTGCGCGACTACCAGGGCTGATCGCCTGCGGTAGGTTGTGCTGAAGACGCCCCGCGATTGCGGGGCGTTTTTTTTGCTTCGCTTTTGGCAGATGCCAACCTTGGTTGGCACGATTTGGGCGTCCGCGAAACATCATCCACGCATGGCGTGGATCTACTGCGCTCCGGCTTCGGTGGGGGCCAACCTTGGTTGGCACGATTTGGGCGTCCGCGAAACATCGTCCACGCATGGCGTGGATCTACTGCGCTCCGGCTTCGGTGGGTGCCAACCTTGGTTGGCACGATTTGAGTGTCCGCGAAACATCATCCACGCATGGCGTGGATCTACTGCGCCCCGGCTTCGGTGGGGGCCAACCTTGGTTGGCACGATTTGGGCGTCCGCGAAACATCATCCACGCATGGCGTGGATCTACTGCGCTCCGGCTTCGGTGGGTGCCAACCTTGGTTGGCACGATTTGGGTGTCCGCGGAAAATCATCCACGCGTGGCGTGGATCTACTGCGTCCGGCGCTTGGCACGATGTTCGCCGCGGCAAGACCGCGTGATTCAAGGGTCTCACCAGCTTCACAAGCGCTCGCGCAGCCTCAGGACGCCAGCTGCACCTGCAGCACTGATACGGAGCGTCCAACCCATGAGTACCCGTTTCGACCTGCCCGAGCGCGATCCACTCGGTCCTGACATCGCCACCGTGGTGGCCACTCCCGTCGTGCCACCGCCCAGCGAAAGCGCGGTGTCCTGGGGCGCCATTTTCGCCGGCGCCGTTGCGGCCGCCGCACTGTCGCTGATCCTGCTGATCCTGGGCGTTGGCCTCGGCCTGTCCTCGGTTTCGCCCTGGTCCTTCGAAGGGGTGTCCAAGGAAACCTTCGGCTGGACCAGCGTCGCGTGGCTGACCTTCACCGCGCTGGCCGCTTCCGGTCTTGGCGGCTATCTGGCCGGTCGCCTGCGCACCAAGTGGACGCAGCTGCACGGTGATGAAACCTACTTCCGCGACACCGCGCACGGCTTCGTGTCCTGGGCTGTGGCGACCCTGCTCACTGCTGGCCTGTTGACCTCGGCCATCGGTGGCGTGCTGGGCGCCGGTGCAAAGGTTGCCGGCGCGACCGCAGGCGCCGCTGCCACCACTGCCGGTGCTGCCGTGGCCGGAGCTGGCAGCGCTGCTGCAGGCGCACCGGAGAGCGACCTCAACTACTGGGTGGATTCGCTGTTCCGCAACGCCACCACGGCCGGCCCGGACGCCGCCGGTGCACCTCCGGTTGCGCCGGCAGTGGGTACAGCGCCGGGTACCAGCCCGATGGACCCTGCCGCACCGCCGCCGCCGCCCCCGGCCGCCGCCAGCGTTGGCCCACGTGACGCCCGCGCGGCCCCGCCGCGACCGTTGCCGGACAATGGCCCGATGGGCGACCGCCGCGATGTCCGTGCCGAAGTGAACCGCATCATCGTCAACAGCCTGCAGGGCGATGGCTTGGACCCGGCCGATACCCAGTACCTGTCGCAGCTGATCGCACGCGAGACGGGCATGAGCCTGGCTGAAGCGCAGGCCCGTGTGACCGACGTGCAGACCCGCATGCGTGCTGCGCTGGAGAAGGCCAAGAACACCGCCAAGCAAGCTGCCGACGATGCGCGCAAGGCCACGGCCTATGCCGCACTGTGGCTGTTCATCACCCTGCTGATCGGCGCGTTCTTCGCCAGCCTCAGCGCCACCTGGGGCGGCCGTCGCCGCGACCTGTAACCCGCATCTGATGCAAGGAGACCTGCCATGAAAACGCTTCTGCTCTGGTTCTTGGGCGTGCCGATTCCGCTGTTGATCCTGTACGCGATCTTCTTCTGAGATCGTGTCGTTGAGTGAGATCCATCAGGCCGCCGCGAGGCGGCCTGATGCCATCCAGTTGCACATGGACATTTACAGCGTCGAGCGACGCTCGACCCACGCGCGCAGCGCGCATGACAACCAAGCATCGGCCGAGTACTACGCCTCTGCGTACCGGCTCGGCGAACATCCCAGCACACGACGGAAGGCAGCAGAAAACGCGCTCGGGCTTGCATAGCCCAGGTCCAATGCCACGCGCGTCACCGCCTGGCCCTGTCCCAGCCGCTCGATGGCCACCAGCAGGCATACCTGCTGCCGCCACTCGGCAAAACCCACCCCCGTATCGGCGCGGAACAGGCGCGTGAACGTGCGCCGGCTCATGCCTGCTTCGGCGGCAACGTCATCGAGGCGCACTGCCAGCGAAGGACTGTCGAGCAATGCGCGGCAGACACGTGCGAGGCGTGCATCGGCGGGCAGCGGTGCATGCAGGGAAAGTGTCGGCATCGATGCGATTTCCGCCACCAGCAGCTGCATCAGTTTGCCTGCGCGCCCGTCCTCGTCGTACAGCGGGGGCAGGTCCACCGCCGCCTCCAGCAGCTGCTGCAACAGCGCAGAGACCGCGTACACTCGGCAGTGCTCCGGCAGCGCCACTGCGTCGGCCGTCTCGGCGGAGAGAAAGGCGTTGAGCATCGTCACTGGCCCGCGCATGGTCATCTCATGCGCCAGGCCTGCAGGCACCCAGCAGGCGCGTCGTGGGGGAACCAGCCACCGCCCCTGCGGCGTGGCCACACTGATGGTGCCGCGCGCGGCGAATGCGAACTGCCCGCGCCGGTGGGCATGGCGGGGAAACGCAAATTCGGCGGCGTAGTCGTTCGAGGTGACCACGACATCGCGTGGCAGGTCTTCGTAGGGATCAAGCAGCGAATTGCGCATGGCCCGGATTCTATAGCGATTGACCCGTCATCGACGGTGGGCCGGATCCGCGCTGTCTAGCATCAACGCTCCCTCGGCTGTAATGGAACCACATGACCAATACTTTCCATCGCGTGGGACACGGACCCCATGCCGTCCTGGTGCTGCACGGCTGGTTCGGCGACGCGCACGCGTTCGAGCCCATCGAGCCATGGCTGTCGCGCGACGACTTCAGCTACATCTTCATGGACTGCCGGGGCTACGGCGGCATGCGCGATGCACGGGGGGCCTATACCATCGGCGAGATTGCATCCGATGCATTGGATCTGATGGCCGCCCTGGGCCACGAACGCTTCAGCGTGGCGGGTCATTCGATGGGCGGCATGGCCATTGAACGTATGGCGTTGCTTGCGCCGGACCGGGTACACGGCATGGTGGCCATTGCGCCGGTGCCCTGCGGCGGCATTGCCTACGACGCCGCGACGCGAAGCCTGCTTGAAACGGCAGCCGGGGACGTAGGCGTGCGTCGGACCATCATCGATCGCAGTACCGGCGGGCGGCTGCCAGCGCAATGGCTCGACTGGAAGGCCGCGTATTCGGCGGCACACGCTTCACCTGCAGCATTTGCTGCCTATCTTCCAGCATGGGCGGATACCGATTTCAGCAATGAGATCGTCGGCAAGCATCGGTTGAAGGTGCTGGTGGGCAGGCACGATCCCACCTTCAACCGCGCACTGATGGAGCGCACCTATCTGCGCCGCTACCGGCAGGTCACGATGGCGGTCCTGGAGGATGCCGGGCATTACCCGATGAACGAAACGCCGCTGGTCCTGGTGGCGGCCATGGAATCGTTCCTGAAAGAGGCGTCGGTTCCGGGATGAATGGTTTCTGGCACGGGAGGTCGTTTCCACATCTTTTCGGATCATCGCATCCGCGACCAGCGTGACGACCAGCCTGTGGCGCTGCAGGGCACGCTGGTGGCCAGGATTGGCCACCAGTGTTCAGCACGAGCACCCGTGCGCCGATCATGGCTCGATTCTGCAAAGTGCATGTCTCGCAATGAGGTTTGTTGCAAAGACCGGATGAGGAAATTTGCATAACCCTCAAACATTGAACGCCTTCAAAGAATTTCCTTAACGTTCAGCTATTTAGGAATGGTTGAATGGCCGTCGCAGGGTAGGCGTACCTACCATTCTCTCCGTCGCCCGCCCCCACGCAGGCGGGTGATGCCTCCGCACTGGAGGCCTCATATCCCACCGTCCGAGAGAGACACCATGAACTCCATCCTGAAGAAGGCCGCGCTCGCTGCAGCGCTGGCTACCGTTTCGCTGTCCGCCAATGCATTCGATGCCGACATCAAGGTCTGGGCCAACGTCGATCCGACCCTGGCCCTGCTCAAGGCCGATGGCACTGCGCTGGATTCGGTGGTCAACATGGTCCACAACCCGGTCAGCGGCCTGGTGCCCTGGTCGCAGCAGGTGCGCATCTACTCCAACGATGAAAGCAAGGACATCGAAGTGCGTGTTGGCAGCACCCCGCAGCTGCTCAACACCGATGGCGGCGGCACGCCGGTGCCGCTGACCGTCAGCCTCAATGGCAGGGCGCTGACCGTGGCGGCGCAGGACTTCTCCGCAAGCGACCTGTTCGACGGCGCACTGCCGGGTGCATCGATCCCGCTGGCGCTGCGTATTGCACAGACCGTCCAGGCGCCGATCGCCCGCGGCGGCAGCTACGAAGGCATCGTCACCATCGCCATGCAGCAGAAGACCACCAGCCCGTAAGGCACCCGCGCCGGCCCGCTTGCCGGGCCGGCTGCTTCCGGTAATCCCCATGAATGCTCCCGCACCCGCCGTCACCCGGCTGGCGGTCGCGCTCGCCCTGTCGCTGGCCACACCCCTGGTCGCGGCGCGCGGCGTTCCCGCCGGTTTCGAGGATCTGGTCGAAGGCCAGACCGAACAACTGGAGATCCGTCTGTTCGGTCGTTCGACCGGGCTGGTGCCGGTGCGCGTGACCTTGGAACACGTGCAGCTGGAAACCCCGGCCGAGGCGCTGCAGGCATTGCAGCTGTCCGCCGAAGCGCAGGCTGCGCTGCTGCCGGCGTTGTCGCAGCCGCTGCCGCGCAACAGCCACCTGGCATGCCGTTACGGCGGTGCCAGTGCCGGTTGCGGGTACATCGATCCTCCCCAGGAGCCCACTGCCGTGCGCGCGCTGTATGACGAAGGCGAGGGCGCCGTGCGCCTGTTTGTCGCCCGCCAATGGATCCCCGGCGAGCCGGCCGCCGAGCGCTACCACCAGGTCAGCGCCAATGCCGAGAACGCCTTCCTGCACCAGCACACCTTCAATGTCAGCGGTGGCCGGGGCTACCAGGCGCTGGCCGCGCAGGGCATGGGTGCACTGGGCGTGTTCCAGCGCGGACACCTGTCCGCCGACTGGACCTTCAGCCAGCAGCACTACCGCGGCGGTCTTGCCAGCCGCCGTTTCCAGCTCGACAACGCCTACTACCGCCATGACCTGGGCCAGCAGCACTACCTGCAGGCCGGGCGCATGGACCGCCGCAACCTGAGCAGCCCGCAGGGCGGCACCTTCAGTTTCAGCATGCTGCCGATGGATCGCTTCCAGGGCCTGCGCCTGGGCACCACGCAGGCCTACGTGGACTCCGCCGCCGCCGTGCAGGCCACGCCGCTCACCGTGCTGCTGGCGCGCGATGCGCGTGTGGATGCGTTCGATGGCGAGCGCCTGTTGCAGACCTTCTACCTGCAGGCAGGCATCAACCAGCTCGATACGCGCCGGTTCCCCTTGGGCAACTACACCGTCAGCCTGCGCATCTACGAAGACGGCGTGCTGGTACGCAACGAGGACGCGCCGTTCGACAAGGGCGGTGACTGGACCGACAGCAGCGTGCAGTGGTTCCTTCAGGGCGGCCGCCGCAACGAGCGCCGCAGCGACCGCTTCGACGACGAACTGGCGGCCATGGGCGGCCTGCGCGTGCCGATGGGGCGCAACGTGGCCATGACCGCTGGCATCGCCGATCTGGGCGGTTTCAGCTACGGCGAACTGCGGGTGGACCTGCGCCATGTGTTTGCCACCCAGGAAGTCCGCGCCACCTTCAGTGGCATGCACGGCAGCGATGGCAGCCGTGGCCAGCAGCATCAGCTTTCCTACCGTCGCCGTGCTTCGTGGAATGTGTACCACCAGCGCATGCGCGGCCGTGCCTGCCAGTTCGAGGATGACGCGCGCGACCGGCTCGGCTGCGCCGATTCGCTCAGCGCCTCGATGGCGCTGCCGGTGGCCGGCGGCAACGCCTACGTGGCCTATACGCGCCGCCAGACCTGGCGTGCAGGCACCGTGCGGCCGGGGCTGGATGATGATCCGCTGGCCGGACTTGACCCGCTGCTGCCGCCGTGGATGCCACAGCCCACGCGCATACCGCAGCTCAGCCGCACCTGGCAGGCCAGCTACAGCCGCAGCCAGCGCTGGGGCGAGTTCAGTGTCTCCAGCCGCATCGGCGTGTGGCAGCAGACCAGCGGCGGTGGGCTGCGCGACGGCCGTGACCGCGGCATCTACCTCAATTTCAGCCTCAACCGCCTGCAGCACGATGACCGCGGCAGTTCGCAGCGACGCTATGGCGTGGACGTGCGGCAACCACAGCATGCGCGCCCGGACATCAACTACAGCGCCGGGCAGACGCTGCGCCAGGAATACGAGGATCAGTACCGCGAGGTATCGGGCGAACTGCGCGGCAACAACAACGAGCGCTACAGCGCCACGCTGAGTACCCAGCTGCAGAACCGCATCGGCCAGACCGGTGCCACGGTGTCGCGCTACCAGCACCAGGGTGGCAACGAAGTGGCGTACAGCGCCACGCACAGTTCCGGCCTGGCCATCGGCAAGCGCGGCGTGTACTGGGGCGCTGGCGTTGGCGCCGACGCGGGGCTGGCAGTGCAGGTGGATGACACCGACGACCTGGACCTGACCGGCGTTGCCGCCGAGCTGCAGGTGGGCGGGCTGCGTCGACAGCGACTGAAGCTGGGCGAGCGCCGGCTGCTGCCGATTTCCGCCTACCAGTCGCACCGCGCTGAAGTGCAGGACGCCAGCGCCCTGGACAGCATCGCCGCCGTGCGCGTGAGCGGTGTGGGCGGCGCGCGTCCGTTGTTCCTGCCACCGGGCCGGCTGGTGCGCATGCCGGTGCCGATTGAAGTGACCTACACCTTCATCGGCAACGCCCAGGACATCGCCGGCGCACCGCTGCGCGGTGCCCGCATTCTCAACGCGCCGGTGCCCGGCACCGGCAGCAATGGAGGTTTCGTGGCCGACTTCCCACGACGCGAGAAGACCCTGTACCTGCTGCAGGACGACCGGTTGCTGCACTGCCCGCTGCAGGTGCGCGAGCGCCGCAGCGTGGTGATGCTGGTAGGCGCCGTGCAGTGCGAGCCGCTGGCCGTGGCCCAGCTGCCGGCCGACATCCGCCACCAGGCACGAGTGACGCGGCTGCTGCAGGAGCAGGCGCTGATCGCCTCCACGCCACAGACCGCAGCAGCGGGAGGTGCGAAGTGAGCCGTCGGTTGTGGTGGGTGATGGCGGTGTTGTGTGGGCTGGTGCTGTTGGTGCCGAGGGCGAAGGCGCAACAGCCGCCGGAGACCGACCCCAGCCCGATAGTCCAGCAGGTCACCCGCGCATGGGATCGATCATCCATGCCCGGTGATCTCGAGATTTGGCCAGACCGGACTGTTCTGGGTTTCAGTCGCGACGTCTCCCGCAAGTTCGGACAAATACACCTGACCTGCCGATCCAACATCGACCCGTCGCAAGGTAGCTGCAATATCTCTGGCGATGAGAGTGTTTCATTCAGGCCGTCAGACATCGTACTTCGGATGGTCGAACAGCGATCTGGTCTTCCAACAGAAGTGAGGTTGAACGGATGGCTACGACGGATTGTGTCCGGTCGCGCATGCTCTGGCGATTTTTGGACCCCACACGTGTATCCGCTTTATTCGGCTGCTTGGGACCAGTGCAATGTCGATTCCCCACTAGGTACCGGGGTGAGGCTTGTACTTCCCCAAGAAGAACTGAGCCGATTGGTCGCCGGCCATTGGCGGGGCGAACTCCTCCTCGATCTCAGAGTGGATCCAAAGCAGGCCGCAGTGCTCACCAACACGGTCTCCTTCGATTTCACCATCACTGACCACAACGCGGTCTCCATCTACTTCCCGCTTTTCGACCAGGTCACCCCGCACGTCGGCCTGAACCTGCAGTACGACCCGATCGCGCAGACCATCGGTGGCCGTACCCAGCTCGACATGTGCCTGTACGACGGGCTTGGCTCGCAGAGCAGCTACCTCGGCGTCACCGTGCGTGACAGCGGCGCGCAACCCCCCGGGCCCTCGGGCTACTCGGTATGGCACGTCGATGGCGGCAGTGATGCCAGCCAGCGCGTGGACTACACCGTCACCCTGGATCACAACGGTAGCGCGCTGCCCATGCGCAATGGTGTGGAGCAGCTGCTGCACGGCATCGATACCGCACGGCTGCGGCTGGTGCTGCTGCCCGGCATGACGCAGCCGGTGTTCTGCGTGCCTACGCCATTGACGCTGGAAACACCGCGCGTGCCGGTCAGCACCAAGCGCCCCGGCTACTACAGCGGCGATCTCAAGGTGGAACTGCGTGTTCCTACCGTCACGCCCTGAACCCCACATGGAGTCCCCGATGAAATCCCTCGTCCGCTGCCTGCTGCCGCTGTCACTACTGATGGCGTTGCCTGCTCAAGCCAATCTCACCGTGCATCCCATGCGTGCGTCGGTGGACGCGAAGAAGGGCGCACAGATTCGCGTCTACTCGCAATCCACCCAGCCGCAGTACGTGCAGGCATCGATCAAGCGCATCGTCGACCCGGCGGGGGCAGGTGAACAGGAGGTTGAGGTGGAGCCGAATGAGGCCGCCATCGCCATCACACCGGGAAAGTTCGCGCTCGCCGGTGGCGGCAATCGGCTGATCCGTGTGATTCCGCTGCAGCCGGTCGAAAAGGAAACGGCATACCGCGTGTACTTCGAGGGCGTGCGCGGCCCCGAACGTGCAGACCCGGCAGGCGAGGGTGAGAAGGCCCAGGCCAATGTCGGCGTCAGCCTGGTATGGGGCGCGCTGGTCAATGTACTGCCCGCGCAATCGACGATGGACGTGCAGGTGGAGGGCAACCAGCTGCGCAACACCGGCACGGTACGTGTGGGCATCACCAGCATCGCTGACTGCGATGGCGCGCGCTGCACCGCGCATGACGTCTCGCGCAGCCTGTACCCCGGCAGCGCGCTGGAACTGCCATTTCCCCTGCAGCCGGGCCACACGCTGCAGCTGCGCTATCGGCTGACCCGCGATGGCTATCGCGAGCACGTGCACAACGTCGCGCTCTGAGTGCATCTCGCCGCTGTGGCTTGGTGCCACAGCGGTTCCTTCTGTTCCGTTTGTTAAGGAGAATCCCATGAACAAGATCTATCGACGACTCTGGTCCGCCGCCCGCCAATGCTGGGTGGTTGCAAGCGAACTGGCGGCAGCGCGCGGCACGCGCAGGCACACATCGCGTGGTCCCGGACTGGCGCTGGTGCTGGCCATGCTGCCGGCATCGGTCATGGCAGCCACTGCGGGCCATCTCGAAACAGGCGCTGATGAGTGGACGGAAGAAGCCCTGTACGCTGCCTTTGGCCCGTTCAACACAAGCGCCATGCTTGTGCACGAGGATGCCGCCACCGCTCCCAGCGGGCGAGCGTTCTCCCGCGCGAACGCGCTTCCGCTGGCCTACAGCGATTTCGTCCAGCTCGGTTCGTACGCCGGTGCCCGTGACAGGGCGGTCGCGGTCGGTGTATCGGCATTCTCCAACAGCTACGGCGTGGCACTTGGCTACCAGGCCGATGCCAACGGGCGCTATGCGACCGCGCTGGGGCACAAGTCGGTCGCTTGGGAGCTCGGCGGAGTCGCGGTGGGCAACGATGCGAAGTCATACGCGCATAACGCGGTCGCACTGGGAAGTGGTGCGCTAGCGTCCGGACGCAATTCCGTCGTACTGGGTGCTGACTCCAACGACTACGGCGACAATCAGGTGTCGGTCGGTAACGGCAGCATGCGGCGCAAAATCGTATACCTTGCCGACGGTGCGGTCGACGCCAACAGCAGCGATGCAGTGACCGGCAGGCAGCTGCATGCTACCCAGCAGGCACTGGCCAGCGTGAGCCAGAGTCAGAAGTTGCTGGCGACGGGGACCGCGGCGACCAATGCCAACGCTGCCCAGGCAGTGGGTAACCGTGCGCTTGCGATGGGCATTGGGTCAACGGCTGATGGCGACGATACCGTTGCGTTGGGCGGGGGCGCTCGCACAGCGTCCGGCTCGGGCATCTCCCGCATCGCCATCGGTGCAGGCGCCTTCGCGGGCACCAGCGGTTGGACGGGTGCCATCGCCCTGGGTGGGAGCGCCAGTTCCACGCATGACGGCGTTGCCATCGGCTATCAGGCCAAGACAAGCAGCAGCGGTACGATCGCGCTTGGTCGCGGGGCAACGGTCACGCACGGAAATTCAGTTGCGCTGGGCGCCAACTCGGTGACCTCCAGCGCCAATACGGTGTCGGTGGGCAGCAGCAGCAACAAGCGCAGGATCCAATACCTCGCCGATGGCGTGATTGCGGCGGGCAGTACCGACGCGATCACCGGCAACCAGTTGCATACGACCAATGCATCGGTGGCGACCGCGGCGGCAACGGCCACTGAGGCAAAGGCTGGTGTTGATGCAGTCAACCGGCGACTCAATGCAGAAGCGCTGGCGTTGGGTGGCGGTGCGCTTGCAGAGTCCAATGCTTATGGCATCAGCACCGCAGTGGGACGCAACGCCAGGGGCTACAACGGCAAGAGCGTCGCGCTGGGTGACGATGCACGGTCTGGCGTGGACAAGGACGGGAACCGTGTTGCCAATGCCAATGGGGGCGTGTCGGTGGGGGCAATGTCACGCAGCGGCAACGGTGCTGTTGCGGCAGGGTTGCAGGCCAGCGCGGTAGGTGATCGTGCCATTGCCGTTGGCCATGAGGCGTCGGCGGATGTAATTCATGCCACCGCCATCGGGTACCAGAGCAAGGCCAGCGCCGGGCATTCCACCGCACTCGGGCGCGGTACCCACGCAAGCGGCCTCTACGCGACGGCCATGGGCAATCTGGCCAGGGCCTCGGCCGAAAGTGCCGTGGCCATTGGTGATCGCTCCCTGGCTCAGCACAATGGTTCGGTGGCGTTGGGCAATGGTTCGCAGACCAGCGCTGCCAATCAGATTTCCGTTGGCAACAGCGCCATCAAGCGCAAGCTGGTCAATCTGGCTGACGGTGCGCTCAGTACGTCCAGCACCGAGGCCGTGACCGGCAAGCAGCTCAACGCTACCAATGCCAATGTGACCACCGCGCAGAATGCGGCCAATGCCGCGCAGACGGCGGCAACCGGCGCCAGGACCGCCGCAGACAACGCGCTGGGCAGGGCCACAGCGTTGAGTGGTCTGGTCAGCCAGGTATCGGCCACGGGCAATGTGCGCCTGGGCGCAGACAACACTGGCACCGTGGTGGATGTGGCCAACAAGGACGGCGCGAAGCGGCGCGTCAACAACGTTGCCAACGGCGTGCTGAGCGGTACCAGTACCGATGTCGTGACCGGACAGCAGCTTCATGCCACCAACCAGTCTGTTTCCACGCAGGGCCAGTCACTGGTGCTGCACGGCCAGCAGCTGGCAACGCATACCCAGGCTCTCGCGGCACAGGACCAGCGCGTCGCGGCCAACCGCGCTGACATCGATCAGCTTCGTACGGACGTGGACGACTTTGATCCGGATCTGGATGGGGTGGTGAAGTTCAGTTCCGATCGCCTGCTTGTGGACATGGAAGGTGCGCGCGTATCTGGAGTGGCGGCGGGAGATGTCAGTTCGGCGGCCAGCACCGATGCGGTGAATGGTGGGCAGTTGTTTGCGGCCAACGAGCGTATAGCGGAGATTGAAAGCGATGGACGATTCCTGAGCATCGGAACGGACAACCTCAGTGAGGCGGCAAGGTCGGGCTCTTTTGGTGTCGCCATTGGTGATTCCGCACAGGCAAGCACTGATCATGAGGGAGGAACGGCGGTCGGGGCCTTTGCTGTCGCGGGCGGTAAGAATTCTGTGGCCCTTGGCAGAGGGGCACTTGTGGAGAATGGGGCAGAAGGCTCTTTTGCCCTAGGTACTGGCTCACGCGTAGCGGGAGTCGAGGCGACTGCGATTGGCGCGAACAGTAGAGCTGAACCAAGTGCTGTCAGAGCGGTCGCCGTAGGAGCTGGATCAGTCGCAAGGGAATCAGACGCCGTTTCATTCGGCACTGATGTTTACCAGCGACGCTTGGTCAATGTCAGTCGGGGCATAGGGAAGGGGGACGTATCAACAATCGCGCAGCTCGAGGAGGCTCTTGCTGCATTAGGTGGCGGATCCGGTCTGGACGGTAGTGGTTCAGTCATTGCTCCAACCTATAACCTGCAGGGCGGAACGCAGAATAATGTTGGTGAAGCCTTGGCTGTGCTCGATGGCGCAGTGATCAAGGCCGGCAGTCGCGTAGATAGCGTTGAAAGCCAGTTGCGCGCGACGTTCCAACAGTCGCCATCAATCAGTGCAGATGGAATCGGCCAACTGAATCTGGCTGGTGCGCAGGGCATGGTTCTGTCGAATCTCGCCGATGGGCATATTGCTGCGGGTAGTCGTGATGCGGTGACTGGCAATCAACTATATGCCGCGGAGCAGAAGATCGAGCGCAATAGGCGCGACCTCGATGCAATGCAGCGCGATTGGATCTCGGATCAGAAGAAACTGCTGACTGAGGCCAGTGATGGAAACCTCATCGATTTCGGCGGCGCACGACTGACCGGTGTCGACGATGCGCACCTCTCCGCTGATAGTTCGGATGTGGTGCGTGGGAGCCAGTTGTATGCAACAAACCTGAGACTGAACTCTATCGAAGACAATAGCGGCAACACTGCATTTGGCTGGATGCCCGAGGAAGGGCGGTATCCAGCTGAAGCGGGCCCAGGTGGAATAGCTATTGGCAAGAACGCAAAAGCTTCATTGCGTTCAGAAGGCGGCGTCGCCGTAGGCGCATGGGCAACGGCTGAAGGGAAGAACTCGGTAGCTTTGGGACGCGCCTCCTACGTCCATGAACAAGCGGAAGAAGGCTTCGCTTTGGGTGTCCGGACGCAGGTCGCTGCTAAAGGGGGGATTGCTCTCGGTGCAGGGAGTGAGGTCCGTTCTAATGCCAGTAATTCCGTTGCCATCGGCTATCAATCCATCGCCAATGATGTAGACACTGTGTCCTTCGGAAATGACTGGCTGAAGCGCCGCCTCACCGGCGTAGCCAACGGCCGCAACGCCAACGACGCCGCCACCGTCGGCCAGCTCCGTGGCGCACTGTCCACCCTCGGTGGCAACATAGACGCCAACGGCAACGTCACCATCCCCGGCTTCAACGTCCAGGGCCAGCAGCAGAACACCATCAACGAAGCCCTCGCCACGCTCGACTCGGCCGTAGTCACCACCGGCTCCCGTGTCGACAGTGTGGAAACCCAGCTCCGCTCGGTGTTCCAGGAATCTCCGTCCATCCGCAGCGACGGCACCGCCCAGCTCACCCTGGCGGGTGCCAACGGCATGGTCATCTCCAACGTCGCCAACGGCTTGATCGCCGCCGGCAGCCGCGAGGCGGTCAACGGTGGCCAGTTGCATGCCGCGCAGCAGCAGCTCAACGGTCGCATCGATGGCCTGGAGCAACGCGTGGACGGCCAGCCGCAGGCGCGTGCAATGGCCACGGCATCGGCGGCGCCGACCGAAGAGATCATGCCAAGCCCGGAAGCCAGCGGTTCGCCGCAGGTCGCTTCGGCAGGCGAGGGCGCTTCGCCTGCACCGCAGCCGAAGTCGAAGAAGGACGATTCACCCTCGCCCACGCCGCAGGTCGACACCGCCGAGTTGGAAAAGATGCTGGCCCGCGCCAACGAGTACACCGATGGTGCGATCAGCAACTTCGAGCGCCGCCTGGACAAGATGGACAAGCGCTTCAACCGCATGGCGGCGATGAGCAGTGCGCAGACGGCCATGGCCATGAACACCGCCGGCCTGGCCACCTACAACCGCCTCGGCGCGGGCGTGGGCTACGCCGAGGGCGAGTCGGCCATGGCGGTGGGCTACCAGCGCGTACTCAACGACAAGGGCTCAGCCACCTTCAGCCTCAATGGTGCCTTCACCAACAGCGGTGAACGCAGCATGGGCGTGGGTGTGGGCATCGGCTGGTAAGCCATGGCGCCCCGGTGTGGTGCGCGTAACGAGCCCCGCCGCGCCGGGGCCATTGCAGAGGAGGTTGCAATGTATCGCTTCATGAGCCGCTTCATGACCTATCGGCGCTACTACCTGTGGCGCGCCCGCATCCGCTACTTCACCCACGACATGGATACGTGGACGCTGGCCTGCCTGGTGCTGATGGTCTGCATGGGGTTGATGGTGTGGGGGTTCTGGCGCGTGGTGAACGTGCCGCAGCCGCGCATCCATCCGGAGGCCGCAGCCGTGCGGGTGGAAGTGCTGACCGACGAAGCGATCCACCGCATCGTTCTGGTGCGCCACGGCGGCACCACTCCGGGTGATCCCTTCTACAGTGCTGCGGAGATCCGCGGCAGCACCCAGCGCACGTTGCGGGTCCGGCAGACGCTGCAGGACCCGGTGGCGATGAAACTGCAGGCGGACATGTACGCCGACATCGCCGACTACATCAACGCTACCGGTGCCTGCATGCCGTTTCCTTGCCGCCGCGTGAGTTTCCGCATCGAACAGCTGCAGCGGTCGGGGCATGAGAGTGCGGTACGCAACAAGGCGCTCGCCGAGATCCTGCAGGTGCCGTGGTACTTGGTGCCGAACCTCGATGGCGAACGCACGCGCGTGCGCAGTGGCTGGGCCGATGACTTCCAGGATGTGTATTCGCACGCCTGGAACCTGCATGACCTGCAGAAGATGCATGCGCGCATGATGGCCGAGTATCCGTACCGCGCGGCGGTGCCGTGGCTGGCACGATTGGCAACCCCTGCCCAGGAACAGCTGATCTTCCAGTAGCGCCGGGCCATGCTCGGCTGCTCTTGGCGCAGAGCCGGGCACAGGCCCGGCTCTGCCAGGATCAACCGCCGATGTAGGCGGTGATTTCCATCTCGGCCAGCAGCTGCCGCAACTGCGTGGCCGACGCCCGCCGCATGGGTTTCTCGTCCACCGGCGACAGCGGGGCCTGGCGCAACGCATCGTAGGGCAGGACGGCCAGGTCGAAGGTCAGGTCTTCGGCACTGAACACCCACACCGGCACATCCAGGTTGCGCTCACGGTCCATCCGCAGGCGCCGCGTACGCGATTCGGCGGGGATGCGATGTTCGTCCAGGAAGCGATGCACGGCCTCCGGGTCGTCACTGTGCAGGTGCAATTGCACGGGGCTGTTGGCATCGGCGGTGCCGTCCAGCACCGGTCCGGCCAGGCGCGGCGAAAACCCGTGCAGGAACTCCAGCGCCCGCAACGCGGACTCGCGCCGCCGCTGTAGTTCGCTGCCGTGCTGCGGGCCGGAGAACAGCCGCTGGTACTCGCGCAGCGCCTGTTCGATCTCGACGTTGCGGGGCAGGGAAGCATCGTCGTGGATGCCAAGGCGACTGGCAGCCTTGAGTTTGGCCTGGTGGAAGTCGCGGATTCCGCCTTCGGCCATCAGCCGGGCGGCTTCGTGGGCGAGGCGATGACGCCGTTCGCGGGTCTGGCTGACAGCATGCTGGTGAGCGCGGTGCATGCGATGACTCCCTGTTGCGACCTGGCCACAGACTAGCGCAGGCGTGTGACATCTGCGTGGGTATTTCGCAGAGGTGCCGCTGCGCTCGCCGGGCATGGCCCGGCGCTACCGGGAGAGGGCGCCCGACGGGTGCGGCATGGTAGCGCCGGGCCATGCCCGGCGAATGCGTGAGTGCCAACCAAGGTTGGCATCTACCGGGGTAGCGCCGGGCCATGCCCGGCGGATGCATCGGCGCCAACCAAGGTTGGCATCTAGCGGGGTAGCGCCGGGCCATGCCCGGCGAATGCGTGAGTGCCAACCAAGGTTGGCATCTACCGGGGTAGGGCCGGGCCATGCCCGGCGAACGCATCGGCGCCAACCGAGGTTGGCGACTACCAGGGCAACGTCGGGCCATCGTGCCAACCAGCGGTTGGCACCCACCCAGCCTGGCTTCAGAAGATATCGAACGCGGCCGCGTCAGCCTGCGGGGTGCTCTGCAGGTTGAGGTCGTAGTCGGTCAGGCGGTCCATGTCTTCCACCTTCACCCACTCCACCGCACCGTTGAGGGTGGCCTGGACCATGCCGCTCGGCGGTTCGTTCTGTGCGATCGGGGTGTCCTTCAGCGCGGTGCGCATGTAGTCGATCCAGATCGGCAGGGCGGCCTTGCCACCGTATTCGCGGTAGCCCAGCGAGCGGAAGTCGTCGCGGCCCACCCACACGGTGGTCACGTACGGGCCGCCGAAGCCGGAGAACCAGGCGTCACGGTGATCATTGGTGGAGCCGGTCTTGCCGCCCACGTCTTCGCGGCCGAGTACCTTGGCCTGCGCGCCGGTGCCGCGCTGGACCACGTCGCGCATCATCGACACCAGCTGGTAGGCGGTACGGGCGTCGATCGCACGCGGTGCGGTACGCGCGTCCGGGTTGGCGGGTGCGGCCGGCGTTTCGGTCTTGGCTTCCGGCTTGGTGGCGGCGGTGGCATCGACCTTGGGTGCCGGGGCGCCGAAGTTGAAGCCGTCCACGACCTGGTTCACCGGCTGGTCGCTGCTGCCGGCGCAGTCGCGGCAGGCCATCGCCGGGTTTTCCTTGAACACCAGGTTGCCATCGCGGTCGTTGACCTGGTCGATCAGCCAGGTATCCACGCGCGAGCCGCCATTGGCGAACACGGCATAGCCGCGGGCCACCGACAGCGGGGTCAGCGAGGCGGTACCCAGCGACATCGACAGGTTCGGCGGCAGCTCGGATTCGGCAAAGCCGAACTGGCTGATGTACTTGCGCGCGTAGTCCACGCCCATGCCATCAAGCAGGCGCACCGAGACCAAGTTGCGTGACTGCACCAGCGCTTCACGCAGGCGCATCGGGCCGCGGAAGCCGCCGCCGTCGTTCTGCGGTGCCCAGGTCTTGCCGCGGCGGTCGCGGAACACGACCGGGGCGTCGAGCACGATCGAGGCCGGGTTGTAACCCTTGTCGAAGGCGGCCGCATAGACGAACGGCTTGAAGCTCGAACCGGGCTGGCGACGGGCCTGGGTGGCACGGTTGAACTTGTTGCCGGAGAAGCTGAAGCCGCCGACCAGCGCCTTCAGGGCGCCGCTGTGGGCGTCCAGCGAAACCAGAGCGGACTGCCCGCGCGGGAGCTGGTCGAGCAGCCATTCGCCCTCCTTGGCACCGGCGCGCACGCGCACGATGTCGCCGCGCTGCACCAGCTTGGCCGGGCTCTTGTTGGTCCACTTGGCGGCACCGGCCGGCAGCACGATCTCGCTGCGGTTGGCCAGCACCACGGTGGCACTGCCGTCGGCGCCGGTGCTGGCGACGATGGCCGGCAGCAGGCCGGCCTGGCCGAACATGCCGCGCAGGTGCTCGGCCAGGGCCGCGGCGTCGTCGCCGGCGCCCAGCTGTACCTGCTTCTCCACGCCGTGCCAGCCGTGGCGATGGTCGTACAGCAGCAGGCCGTCGCGCACCGACAGGTTGGCGGCGGTCTGCAGGGTCGAATCGATGGTGGTGGTGACGTGGTAGCCCTTGTTGACCACGTCGCCGCCAAAGCGGGCGATCATTTCCTGGCGCACCAGCTCGGCCACGTACGGGGCATCGACCTGCACCGGCGGCTCGTGGGCGGTGGCGTGCATCGGCACGGCCTTGGCCGCATCGGCCTCGGCCTGGCTGACGAACTTCAGGTCGGCCATGCGCTGCAGCACGTAGTTGTCACGACGCTGGCGGGCGCGCTCCGGGTTGGAGATCGGGTTGCCCGAGGACGGGAACTTGGGGATGCCGGCCAGCGAGGCCATCTCGTCCAGGTCCAGCTCGCCCAGCTTCTTGCCGTAGTAGAACTCGGCGGCGGCGGCCACGCCGTAGGCGCGGTTGCCGAAGAAACTCTTGTTCAGGTACAGCTCGAAGATCTCGTCCTTGCTCAGCTCGGACTCGATCTTGCGCGCCAGCAGGATCTCGGCCAGTTTGCGGGTATAGCTGTACTCGGAGCTGAGGAAGAACTGGCGGGCCACCTGCTGGGTGATGGTGGAGCCACCGGGCACGCGCTTGTCGTTGGTGGTGGCCAGCAGCCACACCGCGCGACCGATGCCCTTGTAGTCCACGCCGCCGTGCTCGTAGAAACGGGCATCCTCGGTGGCCAGGAACGCCTGCTTCAGCTTCTCCGGCACGTCCTTCATGGTGATGGGGGTACGCCGGGTCTCACCGAATACCGCCATCAGCTTGCCGTCGGCAGCGTAGACGTACATCGGCTCCTGCATTTCCACGTCGCGCAGGGTCTGCACGTCGGGAAGCTTGGAAGAAACGGCGTAGTACAGGCCGCCAACGGCGGCCGCTCCGACCAGCGCCAGGACCAGGACAACAAGAAAGATCCAGCGCAGCCAGCGGCGGAGACGGGTCATCGGTGTCAGATTCCGATTGCGAATTTCGTGGTCGCAGAGTATAGATTACGCAAGGTGGCGGCTGGGGCCGGCACTGGGGAGTGCAAGGGGACGCCAGGGGCTGCGTGTTCATCCTGTGAGGGATGTCACAGCAGGGCGGTTGCCATTTGCTAAGAATACGTTATTAATGCGCGGACGCAGCTCTTGCGTCCAAGTGCCCGTCGGCAGGGGAGAAACCGTGGGGCTCATCCCAAAAAGTCAGTCGCCGCTCATTGGCGTCGACATCAGTTCGACTGCGGTAAAGCTGTTGCAGCTTTCCCGCAGCGGCAATCGTTTCCGTGTGGAACATTATGCCGTGGAACCGCTGCCGCCGAACGCGGTGGTGGAGAAGAACATCGTCGAAGTGGAGGCCGTGGGAGAGGCCATCCGCCGGGCGATGAACCGTTCCGGCAGCAAGGCCAAGCTGGCTGCTGCGGCCGTGGCTGGTTCGGCGGTGATCACCAAGGTGATACCGATGCCGGCCGACCTGGACGAGAACGACATGGAAGCCCAGATCGAGCTGGAAGCGGTCAACTACATTCCGTATCCGATCGAGGAAGTGAACCTGGACTTCGAGGTGATCGGGGCGATCCCGAACAACCCGGAAATGGTCCAGGTGCTGCTGGCGGCCTCGCGTTCGGAAAACGTCGAACTGCGCCAGTCCGCGCTGGAACTGGGCGGACTGCAGGCCAAGGTGATGGACGTGGAGGCCTTCGCGGTCGAGAACGCCTTCGCCCTGGTGGCCAGCGAGCTGCCGGTGTCGGCAGAGGGCGTGGTTGCGCTGGTCGATATCGGCGCCACCATGACTACCCTCAACGTACTGCGCGGTGGCCGCAGCCTGTACAGCCGCGAACAGGTGTTCGGTGGCAAGCAGCTGACCGACGAGATCATGCGCCGCTATGGCCTGAGCTACGAGGAAGCCGGTCTGGCCAAGCGCCAGGGCGGGCTGCCGGAAAGCTACGAGATGGAAGTGCTGGAACCGTTCAAGGAAGCCACGGTCCAGCAGATCAGCCGCCTGCTGCAGTTCTTCTACGCCGGCAGCGAGTTCAACCGCGTCGATCACATCGTGCTGGCCGGCGGCTGTGCCGCCCTTGCAGGCCTGCCGGAGATGGTCGAGGAACAGCTGGGCGTGCCGACCGTGGTCGCCAACCCGCTGGCACAGATGACCCTGGGGCCGAAGGTACAGGCGCACGCGCTGGCCCAGGATGCCCCCGCGCTGATGATCGCGACCGGTCTGGCGCTGAGGAGCTTTGACTGATGGCACGCATCAATCTATTGCCCTGGCGCGCCGAACGGCGCAAGCAACGCCAGCGCGAGTTCGGCATCATGCTGGGCATGGCCGCTCTGGGTGGCCTGCTTCTGTCGCTGTTGATCTGGTTCTACTACGACATGCAGGTCAGCGGGCAGAGCGATCGCAACGCCTACCTGCAGACCGAGATCGACAAGGTCAAGGAGCAGAACAAGGAAATCGATCGCCTCGACGAGCAGAAGAATCGATTGCTGGCCCGCAAGGTCGTGATCGAACAGCTGCAGGCCAAGCGTTCGCAGATGGTGCACCTGTTCGATGCGCTGGTCCGCACCATTCCCGATGGCGTGGTGCTGACCGCCCTGCAGCAGGAAGGCGACGTGCTGACTCTGGAGGGCCGCACCCAGTCCAATGCGCGTGTCTCGGCCTACATGCGCAACCTCGAGGTCTCTGGCTGGATGACCAATCCGGAGCTGGCGATCATCGAGGCGCGTGAGCCGGAAAAGGACAAGGAAGGGCGCGCGACCGGTCCTGTGGCGGACATCAAGGCATTGCCGTACGTGTTCAAGGTCAAGGTCAAGCTGCCCGCACAGAGCGAGGAAGCAGGCGCCACGCCGGGCCTGAACCCGGATGGCAGCGTGGCCGGCACCACGCCGGCGGCACAGACGGGCGCACCGCTCAGCGCCGGGCCGGACGCCGCCGCACCGGCTGCTGCCGCACCGGCGCCGGGATCGACTCCGGCACCGGCAGCCACGCCTGCGACCGCACCTGCACAGGCCCCAGCGCCGGCGGCGACGCCTGCGTCGGCCAAGCCTGCACCAGCCGCACCGGCCACCAAGCCTGAGGGCAGCCGCCTGGCGCAGCCGCCGCAGGCCTTCCACGCCCCGCTGCAGGGGGATCGCGCATGAGCAAGAAAGTCGACATCAAGAACCTGGACTTCAACGACATCGGCAACTGGCCGAGGAACGCGAAGATCGTGTTCTGCTCGCTGATAGCCCTGGTCATCATGTTCGTGCTCTGGATGCTGCTGATCAGTGGCAAGCGCGAGGAGCTGGCGGGCCTGGAATCGCGGGAAACCGAGCTGCGTGCCGAGTTCACCAAGGAACAGGAACGCGCGGTCAACCTTGAGCCGTTGAAGCAGCAGCTGGCACAGATGGAGCAGGTGCTGCAGCAGATGCTGCGGCAGCTGCCCAGCAAGACCGAAATGCCGGACCTGATCATCGACATCTCGCAGACCGCGTTGTCCAGCGGCTTGGCCAACGAGCTGTTCGAGCCCGAACAGGAGCAGATCAAGGAGTTCTACGCCGAGAAGCCGATCAAGCTGCGGATGGTGGGCAGTTATCACCAGTTCGGCGCCTTCGTCAGCGGCGTGGCCTCGTTGCCGCGGGTGGTGATCCTGACCATGCACGACATCAACCTCAAGCCGAAGGACAAGACCGGCGGCAACATCCGCGCCGGTGCGCTGGAACTGTCGGGCACGGTCAAGACCTACCGTTACCTGGATGAGGCCGAGGTTGCCGAACAGCAGAAGGCTGAAGCGGGCAAGGAGGAAAAGAAGTGATCGGTTCCTTCATTGCGCGTGGCGGAATGGTGCTGACGGTGCTGCTGCTGGCCGCCTGCGGCCGCGGCGTAAGCAGCACGCCGGGTGATGCACCCAATCTGGAAAAGTGGGTCGAGAGCGAGCGTGCGCGACCGGCGCAGCCGCTGGAACCGCTGCCGGTGATGCAGCAGTTCGAGACCTTTGAATACTCCGCGCAGGGCATGCGCGATCCGTTTACCGATGCCTGGACCAACCCGCAGCAGGGGAATGGGGGACTGCGGCCAGATCCGAACCGGCGCAAGGAGCCGATGGAAGGCTTCCCGCTGGACGCGCTGGACATGGTCGGCACCATCGGAACAGGCGCCGGCACCGTGGCGCTGGTGATGGGGCCGGACAAGGTGACCTATCGGGTGCGTCCCGGCGGTTACCTGGGGCAGAGCGACGGGCGGGTCACCGCGGTCTTTGAAGACCGCGTGGAGCTGATCGAACTGGTGCCGGATGGCGCGGGTGGCTGGCTGGAACGTCCAGCAACGCTCGCGCTGGAAGATCAATGATCGTTTACTGGGGATAGCACGATGACCTTTCACCAAGCCAAGGGGCTGCGTCCCATCCGGCGCTCTACCTTGAACCGCATCAGCGCGCTGGGAGTCGCGTTGATGCTGGCCTGCGCTCCGGCGCTGGCCGCCGCACCGTCGGAAAAGCCGACCGGCACGGCGCTGGCCGCCACGCCGGCCGCTGCACCGGCAGGCCTGTCGGTCGCACGCATCGATTTCAAGCGTGGCGATGACGGCGCGGGCCGCCTGATCCTGCAGTTCGACGGCCAGGGCGCCATGCCCGACCTGCGCAGCCAGGGCAACAGCGTGGTTGTCGATGTCGGCAACGCACGCCTGCCGGCCAACCTGCAGAAGCCGATGAACGTCACCGACTTCGCCACCCCGGTGCAGCGCATCGACGCCAAGCCGTCCGGGGCCGGCACCCAGCTGGTGCTGAGCACGGGCGGTCCGGTCGAGTCGCTGGCCTACCAGAGTGGCAACGAGTATGTGGTGGAGATCAGCCCGCAGCAGGCCCAGGCCGCCGTTGGCGCAGTCACTGCCGGCAGCGTGACCCAGGCCGCCAAGGGCGTGCCGCAGCGCGGCTACGCCGGCAAGCCGGTGACCTTCAACTTCCAGGACGTGCCGGTGCGCACCGTGCTGCAGTTGATTGCCGAAGAGTCGAATCTGAACGTGGTGGCCTCCGACTCGGTGCAGGGCAATGTGACCCTGCGTCTGGTCAACGTGCCGTGGGACCAGGCGCTGGATATCGTGCTGCGTGCCAAGGGCCTGGACAAGCGTCGTGACGGCAGCGTGGTGTGGGTTGCGCCGCAGTCCGAGCTGGCCAAGTTCGAGCAGGAGAAGGAAGACGCGCGCATCGCGATCGAGAACCGCGAAGACCTGGTCACCGACTACGTCCAGATCAACTACCACAGCGCCACGCAGATCTTCAAAGCGCTGACCGAAGCCAAGGGAATCGGCGGCGGCGGTGGTGGTGGTGGCGGCGGTGGTGGTGGCAGTTCGCAGGAAGAAAGTGGCTTCCTCTCGGGACGCGGTCGCATCGTCGCCGACGAGCGCACCAACACGCTGATGATCAGCGACATTCCGAAGAAGATCGCGCGCATGCGCGAGTTGATCAGTGTCATCGACCGCCCGGTCGACCAGGTATTGATCGAAGCACGCATCGTCATCGCCACCGACACGTTCGCGCGCGAACTGGGTGCCAAGTTCGGCATCAGTGGCAGCCGTGACAACGTGTATTTCAGTGGTGACCTGGAGGCCAACGCCAAGACCCGCGAATCGCAGGTGGATGCCGCCAGCACCAACGCCAAGGCTGAGCGCGATTGGATCGCCGGTGGCCGCGTGGGCCCGCCGCCGGTGTCGGTCGGTTCGGCCATCACCCGCGGCCTGAACTGGAACCTGCCGGTGGCAACTGCCAGCAATCCAGGTTCGCTGGCGCTGTCGATCCTCAATGCCGGCTATCTGCTTGACGTGGAATTGTCCGCCATGCAGGAAGAGTCGCGTGGTGAAGTGATTTCCAACCCGCGGGTGGTGACCACCAATCAGCGCGAAGCGCTGATCAAACAGGGCAAGGAAATCGGCTATGTCACCATCAGTGGCGGCGGCGCTGGCGGTGTAGCCACCCCGAACGTCCAGTTCAAGGAAGTGGTGCTGGAACTGAAGGTCACCCCGACCATCACCAACGACAACCGCGTGTTCCTCAACATGGCGGTGAAGAAGGACGAGGTCGATCAGCTGATCCAGCTGCAGGGCTACGGTACCGTGCCGTCCATCAACCGTCGCGAGGTCAATACCGCCGTGCTGGTGGAAGATGGCCAGACCGTGGTGATCGGTGGCGTGTATGAATTCACCGACCGCAACAGTGTCAGCAAGGTGCCGTTCCTGGGCGATGTGCCGTTCCTGGGCAATCTGTTCAAGAAGCGTGGTCGCAACAAGGACAAGGCCGAACTGCTGGTGTTCGTGACCCCGAAGGTCCTGCGCGTGGCCCGCCAGAACTGAGGCATCACATCTGTTGTATCCGACCGGGGCCGCCACGTGCGGCCCCGCGTCGTTTGCGCGGGAGGCCCGACGATGGATTCACCGCAGGCCTGCTAGATCCACGCCGCGCCTCGCCAGTAGATCCACGCCACGCCTCTCCAGTAGATCCACGCCATGCCTCTCCAGTAGATCCACGCCATGCGTGGATAAGGCATGGGTGGATCACGTCATGCCCAATAGATCCGCCCTGCGTGGAGGCTGTTCAGCCGTTCTTGATGCCAGCAGCCGGACGGCCTGCGATGATGTGGGGAACCCGAGCCATCCCGCGCCGGTCAAAGGCCCCCATGAACCTGCCTCCGCCGATGCCCGAATCCATTTCTCCGCCGCCTGCCCCCACCACCTCGCGCCTGCATGCGGCCTTCAGCGATCTGCGCGATGCACTGTCGGCCGAGATCGTCGGCCAGGCGGCGCTGGTCGAACGCCTGCTCATTGCCTTGCTGGCCGATGGCCACCTGCTGGTGGAAGGTGCCCCGGGCCTGGCCAAGACCACGGCCATCCGGGCCCTGGCGGCGCGGCTGGAAGCAGACTTCGCACGTGTGCAGTTCACCCCGGACCTGCTGCCTTCGGACCTGACCGGTACCGAGATCTGGCGCCCGCAGGAAGGCCGTTTCGAATTCGTGCCGGGGCCGATCTTCCACCCGATCCTGCTGGCCGATGAAATCAACCGTGCGCCGGCCAAAGTGCAGTCCGCGCTGCTGGAAGCGATGGGCGAGCGTCAGGTCACCGTCGGTCGCCACACCTATGCGCTGCCGTCGCTGTTCCTGGTGATGGCCACGCAGAATCCGATCGAGCAGGAAGGCACCTTCCCGCTGCCGGAAGCGCAGCTGGATCGTTTCCTGATGCACGTACGCATTGGTTATCCGGACCAGGCGGCCGAGTCGGAGATCCTGCGGCTGGCCCGCGAGCGCGCCCGCGGCGCGCTTGGCGAGTCCGCAGCGACGCCGGAAAAACTGCCGATGCAGGATGTCTTCGATGCGCGCCGCGAGGTGCTGGAGCTGCACATGGCCCCCGCGCTGGAGCGCTATCTGATCGAGCTGGTGCTGGCCTCGCGCGACCCCTCGCGCTACGACGCCTCGTTGGCGCGCCGCATCGCGTGGGGCGCCAGCCCGCGTGGCTCCATCGCACTGGAGCGGTGCGCACGGGCGCGGGCGTGGTTGGCCGGGCGTGATTTCGTCACTCCTGACGACGTGCGTGCCGTGGCCGCCGATGTGCTGCGCCACCGGGTTCTGCCCAGTTATGAAGCCATCGCCGAAGGCTGGGATGGTGAGCGCCTGGTGCAGGAACTGCTTGCCCGGGTACCGGCGCCCTGAGCGCGCGCATGACCGGCACGACCAACGGACCTGCTCCGGTTACCAGCGAAGGCGATGGCCTGCGACCGCAACTGGCCGAGCTGGTGGCATTGCGCCGCCTGGCACAGCGTCCGCCGCCGCCTCGTCGTGGGCGAGCGGGCAGCGCCGGGCAAGCGCCTTCGCCGCTGCGCGGACGCGGCATGGAATATGCAGAATCGCGCGAATACGTGGCGGGCGACGACGCGCGCCACATCGACTGGCGCGTCACCGCGCGCACCGGGCGCACGCACACCAAATTGTTCCAGGCAGAGCGCGAACGGGTCACCCTGATCGTTGCCGATACTTCACCTGCGCTGTACTTCGGTACCCGCGTGCGCTTCAAGTCGGTGCAGGCAGCACGCGCTGGCGCGGTTGCGGCATGGTCCGCACAGCGCCGCGGCGACCGCATCGGTGCATTGCGCGGTAGTGATCGCGAGGCGCCGATCGCGCCGGCCGGCGGTGCCCGCGGCGTACTGCGCGTACTCGATGCACTCACGCGCTGGTACGCGCAGCCACCTGCCGATGACCTTGGCCTGGAACGCGCGCTGGACCATGCCGGTCGGGTGCTGCGCCCCGGCGCCCGGATGCTGGTACTGGCCGATCCGCAGCAGGCGATCCGGATTCCGCCGGCGCGCTGGAGCGCGTTGGCCCAGCACCATGACCTGAGTCTGCTGCTGCTGGTCGATCCGCTTGAGTTGCAGCCGCCATCGGCGCCCCTGCAGTTTCTCGCCGCGCAGCAGCGCATCGGCCTGGATCTGCGCCGCAGCGACGTGCAGGCGCACTGGCAGGCGCATTTCGTTGAACCGCTGCAGCAGCTGCGCAGCCAGCTTGCCGCGCGTCGCGTCGATGTGCAGGTGCTGTCCACCGATGCGGCCAGCGACGCCTGGCTGGCACCGGCACCGACGGAGGTGCCGGCATGAGTGCCTCCCTGCCACTGCGCGACGTGCAGTTGCCGCCCTCGCCAGCGTGGTGGCCCCCCGCACCTGGCTGGCTGATGCTGATCGCATTGGTTCTGCTGTTGCTGGCCATCGTTGCTGCGGTGGCATGGCGTCGTCATCGCCGCCGCCAGCAGTGGATGCGCGTGTTCGATCAGGAGATTGCGGCAGTGAACGGCGCGCCGTCGGAACTTGCGGCCATCGCCAGCCTGCTGCGGCGTGCGGCGCGTCAGGCGCGACCCGGTAGCGAAGCCCTGCGCGATGACGCGTGGTGGCAGCATATCGACCCCAAGGACACCCTGCCGCCTGCGCAGCGCAACCTGCTGGCCGAGGGTGCCTATCGCCCGCGCGTGGATGCTGCTGCCGTGGCCGAGGTGCGCGCATGGGCGCGGGCGCGTTACCTGGCATTGCTGCAGGAGCGCCGCCGATGAGCGCGCTTGCAGCTTACTGGCCCTGGCCGGATCTGCAGCTGGCCTGGCCGCTGGCACTGCTGGCACTGCCGTTGCCGATCCTGATGCTGGCATGGAAGCGGCGTGCCGATCCGGGCGCTGCGTTGCGCGTGCCCTACGCCGCTGCCGAACTGGAAGCACTGGCTGGCGGCGGTCGTGTCGGCGTTTCCTGGCTGCGCAGCGGCTTGCTGTGGCTGGGCTGGCTGGCGCTGTGCGTGGCGATGGCGCGTCCGCAGCAGCTGGGTGAGGCGATTACCCCGCCGCAGGAAGGCCGGCAGATGATGCTGGCAATGGACGTGTCCGGCAGCATGAGCGAGCCGGACATGGTGCTTGGTGCGCAGGCGGTGGAGCGCTTGACCGCAGCCAAGGCGGTGCTGGCCGATTTCCTGGACCGTCGTGCCGGCGATCGCGTCGGCCTGCTGGTGTTCGGTGATCGTGCCTACACACTCACACCGTTGACTGCGGATCTGTCCAGCGTGCGCGATCAACTGCGCGACAGCGTGGTTGGCCTTGCCGGGCGCGAGACGGCCATTGGTGACGCCATCGCGCTGGCGGTCAAACGCCTGCGCAATCAGCCCGAAGGGCAGCGTGTACTGATCCTGCTGACCGACGGCGTCAGCAACGCCGGTGTGCTGGAACCCCTGCGCGCAGCCGAGCTGGCACGTGCCGAAGGGGTGCGCGTGCACACCGTGGCGTTTGGCAGCGACGGTAGTGCGCGGTTCTTCGGCATTCCCGTGGCCGCCGACCGCGATCCGGTGGATGAGGCAACGCTGCGCAGGATCGCCGAGATGACCGGCGGCCGCTTCTTCCGTGCGCGTGACACCGACCAGCTGGCTGGCATCTATGCCGAACTGGACAGGCTGGAGCCAATCGCAGCGAAGGGACCGGCACTGCGTCCGCGCAACGAGCGCTATGCATGGCCACTGGCCGTCGCCCTGCTGCTGGGCGCATTGGCGTGGGCCTGGCCGGAACGTCGCCGATGAACGCCACTTTCCTGAAGATGCCTGACTGGAGCGCGTTCGACTGGAGTGCATTGCATTTCCTGCGGCCGGACGGCTTGTGGCTGCTGGCGGCACTGCCGTTGATCGTCGCGGTGGCCATCTACCGGCAACGGCGCAGCGACGCGTGGCGGCAGGCGGTCGACGCCCATCTGCTGTCGCAGCTCCTGGCGGGCGAGGGCAAGCGACGCACGCGCCTGCCATGGGCATTGCTGCTGGGCTGGACCCTGGCGGCACTGGCGATGGCTGGCCCCAGCTGGAGGCAGCAGGCGCAGCCGATCTATCAGGCCAGTGCGCCGTTGGTGGTGGTGCTGGATCTCTCCAGCCGCATCACCGCGACCGACCTGCCACCCTCGCGCCTGCTGCAGGCGCGGGCAAAGATCGGTGCGCTGCTGCGCGCCCGTCAAGGCGGCCAGGTGGGTCTGGTGGTGTATGCCGAAGATGCCTATACCGTGGCGCCGTTGACCGACGACGCTGCCAACGTGGCGCTGTACCTGGACGCGCTGTCGCCGGAGGTGATGCCGCGTGATGGACAGCGCGCCGACCGTGGCATCGACTGGGCGGTCAGGTTGCTGCGGCAGACCGGTGCCCTGCGCGGCCAGATCCTCCTGGTCAGCGACCAGGCTGACAGCGAAGCGGCGCTTGCCGCAACGCAGGCGCGTGGCCTCGGCCTGCAGGTGTCGGTGCTGGGCCTGGGCACACCATCCGGCGCCGCTTATCGCGATGGTCAAGGCCAGATCGCACAGGCCGCGCTGGATGAAACCAGCCTGCGCGCCGTCGCCACCGCAGGCGGCGGGCGTTACCAGCGCATCGCCAGCGATGATCGCGACCTGAAGGCATTGGACGTGCTGGATGCCAGCGACGGCGGTGCGCTGCAGCGGCCCGGGCAGGCCCGGCAGTGGCAGGACGAAGGCTATTGGTTGTTGCCGCCGGTGATGCTGCTGGCACTGCTGGCGTTCCGTCGCCGCGCGGTGCTGGCGGCGGTGCTGGCCGTGGGTCTTCTGCCCTTGAGCGGGCAGTTGCAGGCACAGCCGCGCGCACCCATGGCTGCGCCGACAGCGGGCACGATGTGGGAACGTGCCGACCAGCGTGAGCATGCACGCCTGGCCGAGGGTGTGCAGGCGTACCGTCAAGGTGATTTCGCCACTGCCCGCAAGCAGTTCGAAGGCATCGACAGCGATGCGGGCTGGTACAACCTCGGCAACGTGCTTGCCCGCCAGGGCGACTACGACGGTGCCATCGCCGCCTACGACAAGGCCTTGGCGCGCCACCCACAGATGGCCGACGCCGTCGCCAACCGTGCGGTGGTCGACGCCGCGCGCAAGCGCAAGTCGTCGTCGAACAACAGCCAGGGGCAGGGCAAGGGGCAGCAGAAGCCGCAGCAGGGACAGCAGCAGAACCAGCAGGGCCAGCAAGGCCAACAAGGTCAGCAGAATCAGCAGCAGGGCCAGCAAGGCCAGCAAGGTCAGCAGAATCAGCAGCAGGGCCAGCAAGGCCAACAAGGCCAGCAGGAACCGCAGGGCCAGAAGGGCCAGAAGGGCCAGCAGAACCCGGCGTCTGCAGGTGCCGGCCAGCAGGGGGCGAAGCAGGAGCCGCCGCAGGCAGCCGACGCGCAGGCCCAGGCGCAGGCCGATGCCCAGCAGCGCCAGCGCATGCAGCAGGCCCTGCAGCAGGCGCGTGCCGGCGAAGCCGGCAAGGCAGCAGTGCGCGGCGATGGCGGCACGCCGCAACAGCGTGAGGAACAGCAGGCCGTAGAGGCGTGGATGCGGCGCGTGCCGGATGATCCGGGGGCACTGCTGCGGGCCAAGTTCCAGTTGGAAAACGAACGTAGAAAGAGGGAAGGGCGATGACAGGCATGGCGAGCAGGCAAATCCGGTGGCCTCTGCCTGTGCTGGCGATGCTGCTGCTGTGGCTGCCGATGGTGGCCATGGCGCAGACGCGCGCCTGGCTGGAGCAGGACAGCATCGCCGCCGGTGATGCGGTCACCCTGCACATCGAGACCGACCAGGGCGCGCCAGACTATGCACCGTTGAATGCCGATTTCGTGCTCAGTGCGCAGAGCAGCAACCGCCAGGTGCAGTGGAGCAATGGCGGCGTCCAGCAGCGCAACCTCTATACGGTTGCGTTGACGCCGCGCCGCACAGGTACGCTGCAGGTGCCTTCATTACAGGTAGGCGCAGCTCGCACGGTGCCCTTGGTGCTGCAGGTAAGTGATGCCGTGGTGGCCACCCCGCAGAGCAATGCCACCGCCTTCATCGAAACCGAGGTGGATGACCCGACGCCCTACGTGCAGCAGAGCGTGGGCGTGGTGGTCAGGCTGTACTTCGCCTCGCAGCTGGCGTCGGGCGAACTGGTGCTCGACACACCCAGTGGCGCTTCGCTGCAGCGGGTGGGGGAGGATCGCAGCGACGTGCGCCAGGTCAACGGCCGTCGCTACAACGTGGTCGAACGTCGCTTCCTGCTGATCCCCGAGCGCAGCGGGGCGTTGCGCCTGCCGGGCGCGCGCTTCACCGGCCGCAGTGCAGGTGGATTCTTCGATGACTTCTTCGGGAGCGGTGGCGATGGCCGCATGAATGCCGTCGGTGCCGAACGCACGCTGCAGGTGCAGGCGCAACCGGCTCAGGCCGTGCAGCCGTGGCTGCCCCTGCACAGCCTGCAGTTGCGCTACACCGCCGCACCCAGCAGTGCGCGCACGGGCGAAGCGGCCACCGTGATGGTCGAAGCGATCGCCAACGGCGCTACCCGGGCCCAGTTCACCGATCTGCCCGTGCCCGACCTCGGCGACGCCGCACAGGTGTTCGCCGAACCGGCCCAGTACGAGGAGACCTTCAACGGCAGCACGCCACGCCTGAAGATCACCCGTCGCTACTCGATCGTGCCGCGGCAGGTTGGATCCCTGCGTGTGCCGGGGCCGCGCGTGGCCTGGTGGAACGTGGACAGTGGCAGTGCCCAGCAGGCCAGCCTGCCGGATCTGGAACTGGCCGTGGCCGCAGGCCGGGCCGGCGCGCCGGTGGCACAACCGATCGATACCGATGCCGCGCTGCCGGAAGACGCCGCACCCGCCGCTGCATCCTCTCTTACACCCACCGCAGCAGGTCCCCGGCCGTGGCCGTGGATGGCCGCCGCCGCAGGCCTGGCGCTGCTATGGCTGTTGACCCTGGCATGGGGATGGCGACGTGGCCGCCGTGCCGTCGTCCACACCCGTCCGGTTCCCCGGCCAGGAGCCAGTGCCCCTGCAACGTCCTCGCGTGCCAGCGTGGCCGAGTTGCGCCGGGCGATCGATGGCGAGGGCTTTGATCAGGTAGAGGCGCTGCTGTGTTCGATGGCCGGCGTGGAACGCCTGGAACAGGTGATCGAGCGCCTGGCCGATCCGGCCCAGCGGCAGACCCTGCAGGCGTTGCAGCAGGCGCGCTGGGGCGGGATGGGGGATGTCAGCGCGCTGCGGGCCCGCCTGCGCGAAAGCTTCCGTGACGGACCGCACTGGTCGGCCGCCACCGGCGCCATCGACACTGGGCTGCCGCCGCTGTATCCACCGCGGCAACCCTGAACCGGCGCGGCTTGCGCGCTTTGTTAGAGTAGATTCATTTTTCGAGGAATCCCGCGCATGACAGCAGCTGCTGCCGACAAGAAGAAGTTGCCCCTGCATTGGAAGATGGGCATCGGCTTTGCGATCGGCCTGGTCCTGGGACTGATCGTGCATGCCCTGGGCGGCAGCGTCGACGGCCTGCAGACCGGTGCCAAGTGGGTAATGGACTACGTCACCACCCCGGCGTCGGGCCTGTTCCTCAACCTGATCTTCATGCTGATCGTGCCGCTGATCTTCTCGGCGCTGATCATGGGCGTGTCGGAGATGGGCGACATCCGCGCCCTTGGCCGCATCGGCTGGAAGACGCTGGCCTACACCGTGCTGCTGTCCGGCATCGCGGTGGGTATCGGCCTGGTGCTGGTCAACCTGCTCAAGCCCGGTGCCGGCGTCGACCCGCAGGTGGCCGCGCTGATGCTGTCGGAGAACGCTGAGCGCAGCAAGGAAATCGTTGCTGGCATCCATGGCACGCCGAAGGGCATGGACATGCTGCTGTCGATCGTGCCGAGCAACGTGCTGCAGGCTGCCTCCGACAATGGCGCGATCCTGTCACTGATGTTCTTCGCGCTGATGTTCGGCATCGGCATGGTGCTGACCGACGAGGCCAAGGTCGCCCCGCTGCGTCGCGCCATCGAAGGCGTGTTTGAGATCTCGATGACCCTGATCAACCTGGTCATCCGCCTGGCGCCGTATGCAGTGGCCTGCTTCATGTTCAACCTGGCCGCGCTGTTCGGTTTCGATCTGATCATCCGCCTGGGTGCCTACGTGGGCGTGGTGGTGCTGGCGTTGGGCCTGCACATGGTGGTGACCTACGGCACCGCGGTATGGCTGTCGGGCCGTTCACCGCTGGCGTTCTTCCGCCAGACCCAGGAGGCCACGGTGATGGCCTTCTCCACCGCCTCCAGCAACGCCACCCTGCCGACCGCGCTGCGCGTGGCCGACCAGATGGGCCTGCCGCAGCGCGTGTCGCGCTTCGTGCTGACCGTGGGCGCCACCGCCAACCAGAACGGCACCGCACTGTTCGAGGGCGTGACGGTGATCTTCCTGGCCCAGTTCTTCGGTGTCGACCTGAGCATCGGCCAGCAGGTCATGGTGATGGCGGTCTGCATACTTGGTGGTATCGGTACGGCCGGTGTGCCGTCCGGCTCGCTGCCGGTGGTGGCGATGATCTGTGCGATGGTCGGCGTCAATCCGCTGGGGATCGGCCTGATCCTGGGCGTGAACCACTTCCTGGACATGTGCCGCACTGCGCTGAACGTGACCGGCGACCTGGCCCTGACCACGCTGGTGGCCAAGGGCGAAGCGCCGGACACTCCGGCCGAGGCCGCTGCCGCCGCGGCCCGTCTGGACAACTGACCCAGGCAATGCCTGATCGGGGTCGGAGCCCTTTCCGCAGGAAAGGGCTCCGACCCCTCTTCATATGCGGAATTCAGCGCAGATCACGACGTTGCCGGCCAACGGCCGGCACTAATGCCCTGGTCGACCTGACCCTGCCGGGCGTCTGTGGGACAATAGGCCGCCCGCAGTTCCGCGGCCGCCTCCCGATTCCGACAGAACCATGACGCAGCCTACCCGTCGCCAGTTGGCCAACGCCATCCGCTTCCTCGCCGCCGATGCGGTTGAAACCGCAAAGTCCGGCCATCCCGGCATGCCCATGGGCATGGCCGACATCGCCGAAGTCCTCTGGAACGACTACCACCGTCACAACCCGAACAACCCGCAGTGGTTCAACCGCGACCGCTTCGTGCTGTCCAACGGCCACGGCTCGATGCTGCAGTACGCGCTGTTGCACCTAAGCGGGTATGACCTGCCGATCGAGCAGCTGAAGGCATTCCGCCAGCTGGGCAGCCACACCGCTGGCCATCCGGAGCGTCACGAGACCCCGGGCGTGGAGACCACCACCGGTCCGCTGGGCCAGGGGTTCGCCAACGCCGTCGGTTTTGCCTTGGCCGAGAAGCTGCTGGCACAGCGCTTCAACCGCCCGGAGCTGGAAATCGTCGATCACCGCACCTGGGTGTTCATGGGCGATGGCTGCCTGATGGAAGGCATTTCCCACGAAGCCGCCTCGCTGGCCGGCACCTGGGGCCTGCACAAGCTGGTCTGCTTCTGGGATGACAACCACATCTCCATCGACGGCAACACCGAAGGCTGGTTCACCGACAACACCCCGGAGCGTTTCGAGGCCTATGGCTGGAACGTGGTCCGTGGCGTCGATGGCCACGATCCGGAGAGCATCAAGGCCGGTATCGAAGCGGCTCTGTCGCAGGACGGCAAGCCGACCCTGATCTGCTGCCGCACCACCATTGGTTTCGGCTCGCCGAACAAGTCCGGCAAGGAATCCAGCCACGGCGCACCGCTGGGCAAGGACGAACTGGAAGCCACCCGCAAGGCGCTGGACTGGAACTACGGCCCGTTCGAGATTCCCGAAGAGATCTACGCCGGCTGGCGTGCCGGCGGTACCGGCACCCTGCGCCAGGCCGAGTGGGAGCAGCAGTTCGACAAGTACGCTGCGCAGTACCCGGCCGAAGCCGCTGAACTGACCCGTCGCTCGCATGGCGATCTGCCGGTCGACTTCGTTGCCAAGGCCGACGCCTACATCGCCCAGGTTGCCGCGGAAGGCCAGACCATTGCCTCGCGCAAGGCGTCGCAGCTGGCCATCGAGGCGTTCGCGCCGCTGCTGCCGGAAATCGTGGGCGGATCGGCCGATCTGGCGCACTCCAACCTGACCCTGTGGAAGGGCAGCAAGTCCGTCGCCACCGACGATGCCAATGCCAACTACGTGTACTACGGTGTGCGCGAGTTCGGCATGACCGCGATCGCCAATGGCCTGGCCCTGCACGGTGGTTTCATTCCGTTCGACGCCACCTTCCTGGTGTTCAGCGATTACGCCCGCAATGCCGTGCGCATGAGCGCGCTGATCCCGGCCCACGCCATCCACGTCTATACCCACGACTCGATCGGCCTGGGCGAAGACGGCCCGACCCACCAGCCGGTGGAGCATCTGGCCTCGCTGCGCTACATCCCGAACAATGACGTGTGGCGCCCGTGCGATGCGGTCGAGTCGGCCGTGAGCTGGAAGGCTGCGATCACCCGCCAGGACGGCCCGAGCTGCCTGGTGTTCAGCCGCCAGAACCTGCCGCACCAGCCGCGCGACGCTGAGCAGATCGCACAGATCGAGCGCGGTGGTTACGTGCTGGCCGATGCTGCCGGCACTCCGGACGTGATCCTGATCGCCACCGGTTCGGAAGTCTCGCTGGCGACTGAAGCGAAGGCGCAGCTGGATGCGGCCGGCCTGAAGACCCGCGTGGTCTCGATGCCGTCCACCGATGTGTTCCTGCGCCAGGATGCGGCCTACCGCGAATCGGTGCTGCCGAACGCCGTGCGCAAGCGCGTGGCCATCGAAGCTGGCGTTACCGGCTTCTGGCGCCAGTTCGTCGGCCTGGACGGTGCAGTGATCGGTATCGACACCTTCGGTGCCTCGGCCCCGGCCGACAAGCTGTACCAGCACTTCGGCATCACCACCGCGCACGTGGTGGAAGCAGCCAAGGCGCTGTAAGCCCCGCTGCAATGGAATACGGGGAGGCCGGCGAAAGCCGGCCTTTTCTTTGCCGGTCGATCCGTTTCGCCCGCCGTGCCCGTAGATCCACGCCACGCGTGGACGCGCGTTACATCGTGTCCCGCACGTCCATCAGCGCAAACCCCAGCAGATTCAATCCGCGCCACCGCGCCGGGTTGTGTGCGTCGGCGTGATCCTTGGCCAGGCCGATTCCCCAGATAAAATCCACCGGACTGGCTTCCACCAGAACCTGGTCTGCCGTGGCGCGCAGAAAATCACCCAGCGCCGCATTCTGCGAGAACTTGGCCCGATTGCCTTCGACCACCAGGGCGTAGCGCGCCTGCGCCCAGAGAGCCTCGTCGAAGCCCTCGATCTTCCGGCCCAGCGCTTTCACCTTGTCAGGCGTGCGGCTGGCGAGAACCTGTTCGAGGATGTCGGTGGCACCAAACAGTCGCGCTTTGCCGGCCATCATGTAGTGTTCTGCGGTGCGGTAGTGCACGCCATCGATGCTGAAACCTGCGTCATACCACTGGCTGAAACACGACGCCGCCACGCCCATGCGCGGCGGCTGGTGGCCCCAGAAGCACAGATAACGCAGGTGCTCGCCATCGGCTTGGCGGCGTTGCAGGTCATGCAGGAAACGGGAATCGTCGTTCATCCGCACAGCGTAGCGCATGAACACGCTGACGCCTTGGCGTGCACGTGCCCGAGGCTGTCCAGGGGAGGTGTTCCAGGTCAGTGTTACGGTGTTCCTTGGATCAGCCTTGGCTGCCGATGGATTCCTTGATGAGCCGTTGATGCTCACTCAAGGCCTGGTTGAAGTCGGCAAGTGCAAATGTCACTGGTTTGCTATCTGGATACCAGCACGTGGAGGCGCCGACTTCCAGGCCCCCGGTTTCACTGCGACCGAACCGCTGCCAGCGCACGACATCGCCCTCGATCACCTGCTCGGTCATCAGCGTAGAACAGGCGAAATCCATGTCGTCACTACACACCAGCAGCGGCACCAGGGTGGAGGTTCCATTCGCGGCAGGGATGATGCGCCGATTGGCCAGCGCATCCTCATCCTCGTCGATCAACCACATCAGTGAAAGACCATGCACTTCGAGGTCGGGATGGTCCAGATGCTGGGCCAGCCACAGCTCGATCGGCACATCGTTGATGGCCAACCATGCACAACTGCTGCTCGAGAAGCACGCTCTGTGGTGGATGGCTGTAATGCGGTGGCGCATGAGACGTAATCGGGAAAATGATCGAGCGATCGTGATACAGGAATGGCGAGCCAATGCCAAGCCAGCCCGCCAGCCCAGTCCTGCAATCGGCGATGCAGCTACGCGGTGCGCGCCAGGGCCAGCCTCAACAACCGTGCATTGAGCTGTTCGCCGAAGTCCTTGGGCGACTGCAGTTCCATCCGCTGCAGATACACCGCGTCACCATCACCTGCAGGCTGCCACAGCGCGTCCCACACGGTACGCAGCTTGCTGCCGCGCGTCTGTGTATTGGCCTTCAGCCAGCCCAGTGCCTTCACCAGTACCTGTTCGATCTCGGTGAAGTCGCTGCCCAACGGGTAATCGGGCAGGGTGCCATCGTTGCGGAACGGCGCCAGCGCCGCCGCCAGTGCCTGGGGTGTATTGCGCTGCAGCCGCTGCGCATCAGGTTGCGCCGTGGCGGCCAGCTTGCGTGCCGAAAAGGCCTGCTGCAGCAGGGCGCCCTGGAACGGTGCTTCGGTGATGGCCGCCATCGCGTGCACACAGTCGTCGTCGGTCAGGCCACGCACGTCGGCGATACCGTACTCGTTGAGATAGATGTCACGCAGGTGGCGCGGAATGGTTGTGTGCCCGTAGTTCCAGCGCACGTTGGATTCGCGCTGGCCGCGGTCATCACGGGCAGCGCGGAACATCAGCACACTGCGCGCTTCGGGCAGGGCGTGCGCCATCGCCACGAAGTTGTACTGGCCGCCCACGCCGGAGACCACACGGCCATCCTCCAGCGCGTCGGATACCGCCGCGCCCAGCGCGGTGGCCATCATGCAGGAATTGAAGAAGCGGGCGTGACGCCGCTGCAGGCGCTCCAGCGTTTCGTTGCCACCGTACAGCTGGTTGATCTCGCTGATGCGGCGCATGCCGATCGCCCGGCATTCGTCCTCGGGCAGGGTGCGCAGCCATTCGTAGAATTCGGATGAGCCCAGGTAGAACGCGCCGTGCAGGTATTCGCCCTCGGCCTCCAACGTGGCATGGTCGATGGACAGCGTGCTGCCGTTCTCGATGCGCTGCATCAGTGCCAGGTCGTCATGCACCTTGCGCTTGATCACCCCGGTCTGCACCAGCCGGCGGAAACCCTCGTTGAGCATTTCGCTGCAGCCGTACAGGCCGATCTCGAACGGGTCCAGTCCGCCGATCTCCTGTACCAGCGGATGGCTGGCCAGTTGCGGATCCAGCGCGTTCAGCACGCGGCGGTAGCGTGCGTTGTCGGTGTGGCGCAGTACCAATGCGTGGCTGAGTGCATCGGCCAGGGTGCCGATGCCGATCTGCAGGGTGCCACCGTCGCGCACCAGGGTGCTGGCATACAGGCCGATGGCGTAGTCGGCGTCGGCCACCGGTTGCCGTGGCAGGCCGAACAACGCCGGATACGGCGCTGGCGGGGTGATGACCAGATCGAAGAAGGACACGTCCACCGTGGCCGTGCCGCCCAGATAGGGCAGCTGCGGATCGATCTCGGCGACCAGCAGCGGGCGTGGCAGGCCGCGTGCGGTCATCGCGTCCAGCGTGTCCTGGGTGATGTCGTTGTTGCAGGACAGCGAAAGGCGTCGGTCGTCCGGGCGCATCGCCACTTTCTGCACGATCACCTGCGGCGCGCGCTGCGCTACCGCGTCGGCAGCGTGGGTGTAGTTGAGGCTGGTGTAGCTGGATTGCGCCTGTCGCGAACCGAGCAGGGCACCGGACTGCATGTAGAACTCTTCCACCTGCACGTGTGCCGGCAGCGCGTCGCGGGCGATTGCATCGGCGTAGGCCAGGCGCGGGAAGTCTTCACCGAAATGGCGGGCCGCGAACGGCGCCAGGAAACGCGCTTCCAGGCCGTTGCCCTTTGCCTGCGGCGGGTTCAGTGACAGCGCGGTATACAGCTGCAGCGGCCGCGACGGGTCCTGTTCGACGCGCGCATACAGGGCGTTGAGCAGGCGGTGTGGTTTACCCAGCGCCAGCGGCGCACCGATCCGCAGCGGCCCATCCACGCGCGCAAACAGCCAGTCAACGGCGGCGTCGAGGTCGGTGAGGTGTTCGGTCATCCGGGGCGGTCCTGCTTGGGGGAGTGCTGGCATTACAGCATGTCGGGCTTGAACCGCCGTCGACGCGAGACTTCGGCGCCGGACACCATGAACTGCCCATCACCCCGGTAATGCACCGTGCGCGGCAGCTTTGGGCGAGGCGCAACATGGGCGCGCACGATTTCCCAGATGAACAGGTTGCTCGATTCGACCTGGCTGTCGTCATGCAGGCGGCACTCGAAGCTGGAATGGCACTGGCCCACCAGCGGTGCCCCCACCTCCCGCGCTGGCATCGCATCCAGGCCGAACCGTTCGAACTTGTCCACGTCACGGCCACTGCAGTTGCCGATATCGACCACCGTGTCCAGCAGCTCCACGCCCGGGATGTTGATCACGCATTCGCCGCTGCTGCGGGCCAGGCTGAAGCTATGGTTCTCGTTCCACAGGTAGGTGGCCACCAGCGAGGGCGAGAAGCCCATCACCATGTGCCAGCCCATCGTCATCAGGTTGCACTGGCCTTGCCAGGCGGTACTGACCAGCACGATGGGGCCGGGCTCGAGGAAGCGTCGGGCCTGCTCGACCGGGAAATCACGTTTGCGCAAGGGCTTCATGCCGGTACCTGCGGTGGAGGCCCCCATGCTGGCGCAGGCGCGATGAATTACCGGTCGAGGGGTTGACAGCTGATTCGATTACGCGCGTAATCCAATCGTCGATTACGGATGTAAACCATGATCCCGATCAGCGAAGCCGAAGCCGTTGTGATGGAGGTGCTGTGGCAGCAGGCACCGCGCAGCGCCGACGAGGTGGTGGCCGCACTGGCGCACCGCGACTGGGCTGAGCCGACCATCAAGACCCTGCTCAACCGCCTGCTGACCAAGGGCGCGATCGCCGCCGAGCGCGATGGCCGGCGCTACCTGTACCGGCCGCTGCTGCAGCGCCAGGCCTGGGTGGAGGCGCAGAGCCAGGACTTCATCGGCCGTGTCTTCGAAGGGCGCGTGGCACCGCTGGTCGCGCACTTCAGCGAACGCGGCCAGCTCAGCGCACAGGACATCGCCGAACTGAAGAAGCTGATCCAGGAGCTGGACCATGAATGAGCTGCTCGACGGACTGTGGCAGGCCAGCTTGTGGTTGGCGGTGGGCGTGATCCTGCTGGCGGTGACGCGGCCGTTGCTGGTGCGATTGGGCGGCGCCGGGCTGGCCTACCGTAGCTGGTGGCTGCTGCCCCTGATGTTGGCCACGCTGTTGATTCCCCTGCCACAGGTCGCGCTGTTGCAGCATGTGCCGACCTTGCCGCTGAAGGTCGTGCCGGAAGCCGTGGACAGCCTGCCAACGGCGTCGCTGCAATGGCCCTTGCTTCTGTTGGTGGTGTGGGCGCTGGGCGCGGGCGTCTGCCTGTTGCGCGACCTGCGCGCACAGCGCCGCTTCGAACGCGGCATGGGCGGCCTGCAGGCACGCGCCGATGGCAGCTGGCAGGCCAGTGGCGATCCCGGGCTGCCGGCGCTGGTGGGCCTGTGGCGGCCGCGCATCGTGGTCGGCCCCGATTTCGACCAGCAGTTCACTGCACAGGAGCAGGCGCTGATCCTGCAGCACGAGCACAGCCATCGTCGCAATGGCGATCACTGGGCCAACGGCGTATTGCTGCTGATGCGCGCGGTGTTCTGGTTCCATCCGCTGCTGCCATGGTCCGCACGCCGTTTCCTGCGTGACCAGGAACTGGCCTGCGACGCCCGCACCATCGCCCCGCAGCCTGCGCTGCGCGGCCTCTACGCCAGCACGCTGCTGAAGGCGCAGCTGGTCCATCCGGTTGCGCCGGCGGTATGCCACTGGCGCAGCCAGCCTGTGTTGAAGGAGCGTATCGCCATGTTGAAGCTGTCCAAGCGGAAGGCATTGCCGTGGGTGTCGGGGCAGGTGCTGGTGGTCGGGTTGTGCCTGGGGATGGGGGCGGTGGCGTGGGCCAGCCAGGGTGGAGCAATGGCGGCCGGCCCAACCGTGGCCGTCATGGATCGCGAGATCCGGGTCGACAAGATGCCACCACCGAGCTACCCGAAGAGCGCGTTCGAGCAGAGCCAGACAGGCGTGGTGGTGCTCCGCGTCGACGTCGATGCGCAGGGTGCTGTCAGCGATGTGCGTGTAGTGAGTGCCACCAATCCGGGCGTGTTCGAAGCGGTATCGATTGCAGCAGCGCGAAGCTGGACCTATCGCCCGGCGCTGAAGAACGGCAAGCCGGTGGCGGGCGCTGTACGCATTCCGATCACCTTCGCCATGGATGAGAGCGACGACGTGACGGAGACCGCCAGGTGATGCGCATCGCGCTGCTGTTGGCAGTGGGGATGCTGGCAGGCTGCGCCACCCAGGAACGGTTGACCACCGTCGATACCCGCAATGAGAGTGTCGGCCATCAGCGCCTGCATGCGGAAGGGAAAGGCGGCAGCGGCCAGGTGCAGGCGTACACGCTGGGAGCGACCGAAGGCTATCGGATGCCGCAGCTGTATGCGGCGCCGGATCCGCAGATTGGTGATCGTGACCCGCGCACCGAGCTGGCGCCGACCACGATCTGCCTGCAGGTGGTGATCGATGCCGAAGGCGCTGTCGAGCGAAGCCTGGCGCTGGTCGACCGCAGCGAATGCGCGGCAGGCGCGGCGAGCGAGAATGCGCCGCTGTTGCAGGCTGCGCAGGAGGCGGTGGCGATGTGGAAGTATTCGCCCGCCGCGGTATGCCACTTCGCCCCCGGCAAGGTGCCGAGCGACCGTGGCGACTGCCAAGGCGCCGAGCGCGTCGAACCGGTGCCGGTGAGCCTGCTGTATGCCTTCACCTTCGAGATCGTGAAGGGCCAGCATGTGGTGCACACGCAGGGCAAATGACGCGGTGTCATTGCTGGCGCGATGAGGCGATCGTGCGGGCCCTACGCGCCGCCCTGGATGTTGGCCTTCACCGCTGGCTGCATCAGCTGCGGTTCTGCCAGGGTCGCATCACGCGCCTGGCGCACGCTGACGAACTCCGCCTCGGCCACGCCTTCATGCACGTGGATGTTGTGCGCGCGCTGTTCACCAATGGTGGTTTCGTTGGCGAAATCGCGTCCGCCCGGGCCGTAGTCGTGGCAGACGAATACGCGGGTGGCATCGGGCAGGGCCAACAGGCGCTGGATCGAGCGGTACAGCTGCGCAGCATCGCCGCCGGGAAAATCGCAGCGTGCGGTGCCGCCATCGGGCATGAACAACGAATCGCCGGTGAACAGCGCATCGTCGATCAGATAGGCGATGCTGTCGCTGGTGTGGCCGGGTACGGCGATGATGCGCCCCTGCAGTTCACCCAGTGCGAAGGTCTCGCCATCAGCGAACAGGTGATCGAAGACGGCATGTTCCTCGGGCAGCTGCAGGCCATAGCGCGGTGCAAACGTGGCCTGCACCGCACGGATGCCTTCGCCGATGGCCAGCGTCGCATCCGGGAACCGTTGCTTGAGCCGACGTCCTGCCGACACGTGGTCGGCATGGGCGTGGGTTTCCAGCAGCCAGCGCACGTGCAGCTGCTGTTGCGCGATGGCATCGAGCATCGCGCGCACCGGCGATTCGCTGCTGGCGTCGGTATCCGGGTCGTAATCCAGTACCGGGTCGATCAGCGCGGCCTCGCTGCTGGCCGGGTCGCTGACCAGGTAGCTGAAGGTGTTGCTGTCACGGTGGAAGAACGATTGCACCTGGACCGACATCGGGCACTCCTCAGCGTGTGGCGAGCACGCGGTTCAGCAACTGCGCCAGGTTTTCACCGGCCAGTCGCAGCTGCGCTTCGGCCACCAGCCGGTAGCGCGTGGTGTAGTCGTCGCCGATCTTACGCGAGGCAGGGTAAACGCCAGGTTGCACCGAAATGCGGCAGCTGGCTTCAGCCCAGCTGACCGGATCGCGCTGCGGGTTGGACTGGCGTGCCAGCTTCGGCGCCGGCAGTGCGCGCAGCACCGGCAGGTAACCGGCATCGTCGACCTTGCGGGTATTGAGCATGCCGCTGTCCCACAGCGAGTGCAGGTTGGTACCGCGGTTGCCGAACTGCAGCTGGAAATCGTTGCCGCCCTTGTCGTGGCCGTAGCCGGCGTGCATCGGCTGGTGGATGTCACCGACCAGATGCACGACGAATTTCAGCGCCTGCAGGCGCTCGCCATCGGTCAGGCTGCGGTCGCCGAGGATCGCGCTCTGCGCCTTCAGCGCTTCGACGATGCAGTTGCCGCTCTTGCAGTGCTTCGGCGCCTCGTAGTGGCAGCCATCTTCGGCGATGTTGACGTAGTGCCAACCGGCCGAGCGACGGCCCAGGCCCGGGTCCTTGGCGCGCAGCTGGTCGGCCCAGGGCGCGATGCTGGCAAGGGTGGCGCCGGGTTCGGTGGCCAGCAGGCGGTCGACTTCAGCGCGCGTGGTCGGGTTGAGGCGGCTGTCGGCGACTTCGGCGACCAGACGGTGGCCTTGCGCGCCCCAGGCATGGGCGGGTGCGGACAGGGTCAGCAGGGCCGGCGCGAGGGCGGCGGCGAGGAACAGGGAGTGCAGTGCTTTCATCCGCTCATTCTAGCCAGCGGGGGAGAAGGGTGGTTGATGGAAAGCGGCGCGTTCCTGTTCGCTGGGCAGGTGGCTGCAGGGGCAGGCGCTGCGAGACACGCCGCAAGTACGTCCCTGTAGGCTCGGCCGCGGCATCCATGCCGCGGACGGTCTCGCAGCGCCTGCCCCTGCAGCCACCATCCAACATGGCCGCGTTGGCGGATGCAAACGTCAGAAGCAGAATCAGAGTCAAATGCAGGATCGCATCCGGCCGATGGCAACTGGGTCATGCGGGTGCCGGCTGCTGCTTGCGCCTGCGCGCGCGGAAAAATGGAAGGGGTGGGGCAAGTGGGTTGCTCAGGACCGTTCGCCGCATGGATGCGGCGATCGAGCCTACATGGACGTATTTACGGCGTGTCCTGAGCAACTCACTTGCCCCGCCCAAACGCAGATCCGCGCTCTGCACCAACAAAAAAGCCCCGGCACACACATACCGGGGCAACATGCTGCGAGGGTTTTGCCTGTAGCGGGGGAGCGGGGGCGCAGCCCCCGCCAATCAACCCCTTAGAACTTGAAGACGTAGGACGCGCCGTAGACCAGCGGATCGATGTTGACCGTGCCGATCTTCTCGCCATCCAGCTTCACCTTGCTGTCGATGTCGATCCAGCGCATGTCCACGCGCAGGGCGCCCTTCTCGCCAATCGCAAAGTCGATGCCCGCATGCGCGGCCAGGCCCCACGAATCCTGCAGCTTTAGCTTGCTGCCCGCCAGCGCACCGGTGGTGTCTTCGCTGAAGAAGGTCGTGTAGTTCAGGCCGGCGCCCACGAACGGCGACACCTTGCCCTTGCTGTTGAAGTGGTACTGCAGGGTGACCACCGGCGGCAGCTGCTTGGTGCTGCCCACGCGGCCCAGGCCGTTGATGTTGATGTCGTGCTTGAACGGCAGCGCCGCCAGCACTTCGATGCCCAGGTTGTCGGCGATGAAGTACTCACCGGTGATGGTCGGCTTGACGTCGTTGTCGACGTCGACCTTCAGGGTGCCGCCGGCCAGCCAGCCGTTGTTCGACTTCGGGGCGACCTGGTGCACGCCAGCGGAAAGGGTCCAGTCGCCCTTGGACTGGGCCATGGCCGGGGCAGCGGCCAACGACAGGGCGGCGGCCAGGCTGGCCACGATCAGGGGGGAGGTCTTGCGCATGGGGGTGATCTCGTTGCTGGGTGGATGTGGCCAGTCTCGGCCTCACGCCGCGCTAACGCTTTGATCCGGATCAAATCCTGTCCGGCCCCCGTCCCGGCGGCGGGCTTGGCCGGCGGTGGTCAAGGCCGGCCTGCTAGACTTGTGGGCCCTATCCACCCCGCCGCACCTGTCGCGGCTGCAGGAGCTTGAGAACATGGCAATCAAGGTTGGTATCAACGGTTTCGGTCGCATCGGGCGTAACGTCCTGCGCTCGGCGGTGCTGAACTTCGGCGACGACATCGAAATCGTGGCCATCAACGATCTGCTGGAGCCGGATTACCTGGCCTACATGCTCAAGTACGACTCCGTGCACGGCCGTTTCAAGGCCGACGTAGCCGTCGATGGCAAGGATCTGCTGGTCAACGGCAAGAAGATCCGCCTGACCCAGGAACGCGATCCGTCCAACCTGAAGTGGGACGAAGTCGGCGTTGACGTCGTGCTCGAAGCCACCGGCCTGTTCCTGGACAAGGTCAGTGCGCAGAAGCACATCGATGCCGGCGCCAAGAAGGTCATCCTGTCGGCACCGTCGAAGGACGACACGCCGATGTTCGTGTTCGGCGTGAACGACAAGACCTACGCTGGCCAGGCGATCATCTCCAACGCCTCGTGCACCACCAACTGCCTGGCGCCGCTGGCCAAGGTCATCAATGACAAGTGGGGCATCAAGCGCGGCCTGATGACCACCGTGCATGCGGCCACCGCCACGCAGAAGACCGTCGACGGCCCGTCCAACAAGGACTGGCGCGGCGGCCGCGGCATCCTGGAGAACATCATTCCGTCCTCCACCGGTGCGGCCAAGGCCGTCGGCGTGGTCATCCCGGAACTGAACAAGAAGCTGACCGGCATGAGCTTCCGCGTCCCGACCTCGGACGTGTCGGTGGTCGACCTGACCGTCGAGCTGGAAAAGGAAGCCACCTACGCCGAGATCTGCGCCGAAGTGAAGGCACAGAGCGAAGGCGCGCTGAAGGGCATCCTGGGCTACACCGAAGACAAGGTGGTGGCCACCGATTTCCGCGGTGAAACCCACACCTCGGTGTTCGACGCCGACGCCGGCATCGCGCTGGACGGCACCTTCGTCAAGCTCGTGTCGTGGTACGACAACGAGTGGGGCTATTCCAACAAGTGTCTGGAAATGGCCAAGGTCGTCGCAGCCAAGTAAGGCCCGCGAAGATCGTTGCGCGAACCCCGGCCTGGCCGGGGTTCGTCGTTTATAGGGCCCGGCCTGACGTAGCATGGGCCCGTCGACCGCCGCCATCGTGGCGCGGGATCGCATTGGAAGGCGAGGAATGGAAGCACTCTTGGTCCTGGCAGTACTGGTCCTGCTGGCGATACCGCTGCTGCTGGTGGTGGCGCTGGTGATGATTGCCGGCCTGCGCCGGCGGGTCGCCGCGCTGGAAGCCGCACAGAGCGTGCAGGTCGCGCCCAACCCGGCAGGGACCGTAGACCGTGCGCCCTCGGCCGTGGCCGAGCCGCCGCGCGCGCCTGCGGCAACACGTGAACCCAGCAGCGAGCCCTCGTTCCTGCGGCCCACGGCAACCCCGGCATCTGCGCCGGTCGCGGCCCGCGAGGACCTGCCGCCACCGGCCCAACCGGCGCGTCCGTCGCCGCCACCGCCGTTGCCACCTGAGCCCACATTGCCGCCCTTGCCAGCGGAACCGGCCCTGCCGAACCTGGTCGAGCGCGCGATCGGTGCGGTCAAACACTGGTTCACCCAGGGCAATGTGCCGGTGAAGATCGGCATGCTGGTGCTGTTGGCCGGCGTTGCTGCGCTGCTCAAGTACGTCAGCGACCAGGGCTGGCTGGTGGTGCCGGTCGAGCTGCGGCTGGCGGGCATCACCGTCGGTGCGCTGGGCCTGCTGGCCTTCGGCTGGCACCAGCGCGAGCGCCGGCGGATGTTCGCGCTGGCCCTGCAGGGGGGCGCCATCGGCGTACTGCTGCTGACCATCTTCGCTGCCTTCAAGCGTTTCGATCTGCTCGCGCCCGGCTTCGCTTTTGCCAGCTCGATCGCGCTGGTGGCGGGGCTGTGCGTGCTGGCGGTCGTGCAGAACTCGAGGACGTTGGCAGTGCTGGGCATTCTGGCCGGCTTCATGGCGCCGCTGTGGCTGTCCACCGGCAGTGGCAACCACGTCGGCCTGTTCAGCTACTACGCAGTGCTCAACGCGGGCATTTTCGCCATTGCCTGGTATCGCCCGTGGCGTGTGCTGAACCTGCTGGGTTTCGCGTTCACCTTCGGCATCGGCACCTTCTGGGGCGTGCTGCAGTACGACGCGGCCAAGTTCGCCAGTACCGAACCGTTCCTGCTGCTGTTCTTCGTCTTCTATCTGCTGATTCCGTTGTTGTATGCGCGCCGGCAGCCGGCCGGGCGTCGCGATCTGGTCGACGGCAGCCTGGTGTTCGGCACGCCGCTGATCGCCTTCTCGTTGCAGGCCGGCATGCTGCACGAACAACCGATGACGCTGGCCCTGTGCGCGCTGGGCCTGGCAGCGATCTATGCGCTGCTGGCACGGGCCCTGATCGCACGCGCGTCGTACACGGTGCTGGCGCAGTCGCATGCAGTACTGGCCGTAGGCTTTGCGACGCTGGCGGTGCCGCTGGCATTGTCGGCGCGGGCCACCGGTGCGGTGTTCGCGCTGGAAGGTGCCGGCCTGGCGTGGCTGGGGTTGCGCCAGAAGCGCTGGTTGCCGCAGGTGACCGGTGCGCTGCTGCAGCTCGCCGCCGCATTCGCATTCGTGGTGGGCGCCGACCATTGGCACCAGGACCAGCGTTTCCTGCTCAACCCGACCGCGATCGGCGCACTGCTGCTGGCCGTGGCGGGTTTCGCGGCGGCGTGGAGCTATCAGCGCAGGCAGCGCCATGACATCGCCCTGGCGTATTACCTGTGGGGCCTGCTGTGGTGGTTGGGCGGTCTGGTGCATGAAATCGGCCGCTTCTTCCAGCATTCGGCGCAGGCCGACGCGGTGTTGGTGCTGGCCGCCGTCACCGCCTGGCTGGCCTCGGAGGTGCAACGCCGCATGCCGGCACGTGCGCTGGGCGTGACCGCGTTGGCGATGCTGGCCGCCGGCTTCCCGCTGGCCCTGCTGCAGAGCGATGCCCACCAGCAGCCCTTTGCCGGCTACGGCGCATTGGCATGGGCAGTGTTCGCCGTGCTCGGCGTGCGCAGCCTGCTGTGCCTGCGCCAGGGCAGCGGCGGCGTGGCCCGTATCGCGCAGTTCCTGTGGTGGCTGCTGTGGCCGTCGCTGCTTTCGCTGCTGGCCCTGTGGGGTGGCGGCGACGCGCGCCTGGCGCAGGGTTGGACGGCATTGCTGGTCACGTTGCCGTGGCTGCTGCTGGCGGCGCTGTCGCTGTGGCGCTGGAACGTGCTGCGCTGGCCGCTGGGTGCTGCGTTTGACCCGGTGCGCCTGCCGCTGCAGTGTGTGATTTTCGCGCTGCTGGCGCTGGCCTGGTTGTTCGGCCTGACCCTGGCGGGCGACGCCACGCCGTTGCCGTGGTTGCCGCTGCTCAATCCTGCCGAACTGGCACAGTGGGTCAGCCTGCTGCTGATCGCGCGGTGGCTGTATGACCCGCAGGGACCAGCGCAGCTGCAGCGGTTGCGTGTGCCGGTGCTGGCCGTGGCCGGTTTCATCGCGTTGACCAGCACCGTGCTGCATGGCGTGCATCATTGGGGCGGTGTCGCCTGGAATCCGGCGATGGCCCGCTTCAGCCTGGCCCAGACCAGCCTGACCGTGTTGTGGAGCGTACTGGGCGTGATCGCCTGGGTGTGGGGCTCGCGTCGCGGCCAGCGTGTGCTGTGGATGGTCGGTGCCGTGTTGATGGCCGTGGTGCTGGCCAAGCTGGTGCTGATCGACCGCCAGCATCTGGGCAACCTGCTGGGAATCGCATCGTTCATCGCCTACGGCCTGCTGTGCACCGTGGTGGGCTACCTGGCGCCCGCGCCGCCGAGCGCGCCGCCAACCGTGGAGGAAAACCAATGAGGAAGTGGAGCCGAGCGTTGCTGCCGGTCTTGTTCGGCGTGGCCGGTGCGGTTGCCGCGCAGGCCACGGACTACCGCGCGCAGTACGCCGAACAGTGGCCGCTGAGCCTGTCCAGCGCGCAGTCCGGTGCCTATCGTGTGGTGCTGGAGCCGGCGATCTACCGCCGCGCAGGCGCCGCTGATCTGGGCGATCTGCAGGTGTTCAACGCTGCCGGCCAGGCATTGCCATCGGCGCTGCTGGCGCCGGACCAGCCGTTGGCGCAGCCGCCGGTGCAGCGCGAACTGCCGTGGTTCGCGCTGCCACCACTGGCCGAGGCCCAGCGCAACGACCTGCAGCTGCTGACCGAGCGCGATACCGACGGCCGTGTGCGCCGGGTCGAGGCCAGGCTTGGTGGTGGTGCGGTGGCGAACGGGCAGGGCGGCTGGTTGATCGATGCCAGCGTGCTTGGCCAGCAGCCGCTGGCAGCGCTGGTGCTGGACTGGGCCGAAAGTGGCCAGCCGCTGCAGGCGCAGGTACAGCTTGACGCCAGCGATGATCTGCAGCACTGGCAGTCGATCGCCCGTGATGTCCCCCTGGTGGACCTGCAGCGTGCGGGCAAGCGCCTGCTGCAGCGACGCCTGCAGGTCGACAGCAATGTGCGCTACCTGCGGATCCTGCCGCAGGGCGAGGCGCGCCTGCCGAAGCTGCGCAGTGTATTGGCCGAACTGCCGCCGGCACCGGCAACGGTGCCCTGGGAGTGGCTGTCGCTGACACCAACCGCGCAGGGCAAGGGGGAATTCACCTTCGAACTGGACGGTCGATTCCCGGTGACCCGGGCCGACGTGGCCAGCACCGACAACAGCCTGGTGCAGTGGACCCTGTTCAGCCGCGACGACGAAAGCGCCGAATGGCAGCGCCGCAGCGCGCCCTGGATCGCCTATCAGCTGCAGCAGGGGGCACCGGGCCAGCGCCAGCAATCGGCGGCCCAGCCGTTGGGCGGCATGTACCGCGACCGTTACTGGAAGCTGGTCGCGAGCCCGGTGGAGACCACCAGCGCCCCGACCCTGCGCTTGGGCTATCAACCGGAGGTGATGGTGTTCCTCAGCCAGGGCGCAGCGCCCTACGCGCTGGCCGTGGGCAGTACGACCGCGCGCCGCGCGGAGGCGCCGATCACGGTGCTGATCGAGGAACTGCGGCAGCGCAATGATCCGTCGTGGCAGCCGACGCTGGCACGCTTGGAGGGCAGTCCGGAGACGCTCGCCGGTGACGCAGCGCTGAAGCCGCAGCACGATTGGAAGGCGTGGTTGCTGTGGGCGTTGCTGGGGCTGGGCGTGCTGGTTGTTGGTGGACTGGCGTTGAGCCTGCTGAAGCAGAAGCCGTCGCCTTCGGCGTAGTTTGCAGCGAACGGCGCAGCCCCTCGTGGGTGGGCAGTCGTTGAGAGCAGAAGCCGTGGTCTGGCCGGGCGGGTGGACTGTGCAGGGGACGCCGCAAGTACGTCCTTGTAGGCTTGGCAGCCGCATCCATGCGGCTGACACCCCTGCCCAGCCCACCCGCCCGGCCTCTGACAATTTCCGTGTGCATCCACCCACGGAAAAGAAAAAAGAAGAGCAAGAGCAGAGGCGGGTCGCTTCGCTCGACGGCCGTCGGGGTCGGATCCGTTTTCCGCAAGAAAACGGATCCGACCCCTTCTTTCTTCATCCGACCCCAGAAACCGCCTTTGCTTTTGCCTTTGCCGTCCGCTCCGCCTCATGAACCTGTCGAGGCCGGGGCGGTGTGGGGTCGCGGGGGCGTAAGCGCCATGGATGGCGCGCCCGAGCCTCCAGGGGTGAGGGCGCTTTGATTGCGAAGCACTGCTTCGCAAGCGCCCGAACGCACAGCCGCCAGCGGCTGGGCCGGTCTGGGGATTCACGGCGTCCCCCGCGGGCCCACACCGCCCCGGCCCACCCACAGCACCACGAAGCGCCAGTGCTTCGGCCGTTGCCGTTGCTGTTGCCGTTGCCGTTGCTTCGAAGCCTGCCGCAGGCAGCGGCGCGGCCGCCAGCCGCACCCGATACAATGACCGTCTGCCGCACGCCGGCATCCCATCTCCAGAGCCAAAGAGTTGCCCATGTCCATCGTCCGCATGACCGACCTCGACCTCTCCGGCAAGCGCGTGCTGATCCGCCAGGATCTGAACGTGCCGATCGAGAATGGCCGCATTACCTCCGAACAGCGCATCACCGCTTCCCTGCCGACGCTCAAGCGCGCGCTGGAGCAGGGCGCGGCGGTGATGGTCACCTCGCACCTGGGCCGCCCCAAGGAAGGCGTGTGGAGCGAAGCCGATTCGCTGGCGCCGGTGGCCGAGCGCCTGTCGGTGCTGCTGGGTCGCGAAGTGCCGCTGGTGCGTGACTGGGTCGACGGCGTCGACGTGCAGCCGGGCCAGCTGGTGCTGCTGGAAAACTGCCGCATGAACGTTGGCGAGGGCAAGGACGACGAAGCCCTGTCGAAGAAGTACGCCGCCCTCTGCGATGTGTTCGTGATGGATGCGTTCGGTACCGCGCACCGCGCGCAGGCATCCACCCATGGCGTGATCCGTTTCGCCCCGGTCGCTGCCGGTGGCCCGCTGCTGATGGCCGAGCTGGATGCACTGGCCAAGGCCCTTGATGCGCCGGCCAAGCCGCTGCTGGCCATCGTCGCCGGCAGCAAGGTCAGCACCAAGCTGGAGCTGCTGGCCAACCTGGTCGGCAAGGTCGATCAGCTGATCGTTGGTGGTGGCATCGCCAACACCTTCATCGCGGCGGCCGGCTACAAGGTCGGCAAGTCGCTGTACGAACCGGACCTGCTGGATACCGCCCGGAAGATCGTGGCCGACGCCAAGGCGCGGGGTGCGGACATCCCGCTGCCGGTGGACGTGGTCACCGCCAAGCAGTTCCTGCCCGACGCGGCTGCCGAAGTGAAGGCCGTCGATGCGGTGGCCGAGGATGACCTGATCCTGGATATCGGCCCGCAGACGGCCGCGCAGTACGCACAGCTGATCGCCAAGGCCGGCACCGTGGTCTGGAACGGCCCGGTCGGCGTGTTCGAGTTCGAAGCCTTCAGCAAGGGCACCGAAGCGCTGGCCCGCGCCATCGCCAGCTCGCCGGCGTTCTCCATCGCCGGTGGTGGCGATACCCTGGCCGCGGTCGACAAGTTCGATATCGCCCAGCAGGTCAGCTACATCTCCACCGGTGGCGGCGCGTTCCTGGAATTCCTGGAAGGCAAGACGCTGCCGGCGGTGGCTGCCCTGGCCGCGCGCGGCGCATGAGCGTCGATCCGCGGGTGGACGGAGAAGAGCGTGCAACGCTCTTCTTCGACATGGACGGCACGCTGATCGATTCGGAAGTGGGCATCACCACCTGCATCGCCTATGCGCTGCAGAAAATGGATCACCCGGTGCCGCCGCAGGAAACGCTGCTGGGCTGGATCGGTCCGTCGCTGCGCACCACGTTCGCGCCGTTGTTCGGTGAGCCCGAGCGGGTGGAGCAGGCCGTGGCCTTCTATCGCGAGCGTTTCGACGTGGAAGGCTGGCGCGAGCATACGATCTACCCGGACATCGAAGCGGTGGTACGCGCGCTGCACACACGCGGCCATCGCCTTGCGGTGGTCACCGCCAAGAACGAGCCGCATGCCCGCCGCATCGTCGAGCATCTGCCGTTCGGTGGCCTGTTCGAGGACGTGATCGGTTCAACCCCGGATGGCTCGCGCAGCAGCAAGCCGCAGCTGGTGGGCGAGGCGCTGCATCGCCTGCAGCTGGCACCGGAACGCTGCTGGATGATCGGCGACCGCCGCATGGACATCGAGGGCGCCCGTCACCACGGGCTGCGCAGTGTGGGCGTGCTGTGGGGCTTTGGTGGCGAGCAGGAGCTGACCGAGGCCGGTGCCGGGCAGCTGGCCCGTGATCCGGCGCAGCTGCTGGCCTTGCTCGCCTGAGTTGGACGATGCCGCGCGCCGGGCCTTGCCCGGCGGCGTTTCCGCTGCCATCGACCAGCGTATGTCCGGAACATGTCCATGCGATGTCCCGCAGAGTCAGGCAGCACAAGGCTGTAACCGTATACATGGGACGTGAAGGATGTGCTAATTTCCGTCCTTTAACGGGAGAGGCCCATCCATCATGTTCGAGCGTCAGCGTCGCACCAAGATCCTTGCCACCCTCGGTCCGGCTACCGATCCGCCGGGCGTGCTGGAGGATCTGTTCCGCGCCGGCGTCAACGTGGTGCGCCTCAACTTCAGCCACGGTGACCCGTCCGGCCAGGCCAAGCGTGCCGCCGATGTGCGCGCCGCCGCGCAGCGTGTGGGTGTGGAAGTGGGCATCCTGGCAGACTTGCCGGGCCCGAAGATCCGCATCGAGCGCTTCGCCGAGGGCAAGGTGCATCTCAAGGCCGGTGACCGCTTCGACCTGATCGCCAGCACCGATGCCGGCCCCGGCGATGCCACCCAGGTGGGCGTGAGCTACCTCGGCCTGCCGCAGGACGTGACCGCCGGTGACGTGCTGCTGCTCGACGACGGCCTGATGCAGCTGCAGGTGGTGGAAGTGCAGGGCGAGCGCATCATCAACACCGTGCTCAACGACGGTCCGTTGTCCGATCGCAAGGGCCTGAACAAGCAGGGCGGTGGCCTGTCGCTGGGCGCGCTGACCGAGCGCGACAAGGAACTGATCGGCATCGTCGCCAAGATCGGCGTGGATTTCATCGCCGTATCGTTCTGCCGCAATGCGCAGGACATGAACGATGCGCGCGAGATCGCCGAATCGCACGGCTGCTACGCCGCGCTGGTGTCCAAGATCGAGCGCACCGAAGCCATCGAGAACCTGGAAGAGATCGTCGACGCCAGTGACGTGGTGATGGTGGCGCGTGGCGACCTCGGCGTGGAAATCGGCGATGCCGAACTGCCGGGCCTGCAGAAGAAGATCATCAAGGCCTCGCTGGCGCAGAACAAGGTGGTGATCACCGCTACCCAGATGCTGCAGTCGATGGTCGAAAGCCCGATCCCGACCCGTGCCGAAGTGCTGGACGTGGCCAACTCGGTCATCGACGGTACCGATGCGGTGATGCTGTCGGCCGAAACCGCCGCCGGTGCGTATCCGGTCAAGGCGGTCGAAGCGATGGCGCGCATCTGCCTGGGCGCCGAGCGCCAGTTCCAGACCGAGACCGACTTCGGCGCTTCGCCGCGCAACCTGGAACGTGCCGACCAGGCCATTGCCATGGCCACCATGTTCCTGTCCCAGCACGTGGGCGTGCGCGCGATCGTGGCGATGACCGAATCCGGTGGCACCGCGCGCTACCTGTCGCGTTTCCGTGCCTCGGCACCGGTGTTCGCGGTCACCCGCCACGACGGCGCCCGCCGGCAGATGGCGCTGATGCGCGATGTGTTCCCGATCAACTTCGACAGCCGCGGCTTCACCCCGCGCGAAGCCGCACGCGGCAGCATCCGCCTGCTGGTGGAGGGCGGCATGCTGCAGGCCGGCGACCGTGTGGTGTTCACCAGCGGTGAGCACATGGAAACCCACGGCGCGACCAATACCCTGCGCCTGCTGGAAGTGGGCGAAGACGGCCGCGCCAGCGGCCTGGGCGACCTGTAAGAGGTGGCCACCTCGGGTCGGAGCCGCGGCGCGGATCCGACCCCGGGGTCAGATCCCCGAAAGGGGCTCTGACCCGATCCGGCAGGACATTTCCTGTCCCGAACAGACAGTGGAACCGGTTCCATCCGAGCCTCCACGTCGGGGCAACGGATAGCGGGGCTATACTTACGTTTTTCCCGCACCCGCCACAGGAAGTACATGAGCATCGAACAGCTGGCTGAAACCGCCCAGGCCATGGTTGCCCCGGGCAAGGGCATCATCGCGATCGACGAATCCACCGGTACCATCGCCAAGCGCTTTGCCAGCGTCGGCATCGAGAACACCGAAGAGAACCGTCGCGCCTACCGCGAACTGCTGCTGACCACGCCGAAGCTCAACGAGCACATTTCCGGCGCCATCCTGTACGACGAGACCATCCGCCAGTCGACCAAGGACGGCGTGCCGTTCGCCAAGTACATGTCCGACCACGGCATGATCCCGGGCATCAAGGTGGACAAGGGTGCGCACCCGCTGGCCGGCTGCCCGGGCGAGCTGGTCACCGAGGGCCTGGACGGCCTGCGTGAGCGCCTGCAGGAGTACTACAAGCTGGGCGCGCGCTTCGCCAAGTGGCGTGCGGTCATCAACATCGGCGAGAGCATTCCGTCGGGCACCTGCATCGAGTCCAACGCGCATGCGCTGGCCCGCTACGCCGCGCTGTGCCAGGAATGCGGCCTGGTGCCGATGGTCGAGCCGGAAGTGATCATGGACGGCGAGCACGACATCGAGACCTGCTACGAAGTCACCGAAGCCACCCTGCGTTCGCTGTTCGACGCGCTGTACCAGCAGAACGTGCTGCTGGAAGGCACCATCCTGAAGGCTTCGATGGTCATCTCCGGCAAGGGCTGCGACGAGCAGGCCGATGTCGAGGAAGTGGCCGAGTCGACCGTGATGTGCCTGAAGAGCACCGTGCCGGCGATCCTGCCGGGCGTGGTGTTCCTGTCCGGTGGCCAGAGCGACGAGCAGTCCACCGCCCACCTCAACGCCATGAACCAGATGGGCAACCTGCCGTGGCCGCTGAGCTTCTCTTATGGCCGTGCCATGCAGCAGGCGGCACTGAAGCTGTGGGCCAAGGACATGAAGGGCAACTACGCCGCAGCACAGAAGACCGTCTACGAGCGCGCCAAGGAAAACGGCCAGGCCGCGCTGGGCAAGTGGAACGGCTGATCCGCCGTTGCGCAGCATGAACTGAACAAGGCAGCGCCGGCATCACGCCGGCGTTTGCTTTTGCCGGTATCGTTGCCGCCTCCCGCACGCCAGGCCAGTGCGTGGGGCATACATGGAAGGCCAAGGAGAAAAAACATGCGTATCACCGCAATCACGCTGGCCGTTGCCACGGTGCTGGCTGTCGGCGGCTGCAACCGGATGGGCGGCAGCACGGACGTGGGCAAGGCCCCCTCGCTGGAGTTCGACAAGCCGGTCTCCGGCGAAATCACCTCGCGCAGCGGCGTCAATTTCAACGATGGCAGCCACCATCAGCTGTACCAGCTGAAGCTGGAAGACAAGCAACTGGTCGGCATCACGTTGACCGGTGCGCTGCGCGGCTCGATCGCCGTGTTCAACAATGGCGTGCTGGTGGCCAGCAGCAACTCGGGCTACGAGCGCGGCAACGACGTCTCGCTGGCGTTCCGCGCCAACGGCACTGGCAGCTACCAGGTGGCCATCAATGCCGACGGCCCCTCCGCCTTCGGTCCGTACCGCCTGCGCGCCGAGAAACTGGTGCCGTATGACGGCAAGCCGATGGTGGCCGAAGGTGAGATCGCCGACCTGCTGGTCTCCAAGTCGCAGGATTACACCCTGCAGGTGGACAAGGCGGGCATGTACGAAATCCGCCTGGAATCGAAGGCGTTCGATACCGTGCTGAAGCTGGATGGCAACGGCGTCCAGTCGGAGAACGACGATGGCGGTGATGACACCAATTCGCGCATCGGCATGCCGCTGGAACCGGGCAAGTACACCCTGCGCGTGCGCAGCCTGGATGAAGACAGTACCGGCGCTTTCAAACTGACGGCCAAGCGCACCGAGCTGCCGGCCAACATGGTCATGCGTGATGGCACCTCCCTGCCGAACAACGGCAGTGTCTTCGCCATGCTCGATGGCGAAGGCCGCCGCCGCTTCCTGCTGAGCCTGCCGCGTGCGGCCGATGTGCGCCTGGACGCCATTTCCAGCCAGGTGGATACGGTACTGCGCGTGGTCGGCGGCGACGTGGAGCTGGTCAATGACGATGGTGGCAACGGCACCAACGCACGCGTGGAAGAATCGCTGCCGGCCGGCCACTACACCGTGGACGTGTCCAGCCTCAGCGATGAAGCGGGCATGGTGGAAGTACGCGTGCAGATCGACGGCGCCGCTTCGGCCGCTGCATCAGCTGCTGCTACGGCGGCCGCCGACGCTGCCGCTGAAGCGACGGACTGACGCCGCCACGAGGACGCAAATGAAAAGGCCGGGCAATGCCCGGCCTTTTTTTTTTCCACGTCCGTCGTTGTTTCAATGCGCCGGCACGAAGCCGGTATCGCCCAAGGGCGACAGCAGCGAACCGCGCCCGCTGTCGGCGACCTGGCCTGCGGCCGACAGTGCCTGCTGGTAGGCCTTGGCGGTCGCCGTGTTGAACGCCACCAGCACGATCCGCATCGGCTGGGCGTGGCTGCGCTGCCAGGCGAGTGTTTCGGTGACCGCGATCTGTGCGGCCTGGTACAGCGGATAGCCATACACACCGCAGCTGATGGCCGGGAACGCGATCGACTGCAGGTTCAGTGATTCGGCCAGCTGCAGCGACTTCCAGTAGCAGTTCGCCAGCAATGCCGGTTCGTCGCGCTGGCCGTCGTGCCAGACCGGACCGACCGTATGCAGTACGTGCCGTGCCGGAAGCGCATAGGCATCGGTTGCGCGCACCTCACCGGTCGGGCAGCGCACACCGGGGCGCAGCTCCGGCAGACGCTCGCACTCGGCCAGCAGGCCAGGGCCGGCCGCACGATGGATGGCGCCGTCGACACCGCCGCCACCGAGCAGTGATTCATTGGCCGCGTTGACGATCGCATCCACCGCCAGGGCCGTAATGTCGCCCTGCCACACTTCGATCTTCATGCGTCCGTCTCCTGCCTGTAGTTGTTGCGCGCCGTGCCCACGCTGGCTGCATCCGCATCTTGCGGGACAGGGCATCGATGCTGCGTCATGACCGTCTCATGCACTGCGATCCGCGCTGTTCATGCACGATGGCCGGCGGCGCCTTCACGCAGGCTGAAGCGAGCGCCGCAGGCGGGCAAAACGAAAGTTTTCGGGGTGAATCTCTTATGATTTCTGGGGAAAGCTGTCCGCTTCCGTCGGCAATACCCAGACAGGATCACCCAAATAGCAAACGCCCACCGCGAGGGTGGGCGTCATCCTGCTGTCATCGACAACGCGGCGATCAGGGCAGACCGGCCAACCAGTCGTCGTCCGAACCTTCATTGACGTCGGCGAACAGCGGCGTGGAGAAGTAGCGTTCACCGGTGTCCGGCAACATCGCCAGGATCACCGCGCCCGGTTCGGCGCGATCTGCCACGTCCAGTGCGCTGGCAACCGTGGCACCGGCGGAGATGCCGACGAAGATGCCTTCCTCCGCCGCCAGCCGGCGGGCGGTGGCGATCGCGCGGTCATCTTCCACCGTCACCAGCTCGTCCACCACATTGCGGTTGAGTACATCGGGCACGAAGTCCGGGGTCCAGCCCTGGATCTTGTGCGGCTTCCAGTCATCGCCCTTCAACAAGGCGGCGCCGGCCGGCTCGGTGGCGATGATGCGGGTGTCCGGGCGGGCGACCTTCAGTACTTCGCCGACGCCGGTCAAGGTGCCGCCGGTTCCCCAGCCACTCACGAAGTAGTCCAGCCGCTTGCCGGCGAAATCACGCAGGATCTCCGCGGCGGTGGTGTTGCGGTGGTAGGCCGGGTTGGCCGGGTTGGCGAACTGGCTGGCCAGGAACCAACCGTGTTCCTCGGCCAGCTCGCGCGCCCTGCGCACCATGCCGCTGCCGCGCTCGGCGGCCGGGGTCAGGATGACCTTCGCGCCGTAGGCCCGCATCAACTTGCGGCGTTCCACCGAGAAGGTCTCGACCATGGTCGCCACGAACTTGTAGCCGCGTGCGGCCGCCACCATCGCCAAGGCGACGCCGGTGTTGCCCGAGGTGGCTTCGACGATGGTGTCGCCCGGCTTGAGCAGGCCACGCTGTTCGGCATCGAGGATGATCGCCAGCGCCAGGCGATCCTTCACCGAGCCGCCCGGATTGAAGGACTCGACCTTGGCGTACAGGGTCACGCCCTGCGGCGCCAGTCGCTGCAGCTTGACGATGGGGGTGTTGCCGATGGTGTCGAGGATGGAGTCGTACAGGGCCATGGGAGCGCTCCAGGAACAGGCCGCGCCGGGCTCGGCGGGCGGAAAGGAAGTGGGCTGGCTGTTCAGGCCAGCGGCTGCCGGCTGACCGTAGCGCCGGCATATGACGCCCGGAAATGACCAGATACCTTTCTTAAACAACCTTTGGTTATAAGCTGGTGACGGCAATTGACCCTAGAGTGGACCTCCGCCCCCACATCGCCCGCCTGCCATGACGCTGACCCAGCTGCGCTACCTGGTTGCCATCGCCGACGCCGAGCTGAACATCACGCTCGCCGCCTCGCGCGTGCATGCCACCCAGCCTGGGCTGTCCAAGCAGCTCAAGCAGCTGGAGGACGAACTGGGCTTCCTGCTGTTCGTACGCAAGGGGCGCAGCCTGGAGTCGGTCACCCCGGCTGGCACCGAAGTGATCAGCCGCGCCCGCGCGGTGCTGTCCGAGGCCAACAACATCCGCACCTACGCGGCCAACCAGCGTCGCGAGAGCCAGGGCCAGCTGATCCTGACCACCACTCACACCCAGGCCCGCTTCGTGCTGCCGCCGGCGGTGGCGCGCATCAAGCAGGCCTATCCGCAGGTCAGCGTGCACCTGCAGCAGGCCGGTGAGGCCGATGCGCTGGATCGGCTGAACCAGGGCGATGCCGATATCGCGATCATCAGTACCGCCGGCAGTGAACCCAGCGACGGCATCGCCGTGCCGCTGTTCCGCTGGCGGCGGCTGGTGGTGGTGCCCAAGGGCCATCCGCTGGATCGCGCCGGGCGCGCACCGGACCTGGCGGCATTGTCACGCCAGCCGTTGATCAGCTACGAATCCTCGACCCGGCCCAACTCCTCGTTGCAGCGCGCTTTTGCCGCGCAGAGCCTGGTACCCGATCTGGCGCTGACGGCGCTGGATGCGGACCTGATCAAGACTTATGTGCGTACGGGTCTGGGGGTAGGTCTGCTGGCCGAGATGGCGATCAGCGCCAACGACGAGGATCTGCGGGTATGGCCAGCGCCGGCGCCGATCACCGAGTGCGTCGCCTGGGCGGTGCTGCCGCGCGACCGGGTGCTGCGCGATTACGCGCTGGAACTGGTGCATGTGCTGGCCCCGCAGATTGATCCGCGCGACCTGCGGCGGGTGCTGGATGGCAACCAGGCCGCGTCCTGGCCGGTGCCGCCGACCTGGGAATCGCTGACCCAGACCATCACGGTGTGAGGTTGGTCGTGCAGGGCTGCGCCCTGCACCTGCGGTAGTGCCGGCCGCTGGCCGGCAACCTCAGCAGCAACAGCAACAGCAACAGCAGAAGCGGGCATTCCGTGGGATGGCGGGGCGGTGTGGGTAGGCAGGACACGCCGTAAACCCATCCATGGGGGCTCGATGGCGCCATCCATGGCGCCAACGGTCCTGCCTACCCACTCCGCCCCGCCTCTGACAGATTCCGGCGGCCGTTGGTAGGTATCGACCTTGGTCGACACGGTAGATCCACGCGATGCGTGGATGAAATCTGTCAGATATCGAAATACATCTGGGGTCAGATCCGTTTCCTTCGGAAAGCGGATCTGACCCCAAGAGCCGTTCCAACAGACCGCAGGAATCTGTCGAAGGCGGGGTGGGTCCGGTTGCGGGGGTGTCCGCGGCATGGATGCCGCGGCCAAGCCTCCATGGACGGATTCACGGCGTCCCCCGCAACCGGACTCACCCCGTCATCCTCCAGAAAGCCCGCTTCTGCTGTTGCTGTTGCTGTTGCTCCAGCTAGTAGCGGGTGCAGGGCGCAGCCCTGCCGATAAACCCCCTCCTGCGACGGTTCGTCGCACGGTGCCTTCTGGAGGCACCTCTACACTAGCGCGGTGATCCGTACCGGCTGCCTGCGTCGACCCCTGCTCCAGCTCGCCTTCATCGCGACGCTGTTGATGGTGCTTGCGCCGCTGGTCAGCCGTGCGCTGCAGGCGCCGCAGGGTCAGGTCCCTTCACCACAGGGAAGGGCTCTGACCCCATCCACAATGCATGGCGGCATGGACCATGCCCACATGCATCACGGCGACATGGCTGAGGGTCAGAGCCCTTTGCCGGGGCAAAGGGATCCGACCCCGCCCGCCGATCCGCACGCCATGCACGGGGAGGCCTGCGAGTACTGCGTGCTGGCCATGCGCCTGCTGCCGTGGCTGGCCGTGCTGGTGCTGCTGCTGCCCTTGCTGTGGCGGCCGAAGCCGATGTTCCCATGGTCGCAGCCGCGACTGCCGCTGCTGCATTGGCCGGCACATGCCGCGCGTGGCCCGCCGCTGATCTCCACCGTCCGCTGATTTCCCTATCGAATCCGCCGCACGAGGCCTGCAAGGGCGTCGTGCGCGCGTGCGTACCTTGGAGCTGTTTCCATGAAAATGACTTTCCCCGCTGCGGGCGCCCGTGCGCGCCTGCCGTTTGCGCTTGGTGCTGCCCTGGCTGCCCCCTTCGCCCATGCCACGCCCGCTGAAGAAGCGCGGACGCTGGATACGCTGGTGGTCACCGCCGCCGCGCCATCCTCGCCGCTGCATTGGGTGACCGATCCGCGCCTGCCGCGGCAGCCTGTGCCAGCCAGCGATGGCGCCGATTACCTGAAGACCGTTCCCGGCTTCTCCGCCATCCGCAACGGCGGCACCAACGGCGACCCGGTGCTGCGTGGCATGTTCGGTTCGCGCCTGAACATCCTCAGCAACGATGGCAATCTGATTGGCGCGTGTCCCTCGCGCATGGACAACCCGCTGTCCTACATATCGCCGGAGAGCTTTGACCGGCTGACCATCATCAAGGGCCCGCAGAGCGTGCGCTGGGGCGCGGGTGCCTCTGCGGGCACCGTGCGTTTCGAGCGTGATACCCCGCGTTTCGATGCGCCCGGGCTGCGTGCCGATGCCAGTGCGCTGGTCGGCTCACGCAACCGCAACGACCAGGTGCTGGACCTGACCCTGGGCAATCCAACGGGCTACGTGCGTGCCAGCGGCAATCGCTCCGAAGCCGATGACTACAAGGACGGCAACGGCGATGTGGTTCCGTCGAAATGGCGCAAGTGGAATGGCGACGTAGCGGTGGGTTGGACGCCTGACGCCGATACCCTGTTGGAGGTCTCCGCCGGTGCCGGCGATGCGATCGCGCGCTACGCGGGGCGCGGCATGGATGGTGCCGCGTTCGAACGCACCAGTTACGCCGCACGCTTCGAGAAGCGCAATCTGCCCGGGGCGTGGGACACGCTGCAGGCGAACGTGTACTACAACGAAGCCGACCACGTGATGGACAACTACACGCTGCGTACGCCGAACCCACACAGCATGATGCCGATGCCGATGGCGTCGAACGTGGATCGCCGCACGCAGGGCGGGCGCATCAGCGCCGAATGGCGCTGGCAGGACGTGCAGCTGGTGGCCGGCATCGACGGCGAAGACAGCCGGCATCGCGGCCGCATGGGCATGGGGCGCGATACCTACAAGCAGGCGGACTGGAACACCGACGCCGATTTCCGCCGCTACGGTGCATTCACCGAACTGACCCTCGGCGTGGACACCGGGCAGCGTTGGATCGGCGGGCTGCGCATCGATCGTGCCAGCGTGCGCGATGCGCGTGCCGACATCGGCGGCATGATGATGGCCATGCCCAATCCCACCGCCGGCCAGCGCCGCAGGGAATGGCTGGGCAGTGGTTTCCTGCGCTACGAACAGGACCTTGCCGACGGCCTGACCTGGTATGCCGGGCTGGGCCACAGCCAGCGCATGCCCGACTACTGGGAACTGTTCTCGCCCGATCAGGGGCCGGCAGGTGCGGTGAACGCGTTCGCTGGCATCCAGCCCGAGCGCACCACCCAGCTCGACGTCGGCCTGCAATACAAGGGCCCGCGCGTGCAGGCCTGGGTCTCGGCCTATGCGGGGCAGATCCAGGACTACATCCTGTTCACCTATCGCGGCAGCGGCATGATGGGCATGAGCCAGGCTGACAATGTGCAGGCGCGCATCGCGGGTGCCGAGGCCGGCCTTCAGCTGCGGCTGGACGAGCAATGGAAGCTGGGGGGCACCCTGGCCTATGCCTGGGGCGAGAACCGCGATCAGCATCGACCGTTGCCGCAGATGCCGCCGCTGGAAGCACGCTTGAGCGCTGACTGGGAAGGCCAGCGCTGGAGTGCCGGTGCGCTGGTGCGCGCGGTCACCCATCAGCATCGGGTCGCGGACGGGCAGGGCAACGTGGTCGCGCAGGACCTCGGGCCGAGCAGCGGCTTTGCCACGCTGGCGCTCAACGCGGCCTATCGTTTCAGTTCGCAGCTGCAGCTCAGCGCCGGTGTCGACAACCTGTTCGACCGTGCCTACAGCGAGCATCTGAACCTGGCCGGCAGCGCCGACTTTGGCTTCCCCGCTGACCCGGTGCGCATCAACGAGCCCGGCCGCAGCCTGTGGATGAAGGTGAACTACCGGTATTGATCCGCCGGGCATGGCCCGGCGCTACCGGTGCGCCGCGCACAGAAGGCCTGCGTCCAAAGAAAACGGGGTCGGATCCCCGCCAGGTTCCGACCCCGCCCGGCGCCCTCGGCCAGGCCCCTCGACTGTACGACGGCATCGCCCCTGGCGGGATGGCCTGATACATCCCGACATACGCCGACACTGCGTCGGTGCCCCCTGCATGGAATGGGCACACGGCGCTATCGCAGCCCCCGTTCCACGCCGGTAAACGCTTGGCACATACCGCTTTTGCGGGGCCTTGCCTACACTCGGCGGCCGTGTACCACTCAGGACGCTTCATGTTGGCTCGTATCGCTTCGACCCTGGCCCTTGGCCTCAGCCTGGCCGTGCTGGCCGGGTGCGCAGGCAAACAGGAGGCCGCCGCGCGTCGGCAGGGCGAAGCCGTGCCGGTCACCGCGCAGGTCGTGCAGGCGGTGCAGTGGAACGACACGCTGCAGGCGCTGGGCACGGCCAAGGCGCGCGAGTCGATCAGCGTGACCGCCAAGGTGAGCGAGATCGTCGAGCGCGTGCACTTTGAAAGTGGCCAGCAGGTCGCCGCCGGTGCGCCCCTCGTGACACTGCGCGGGCAGGCCCAGGAGGCCGCATTGGTGCAGGCGCAGGCGACCTTCCGCGAAGCCGACCAGCTGTACAAGCGCCAGCGCGAACTGGCGGCGCAGCGGTTGGTATCCAGTGCGACCCTGGACACGCAGAAGTCGATCCGCGACGCCGCCGAAGCGCGGGTGGCACAGATGCAGTCGGACATCGGCGACCGTCGCGTGCGCGCGCCGTTCGCCGGCGTCCTCGGCATCCGCCAGATCAGCCCGGGCACGCTGCTGACGCCGACCACGGTGATCGCCACCCTCGACGACGTCGAGCGCATGCACGTCGATTTCCAGGTGCCGGAAGTGGAACTGGCGTCGCTGACCACCGGCGACAAGGTGCAGGCCACCAGCGTGGCCTGGCCGGGCCGCACCTTCGAGGGCGAGGTCAGCACCATCGATGCACGCATCGACCCGGCCACTCGTGCGGTGACCGTGCGTGCCGACTTCGCCAATGGCGACCATGCGCTGCGGCCGGGCATGCTGCTCGACGTGCGCCTGTTCCATCCTGATCGACCGGCCTTGGTAGTGCCGGAAATCGCGGTGGTGCAGGTCGGTCGCGACAGCTTCATGTACCGCATCAAGGCCGATGACACCGTCGAACGCGTGGACGTGGTCACCGGTGCACGCCGCGCCGGCGTGGTCGAGATCAAGCAGGGCCTGCAGGCAGGCCAGCGCATCGTGGTGGACGGCACCGGCAAGCTGCGGGCGGGCCTGAAGGTGGCAGCCTCCGACGCCGCGCCCGCCAGCGGCGCGCAGCCGGCGACGGTTGAAGCACCTGCAGCCGCCGAGGGTCACGGCGGATGAAGCTGTCCGACATCTCCATCCAGCGGCCGGTGTTTGCCGTGGTGATGAGCCTGTTGCTGCTGGTGCTGGGCGTGATGTCCTTCACCCGGTTGACGCTGCGCGAACTGCCGGCCATCGACCCACCGATCGTTTCGGTCTCGGTGGATTACACCGGCGCCTCGGCAGCGGTCATCGAGAGCCGCATCACCCAGGTGCTGGAAGACGCGCTGGCCGGCATCGAAGGCATCGATACGATCAACGCGCGCAGCACCAACGGCCGCTCGCAGGTCAGCATCGAATTCACCTCCAACCGTGATATCGAAGCGGCGGCCAACGACGTGCGCGACGCGGTCAGCCGCGTGGCCGACCGCATGCCCGAGGAGGCACGGCCACCGGAGATCGCCAAGGTCGAGAGCGATGCCGATCCGATCATCTGGTTCAACATGGTCTCCTCGACCATGGATACGCTGGAACTGAGCGACTACGCCGACCGCTACGTGGTCGACCGCTTCTCCAGCCTCGATGGCGTGGCCCAGGTCCGCATCGGTGGCCGCCAGCGCTATGCGATGCGCATCTGGCTGGACCGCGACCAGCTGGCCGCACGTGGGCTGACCACCGGCGATGTGGAAACCGCGCTGCGCAACGAGAACGTGGAACTGCCGGCCGGCCGCATCGAATCCACCGACCGCGATTTCACCCTGCGCGTGGAGCGCAACTACATCAAGCCGGAAGACTTCGCGACCATCCCGCTGGGCAAGGGCAGTGATGGCTATGTGGTGCGCATGGGCGATGTGGCGAAGATCGAGCTGGCCTCGGCCGAGCGTCGCGCCTACTACCGCAGCAACGGCGAGCCCGGCATCGGCCTGGGCATCGTCAAGACCTCCACTGCCAATTCGCTGGATGTAGCGCGCACCGCGCGCGCCGAGGCCGAACGTGTCGCGCTGACCCTGCCCAAGGGCACGCAGATCTTCGTTGCCTTCGACAACACCACCTTCATCGAGGCTGCCGTCGACCGCGTGTACGCCACCCTGGTGGAGGCGATGATCCTGGTGCTGGCGGTGATCTGGCTGTTCCTCGGCAGCTTCCGCGCGGCGTTGATTCCTGCGGTCACCGTGCCGGTATGCCTGGTGGCGGCATTCATCGCGCTGTACGCGTTCGATTTCTCGATCAACCTGCTGACCCTGCTCGCGCTGGTGCTGTGCATCGGCCTGGTGGTGGATGACGCGATCGTGGTGGTGGAAAACGTGCAGCGCCGCATCGACTTGGGCGAACCGCCGCTGGTGGCGTCCAAGCGGGGTACCGCGCAGGTGGCGTTCGCGGTGATCGCCACCACCGCCGTGCTGGTGGCGGTATTCCTGCCGGTCGGCTTCCTGGAAGGCAATACCGGGCGCCTGTTCCGTGAACTGGCGGTAGCCCTGGCCGCCGCTGTCGCGCTGTCGGCGTTCGTCGCGCTGACGCTGACGCCGATGATGGCCTCCAAGCTGCTCAAGCCGCATACCGGGCAGGCACCGCGCGGGCTGCACGGCTTCATCAACCGCAATCTGGAACGCCTGGCCGGCGCCTACGGCCGCGTGCTCGATCATCATGTCGATCGCACGTGGATCTACCTGCTGGTGATGGCCGCTGCGTTGGCGGCCAGCTGGCTGCTGATCAAAGTGCTGCCTTCGGAACTGGCCCCGGCCGAAGACCGTGGTTCGTTCCAGATCATGATCGACGGCCCGGAAGGCGCCGGCTACGACTACACCGTGCAGCAGGTGCAGCAGGTCGAAGCGCTGCTGGCACCGCACGTGGGCGCGGACAAGCCGATCGTGCGCGCCAACCCGCGCGTACCCGGCGGCTTCGGCGCCAGCGAGGAAATGCACACTGGCCGCGTCAGCGTGTTCCTGCAGCCGTGGCGTCAGCGCAGCGAAGGCACGCCGGAAGTCGCCAACGAACTGCAGAAGGAACTGGACACCATCCGTGGCGTGCGCGTACGTACCCAGGTCGGTGGCGGCCTGGTGCGCAGTGGCGGGCAGCCGTTCCAGATCGTGCTGGGTGGCCCGGAATACGCCGAGATCGCGCAGTGGCGGGATCGCATCCTGCTGCGCATGGCCGACAACCCCGGCCTGGTCGGCCCGGACTCGGACTACAAGGAAACCCGTCCGCAGATGCGGGTGAACATCGACCGCCAGCGTGCGGCCGACCTCGGCGTGCCGGTCACCGCGATCGGTTCGGCGCTGGAAACGATGATGGGCTCGCGCCGCGTCACCACCTTCGTCGACAACGGCGAGGAGTACGACGTGCTGGTGCAGGCCGGCCGTGATGGCCGCGCCAGCCCCGCCGATCTGGCCGCTATCCGCGTGCGTGCGACCTCTGGCGAGCTGGTGCCGTTGTCCAACCTGGTCACGCTGAGCGAAGTGGCCGAGGCCGGAACCCTGAACCGCTTCAACCGCCTGCGCTCGATCACCATCAGTGCCGGCCTGGCACCGGGTTATCCGCTGGGCGAGGCCATCGCCTGGGCCCAGCAGGTGACCGGCGAAGAGCTGCCGCAGTACGCGCAGGTGAACTGGAAGGGCGAATCGCGTGAGTACCAGAGTGCGGGCGGCGCGGTGCTGCTGACCTTCGCCATGGCCCTGCTGGTGGTGTACCTGGTGCTGGCCGCGCAGTTCGAGAGCTTCATCCACCCGCTGACGATCATGCTGACCGTGCCGCTGGGCGTGCTCGGCGCGCTGGTTGGCCTGTGGCTGAGTGGCGGCACAGTGAACCTGTTCAGCCAGATCGGCATCGTCATGCTGGTCGGCCTGGCGGCCAAGAACGGCATCCTGATCGTCGAATTCGCCAACCAGCTGCGCGACGATGGCCGCAGCGTGCGCGAAGCGATCATCGAATCGGCGATGGTGCGCCTGCGTCCGATCCTGATGACTTCGATCGCCACCGTGGTCGGCGCCATCCCGCTGGTGGTGGCCGGTGGCCCGGGCTCGGCCAGCCGTGGCACCATCGGCATCGTGATCATCTTCGGCGTCACCCTGTCCACCTTCCTGTCGCTGTTCGTGGTGCCGGCGTTCTACGCGCGGCTGGCCCCGTACACCCGCTCGCCGGAGGCGGTGAAGCGCGAGCTGGAGAAGCAGGAGGCCGACTCGCCGTCGGTGGGTGGTCATGCCTGAGCCGGCGCGGATCCTGCACGGCGCAGGCTTCCTGCTGCGCCCCTGGCGCAGTGATGACCTGCAGTCGCTGCTGCATCACGCCAACGACGCGGACGTCTCGCGTGGGCTGCGTGACCGCTTCCCGTATCCCTACACCCGCGAGGATGGCGAAGCTTTCCTGGGCGGGCGCGTACTGGCGCCAGGCACGCTGAACCTGGCCATCGAGATAGAGGGCCAGGCCTGTGGCAGCGTTGGCGCCCAGCAGGGCGTGGCCGAGCGCGGGCATACCGCGGAACTGGGCTACTGGCTCGGCCAGGCCCACTGGGGGCAGGGCCTGATGACCGCTGTGGTCGGCCTGTTCGCGCCCTGGGTGATGGATGAGCTTGGCCTGTTCAGGCTGCAGGCCACGGTGGTCGACTTCAACCTGGGCTCGGCCCGGGTACTGGAAAAGAACGGTTTCCAGGAGGAGGGCGTGGAGCGCTGCGCCATCTACAAGCGCGGCGTCCTGCATGACCTGCGCCGCTTCGCCCGGGTACGCAGGCAGCTTCCGTAACAGGCCGCCGGGCATGGCCCGGCGCTACCGTGGGGGGCACGGTCATTGCCGGTCGCCGGGCATGGCCCGGCGCTACCCGTGGTGCGGCCGGTATACCCGGTAGCGCCGGGCCATGCCCGGCGGAGAACACGCCCCCACATCCGGCGCTATCGCAGCGACCTTCGATCAGGGAGAATCGACCGGTCCCTTCCAGCCGACGGGACGTCCTCACAACCCGCCGACTGGAGAGAGCGCGCGTGGAAGCTACCGTACATTTCATCAACAGCATCATCTGGAGCAAGGCGCTGATCTTCATGTGCCTGGCCGCCGGCCTGTTCTTCAGCCTGCGCACCCGCTTCATGCAGATCCGTGGTTTCGTCGAGATGTGCCGCCTCACCGTGTCCGGTGAGAAGTCCGACGCCGGCGTGTCCTCGTTCCAGGCCTTGGCCATGTCGATGGCCGGCCGCATGGGCATCGGCAACATCGCCGGCGTGGCCACCGCCATCGCCTTCGGCGGCCCCGGCGCGATCTTCTGGATGTGGGTGATGGGCTTCCTCGGCGCCTCCACCTCGTATGTGGAATGCACCCTGGCGCAGATCTACAAGACCAAGGATGCCGAAGGCCGCTACCGCGGTGGCCCGGCCTATTACATCGAAAAAGCGATGGGCCTGAAGTGGTATGCCATGGCTTTCGCCATCGCCACGATCATCGCCGCCGGTTTCCTGATGCCCGGCGTGCAGGCCAACGCGATCGCCGACAGCGTCATCAACGCCTGCCGCGGTACCGCGCTGTGCGGTCCGCTCGATGGCCAGGCCTTCGGCATGGAATCGGCGCAGGCGCTGAAGCTGGGCATCGGCATCGTCGTCGCCCTGCTGCTGGGCGTGGTGATCTTCGGTGGCGTCAAGCGCATCGCCAACTTCGCCGAAGTGGTGGTGCCGTTCATGGCCGCCGGCTTCATCCTGATGGCCATCGTCATCATGATCATCAACTACGACCGCGTGCCGGAAATGTTCGGCATCATCTTCAAGAGCGCGTTCGGTACCCATGCCGCGTTCGGCGCGATGATGGGCCTGGCGGTGGAGTGGGGCATCAAGCGCGGCATCTACGCCAACGAGGCCGGCCAGGGCTCGGGTCCGCACGCTGCGGCGGCCTCGGAGGTCTCGCACCCGGCCAAGCAGGGCTACGTGCAGGCGTTCGCCATCTACTTCGACACCATGATGGTGTGCACCGCCACCGCCTTCCTGATCCTGGCCAGCGGCACCTACAACGTGTATTCGCCGGTCGCCGGCGCCGCGCCGATCTTCCAGGGCCTGGCCGGCATTCCCGAAGGTGCGGGCTACGCGCAGGCGGGTGTGGAAGCGGTGCTGCCGGGCTGGGGCTCGGCCTTCGTGTCGGTGGCGATCTTCTTCTTCGCCTTCACCACGATCATGGCCTATTACTACATGGCCGAAACCAACCTGACCTACGTCAACCACAACAAGCGCCGGCCGCTCACCGTGCTGCTGCTGCGCCTGGGCATCATCGGCATGGTGGTGTTCGGTGCCTTCCACAACGCCACCCTGGCCTGGGCGCTGGGTGATATCGGCGTGGGCCTGATGGCCTGGCTGAACATCATCGCCATCCTCATCGTGCAGAAGCCGGCCATGCTGGCCCTGCGCGATTACGAACGACAGAAGAAGCTCGGTCTCGACCCGATCTTCGACCCCGATGCCCTGGGCATCAAGAACGCCGATTTCTGGCGTCAACGCAAGCTGGAGTTGTCCCGTAGTGAATGATCCCTGGAAGAATGCCCGCCGCCCGTCGTCGCGACCGCCGCGGGCCACCCCGCTGCCACCGCGTGAGGGCGGCACCCCGCCACCGCCGGGGCGGGGCAACGACGAACTTCGCCTGTACGGATGGAACGCGGTGCAGGCGCTGTTCGCCAAGCGTCCGCAGGCGCTGCGCAAGCTGTACCTGGTGGAATCGCTGATTCCGCGCATGCAGCCGGTGCTGAAGTGGTGCGTGGCCAACCGCGTGGGCTATCGCGTGGTGGAGGAGGGCGACCTCAACAAGCTGGCTGCCACCACCCACCATGAAGGCCTGGTGGCCGACGTGCTGCGCGCGCCGGTGTTGCCGCTGGCGCAGTGGCTGGCCGAGCTGGGCGAAGGCCCGGCGCTGGCACTGTGGCTGGATGGCGTCGGTAATCCGCACAACTTCGGTGCGATCCTGCGCTCTGCCGCGCACTTCGGCGCCAAGGCGCTGCTGCTGCCGGCCAGCAGTACGCTGGCGTTGTCCGGCGCGGCCGCACGCGTGGCCGAGGGCGGCGCAGAGTCGGTGCCGCTGGTGCAGTTGCCTGAGGATGCAGAAGCGATGGCGCAGCTGCGCGCGGCCGGTTTCGGCCTCGCCGCGACCCTGGTCGAGGGTGGCGATGACGTGTTCCGCGCGTCGTTGCCGGCCCGCCTGGTCTACGTAATGGGCGCGGAAAGCGAAGGCATGGATCGCGGCCTGGCCAGCCAGTGTGACCAGCAGCTGTCGATTCCCGGCAGTGGCGCGGTTGAAAGCCTGAATGTCGCTTCCGCCACGGCCGTGTTGCTGGCGCAGTGGGTCAGCCAGCGCGGCTGATGGGCGTGTCTGCGGGCACCGCAAACCGGTGCCCGCACAGCGCAGTTCCAGGCCGAACGGGACTTCCCGGCAGCCGGGCAACGTCTGGCGGTTTTCCTGGCAGTGCCATGCGCAAAGCAGGCATGACGAATTGAAAGTTTCCTTATTGGTGTGCCGTTCCCGGCGACGCAGGGTGGAAGTCCATCCAACGTCGTACAGGAGCGGTTCCCATGCATCATCCTCCTCGTAGTGCGGTGCGTGTCTGCCTGGTACTGGCACTCAGTGCGCTTGCCGCCGTTTCCGCGCAGGCCAACGAGCGCACGCTCGACGGCGTCAACTTCACCGGCCCGCTGATCACGCCCAATCCTGCCGGCATGCCAGCGGGTCACTGGTACGTCGAACCCTATCTGGTGCGGGTCGACAGTTCCTCGTCCTTCGACCACAACGGCGACCGCCAGCGCAGCAGCGAACGCAGCGGCGCGTGGGCGATGGTGGTGCCCATCGCATACGGCTTCAGCGAACGGGTGACCGGCCAGGTCAACCTGAGTGCATCACGCGCCGAATCCGGCAACGCACGCAGCCGAGGCTTCCGCGCCGGTGATACCACCGCACGCCTGCAATACCTTTTGCAGGCCCCCAGCGCCGATGGCACCACGCCGGCGGTGTCGATTGCCCTGGTACAGCGCTTCAGCACCGGCAGCCACGACCGCATCACCGGCAATCCGCTGGATGCGCAGGGTGATGGCGTGCAGCGTACCGTCGCCGCGTTGGCCGTGCAGCAGGTGCTGTGGCTGGGCAACGATCGGCCGCTGCGCTGGCGGGCGCAGTTCAGCGCGGGGCCGGCGCCATCGCGAACGGCCATCTCCGGCACCAGCGTGTACGGCACCGAGGACGGCTTCCAGGGCCATATCGCGCGGGGCTCGGTACTGGGTCTTTCCGTGGGCGCCGAATACAGCTTCAACGAACGCTGGGTCGGCGTGATGGAAGTTGCCGCCAGCCGCGAGACCGGCCAGCGCCTGACCGGTTTCGCGCCCGACGCTGCAGGTGGCGTCCGGCCCATCAACGAACACCGCCCGGCCAGTCGCAACCTGACCTTCGCGCCCGCTGTCGAGTACCACTTCAGCCCGTCGCTGGGGCTGATCGCCGGCGTCGAATTCACCGTTGCCGGCCGCAATACCGGCCGCATCATCAGTCCCCAGGTCGCCCTGGGCATGTTCTTCTGATGGGGGCCCTGCGATGAATGTCGAATCGATCGTCAATGCCGTGCTTGCCGTTGTCTGGAGCCCGTACCTGGTGGTGCTGTGCCTGGCAACGGGCCTGTACTTCAGCGTGCGTACCCGCTTCGTGCAGTTGCGCGCGCTGCCGGACATGCTGCGCCTGATGTTCCGTCACGAGCGCTCCGATGCCGGTGTCTCGCCGTTCCAGGCGTTGTCACTGTCGCTGTCCAGCCGGGCGGGCGTGGGCAACATCGCCGGTGTCGCCATGGCCATTGCCTTCGGCGGTCCGGGCGCGATCTTCTGGATGTGGATCGTCGCCTTCCTCGGTGCCTCCAGCGCGTTCATCGAGTCCACCCTGGCGCAGATCTACAAGGATCGCGACGCCAAGGGGCAGTATCGCGGTGGCCCGGCGTACTACATCGAGAAGGGGCTGGGCCAGCGCTGGTACGCCGTGCTGTTCGCGCTGGTCACGGTGCTGGCGGGGGCGATGCTGGCGGGCACGCAGTCCAACGCCATCACCAGTGCGGTGAACGAAGCCTGGGATGTTCCGGCGATGGTCACCACCGGTGTGCTGCTGGTGGTGTTGGCGGCGATCCTGCTTGGCGGCGTGCGTCGCATCGCGCGCGTCGCCGAATGGGTGGTGCCGGTGATGGCCGTGGCCTATCTGCTGGTCACTGCGGTGGTGATGGTACTCAACGTCGAGCGCGTGCCTGAGATCATCGCCCTGGTGCTGCGCAGCGCCTTCGGTGTTGACGCCGCATTCGGCGCGATGATCGGGACCGCGATCCAATGGGGGGTGCGTCGTGGCGTGCTGTCCAACGAAGCTGGCATGGGCAGTGGCGCGCATCCTGCTGCTGCAGCAGAAGTGTCGCACCCGGTGAAGCAGGGGCTGGTGCAGTCGTTCTCGGTGTACATCGACACCATGGTCGTGTGCAGCGCGACGGCCTTCCTGATTCTCTCCACCGGGCTCTACAACGTCTACGATCCGGCGGTGAACGGTGTGCCGGACGAGGCGCGCCTGCTGCTGGGCAACCTTCCCGGCGTGGAAGCAGGGCCACGCTTCGTACAGCACGCGGTGGAGTCGGCCTTGCCCGGCTTCGGCAAGTCGTTCGTCGCGCTGGCGATCCTGCCATTCGCGTTCACCACCATCCTGGCCCTGTACTACATGGCCGAAACCAACGTCAGTTACCTCTGCCGCGATCGTCCCCGAGGGTGGGTGATGGGCACCTTCCAGCTGCTGTTCCTGGCCGCTACGGGCTACTCGGCGATGAACAGTGCGACAGTGGCGTGGGCGCTGGGCGACATCGGCGTAGGCATGATGAGCTGGCTGAACATCATCGCCATCCTGCTGCTGCAGAGGCCCGCGTTGGCCGCGTTGCGCGACTACGAAGATCACCGGCGTCACGGGCGTGACCCGTTGTTCAACCCGAAGCTGCTGGGGGTTCGCAATACCAGCGTGTGGGCGCAGTAAGCGCCCAGGCCGGTAGCGCCGGGCATGGCCCGGCGCTACCCGGTCATGAGTCACTCCACGCACAGCGTGGAAGTGGACTCACTCGTTGGGCGGCGTGGTTGCCTTGGCTTCGCTACCGAAGTTGCCATCGGCCTCGGCCGCCAGGTAGGCAAACACGGTATAGGCCGCCACGTTCTGCGCCAGCGCCTTCGGATCGATCTTGTCGAGGGTGTCGTCGGCGGTGTGGTGCAGGTGGAAGTAATCCGAGCCATCCTGCGCCAGCCACGCCCATGCGCCACCCTTGGCGGCCAGCGGACCGACATCCGGCCCCGGGCCACCCTTGTCGGCGGCGTACTCGATGCCCAGCGGCTTCATCACCTCGGCAATCTGCCTGGTTGCCTCGCGCGAGCCTTCCGGGTTCGGCGAACCGGTGTTGAAGGCGTAGATGCGGCCAGCACCGAAATCGCTCTCGGCGGCCAGCTGGTGCAGGGCTACGTCCTTGGCGTGCGCCTCGGCGTAGGCCTTGCCGCCATACAGGCCCTGTTCTTCGTTGGCGAAGGCCACCACGCGGATGGTGCGCTTCGGCGCCTGCTTCAGCTGGCCGATCAGATGACCGGCGGCCATGGTGATGCCCACGCCTGCGCCGTCATCGACCGCGCCGGTGCCCAGGTCCCACGAGTCCAGGTGTCCACCGATCACCACCACTTCCTTCGGCAGCGTGCGGCCGGTGATCTCACCGATCACGTTGTACGAGGTCGCCGTGCCATCCCAACCGCAGTCCAGTGCGACCTTCACCGTGGTTGCGCCACGGGCAAGCAGGCGCGCCAGCTGGTCGGCGTCGGGCACCGACAGCGCCGCCGACGGCACCGGGGTCAGGCCGTCATCAAAGCGGGTGATGCCGGTGTGCGGCACGCGGTGCGAATCGGTACCGGCCGAGCGCATCAGGAAACCGATCGCGCCCTTGCGGATGGCCTCGGACGGGCCCTTGCTGCGGATCGCGCCGCCACGGCCATAGTCGCGGCCATCGCGGAACGGCAGCATCTGGTAATCGACGAAGGCGATCTTGCCCTTCAGCGAACCCGCCGGTGCGGCCTGCAGCGCGGCCAGATCGGCAAACCGCACTACCTCGGCTTCGACCGTACCGCCCGGGCTGCCGCCCAGCGCGGTGATCTGCAGCGGTTGCGGGTTCCTGCCGGTCACGGCGGCGTGTTCACTGCGGCGCTCCCATTTCGGGAAGGTCACCGGTTCCTTCCACACCTTGTCAAAACCCAGTGCCTTGAACTTGGCTTCGGCCCAGGCCACGGCACGGGCGTCGGCCTCGCTGCCGGCGATGCGAGGGCCGATCTCGGTTGTCAACGATTCGACCACCTTCCAGCCGGTGTCATCGGCCAGCGCCTGGTCGCGCAGTTGCGCCGCAGTGGCCAGCGAAGCCGGCGGCAGGGTGGTGGCATGCGGCGCCGCGAAGGCCGGCGCGGCCAGCAGGGCGAGGGAGGATGCGATGGCAAGGACGCGGCGACGCATGGACAGCTCCGGGAAGGGTGTAAGCCTTGGAGCTTAACAGTCGTTCAGCGCCGCGCATGGGCGGGAGGTCATGGCCGGCGCGGATGCTGTTTTCCGCCAGATGCAGCAAAGCGAAAGCCCCGCCGGAGCGGGGCTTTCGCATGCCTCTGCGGTAGCGCCGGGCATGCCCGGCGAGCGCAGCGGCAAGATGGCGTTCCGCCGGGCATGGCCCGGCGCTACCAAGCTTATTTCTTCAGGCTGTCGCGGATCTCGCGCAGCAGCACCACTTCCTCGGCCGGCGCTGCCGGTGCGGCTTCCTTCTTGCGCGACAGGCGGTTGATCACCTTGATCACCAGGAAGATGGCGAACGCCACGATCACGAACTGGATCAGCGTGTTGATGAAATCACCGTAGCCGATCACCACGGCCGGGATTTCCTTGCCATCAGGCCCGATGCTGGCCGGCGACAGCGTCCACGCCAGGTGCGAGAAATCCACCCGGCCAATCAGGTAGCCCAGCGGCGGCATGATGATCTTCTCCACCAGCGCGGTGACGATCTTGCCGAAGGCAGCGCCAATCACCACGCCGACGGCGAGGTCGATGACGTTGCCGCGCATCGCGAATTCCTTGAACTCGGTGAGCATTCCCATTGTTGTTTTTCTCCTGAGGGCGAGGGGGGACAGCGCGAAGGGTAGCGCAGGTGATGTCAGCCGGCGATCACGCCGTGGCGTTCGGCCACGTTCTCAAGGCGTGCACTGAAACGGTCGCCGGGCTTCAGCGCGGCCACGCCGGACGGCGTGCCCATGAACACCAGATCGCCGGCGCGCAGCTGCCACAGCTTGGACAGCTCGTGCAGGATCTCCGGCACGTTCCAGATCATCTGGTCGAGCAGGGACTGCTGGCGGACTTCGCCATTGATCTCCAGCGACAGATTGAGCGCGGCCAGATCGCCGACTTCACCGGCGTGCACGATCTCGCTGATCGGTGCAGAGGCATCGAAACCCTTGGCCGAATCCCACGGGTGGCCCTTCTCCTTGGCGGCCGCCTGCAGGTCGCGGCGAGTCAGGTCCAGGCCTACGGCATAGCCATAGACGAGGGCCTCGGCGTCGGCCACGGCCAGCACGCCGGTGGGCGCGTCACGGCCGATCGCCACCACCAGTTCCACCTCGTGATGCAGGTTGCTGGTGGCAGGCGGGTAGGGGATCACATCGTCGTGGCCGACCACGATGGCGTCGGCCGGCTTGGTGAAGAACATCGGGCGGCCGCGATCATCTGCTGCGGGCACGGCAGCACCCATCTCACGCGCGTGGTCGGCGAAGTTGCGGCCGACGCAGTAGATGCGGTGCACGGGAAAGCTGCCGCCACCAACCACCGGTACACGCGGCGTGGCTGCAGCAGGGATCACATCGGAGACATCGGACATGCGGGCATCCAGGAAGGGAGTGCCCGCAGTCTAGAACGCAGCAAGGCCCGCCGTCAGCGGGCAGCGTCGATCAGCGCGAGGACGGCAGCGCCGACTTGCGCACCACGTGGTACTCGCCCTCGACCACGTTCGGGTCGACCGGGCGGCTCGGGCCGGGCTTGCGCGAAGCCAGCAGCTTCCACGCCAGGCCCACCAGGATCATGGCTGCACCGACGAATACGCCGATGAACACCATCGCGGCCAGGATCGCCAGGCCGAGCAGGCCCACGGCAACGCGCACCAGCGGATGGCGCGGCTTGCGCGGGGCAAACAGGGTGCGGAACTGGTTGAAGGCGAAATCGCGATTGAACATGGTGGCTCGATAGGCTGGAAATCAGCGAGCCATGAGTATCGGCAGGTGCCACTGTCATTGAGTGAAAAACTCGTTAAATATAGCCTTGGCTTATTACGGATCAATGACTTGTGTTCATGTCGCAGCTAGTCACATGACCAGGCGTGCGACAATGCGCGATTCCGTCCGAGCCTTCGCCATGACTGCCGCTGTTGCCCTGATCACCCTGGATGCCATTGCCGATGGTGCGTTTGCCGAGGTTGAAGCGGTGGTCGATGGCGATGCCGAGTCGCTGCTGCTGTACCGCGACGGTGAACAGGTGCGCGCGTTCCTGAACATCTGCCCGCACGCGGGCCGCCGCCTGGATTGGGCGCCCGGCCAGTTCCTGAAGAGCCGCGAAGGCCATCTGGTCTGCGCCGCCCACGGCGCCTCGTTCGCGCTGGACAGTGGCGACTGCATCGCCGGCCCCTGCAAGGGCGACCGCCTGCGCGCAGTGCCGGTGGATGTGCGGGATGGACAGGTCTACCTGGCCTGAGGCATCGGTGTGCGGACCAACGGTCCGCACCCACCGAGTTCAGAACCCACCAAGTTCAGAACCCACCACATCAGCGAAACATCCAGGAATCCATCCACGCATGGCGTGGATCTACCGTGCCGACTAAGGTCGACGCCTACCAACAGCAGCACAGAACGCCGTTTCCACAGCGCGCGGAAATCTGTCGAAGGCGGGGTGGGTCCGGTTGCGGGGGCGTGAGCCGCATGGATGCGGCGACCGAGCTTACATGGATGTACTTGCAGCGTCCCCCGCAACCGGACCCACCCCGCCATCCCAAGGAATGCAGGCTGTTGCCATTGCCGTTGCCGTTGCCGTGCCGTTGTCGTTGCTTCTGCGGGTGCAGGGCGCAGCCCTGCCAACAAACCCAACCTTCAGAACATCAGGTTGATCATCACCACCACCACACAGGTGTAGATCAGTGACAGCGGGCCGCCGACCCGCCACATCTCGCGCGGGGTGTAGTTGGCCGGGCCGGTGATCATCGAAATCACCGGGTTCGACGCCGTCATCAGGTTGTTGGACGCCGACAGCGCCACGATCAGCGCGAACGCCGTGGGATTGCCGCCGGCCGCCAGCGCCAGGTTCACCGCGATCGGCACCATCACGATGGTCGCGCCCACATGGCTGATCACCAGCGAGAACACCGTGGTCAGCAGCGCCAGCGCCAGTTCCAGCACCCAGATCGGAATGCCGGTGGGCAGCTTGTCGATGGTATGGCCGGCCACCCATGCCGCTGCGCCGCTGGAATCCATCGCCCAGCCAAGCGGAATCAGCCCGGCCATCATGAACACCGTCTTCCAGTTGATCGAGGCATAGGCCTCGTCCATGCGCAGCACGCCGGTCAACAGCATCCCGGCCACGCCGGTCATCAGGGTCAGCGCCACCGGCAGTTTGCTGGTCAGCGCGATCAGGATGGTCAGGGCGAAGATCGCCATGGCAATCTTGAACTTGTGCGGGCGCTGCTCGCCGGTGGGGTAATCGGTGACCACCACGAAGTCGCGGCTCTTGGCGGCCTGCGCGAGGTCGGTCCAGATGCTGTGGAAGACCAGCATGTCGCCGGCGCGCAGCTGCACATCGCGCACATCCTCGCGGATCACCTGCTTGTCGCGGTTGATCGCCAGCAGGCTGATGCCGCGTTCCTTGCGCAGGCGCAGCTCGCCTGCGGTCTTGCCGATGACGCCGGAGGTCGGCGGCACCACCGCCTCGGAAATGCCAGCGCGGCTGGGATTGAACAGATCGCCAAGGTGCTTCAGGCGCGAGGACATGCGCAGGAACTGGTTCTGCGCGAAATCGTGGATCTGCTGGCGCGGTCCCATCGCGCCGAGCACGCTGCCCACCCAGATGCGCATTTCCGCCGGCGGTGCCAGGCGGGTGTCATTACCAGTCTTCAGTGCCAGCAGCAGCGGCGCGTCATGCAGGTTCTCGGCCTCGCCCAGGGTCATGCCGACCAGCGGGCTCTCGGCGGTGACCACCAGCTCGAACACGTCGCCTTCGATGCCGTAGGTCTTGGCGAAGTAGCTCTCGGTGCGGGCCGGCGTGGTGCCGTCGTTGACCAGGCTTTCCTCTTCCACCAGCTTGCGGTCGCCGTAGTAGCGGAAATACAGCAGCGAGGCGATCAGCAGGGCGATGCCGATCGGCAGCGGCGCGAACATGCGCAGCGGCTCGATGGTGGCCAGGCCGGAGGGCAGGTTGTTGTTGGCCGAGGCCAGCAGATCGTTCAGCAGGATCAGCGGCGAGTTGCCGACCATGGTCAGCGCGCCACCCATCACGATCGCCGCCGAGATCGGCAGCAGCAGGCGTTGCATGGTCAGTCCGGTGCGCGCGGCCAGACGCGAGGCAACCGGCAGGTACAACGCCATCACCGACGGGTTCTGCATGAAGGACGAGTTCAGGCCGGCGATGGCCGTGGTCATCATCAGCAGCCGCTGCTCCACGCCATGGCCGCGCCGCAGCAGCCAGGCCGCGAGCCGGTTCAACGCACCGGTGCGGTCCAGGCCCGCGCCGAGGATGGTGGTGGCGATGATGCTCATCACCGCGTTGCCGGAGAAGCCGCCGAAGATCTCCTCCGGCGCGATCAGGCCGGTCACGCCCAGCACCACCAGCACCACCAGCGCGACCACGTCGGCGCGGATGCGCTCGAACAGGAACATCGCCATTGTGAAGCCGACCAGCCCGAGTACGAGCTTCATGTCAGTGGTCAGCGTCAGCGCGGTATCCATGTGGGGCGCGGCGTCCTCAGGCGTTCATCAGGTGCGGTCGTACAACAGGTCCCAGACGCCATGGCCCAGCTTCTGGCCGCGGGTCTCGAAGTGGGTCTGCGGGCGCCAGTCCGGGCGCGGCACGCTACCACGCGGACCGGCACGGTTGACCAGGCCGGGGGTGGCATCGAGCACGTCCCACATCTGCTCGGCGTAATCCTCCCAGTCGGTGGCACAGTGCAGGCGGCCACCGGGGCGCAGCTTGCGCACCAGCAGCTCGGCAAAGCCCGGCTGGATCAGGCGACGCTTGTTGTGGCGCTTCTTGTGCCACGGGTCGGGGAAGTAGATGCGCACTTCGTCCAGCGCGCCATCGGCGATTTCCTTTTCCAGCACTTCCACTGCGTCGTGGTGGTACAGGCGCACGTGGTCGGCGTTGTCGTCGGCCAGCGCGTTCAGCAGGCGGCCCACGCCGGGCGCGTGCACTTCCAGGCCGATGTAGTCGCGGCTGGGGTCCTGCTGTGCGGCGAAGCGCAGCGCGGCGCCGTTGCCGAAGCCGATTTCCAGCACCTTGTGTGCATCGCGGCCGAAGGTGGCGTCCAGATCACGCGGTTCACCGCTGAAATCCAGGCCGAAACGCGGCCAGCGCTCGTCGAACGCGCGCTGCTGGGCCGGGGTGAAACGGCCCTGGCGCAGCACGAAGCTGCGCACTTCACGGCGGCCTTCGTTGACCGTGAACGGCTTGGGCGGTGCCTTCGAACCGGCGCTGTCGAATGGATTGGTCATCAGCCGATCAACCCATCGATCGGCGAGGACGCACTGGCGTAGCGCTTGCGCGGAATGCGGCCGGCCAGGAACGCCTCGCGGCCGGCTTCCACGGCCTTGCGCATGGCGCTGGCCATCAACACCGGGTTGCGCGCGCCGGCGATGGCGGTGTTCATCAGCACGCCGTCGCAGCCCAGCTCCATCGCGATCGCCGCATCTGAAGCGGTGCCCACGCCGGCGTCGACGATGATCGGCACCTTGGCGTCTTCGATGATCTGCAGCAGGTTGTACTTGTTCTGGATGCCCAGGCCCGAGCCGATCGGCGCGGCCAGCGGCATCACCGCAGCGCAGCCGATCTCTTCCAGGCGCTTGGCCAGGATCGGGTCGTCGGAGGTATAGACCATCACCTCGAAACCGTCCTTGACCAGCTGCTCGGCGGCCTTGAGGGTCTGCACCACGTCCGGGTACAGCGACTTCTGGTCGCCCAGTACTTCCAGCTTGGTCAGGTTGTGGCCGTCCAGCAGTTCGCGGGCCAGGCGGCAGGTGCGCACGGCATCCTCGGCGGTGTAGCAGCCGGCGGTGTTGGGCAGGATGGTGTAACGGTCCGGCGGCAGCACGTCGAGCAGGTTCGGTTCGCCCGGGTTCTGGCCGATGTTGGTACGGCGGATGGCCACGGTGACGATCCGGGCGCCCGCGGCCTCGGTGGCCAGGCGGGTTTCTTCCAGATCCTTGAACTTGCCGGTGCCGGTAAGCAGCCGCGAGCTGTAGGTCTTGCCGGCGATCACCAGCGAATCGGGGGAGACATGAGCGTTCATGACGCGATTATCGCTTATCCGCCCGAAGATGGGGTCGTCACTTCGACGCCGCCGGGCATGGCCCGGCGCTACCGGAACGGATGCGCACGGTAGCGCCGGGCCATGCCCGGCGAGCGCGGAGCGCGGGATGCCTCAGCCGCCGCCGAGGGCATGCACGATCTCCACCACATCGCCCTCGTCCAGCACATGCTCGGCATGACGGCTGCGGCTGACGATCTCGCCGTTCACCTCCACCGCCACCCGGCGTTGCAGCAACTGCTCGGCCGCAAGCAGGTCCAGGAGGGTCGCCGAAGCGGGCAGGGTGCGGGGTTCGCCATTGAGCTGGATGTTCATGGGGCCATTGTCGCTGATTGCCGGTTCGCATCGGAACCGTTGCAAGTTGTGCGCTACGCCCGCACCGGCAAAGCCCGCCGGGCCTGGCTCGAGCGACAATCCATGCGGCGGCGCAGCGTGAGCAATTGGCGGCGCAGTGAAACCATTCACCGTGCGCCGGCGTACGTGCGTCGGATCCTCAAACGATATCCCCACAGGAGTTTTTACATGCTGCTCAGCAAACGCCCGATCCGCTCCCTCATGGCGGCCGCGATCGCGCTGGCCGCGCTGCCGGCCATGGCAGGCGAATCCCCGTTCACCCGTACCGTCTTCATCGGTGACAGCCTGACCGACAGCGGCTACTTCCGTCCGCTGCTGCCGGCCGACGTGCGTCCGGTCACCGGCCAGTCCACCACCAACCCCGGTTGGGAGTGGGCACAGTGGGTGGCCGATTACTACGGCACCAACGCCAGCCCGAACGGCAACGGCCAGACCGGCGACAACTACGCTGTCGGCGGCGCCCGGGTCGGCACCGACTTCCGCAACCCGCAGCTGGGCAACGTGCTGGTGCCGTCGTTGAAGACGCAGACCGCCAACTACCTGGCCGCCAACGGTGGTAAGGCGGATCCGCGCGCGCTGTACACCGTCTGGGGTGGCGCAAACGACCTGTTCCAGATCACCAACCCGGCCCAGGCGCCGGCAGTCATCGGCTCGGCGGTCACTGACCAGATCGGTATCGTGGCCAGCCTGAAGCAGGCCGGTGCCGAGTACGTGCTGGTTCCGAACCTGCCCGATATCGGCTCCACTCCGGGCTTCATCGATCGCGGCGCTGCCGCGCGCGTGCAGGGGACGGCGCTGTCCAACGCCTACAACAGCGCGCTTTATGGCGGTCTCAAGCAGGCCGGCATCGATTTCATTCCGCTGGACACCTACACGCTGCTGCGCGAAATCATCGCCAGCCCGGGCATGTACGGCTTCAGCAACGTCACAGGCCGGGCCTGCACCGTGCCGTCGTCGCTGACCTGCAGCCCCTTGGCCTATGTGCGTCCGGATGCGGCAAGTACCTACCTGTTCGCCGATGACGTGCACCCGACCACGGCCGCGCACCAGATGCTGGGCCAGTACGCCATCTCGATCCTGGAAGGCCCGCGCCTGCAGCAGGTGCTGAGCCACTCGGCGCAGACCATCGGCCGCTCGCGTGCCGACCAGGTCAGCCTGCACCAGGCCGGCCGTCCGGCCGACGGGATGTCCTGGTGGGGTGGCGTGCGCGGTGACATGCAGCGCTACGACCACGCCGATCTGTACGACGGCCTGGCCCCGGCCGGCCTGTTCGGTGTCGACTGGGCACGTGACGGCATGGTCTTCGGCGGCTTCGCCGGCTTTGGCCGCCTGAATGCCGACTTCGGCAACAGCCGTGGCGATTTCACCCAGAAGGACACCACGGCCGGTCTGTTCGCCGGCTGGTACGGCGACCGCATCTGGGTCAATGGCCAGGTCAGCTACACCTGGCTGTCCTATGACGTGAACCGCAAGGTCCAGCTCGGCCCGGCCACCCGCGAACACGGTGGCTCGCCGGACGGCAGCAACCTGACCGCCGCCCTGAACGCCGGTTACGAGTTCGGCACCGAAGGTGGCTTCCGCCACGGCCCGATCGCCTCGGTGATCTGGCAGCAGGTCAAGATCGACGGTTACACCGAAAGTGCCGATGCCGGCACCCTGGCCACCGCGCTGGGTTACGGCAAGCAGGATGTCGATTCCACCGTCGGCCGTATCGGTTGGCAGGCCCGCTTCGACGGCGGCACCGTCAAGCCGTACGTGCAGGTGACCTACGACCACGAGTTCGAAGACACCAAGCAGGCCAGCGCCTGGGTGCAGAGCCTGCCGGACGTCGGCATGTACCGCGTGCCGGGCATGGACTTCGACAAGAACTATGCAACCGCCATCCTGGGCGCGCGCATGGAGCTGTTCGGCCTGCAGAGCAACATCGGCCTGAGCGCCACCACCCTGCAGAAGCGTGCGCAGGACGCGACGCTGTTTGCCAGCTTCAGCGGCAGCTTCTGATGCAAACGACGGCAGGCCTGCGGGCCTGCCGTCACCGCCACGGGCAGGCTGCAAGGGCCTGCCCGTTGCGTTTGAACACGTGCCCCGCATAGACTTGTCGGGCAACGCGGGCGTAGCTCAATGGTAGAGCTGTAGCTTCCCAAGCTACTGACGAGGGTTCGATTCCCTTCGCCCGCTCCATGTCTTCCAGCGGTTTGCGCCAGATCGAGGCGCTCCGCAATAACCGAAGCGCTTCGCAATTCACTGCGCCGAAGTGGTTTTGGACTCTCTTTTCTTTCGCGCGTGGATCCCGGTCGTGGTGACTGATGGATGCTCGGCTGGGCCTGCGCCTCGTGAATGTCCGCCGCCTCGCGGGTCTTATCGAATCCTCAGCGCGATGCGCGCCCGTCAAGGGAAGACTCGCTTCATTCGCGATCGGCCGCGAGTCGTGAGTCTTCGCTGCTCGTTCGGCAGGTTCTTGCAGGTCTTCGGTCGGGTGTAGCGAATCACGTGGAAAGATGAGTGGCCTGCCTCAACTTCAGGTGACCTTGTTGGCAACTACACTCAGCGCACCTGCCGTACTGTTTGGAGTTATGCACTGGCGGCAACTCTGGCTGCAGCGGTAATCCGGAGCGCAGGTCACAACCTTGGACGCCCTGGGGGAAGGATTTCATTGATCGTTTTACCCCCGATTCGTGCAATAACGTACTTGAATCCGACAGTTCCGGAGAGGTACTCGTAAAGCTCCGTCTCGATCTCGCCGATCTTTTCGCCGAAACTCTCACTCAGCTCCGTCGCCCCTTTAGGCAAATAGCCTGAATCCAGATCAATCCAGACTATGCCTGTAGACGGCTCAGGAGTGATCCGGACAAGTACATGCTCTTCTTGGCCCGGTAGCCGCGTCTGCTGATCCACAAAACGCTGCAGTTCAGGCTCCAGCTGTCGGAAAATCGACATGCTTTCCGCCACAGAAGGAAGTCGCTGTTGCTGCTGAGGCTGTGCTTGTTGCGTGCTTGCATTGGCGGCGAGTGCTACAGAAAGTGCCAGCCCTGCGACGATACAAGCCAATCTCCCACTTTGCGTAACAGGCATCATGCATCTCCTTTGCTGATAGATCCCCTGCGTCCGAGGTTATCAACAATGATCGCGTCGTTTGAAGTCAGGTAACTCCCCGTCTATTGCAGGTAATTCCAGTCGGCGAAGGTGAACGGTGGCCTTTCCATGCGTGCAAGATGCTGGGTAGGGGAATGGCCAAGTGCTGTCGCGGCATTGCCCTACGGCGCCCTACGGCGTCGAGCTGGCTGGAGCGCCCTCCTGACCTCGCACATTCAAAAGTCGCTTGGGCGAGCGATTCAGATGGGTCCGCTTCGTTCGCATCGGCTAGATTCTGTCGGGCCTGATTCAGGCCGAGCGCGGGGCGTTCGTTTCCAACAATCCGCATTTCCCGTGCAGGCAGTGCGCGGTAGCGTCCAGACTCCTTTCAAGTGGAAACATGCGCGTGGAAAGCAGGGATGACGTTGTCACACGGCTGCACAGGATCTTTCTTTCGGCCGGCATCGGCTCGGCCAAACAGGTCGAAGCGGTTCGAGCACTCGGGCGTGCCGGTGGCCCGGAGGCGGCGCGGTTGATCGGGCAGATCTACCAGGACGCCTTCAGTGGGTCGGCCATCCAGATGGCCTGCATCGCCGCGCTGGGCGAAGCGGCACGCACCTGTCCACCGGTGTTGCCAGGCACGGAGTGAACTGGGCAGCGCGGCTGCGCGCGGGCCAGGCAGCATCATCCAGACGCAACGCTGCCACGCTATGCTTCGCGCCTGCCGACCGATCCCACTGCGATGAAGCTCGCCATCCTGTCCCGCAACACCCGGCTGTACTCCACCCGTCGGCTGGTCGAGGCCGCGCGCGCGCGCGGCCATACCGTGCGCATCCTGGATCCGCTGCGCTGCTACATGCGCATCGCCGCGGACGGCTTTTCCATGCACTACAAGGGCCGGCCGATGACCGGCGTGGACGCGGTCATCCCACGCATCGGCGCTTCGGTCACCCGCTATGGCACCGCCGTGCTGCGCCAGTTCGAACTGATGGGCGCACGCACGCCCAATCCGTCCGACGCGATCCTGCGCTCGCGCGACAAGCTGCGGGCGCACCAGCTGCTGGCGGCCAAGGGCATCGACATGCCGGTCACCGTCTTCGGTGACAACCCGGATGACACCGTCGACCTGTTGTCCATGCTCGGCCCACCGCCGCATGTGGTGAAGCTCAATGAAGGCACCCAGGGCCGTGGCGTGATCCTCACCGAGAAGGCCAGCGCCTCGCGCGGCATCGTCGAAGCCCTGCGTGGCCTGTATGCCAACTTCCTGATGCAGGAGTTCATCGGCGAGGCCAAGGGCGCCGACCTGCGTTGCTTCGTGGTCGGCGACCAGGTGGTGGCGTCGATGCAGCGCCAGGCGCCGGAGGGGGATTTCCGCTCGAACCTGCATGCCGGCGGCACGGCGGTGGCGTCCAAGGCCAGCCGGGCCGAGCAGCAGGTGGCGGTACGTTCGGCCAAGGCGCTGGGGCTGGGCGTCTGCGGGGTGGACCTGATCCGCTCCGAGCGCGGCCCGCTGGTGCTGGAGGTGAACTCAACCCCGGGTCTGGAAGGGATCGAGGCCGCCTGCGGGGTGGATGTGGCCGCACGCATCATCGAACATGTCGAGAAGATCAAAAAATCCTGATATTTCAGTGGCTTGAAATTAAATTCAGGCGAGGTTGGCGGGTTTAACACTGCTTTAATCGCCCCGGGCGTAGCCTTCAACGAACCGCAGCTCTGCCTCTCAGCAGGATCGGTATCGGGATACAACTTCAGGCCCAGGCGGGTGCACCGCCTGGGTCTTTTTTATGCCCTGTGTCCCCCTGCCAAGGGGCCCTTGTGGGCACGTGGGGACACTCGTAGAGTTGGGCCTTCGTTCCGAAGGATCGGGAGGTTGGCGATGTACCGCACCACGATGCTCGTGCTGTTGCTGTGCCTGCCTGGCGTTGCACTGGCCAAGCCGGAAAAGGCGGCTGTGCAGATGGACCGCCAGACCCCGGTGGCCGAGCAGGTCCGCCAGGTCGAAAAAGCCCTGCAGCAGGGCGACTACAACGAAATCTCCGCCGAGGACCGCAGTCAGGTCCAGCAGGCATTGGCGCGGATCACCCAGCGGATGGGCGACCGGCAGACCGTCCAGGAGCTGCCACCGCAGGTGCAGAACGACGTCTTCAACGATCAGGAGCGGGTCAACAGCATCCTGACGCGCGCCCACGACGACAGCCGCCAGATCTGCTCGTACCAGCGCACTACGGGCAGCAACATGCCCAAGAGCCGTTGCCTGACCGTGGCCGAACGGCGCCGCATCGAAGAGAAGGGCAAGGCCCTGCTCAACGACCAGCGCACCTACAGCAACTTGAACCCGGACTCCAAGCTTTAAGGCCGCCTGCACCCTGCCGGCCAGCACTTGCTGGCAGAGCGGGCATCCGCATACAGTCGGCGTTCACCTCAGACAGGGATTCGTTTGTCATGAAGCATCCAGTGATATCAGCGGTTCTGGTTTCGGCGTTGGCCCTGGTCACTGCCTCGGCAGGGGCCAAGAGTGCCGAAGAGGTATTCCTGCCGGGCAAGCCGCTGCTGCAGCAGGTAGAGCGCATCGAGATCGAGCTCAACGATGGCGAAACCTATTCCGAGCTGCGCCAGGAAGAGCGCGGCAAGGTCCGCGAGACCCTGGTTCGCATCCGTGCCGCCGCGGAGCAGTACCCGACCAAGGACGCGATGCCTGAATCGGTACGAACTGAGGTCTTCAACGATCAGCAGGTCGTGAACACCGTTTTGACACAGGCGCGTGAAGATAGTCGTCTAATATGCCGACGTGAGAAGACCATTGGTTCCAACATGTCGTCCACGCAATGCATGACCGTCGCCGAGCGTGCTCGGCAGAAGGACAAGGCACAGCGCGACATGGGTCAGGCCCAGCGCGTCGGTAAATTCGTCAATTAGAGGTGACAGTGAGAATCCTGGTAATCGAAGACAACAGCGACATTGCGGCCAATCTGGGCGACTACCTGGAGGACCGGGGCCACACCGTGGACTTCGCTGCCGACGGAGTGACCGGGTTGCATCTGGCTGTCGTGCACGAGTTCGACGCGATTGTCCTGGACCTCAACCTGCCGGGCATGGACGGTATCGAGGTCTGCCGCAAGCTTCGCAACGAAGCGCGCAAGCAGACCCCGGTGCTGATGTTGACCGCGCGCGATTCGCTGGACAACAAACTGGCCGGCTTCGATTCCGGTGCTGACGACTACCTGATCAAGCCGTTCGCGCTGCAGGAAGTGGAAGTGCGTCTGAACGCCCTGTCGCGTCGCGGCAAGGGCGTGCAGACCCGCGTGCTGGAAACCGGTGACCTGGAATACAACCTGGACACGCTGGAAGTGCGCCGCCAGGGCAAGCTGCTGCAGCTTAACCCGACCGCATTGAAGATCCTGCAGGCGCTGATGGAAGCGGCCCCGGCCGTGGTCACCCGGCAGGAGCTGGAAACCCGTGTCTGGGGCGAAGAGTTGCCGGACTCCGATTCGCTGCGCGTGCACATCCATGGCCTGCGCGCCGTGGTGGACAAGCCCTTTGAAGTGCCGATGATCCAGACCCGCCATGGCATCGGATACCGCATCGCTACGCCGGAAGCCTGATTCTGTGGCAAGCAAGGGGGAGCGTCGGCGCACGCCTTATCGGCGGCGCCTGCGCAGCCGCATCATCGTCTCGTTCGTGTTGTTGGGCTTCTGCCTGACGACACTGTTCGCGTTCGCCACCAACTGGGCCCGCATGCGGGTGGAAAACCAGCTGGTGGAAGACGTGATGAACCGCAACATCAGCGAGTACGTGCGGCGTTATTACGAAAGCCCGGACCGCAACCCCGACCTGCCGGTGCAGCAGATGCGCGCGCGCCTGATCAAGCCGGACAAGTTCGAAGCCCTGCGCGAGGAGGAGCCGGACTGGTACGAGTTCAAGGACGGCCTGTACAACATGGGCGGTGTGGATGAGCGCGGCGAGCGCTATTCCTACAAGCTGGCCGTGCGCAAGACTCCCGATGCCTGGGCGTTCCTGGCCTACGACATGACCGACAGCGTCCGCGGTGGGCAGCAGCTCAACCGCGCGCTGTTCCTGTCGGTGCTGGTATTCAGCCTGCTGTCGCTGGTGCTGGGCTGGTGGTCGGCCTCCAAGGTGATGAAGCCGGTCTCGGATCTGGCCGCGCGCCTGCGTGCGTACCGTGGCGGTACCAGTGAGCCCGAGCCGTTGGCGCCGCGCTTCCCGGATGACGAAGTGGGCCAGTTGGCACAGGCGTTGGATGACTATTCCTCGCGGCTGACCGAAGTGGTGCAGCGCGACCGTGAGTTCAATGCCGATGTCAGCCACGAGCTGCGCACGCCGTTGGCGGTGATCCGTGGCGCCACTGAGCTTCTGCTGACCCGCCCCGGCCTGGACGAAAAGGTGCTGCAGCGCCTGCAGCGCATCCAGCGTGCCGAGCAGCAGTGCAGCGATCTGATCGGCGCGCTGCTGCTGCTGTCGCGCAACGAACGCGGGCAGGGCAGCAGCAATGTGGCCCGGGTGGCCGAACAGCTGCTGGACGCGCACCGCGCCCAGTTGGGTGGCAAGCCGCTGGAGCTGCACCTGGATGGCGAACGTGATCTGGTCATCGATGCCCCCGAAGCGGCGCTGTCGGTGGCGCTGGGCAACCTGATCGGCAATGCGGTGAAGTATTCGCAGGATGGCGAGGTGCGCGTGCATGTGGGTGCCAACGCCGTGTCGGTGACCGACAGCGGGCCGGGCCTGAGCGAGGAAGATGCCGCCAAGCTGTTCCAGCGCGGCTACCGCGGTACCCATGCCGGCCACTCGCAGGGCGGTGGCATTGGCCTGTCGATCGTCAGCCGCCTGTGCGATCTGTACGGCTGGCAGGTAAGCGTGCGCCCGGGCGGCGCCCGTGGCGTGATCGCCACGCTGACGTTCTCGCCGAAGCCGTTGTAACCCATTCTGGCTGCTGTTTTGGTGGGTGCCGACCTTGGTCGGCACGAATCCATTCGTCGCTGATGCTGCTTTGGTGGGGGCCGGCCTTGGTCGGCACGAATCCTCCGGTCGCCGATGCTGCTTTGGTAGGTGCCGACCTTGGTCGGCGCAAATCCATCCGTCGCCAAAATCTCCCACTCGGCGCGAAATGTCGCATGCAACGCCAATGCAGCTTCCGCGAAGGCGCGGCGTTTCTGGTCCAGCACGACACCTGCGTGATGCATTCCGCGCCCTGCGCGTGTCACACCGCACGGTTCCGCAGACGGTTGGGACGCATGGCGTTTTCGCCTCATGACCGCAATGCATGCAGCTGGCGAGATGGCACGGTCGGGGTCATCGCCCCGGCCGGGATTGGCGTCCCGAATAAACCCGACAATTCAACAGCTCCTGATGCGCCCAGGCCATCATGGAAAATGCACCGCATGCTCTTGCTTCGGCGGGCGGTGCGTGGGGATTCACCAGAATCCGCTGGAGTCTTTTTCCTTGCTGTTGAGTAGTTGGGTCTCCGGTACGCCAACCCGCACCGTCCGCCACCCCGCATCCGCGGGTGGCCTTGCCGTCTGCGAGGAGCATTGCCATGTCTGCACGCACTACCTATCCGAACCTGCGCCGCCTGGTTGGCGAATCCGCCGATCAGTTGCCGGCCGACATCGCCGAACGCATCGAAGACGTACTGGCCGAACCCAGCGACCTGCTGCCCACGCTGATGGCACGCATGGATGGCCGCGACAACGCCGATGGCCAGACCCGGAAGGGAACCGGTCTCAGTCCGTCGCAGGCCGTAACCCTGGCCAGCCTCAGCCGTACCCTGGCCGGCCTCAATGCGCTGATCCAGATGCTGCACGCCGCCGAAGCGGCACGCGTGCAGGGCAGCGCGGGCCAGCAACTGCCGCCGGATGTAGTGGAAGGTCTGTTGCTGGCCGCCCGCGAACTGGCCCGCTACGCCCGCCAGCAGCTGGAGTAGATCCACGCCATGCGTGGATGCGCGTTCGCGCGGTACCGATGGACCCGCAGGGTTATCCGGCCGCCAACGCCAGATACCTCGCATGCAACCGCTCGACCTGCGCCTGCAGGTCATCCGGATGTCCATCATTGACGACCACATCATCAGCCAGCGCCAGGCGCTGCGCGCGGGTGGCCTGGGCGGCGATCATCTGGTCGGCCAGCGCGGCGTCGATGCCGTCGCGCTGCATCAGCCGGGCGTGCTGTACCGCCTCGGGGGCATCCACCAGCAGCACCCGGTCCAGCCACGGATAGGCCTGGCGACCGCCCACTTCGGTCAGCAGCGGGATCGCCGCCAGCGCATAGGGGCTGGCGGCCTGCTCGCACTGCTGCTGCATCAGCCGGCGGATGGCCGGGTGGGTGATTGCTTCCAGCGCCGTCCGCTCGGCCGGGTCGGCAAAGATGTGGGCACGCAGGCGCGCCCGGTCCAGGGCGCCGTCGGTGAGCAGCATGTCTGCACCGAAGCGCTCGGCAATCAGGGCGAGGGCAGGGCTGCCCACCGCCACCACCGCGCGCGCGGCCAGGTCGGCGTCGGCCACGACAATACCCAGCGCCTCGAAGCGCCGGGTTACCTCACTCTTGCCCGAGGCAATGCCGCCGGTCAGACCCACCACATACTGGCTCATGGGGACTCCCCTCAGCGCAGCCCGCTCATCACCAGATACTGGTTCAGCAGGGGCTCGCCCCACATGAAGAACAGCCAGCCGGCCAGTGCCAGGTAGGGGCCGAACGGAATCGGTGTCGCCCGGTCACGGCCGCGGCTGTACAGCCAGATCGAGCCGATGAGGGCGCCCAGCACCGACGACATCAGGATGATCGGCAGGATGCCCTTCATCCCGCACCAGGCGCCCAGTGCGGCCAGCAGCTTGAAGTCGCCGTGGCCCATGCCTTCCTTGCCGGTCAGCTGCTTGAACAACCACCACACCGACCACAGCGACAGGTAGCCCAGCAGGGCCCCCAGCAGGGCAGGCTTGGCCGGCATGTACAGGTTGTCGATGCTACCGATCAACCCGAGCCACATCAGCGGCAGGGTCAATTGGTCCGGTAGCAGCTGGGTGCGCAGGTCGATGCCGGACAGGGCGATCAGGAAGCAGGTCAGCACGATCGCACCGAAGCCCTGCCAGCCGAAGCCGAACTGCCACACACAGGCCAGCACCATCACCGCGGTCAGGGCCTCCACCAGCGGGTACTGGATGGAGATGGGCGCCTTGCAGTGGCGGCACTTGCCGCCTTGGATCATCCAGCTGAACAGCGGGATGTTCTCGTACCAGGCCAGCTTGTGCTTGCAGTGCGGGCAGTGCGAAGGCTCCACCACGATGCCCGGCGGGGGCGGCTCGTAGAAGTCCGGCTCCTCCAGAACCTCGCGCGCATCGCGCTTCCACTGCCACTCCAACCGCTTGGGCAGGCGCAGGATGACGACGTTCAGGAAGCTGCCCAGAAGCAGTCCCAGGCCGGCCGCGGCGGGATAGCCGAGGCCGGGATGCTGGTCAAGAAATGCCATGTATGTTTTATCCGACGACGGCGCCGAGCTTGAAGATGGGAAGGTACATGGCAATCACCATGCCGCCAACAATGGTACCAATGAACACCATGATCATCGGTTCCAGCAGGCTGCTCAGGGCATCCACTGAATTGTTGACTTCCTGCTCGTAGTACTCGGCCACCTTGAACAGCATGGCATCCAGGGCGCCGGCCTCTTCGCCGATGCCGGTCATCTGGATGACCATGTGCGGGAACAGGTTGGTCTGTTTCATGGAAACGTTGACCGGGTAGCCGACAGACACGTCATCGCGCATCCGCAGCACCGCCTCTTCATACACCGTATTGCCGGTGGCGCCCGCCACGATGCCGAGTGCCTCCACCAGCGGCACGCCCGCCTTGAACGTAACGGCGGTGGTGCGGGCGAAACGGGCAATGGCGCTGTTGTGCATGATCTGGCCGATCACCGGCACCTTCAACACGAACCGGTCCATGGCGTGCTGCATCTTTGGCGAGCGCTTGTAAGCCATGACCGCGCCGACCGCCGTTCCGATCGCAACAATCAGCATCAACCACCACCACGACACCATGAACCGCGACAGGTTTACCACCAGCATCGTGAAGGCCGGCAGGTCGGCGCCGAAACTCTTGAACACATCCTCGAACTGCGGCACCACGAACACCAGCATGATGCCACTGACCACCATGGCGACAACCACAACCATGATCGGGTAGAACAGCGCCTTCTTTATTTTGCCCTTGAGGGTCTCGATGTTCTCTTTATAGGTAGCCACCGTATCCAGCACGGTTTCCAGCACGCCGGCGCCTTCGCCGGCCCGCACCAGGTTGCGGTAGAGCTCGTCGAACTGCACCGGATGCTTGCTGACCGCCTCATACATCGAGGAGCCACCCTCGATATCGGTGCGGATGGTGTCCACCATCTTCTTCATGCGCGGGTTCTTGTGCCCGCTGCCGATGATCTCCAGGGCCGACACGATCGGTACGCCAGACTTCATCATCGTGGCCATCTGCCGGCTGAAGAAGGCAATGTCCTTGGGCTTGATCGAGCTGCCAGCGGCGCCGAACAACGGCTTCGGCTTCGTCTTCACTGTACCGGGGTTGATGCCCTGGCGACGGAGTTCGGCCCTTAGCAGGTTGGCATTCTTGGCCAGCTGCTCGCCTTTCATCTTCACGCCCCGCTTGTCGGTCCCCTCCCAGACAAACGGTTGCAGCTCCATGGTGGCGCGCGCCACCGGTTCTTTCTTGATCGCACTGCGACTGACAGACATGTTGGCTCCCCGGCCCGCCATCCCCAGACGGGCATCCAGTTGCCGATGGTAGCGGGTTCATTGCCGTCTGGGCAGTTGCCGAGCGGGCCGGAATGCAATTTCGTGCCGGCCGCCGACCAAAGGTGACGCACTGCGTCACATTGCCGCGTCCATCGCAGATTCGAATATGGGGGGTTCCCATCCACGAAATTGCTGCCATCATGGGCGCGGGGAAATCCAGGGGGAGGCGTGCCGGGGTTGGCACGCAACCTGCGTTGATCCACCCGCAGGGCACAGGACCCGCTCAACCGGCAATGCCGGCTCGTTACCTGTGTACTGAAATCAACCACCACTATCTTGGGGATGTACCACAATGAAGAACCAGAAGGGCTTCACCCTTATCGAACTGATGATCGTCGTCGCGATCATCGCCATCCTGGCCGCCATCGCACTGCCGGCCTACCAGGACTACACCGCGAAGTCGAAGGTCACCGCTGCGCTTGCCGACTTGGCCTCGCACAAGACCCAGTTCGAGATGGAAAAGAGCGCGGGCCGTGTGCCGACTTTGGCTGCCGCTGGCTTCCAGGCCAACAACACCGGTGCGTGCTCGACGATTGCCGTTACCGACGATGGCATGACCTGCACCATCCGTGACCCGGGCACCCGCATTGGTGCCGGTTCGACCTTGGCCCTGACCTACACGGATACCGAGACCGACGCCGCTGGCGCTATCACTACCCCGGGCGGCTTCTCCTGCGTCGTGACCGTGATGGACGATAAGTTCATTCCGAAGGGTTGCACCAAGTAATGCTCTCAACTTGAGCTGCGTGGTGGAGCTGTTGCTCCCAAACCTCTCAAGAGAGAATGCACAAGGCCCGCCTCGGCGGGCCTTGTGCTGACCGGGCTACAAAATCTGGTCGGCAGGCAGCAATGGGGATTGCTGGATCAAACAGGGGGAATCATGAACACGCAGAAGGGCTTCACGCTCATCGAACTTATGATCGTGGTGGCCATCATCGCAATCTTGGCGGCCATCGCGATGGTGGCATTCCAGCCCTACGTCGTGCGCACCCAGTTGGTCGCCGCGCTGGCCGATATCACGCCGGGCAAGACCAAGGTCGAAGTTCTCGTCAACGAAGGCCGTTCGGTCACCTTGGTCACGCCTGCGTACATCGGTGTCGCGCAGAATGCCCATTGCTCGGTAGTCGAGGCCGAACTCAGCGAATCAGGTGTCGGCCATATCAGCTGCACCCTGAAGGGCCACAGTGCCCTGGAAGGCAAGGACCTGATCCTGCGCCGCTCCGCCGAGGGCATCTGGAGCTGCGACGGCAGCGCCTTTGAAGCACGCTATCGCCCAACGGGCTGCTGATCACATTTCAGCCGGCAATGGGATGTTGGGCGACCCTTGACGGGGCTATCATCCCCGGGGGAGTCAGGATCGAGCCTGCCGGGCCGGCAACGCCGGGCAAGGCAGCGTTGCTCATGGATTGGCGATGCCGCTGGCCGATGCTTGCGGCAGGTTCTGCTGCCCCGTGTGGTGCCCTTGGAGGGCGCACCGCGCTGCCAGACCCATGAGCCAAGGATTTCTATGAACGCCGTTACCACCGCCAATCTCGTCGGCATCACCGGCCTGGCCCGCCGCCTCGTCCAGGATGGCGCGCTGGACGAAGTCGCTGCCCGCGATGCCATGGCCAAGGCGGCCGCTGCGCGCCAGCCGCTGCCGACGTGGTTCGCGCAGAACAAGCTGGTCAGCGCCTCGCAGCTCGCCGCCGCCAATGCGGTCGAATTCGGCATGCCGCTTTTTGACGTGTCCACGTTCGACAGCAGCCAGAACGCGATGAGCCTGGTCAGTGAAGAGCTGCTGCGCAAGCACAACGTGCTGCCGCTGTTCAAACGCGGCGGCAAGCTGTTCGTCGGCACCAGCAACCCCACCCATTCGCTGGATGAGATCAAGTTCCACACCAATCTGGTGGTTGAGCCGATCCTGGTGGACGAGGACCAGATTCGCCGCACGTTGGAGCAGTGGCATGCCAGCCACGACACGATGGGCGATGCGCTGGGTGGCGACGATGACGGCATGGCCAACCTCGATGTTGGCGGTGGCGACGACGACATGACCAGCACCGACAGCGGTATCGACGCCAAGGGCGACGACACCCCGGTGGTCAAGTTCGTGAATAAGGTGTTGGTCGACGCGATCCGCAAGGGCGCGTCGGACATCCATTTCGAGCCCTACGAAGACGACTACCGCGTGCGTCTGCGCATCGACGGCCTGCTGAAGATGGTCGCGCGCGCGCCGAACAAGCTCAACCAGCGCATCGCCGCGCGCCTGAAGGTGATGGCGCAGCTGGATATCGCCGAAAAGCGCGTGCCGCAGGACGGGCGCATCAAGCTCAACCTGTCCAAGACCCGGCAGATCGACTTCCGCGTCAGCACGCTGCCTACGCTGTTTGGTGAGAAGGTGGTGCTGCGTATCCTCGATGGCAGCGCGGCCAAGCTGGGCATCGACAAGCTGGGTTACGAGCCGGACCAGCAGAAGCTGTTCCTGGAGGCGATCCACAAGCCTTACGGCATGGTGCTGGTGACCGGCCCGACGGGTTCGGGCAAGACGGTGTCGCTGTATACCGCGCTGGGCATCCTCAACGACGAGACCCGCAACATCTCCACCGCGGAAGATCCGGTGGAAATCCGCCTGCCGGGCGTGAACCAGGTGCAGCAGAACAACAAGCGCGGCATGACCTTTGCCGCGGCGCTGCGTTCGTTCCTGCGACAGGATCCGGACATCATCATGGTCGGCGAAATCCGCGATCTGGAAACGGCGGAAATTGCGATCAAGGCTGCGCAGACCGGTCACATGGTGCTGTCCACGCTGCATACCAACGATGCGCCGCAGACCATCGCGCGCCTGATGAACATGGGTATCGCGCCGTACAACATCACCAGCTCGGTGACGCTGGTGATTGCCCAGCGCCTGGCGCGCCGCCTGTGTTCGAACTGCAAGCGCCCGGCAAATCTGCCGGAGCATGCGCTGCTGGCCGAGGGCTTCACCCAGGCGCAGCTGGATGCAGGCATCGAACTGTATGAGGCAGTGGGCTGCGACGAATGCACTGAGGGCTACAAGGGCCGTACCGGCCTCTACCAGGTGATGCCGATGACCGACGAGATCGCGACCATCGTGCTGGCGGGCGGCAATGCGCTGCAGATTGCCGAGGCTGCGCAGGCGATCGGTGTGAATGACCTGCGGCAGTCGGCGTTGAAGAAGGCGGCCGCGGGTGTGACCAGCCTGGCCGAGATCAATCGCGTTACCAAGGATTGATGCCGTAGATCCACGCCATGCGTGGATGGGGTAACCAGTAGATCCACGCCATGCGTGGATGACGCGGTCCATGAGGTTGCCGGCCAGCGGCCGGCACTACCATTCCGACGCAGAACGGCAGGTTGATCCACGCCATGCGTGGATGGGGCAACCAGTAGATCCACGCCATGCGTGGATGGGCGGTGCACGGGGTTGCCGGCCAGCGGCCGGCAATACCATTCCGACGCAGAACGGCCGGTTGATCCACGCCATGCGTGGATGGGCAACCAGTAGATCCACGCCATGCGTGGATGGCGCGGTGCACGAGGTTGCCGGCCAGCGGCCGGCACTACCTATTCCATCCCCAGCTTCTTCAGCTTGTAGCGCAGCGCACGGAAGGTGATGCCCAGCTGCGCGGCAGTGCGGGTCTTGTTCCAGCGGTTTTCTTCCAGCGCGCGCTGGATGGCACTGCGCTCGAGCTGCTCGATATACGAGGGCAGGGCGGCACTGCCTGGATGCAGATCCACCACGGCTTCAGCGTGCGCAGCGCTGCCCGGTGAGCGAGGCGCATGCTGCGGCAGGCGCAGGTCGTCGGCGCCGATACGGTCTTCCTCGGCCAGTGCCAGCGCGCGTTCCAGGATGTTCTCCAGCTCGCGCACGTTGCCGGGGAAGCCGTACTGGGCCAACGCGTCCAGCGCCGACGGCGCCAGCAGCGGGGTGGCGCGGCCGTGGCTGCGGGCCAGCCGCGCCAGGATCGACGCCGCCAGTGCGGGCAGGTCCTGGCGACGCTCGCGCAGCGGCGGCACGCGCAGTTCGATGACGTTGATGCGGTAGTAGAGGTCGTGGCGGAAGCGCCCGTCTTCGACCAGCTCGGCCAGATCCTTGTGGGTGGCCGAGAGGATGCGCACGTCCACCGGTTCTTCGCTGGGTGCGCCCACCGCGCGCACCGATTTTTCCTGGATCGCACGCAGCAGCTTCACCTGCATCTGCAGCGGCAGCTCGGCCACCTCATCCAGGAACAGGGTGCCGCCGTGTGCGGCCTGGAACAGTCCCGGCTTGTCGGCATGGGCGCCGGTGAAGCTGCCCTTGCGATGGCCGAAGAACTCGCTCTCCATCAACTCGGTGGGAATGGCGCCACAGTTGACCGGCACGAACGGCCCAGCGGCGCGTGCACCCTGTGCGTGGATGGTGCGTGCAACCAGTTCCTTGCCCACCCCGGATTCGCCCAGGATGTAGACCGGCGCCTGGCTGCGCGCAACCTTGCCGATGGTGGCGCGCAGCACGTCCATTGCCGGCGATTCGCCGAGCAGGCGTGCGGCCTGTTCGGCGGCGGGGCCGGCAACGGGACGTTCGCTGTTGTTGAGTTCCAGCGCATGCTTGACCAGGCCGCGCAGCACGGTGATGTCCACCGGCTTGCTGACGAAATCGAAGGCACCGGCTTTCAGTGCTTCCACGGCCAGGTCCATGCTGCCGAAGGCGGTGATCATCGCCACCGGCGTGCGCGGGTAGTGCTGGGCGATCTCGCTGACCAGTTCGATGCCATTGCCATCGGGCAGGCGCATGTCGGTGATGCACAGGTCATAGGGATTGCTGGCCAGCAGTTCGCGGGCTTCGGCGAGGTTGGCGGCGGTGCTGATGCGCAGGCCCATGCGGCCGAGGGTCAACACCAGCAGTTCGCGGATATCGCGTTCATCGTCGACGACGAGGGCGCTGCGGGTTTCGTTCATGGGTGGGAAAGATAGCCGAGGGTGTGGAAGGCGACAAATGTTTGACGCACCGAATCAGTGCGGAAGCAGGGTGTGCGGGCCGGGCAGTACCAGGCGGAAGCAGGAGCCGCCGGCGGGGACGGGGATGTAATCCAGCCGCGCCTGGTTGGCCCTGCACAGCTCGCGGGCGATATACAGGCCCAGGCCGGTGCCGTGCTCGGAGGTGGTGAAGAAGGGGCGGAACAGCTGCGCGGCGACGGTCTCGGGGATGCCGGGGCCACGGTCCATCACGTCGATCACCGCACTTCGCTCGTGCTGGGCCACGCGCAGCCGCACGCGCGCGGGCTGCTCGCCGATGCGGCCGTACTTGAGGGCGTTGTGCACCAGCACGGTCAGCACCTGGTACAGGTGGCGCGGGTCGACCTGGGCCGGCAGCGAGGTGTCGTTGATGATCGGTTCGATGCTGTCGGTTTCCAGCGTCTGGCCCTGCTTGTACTCCAGCACGAAGCGGCGCACGAAGGCGGCCAGGTCGACGTTTTCCGGGTTGGCGCGTTCGCGTCGGGCCAGGCCCAGCACGCTTTCAACGATGCCGTTGGTGCGCTGGCACTGCTGGTGGATGATCTGCAGCAGGCGGCGGTCGCTTTCGTTGAAGCCGGTGCCTTCCTCCAGCAGCTGCACGGCGTAGTTGATGGCCGCCAGCGGGTTGCGGATCTCGTGCGCGAGGCTGGCCGAGAAGCGCCCCATCGCCGACAGGGTGAGCGATTCGGCGCGGCGCGAAACCACGCTGGAGTCGTCCAGGAACACCAGCACCAGGTCGCTGCCGGCCAGCAGGCGGGCGAAGCGTGGCTGCACTTCCGGCTGGTCGGGGTTGAGCTGCAGCGGCATTTCATCCTGTGCCCAGCCGTTGCGCCAGCGTTGCAGGCGCCGGGCAAGTTCGGGGGCGACACTGGCCAGGTCGAGGCGGCCGGAATCACTGTTGCCATCGGCGTCGCCCAACAGGATCGAGGCGGCTTCGTTGGCCAGTGTGATGCGGTTGTCGGCGTCCACCACCACCACACCGGTGCGCATGCGGCGGATGATCAGTTCGTTGATCTGGAACAGGTTGGCCACTTCGTCGCCACGCTGGTTGGCCAGCTGCTGGTTGCGGCGTGCACGGTTGCCGACCTGGTAGCTGATGAAGGCCAGCGCCAGGTAGCTGGTGGCGAACATCGCCAGTTCGGCCAGGGTGCGGGTGGGGTCGCCGCCTTCCAGCACCTTCCACAGGTATTCGGCGGCGGTGGCGACGCTGGCGGCCAGCGCCAACACCAGGCCCCAGCTGAGCGGCAGCAGGGTGGCGGCGGCGGCGATGTTGAACAGCAGCGACATCGAGATGCCGGCGCTGGCACCGGGCAGGGCGTGCGCCAGCAGGCTGGCGGCGACGATGTCCAACAGCACGCCGCCGACCACGATGGGTCGCAGCCAGCGCTCGTTGCGGCCGATTACCAGCAGCAGCAGCGAAAGCAGCAGATAGGTGGCGCCGACCGAATAGGCCAGGCGCGGGTGGTGGGCTTCGCCGACCATGGCCGACAACGGGCTGTACAGCAGGGCGGCGATGACCGAGGCGATCAGCACCCGGTACAGGGCGAAGAAATACAGCTCGCGCCGCGGTATCGATTCGATGCGGTCGATCAATGAAGCACTGGGTGACACGCCGGAACTCCCCTTCTGGCTGCCTGGAACTGGGTCATGACGGCGGTGGGCCGAACCTGCCCGACGTCCCCCGATCGTCGGACCTGCTCGCTGCCCGGTTGCCGGCACCGTGGGTCGAATTTACCGGGCCAGTATAGGGCGCCTGTACCGGGCTGGGCTGCGCAGTCGGCCCGGGCGGGCGTTTGCGGCGTGATCCAGCCCGTGCCGCAACTGCCTGAATGACCATGGAAATCTGGCCGGTTCCGGCCTTTTGTCCATACTTCTTTGCGCCCCGGCGCCGGCTCGGCCACAATAGTGGGCCCGCCGCGGTCCATGCCGGCGCCCCGCCGGGGCCCTGAGGAATTGCGTGCGGTCGTTCCTATTCCCACGGTGACGCATGAATTTCCACGAATACCAGTCAAAACAACTGCTTGCCGAGTACGGCATCCCGGTCCCGGCCGGCAAGGTCGCTGCGACCCCGGACGAAGCTGTTGCCGCTGCCAACTCCCTGGGCCAGGGCCCCTGGATGGTCAAGGCGCAGATCCACGCTGGCGGCCGCGGCAAGGCTGGCGGCGTCAAGTTCTGCAAGACCACCGACGACGTGAAGGCCGCTGCGGCCAAGATGCTCGGCACCAAGATGGCCACCTACCAGACCGCTGGCGTTGAACTGCCGGTCAACCTGGTGCTGGTGACCACCGCTGGCGAGATCGTCAAGGAACTGTACCTGTCGGTGCTGGTTGACCGTGGCACCAAGACCATCACCTACATCGCTTCTTCGGAAGGCGGCGTGGAGATCGAGCAGGTCGCCGCTGAAACCCCGGAGCTGATCCACTCGCTGAACGTCGACTTCGTCGAAGGCGTGCAGGGTTACCACGGTCGTGATTTCGGCTTCAAGCTGGGCCTGACCGCCAAGCAGGCCGGCCAGTTCGCCAACATCATGGTGAACCTGTACCGCCTGTTCAACGAAAAGGACCTGGCGCTGGTTGAAATCAACCCGCTGGCCATCCTGGACGACGGCAACCTGTACGCGCTGGACGGCAAGTTCGACAGCGACGACAACGCCGCGTTCCGCCAGAAGGCCCTGGTCGCCATGCGCGACAAGACCCAGGAAGATCCGACCGAAGTGATCGCTTCGGAGCTGGACATCAACTACGTCACCATGGACGGCAACATCGGCTGCATGGTCAACGGCGCAGGCCTGGCCATGGCCACCATGGATGTCATCAAGCTCAACGGCGGCGAGCCGGCGAACTTCCTGGACGTGGGCGGCGGCGCCAACAAGCAGCGCGTCATCGAAGCGTTCAAGCTGATCCTGTCCTCGGACAAGGTCGAAGGCATCTTCGTCAACATCTTCGGCGGCATCGTCCGCTGCGACATGATTGCCGAAGGCATCATTGCCGCCGTGAAGGAAGTGGGCGTCGAGGTTCCGGTCGTGGTGCGTCTGGAAGGCACCAACGTGGAAGAAGGCAAGCAGCTGCTGCGTGACAGCGGCATGGCCATCATCCCGGCCGACAACATCAACGACGGTGCCAAGAAGGTCGTCGAAGCTGTCAAGAACGCCGCCTGATCCGACACCGAAGGAAATCCAATGTCAGTTTTGATCAATAAGAACACCAAGGTGATCGTGCAGGGCTTCACCGGCCAGCAGGGCACCTTCCACGCCACTCAGATGATCGAGTACGGCACCCAGGTTGTTGGCGGCGTGACCCCGGGCAAGGGTGGCACCACCCATATCGACCTGCCGGTCTTCAACACCGTTGCCGACGCCGTGCAGAGCACCGGCGCCAACGCTTCGGTCATCTACGTGCCGCCGCCGTACGCGGCTGACGCGATCCTGGAAGCCGCTGCTGCCGGCATCAAGGTCATCGTCTGCATCACCGAAGGCATTCCGGTGCTGGACATGCTGCGCGTCAAGAACGTTCTGACCCGTTCGCATCCGGACACCGTGCTGATCGGGCCGAACTGCCCGGGCGTCATCACCCCGGGTGAGTGCAAGATCGGCATCATGCCGGGCCACATCCACAAGCCGGGCAAGATCGGCATCGTGTCGCGTTCGGGCACCCTGACCTATGAAGCGGTCAAGCAGACCACCGAAGTCGGCCTGGGCCAGTCCACCTGCATCGGCATCGGTGGTGACCCGATCAACGGCCTGAACTTCGTCGACTGCCTGAAGCTGTTCAACGAAGACCCGCAGACCGAAGGCATCATCATGGTCGGCGAAATCGGCGGCGACGCTGAAGAAGCCGGTGCCGAGTACATCAAGAACCACGTGAAGAAGCCGGTCGTCGGTTTCATCGCAGGTGCTTCGGCTCCGGCCGGCAAGCGCATGGGCCACGCCGGTGCGATCGCATCGGGCGGCAAGGGCACTGCCGAAGGCAAGTTTGCTGCCATGGAAGCTGCTGGCGTCGTCACCGTGCGTTCGCCGGGCGACCTGGGCGCTGCCATCGCCAAGCTGGTGAAATAAGATCGACTGCCTTCGGCAGACGATTCTGTAGAGCCGGCCGCTGGCCGGCTGCTTGAAACAGAAAGGCCGCCTCAGGGCGGCCTTTCTGCGTCTGGGCATCCGCCGGGCATGGCCCGGCGCTACCAGAATGGTCCACGCGGTAGCGCCGGGCCATGCCCGGCGAGCGCATGTCGCGGCGCTACAATGTGCGCATTGCAACCACAGGCTGGACCCTCATGGCTTCGATCCGCATCGCGATGGCGCAGTTCGACTTCCCGGTTGGCGATGTCGCCGGCAACACCGAGCGCATCATCGAGATGATCGGCCAGGCGCGCGATGAGTACGGCGCCGGGCTGGTGATGTTCCCCGAGCTGGCAGTCAGCGGCTATCCGCCGGAGGACCTGCTGCTGCGCCCGGGCTTCCTGTACGAGTGCGAGCAGGCGATGACCCGCATTGCTGCTGCGTGCCGTGGCATCACCGCCGTGGTCGGTTGGCCGCAGGCGGCCGGTGCGGTGGTCTACAACGCGGCCAGCGTGCTGCGCGATGGCCTGGTGGAGCAGACCTACCGCAAGCGCGAACTGCCCAATTACGCGGTATTCGACGAGCGCCGCTACTTCGATGTCGACCCGGACGGTAGCAGCTGCGTGTTCGAGGTCGACGGCATCCCGGTCGGCCTGCTGATCTGCGAGGACCTGTGGTTCGCCGAGCCGCTGGCCGATACGGTGCGTGCCGGCGCGCAGCTGGTGGTGGTGCCCAATGCCTCGCCGTACGAGCGTGGCAAGCATGCCCAGCGTGACGCCGTGCTGGCTGCACGTACCCGCGAAAGCGGCGCGGCGATCGCCTACCTCAACGTGGTGGGCGGCCAGGACGCGCTGGTGTTCGATGGTGCATCGGTGGTGGCCGATGGCGATGGCACGGTGCACCCGGCCGCGGCGGCCTTCGTCGACCAGTGGCTGGTGGTGGACTACGACGGCGCTACCCGCCGCTTCCTGCCGCAGGTATGGATGGACGACGGCGACGAGAGCATGGATGCGCTGGCCTGGCGCGCGGTCACCCGCGGCATCCAGGACTACTGCAGCAAGAACGGTTTCAAGAAGGTGTGGCTGGGTCTGTCCGGTGGCATCGACTCGGCGATCGTGCTCGCCATGGCGGTCGATGCACTGGGCGCGGAGAACGTGACGGCGGTGCGCCTGCCGTCGCGCTATACCGCCGGCATGTCCAACGACCTGGCCGCCGAGCAGTGCGAGGCGCTGGGCGTGAAGCTGGAAGCCGTTTCCATCGAGCCGGCGTTCCAGGGCCTGATGCAGGCGCTGGCGCCGATGTTCGAGGGCACCACGCCGGATGTGACCGAGGAGAATCTGCAGTCGCGCAGCCGTGGCGTGATCCTGATGGCACTGGCCAACAAGTTCGGTGGCCTGCTGCTGACCACCGGCAACAAGAGCGAGTACGCGGTCGGCTACGCCACCATCTATGGCGACATGTGCGGGGGGTACGCGCCGCTGAAGGACCTGTACAAGACCGAGGTGTTCGGCCTGTCCAAGTGGCGCAACACCGTTGGCGGTGCGCCGGTGATCCCGCCGGCGGTGATCAGCCGCCCGCCCTCGGCCGAACTGCGCGAAAACCAGACCGACCAGGATTCGCTGCCGGCCTACGACGTGCTGGACGGCATCCTGTACCGCTACATCGACCAGGAGCAGTCGCGCACGGAGATCGTCGCTGCAGGCTATGACGCGGCGGTGGTGGATCGTGTGCTGCGGCTGGTGCGGATCAGCGAGTGGAAGCGCCACCAGGCCGCGCCGGGCCCGAAGGTCTCGCGCCGCGCGTTCGGGCGTGAGCGCCGCTACCCGATCAGCAACGGCTACAAGAGCTGAGGACCGGTCGCCGGGCATGGCCCGGCGCTACCGATGTTCGATGGATCCATCGGTAGTGCCGGCCGCTGGCCGGCAACCGGGTGTACCGCCCATCCACGCATGGCGTGGATCTACCGGGCTTCGTTGAGCAGTTGCTCCAGGCTGGCGGTTTCGGCGGCCTCGTCAAATTGGCTGTGCCCCAGCCGCGCACGCACGAATGCCAGGCCATCGGCCGCCGCTGCGTCCAGCGTGCCGCGATGGTCGACCGGGTATCGGCGGAATGCCACCGGTTCGCCGCGCAGGGCCAGACCGACGGCATACAGCAGGGTGGTGAGATAGGGCACGTCGCGATCCTCGCTGCCGTGGCCCAGCATCAACGGTTGGCTGAAGCCCCGCCGTGGCACGCCCAGATAGTCATGCAGCAGCGCCCAGATGCCCGGCACCGAGGTCAACGGTGCGCTGAACATTTCTCCCGTGTTCGCCCCTTCCAGGGTGGCTGCCAGCGGGCCCAGGCACTGCTGGCGCGCCAGCGCGACCCGTGCATGGCCTTCATCGCTGAGTACGCGTGCGATACGCGGCTCCACCTGCAGCAGGCCATCGAGCAGGTAGGCGTGATAGGCATTGAGCGCGCCCGGATTCGGCGTGCGGCTGTCCGGCTTCATCACCAGCGCGGTCAGTTCGACGGCCGTGGGTGTGCCGGTGGTGAAGCTGCCGCGGTACTGCAGCGAGGGTCCATAGGACGGTGCCAGATGGCCGGCAGTGAGCGCGGCAGCGCCGCCCTGCGAATGGCCCACCGATACCCAACGCGGTGACAGCGTGGCATTGCCGAGGAAATGGCGGCTGGCCTTGATGAGGTCGATGGCGTTGCGCGCGGAGGTGCGCACGTGCAGGTAGGCGTGATCACCCGGGCTGCCCAGGCCTTGGTAGTCGGCGGCGAGAACGGCATAGCCCTGTGCCAGGAACTGGTCGAGGAAGCGGCCATCGCGCTCGGGCTGATAGGGGCCGGATACCGAAGGCGCGCAGTGGTCGGCGATGCCCTGGGTGCCGTGGGCCCAGGATACGACCGGCCAGCCACCTGCCGGCGCAGGCCCGGCGGGCAGGTAGACCAGCCCGGTCGCCTCGGCCAGGCGTCCGTGATGATCGGGGGTGCGGTAGGCCAGCTTGTAGGCCTGCGCGGCCTTGGAGGGCACCCAGCTGGCGCGGTAGGGCGCGGCCGAGAGCAGGTCACCCGGCTCCGCCGCCAGCGCGACAAGGGGACTGGCGGCCAGCGCGAGCAGGGCAGTGACCAGCAGGGTCGGGCGCGGTCGGAACCGCAGGGACGATGAGGACATGTGGCGCTCCATGCAGGCCGGGATGGCCTTTGCGCCGCATTCTGGGAGCTGTCCTGCGCGCCGACTGCGATGGAAGTCGCAGTGATCGCCGGTTCGTAGCATTCCTAGCGGTGACGCCAGGCAAAAAAAAGGCCCCGTGCGGGGCCTCTTTTCTTACTTCTTTTCCATTCGCGCGTTGCGCTGGCCGGTGGCGGCGGACTTCTCGCCGGCAAACGGGTTCAGCTTGCGGATCATCCACGGGTACTTCGGCCACTTGCCTTCCAGCCACGGGTGATCCGGCTGGTTCAACTGCAGGACGCGGCGGGCGTCGTCGGCCAGGGTCTTGTTGCCGAGGTGGGTGTAGGACTCGGCCAGCACCGCCACGGCATCGTTCTGGAATGCGCTCTGCGGGTAGTTTTCCAGCAGGTAGTTGGCGCGGCCGGCAGCCGAGACCCAGGCGCCGCGACGCACGTAGTACAGGGCGTTGTCGAGCTCGTGCTGGGCGAATACGTCACGCAGCACCAGCATCCGCTGGCGCGCATCGGCGGCGTAGCGGCTGTTGGGGTAGCGGTCGACCACGATGTTGAAGTCTGAATACGCCTGATGCGGCGTGGACAGATCGCGGCGACTTGCGTCCAGCGACCATACGCGACGCAGGAAAACCGTATTGCGGTTGGAGTTGGCCAGGCCGCGCAGGTAGTACAGATACGCGATGTTGCGGTGCGTCGGGTAGGTACGGATGAAGCGGTCGATGCTGGACACCGCGTCATCGTGCTTGCCGGCCTTGTACTGGGCATAGGCCGATTCGATCATCGCCTGCTCGGTGTACGGGCCGTAGGGATACTGTGCCACCAGGCGACGGAAGCTGGCTTCAGCGCCACTCCAGTTGCCGCCTTGCATCAGCTTGTGGCTCTTTTCGTAGAGCTGTTCGACCGGGGTGCCTTCATCAGGGCGATCGCCCTTGGTGCCGCGGTTGCAGCCAGTGGCGACGATGACCAGCACCAGCAGGAGGGCGGTCAGGCGGACGGGCGCGGAGAGCAGGACGGAGCGTCGGATCATGGGGTCAATGCGGGACGCGGCTGGAATACGAAGGGTCGATGATAGCCTAGTGTCCTGTCCAGCGACTGAAACCGGCTCGCCGGGACCCCAAAATTTCAAAGATGCCCCCTGCCATGTCTGAACAACCCTCCGAATCGGCCCGCCAGGCCGTTGTCCCCGACACCTCCGCCGGCCGTCGTTTCGACGCGGTCGTGGCCGAGCTGTTCCCCGAATACTCCCGCTCCCGCCTGACCGAGTGGATCAAGGCTGGCGACGTCCTGCTGGACGGCGCGCAGGCACGCCCGCGCGACGCGCTGCGCGGCGGCGAGGTGGTCACCCTGCAGGTGGTGCTGGAAACCCAGACCACCGCCGAGCCGGAAGACATCCCGCTGGACGTGCTGTTCGAGGACGAGTACCTGCTGGTGATCAACAAGCCGGTCGGCCTGGTCGTGCACCCCGGTGCCGGCAACCACAGCGGTACCCTGGTCAATGCGCTGCTGTACCGCGACCCGTCGGTGGCGGTGCTGCCGCGCGCGGGCATCGTGCATCGCCTGGACAAGGACACCAGCGGCGTGATGGTCGTGGCCCGCACGCTGGAAGCGCAGACCGCACTGGTCGAGCAGCTGGCCGCCCGTGACGTGCACCGCCAGTACCTGGCCGTGGTGATGGGCGCGCTGGTGGCCGGTGGTACCGCAGATGCGCCGATCGATCGCCACCCGCGCGACCGCCTGAAGATGGGCGTGCGCGAGGATGGCAAGGAAGCGGTGACCCATTACCGCCTGCGCGAGCGCTTCCGTGCGCATACCGCGCTGGAATGCCGCCTGGAAACCGGGCGTACCCACCAGATCCGCGTGCACATGGCGCACCTGCGCCACCCGATCGTGGGCGATCAGCTGTACGGCGGTGCGCTGAAGCTGCCCAAGGGTGCCAGCGACGAGCTGGTGGCCGCGCTGCGCGGCTTCAAGCGCCAGGCCCTGCATGCAGAGACCCTGGAGTTCGTGCATCCGATCAGTGGTGAGCCGGTGCGCAACACGGCGCAGGCGCCGGCCGACATGCTGCACCTGATGAAGGTGCTGCGCGAAGACAGCGCGGCCTTCGCCGAGCGTGAGCGGGACCGCTGGTAATGACTACCGCGCTGCCGCTGCTGCAGGCTGATTGGCCGGCGCCCCCGGGCGTGCATGCACTGACCACGCGCCGGCATGGCGCGGGTATCTCGCCAGCGCCGTTCGCCCAGTTCAACCTGGGCAACCGGCATGCGGCCGACGGTGACACCCCAGCCAACGTCGAGCACAACCGGCAGCTGCTGCAGCAGGGCTTGGCACTGCCATCGGCGCCGCATTGGCTGCGCCAGGTGCACAGCAGCACCGTGCTGCGTTTCGGCGCGCCGCCGGTGGAGGGCGCCAGCGAACCGGTGGCCGATGCCGCGGTGACCTCGGTGCCCGGCGTTGTGCTGGCGATCCTCACCGCGGACTGCCTGCCGGTGGTGTTCGCCGCTGTCGATGGCAGCGAGGTGGGCGCCGCCCATGCCGGTTGGCGTGGCCTGGCCGACGGTATGCTGGAGGCCACCGTGGCCGCCATGCAGACGCCACCGGCGCAGCTGCGCGCGTGGCTGGGCCCGGCAGCGGGACCGGCCGACTACGAGATCGGCGAAGAGGTGTACCACGCCTTCGTCGGCCACGACGCGGCCGCTGCGGCGGCCTTCGTGGCGACCCGCCCCGGTCACTGGAAAGTGGATCTGTTCGCGCTGGCGCGACAGCGCCTGCAGGCCGCGGGCATGGAGCTGGGCAACATCCACGGCGGCACGGTCTCGACCATGGCCGATGCGGATCTGTACTCGCACCGTCGCGACCGCCGCACCGGCCGGATGGCGACGCTGGTGTGGATGGACTGATGCGCGGGGATCGCGCTGCGGGGGCAGAACCTGGCGGCGTGATCGTCTTCGATGGCGTCTGCGCGTTGTGCAGCCGCTGGGTGCGTTTCCTGCTGCGGTTCGACCGGCAGGAACGCTTTCGCTTCGCGGCGATGCAGGGCGCGCAGGGCAGCGCGATGTTGCGCGCGCACGGCCTGGACGCGCACGACCCGACCTCGTTCCTGCTATTGGACGGGCAGGGCTCGTGGACCGATACCGATGCGATCCTGCGCGTTCTGGGAGCACTGGGTGGTGGCTGGCGCCTGGCGGCCGTACTGCGCGTGCTGCCACGCCGCTGGCGCGACGGGGCCTACCGCGTATTGGCACGCAACCGCTATCGCTGGTTCGGGCGCCATGACACCTGCTACCTGCCCACCCCGGAACAAGCCGCGCGGTTCCTCGATTAAGCGCCGCCGGGTGTGGCCCGGCGCTACCCCGTGCCCGGATCAATGTAGCCCCGGGCCATGACCGGCGGGGGCGGTCAACCTTCCAAGGCTTCGAGGTAGCTGCGGCGCCAGTGGTTGATGTCGTAGGTGCGCAGGTGTTCCATCATCGCGTGCCAGCGTTCCTTGCGCCGGTGCAGCGACATCGTCGCCGCAGTGGCGATGGCATCGGCCACGCCGTCCAGATCATGCGGATTGACCAGCAGCGCTTGCTTCATTTCATCGGCGGCGCCGGCCAGCAGGGACAGCACCAGCACGCCGGGATCTTCCGGATCCTGCGAGGCAACGTATTCCTTGGCCACCAGGTTCATGCCATCGCGCAGCGGGGTCACCAGGCCGACAGCAGCGGCACGGTAGAAGCCGGTCAGCGTGGCGTGGGTGAAGTTCTGGTTGACGTAGCGCAGCGGTGTCCAATCCGGCTCGGCATGGCCACCATTGATGTGGCCGGCGATCTGCTCCAGCTGGCTGCGCAGTTGCCGGTACTCGGTGACATCGCCGCGCGAGACCGGTGCGATCTGCAGGTAGGTGAGCGAGCCGCGCTGGTCGGGATGGCGCTGCAGGTAGCGTTCGAAGCCGAGGAACCGTTCGGGCAGGCCTTTGGAATAGTCCAGGCGATCCACGCCGATGGCGAGCTGGCGGTCGCGCAGGCTGCTGCGCAGGTTCTTCACGGCCGCCTTGCTGGCTGCGGTGCTGGCCTGGCGGGCGATCAGCTCGGTGTCGATGCCGATGGGGAACGCCGCGGCTCGGAAGTGACGTCCGCCGGGCGCTTCGAGCTTGCCGTTTTCCAGTACCCGGCCACCGCCGAACAGGCGCAGGTAGGTCTGGAAGCGATCGGCATCGCGCTGGGTCTGGAAGCCGACCAGGTCATAGGCATACAGCGCCGAGAACAGCCGCAGATGGTCGGGCATGGCCTGCAGCAGGTCGGCCGAGGGCATCGGGATGTGCAGGAAGAAGCCGATGCGGCAGCCGATGCCGCGCTCGCGCAGCATCGCGCCGAGCGGAATCAGGTGATAGTCGTGGATCCAGACGATGTCGTCTTCGCGCAGCAGCGGCGCCAGCTTGTCGGCGAACAGTGCATTGACCCTGTGGTAGGTCTCGCGGGTGCCGCGGTCGTAGTCGACCAGGTCCAGGCGGAAGTGCAGCAGTGGCCACAGCGTGCGATTGGCGAAGCCGTTGTAATAACCGTCCACATCGCGCTTGGCCAGGTCCATGGTGACGTACTGGATGTCACCATCGCGCTGCTCGTGCAGCGCGCCACTGGCCTCGCGCACGCTCTTGCCACTCCAGCCGAACCACAATCCGCCGCGTTCCTTCAGCGCCGCCAGCAGGCCCACGGCGAGGCCGCCGGCACGGTTCTCGCCGGGCACAGCCACGCGGTTGGATACGATGACAAGACGGCTCATGAGGCCTCCTGCCAGGAACGCGACAGGCGCATGGCCGCAGTGATCAGGCCAACATGCGAGTAGGTCTGCGGGAAGTTGCCCCAGGCTTCACCACCGTCGAAGGCAAGGTCTTCCGACAGCAGGCCAAGATGGTTGCGTTGCTGCAACAGTGATTCGAACATGTCGCGCGCCTCATCCATGCGGCCGATGGCGGCGAGCGCATCGATGTACCAGAACGTGCAGATGGTAAAGCTGGTTTCCGGCTCGCCGAAATCATCCGGCGCGATGTAACGGTACAGCGCGTTGCCGTGCTTGAGGTCGCGGCCGATGGCCTCGACGGTGGCGACGAAGCGTGCGTCGTTGGCGTCGATGAAGCCGATGTCGGCCAGCAGCAGCAGCGAGGCATCCAGGCGATGGCCATCGAAGGTATCGGTGAAGTGGCCGAGCTCCTCGCTCCAGGCTTTTTCCATGATGCGTGCGTGGATGGTATCGGCACGCTCGCGCCAGTACTGTGCACGGTCATCACGCTTCAGGCGCACGGCGATCTTGCACAGGCGATCGCACGCCGCCCAGCACATCGCGCTGGTGTAGGTATGCACTTCGGTGCGGCCGCGGAATTCCCACAGGCCGGCATCAGGCACGTCGTGCAGTGCGAACGCCTGTTCACCCAGCGGCTCGAGCCGGGCAAAGGTGTGGCTGTCACCCGGATCCTGCAGGCGGCGGTCGAAGAACAGCTGGGTGGAGGCCAGCACCACGCTGCCGTATACATCGTGCTGGCGCTGTACCCAGGCCAGGTTGCCGCGCCGCACCGGGCCCATGCCGCGGTAGCCTGACAGGCTGGGCACTTCGTCCTCGTCCAGCTTGGCTTCGAAGCCGATGCCGTACAGCGGCTGCAGGGTGCCGTCGGTGGTGGCCAGGTTGAAGATGTAGCCGAGGAACTGCTCCATCGTGCGGGTGGCGCCCAGACGGTTCAACGCGCGCACCACGAAGGCGGCATCGCGCAGCCAGCAGTAGCGGTAGTCCCAGTTGCGCACGCTGCCGGGCGCTTCGGGAATCGAGGTGGTCATCGCCGCGATGATCGCGCCGCTGTCCTCGTACTGGCAGAGTTTGAGGGTGATCGCACTGCGGATCACCGCGTCCTGCCATTCCAGCGGGATAGACAGGTACCGCACCCATTCGCGCCAGTAGTCGCGGGTGCGCTGGAAGGCTTCCTGCACGTAGCCGCTGATGGAGCGGTTGAGCGATTCATCCACGCCCAGGATCAGGTGGATGGGATGGTTGAGCACGAACGGCAGGCCATCACGCACGAAGCGCACAGGAACGTCGGTGGTCAGGCGCAGCACATGCTCGGGCAGGACCCACCGCACGTGGTTGCTGCCCCAGGTGGACTCGGGCACGCGCGCGCCCCAGTCGGCCAGTGGTCGTGCGCGGATCACGATGCGCGGGCTGCCTGACAACGGGCGCACCTGGCGGATGAGGCTGACCGGCCGGTAAAAACGGTCGTTCTGGCGCCAGCGCGGGGCGAAATCGAGGATTTCCAGCGCGCCGCCATGCGCATCGCGCAGCACGGTGCGCAGGATCGCGGTATTGGTGAGGTATTCCTGTTCGCTGCCGGCGAAGTCCTCCAGCTCGATGGCGAAGTCGCCGCCGGTCTGCTGGTTGGGGCTGAGCAGGGCACAGAAGGTCGGGTCGCCGTCGAAGGTCGGCAGGCAACTCCATACAACACGGGCGTGCTTGTCGATAAGGGCGCCGAAGCTGCCGTTGCCGACCACGCCCAGATCAAGATCGGGTTGGGTCATCACGCGGTACATCTCGGTTGCGGCCGTGGGGGCCGGGGTCAATACGCATTCTCACGCAGCCAGGCGTGCACGCTGCGTATGTCGGGCAGCGCGAACACCGCTGCACTGGGTTCACGTTCGCCGATCAACACGCTCCAGCCATGCAGGCCATTGGCCGCATCGAAGCCGAATTCATCGGTCAGGTCATCGCCGAGGAACACCGGCAGACGACCACGGAACGGCAGGTACTGCATCAGCCGACGTACGGCTCTGCCTTTGTTGGTAGCCACCGGGACGAATTCGACGACATGGTCGCCCGGCTGCAGGCGATAGCTGGCACGGCCGCGAACGTGGCGGTCGGCGAAGGCGCGCACATCGTTGGCTGCATGCGGTGCGCCACGCCAGTGCAGGGCCAGGCCTACGCCCTTGTTCTCGACCAGTACGCCGGGGTGGCCATGGGCGAAACGCATGGCTTGTTGATGAAGCGCATGCAGCCAGTCGGCGGTGTCGTCAGCATGCTCATCGCGTATCACGTGCCCGTCCTGCGCACGCAGTTCGTGGCCATGCAGGCCCGCAGCGGGAAGCTTGAGCGGCGCGAACAACTGGTCCAGCTGTTCAAGCGGGCGACCACTGACCAGTGCCACGGCACCTTCCAGGCGATCGCTGATGCGGCCGATGGCTTCACGCACATCGGGGAGAAGCTGCACGGCGTCGGGGCGTGCAGCGAATTCGATCAGGGTGCCATCCACATCGAGGAACAACGCGCAGGCGTCGTCCAGCAATGGAGGTGGCGGACGCAGGGGGAGCGGTTCAGCCATGGCGACCACCATGCCAGCGGCGGCGTGTACGCGGGGTCGAGGTCAGGCTACGGCTGGTGCGGACCAACGGTCCGCACCCACCCGGTGGGTGTCGGCGCACCCACCCACAGCGATCCATCGCGTCCCGGTGGGTGCCGACCGTTGGTCGGCACGTTGTTCGCAGCAATCAGAACGTGTAGCGCACGCGACCGTAGTAGTACGCACCGTTGCTGCCGATCGGCGACAGCACGTCGTAGGGCAGGTTGCCGAAGTAGTGAATGTCCTCGTTGGAGCGATCCGGGTAGTTGTCGGTCAGGTTCTGCCCACCGATGGCCACGCTCCACTGCGGGGTGATGCGGTATTCCACTTCCGCATCCAGCTGCCACTCGGCCTGGTAGGTCTGGCGCGGAATGTAGCCATCACCGAAGTTGAATACGCGGGTCGCGCTGCCGTAGCGGTTCACCCGGCTGCTCAGCGACCAGCGGTCGTTGCTCCAAGCGGCTGAGAAACTGCCACGGGTGCGCGGGGTGGCGTCGGTCAGCGTATTGGTCTCTTCGATGCCGAACAGCACGTAGTCCGGGTCCAGCGCCTGCAGCTGCGCCGGTGTGGCCAGCACGTTCTTCAGCGTGGTCTTGGTGTAGGCGTAGGTGCCGGTCAACAGCAGCTGGCCATCGCCCAGCGACTGCCGCCAGTTGCTCACCAGCTCGGCGCCGCGGGTGCGCGTGTCGGCGGCGTTGACGAAGAAGCTGGCGCTCTGCAGGCCGCCGACGCCGTAGTTGGTGGCCACGTAATCGGTCAGCGCATCGCCGGTGATGCTCTCGGACAGTGCGATGCGGTCGTCGATGTCGATCTGGAAGAAGTCCAGCGACAGGTCGAAGTGCTCGCCGATGCGGCTGGTGAAGCCGAGCGAGGTGTTCAGCGACTTCTCCGGCTTCAGGTCCTGCGCACCCAGGCCACGGGCGATGGGGTTGTTGACCGAGAGCAGGCGGCCCTGCACCAGCTGGCCGCCGGCGTTGTAACCGGTGGAGGTGGATTCGTAGCCGATCTGCGCCAGCGACGGTGCGCGGAAATTGTTGGAGATCGCGCCGCGCAGGGCGAATGCCGGGGTGAACTCGTAGCGCAGTCCGAGCTTGCCGGTCAGTTCGCCGCCGAAGTCATCGCTGTGCTCGTAGCGCGCGGCCAGGTCGGTGGAGAATTTTTCGCCGAACTGGCTGGACAGGCTGGCGTAGGCGCTGGCCACATCGCGCGACAGGGTCGCCGCGTCCTGCGGAGTCAGGCCACCGCCTGCCTGCGAGCCGGTCGGACGATCGGTGTACGGGCCGGCGGCGTAGCTGGCCGGGTCGCCTGGACGGGTCTGGTAGCGTTCGTGGCGGGCTTCGGCGCCCAGGCCCAGGGTGTGGCTGATGCTGTCGCTCTGCGAGAACACACGGCTCAGGTCGACGTTGCCCACGGTCTGCGCGTACTCGTAGTCCGCGGTCTTGAAGCGGGTCGGGCTGGTCGGGCCCAGCGAGGCATTCAGCGAATCGCGCAGACGATAGGTGAAGTCGTTCTGGCCGTAATCCAGGCTGCCGTCATAACTCCATTCACCCCACTGCCCACGGATACCGGCCACTGCCTGCACATCGCGGTTCTCGCCTTCGGAGATCGGCCGGTAGCCATTGGGGTAGACCTCCTTCCAGTTGGCATCGCCATCGGGATAGCGGAAGTAGTTCGCGCCTTCGGTATCACGCTGGTTGAAGGTACCGAACGCATAGAACGTCGCGGTCTTGCCCACCGGAATCTCGGTGTTCAGCCACAGATTGATGTCCTTGCTGGCGCCATCGCCGAGCACGTAGTTGCGCTTGCCCTGCAGGGCAAGATTGGCCTCGGTCTGGTCCCACGGCGGAATCTGGTCGAAGCCGGCGCGGTTGGTGCCGTTGCGCTTCTTGTATTCCAGGCCGACGCGCAGGAAGCCGCCGTCTTCGCCCAGCGAGGTGCCGACCTTGGCACTGAGGTTGCCCGTCTGGCCGTCGGTGAGGGTGCGGCCGATCGGCTTGAGGTCGGTGTGGTTGGCGCCGTAGCTGGCTTCGATCTCGCCGCCGTCGCCGCCGTTGTCGAGGATCACGTTGATCACGCCGGCCACGGCATCGGAGCCATACAGCGCACCGGCGCCATCACGCAGTACTTCGATGCGCTTGATGGCGCTGACCGGGATTGCGTTGAAGTCGACCGGGGTGGTGCCCTTGCCGATCTTGCTGTCGGTGTTGACCAGCGCGGTGTGGTGGCGGCGCTTGCCGTTGACCAGCACCAGCACCTGGTCCGGCGACAGCCCGCGCAGCTGCGCGGCGCGCACGTGGTCGGCGCCGCCGGAGTTGGACTGGCGGGGGAAGTTGAACGAGGGCAGCAGGGCCTGCAGGGCGCTGCCCAGCTCGCCATTGACCACGCCGGCCTTGCGGATGTCCTCGGCGGTCAGCACGTCCACCGGCGACGTGGATTCAAGCACGGTGCGGTCGGCGGCGCGGGTGCCGGTGACGATCACCGTGTCCAGGTTGGTGGCGGCGTCCTGGGCCGAAGCCAGGGCGGGGGACAGGGCGAGCGCGATGGCGAGGCCGAGCGGCGACGCGGACAGGCGGGGGGACATGCGGACTCCAGCAGCAACGACGTGGGGAAGGGGGGAGAGATAGTTTCACTTACATCCATCCGGATGAAGCGATATATTATCTTGGCGTGAGGAGGCGGTGCGATGCAAGTCCCGTCTCCCATTGCATCACTTCATGCCCTGCCGGCATGAAGGCATTGGTTGCAGCCGCAACCGAGGCGCAGGTGTACCCTCCGTGCCCCTTCGTCGTGCTTTTTCCCCTTCCCGGAGTGCTGTTCCCGATGAAACACCTTGGCCTTGTCTTCGCCGTGCTGCTGGCCACCAGTGGCTGCGCCAGCCTGTCCTCCAAGGCGCCCAGCGCCTATGCCACCACCGCCGACCTGCAGGGCGACGCCGCGCGTCCGTCCAGCGGCCACGGCTGGGTGCGCAGCGAGCTTTATTTCGGCGTGGGCGAAGAGCAGGGCGCTGGTGACCGCCCGCAGGCCGACACCATCAGCGATGCGCAGTGGCGCGCGTTCCTGGACAAGGAAGTGACGCCGCGCTTCCCGGACGGCCTGACCGTGTTCGATGCCTACGGCCAGTGGCTGTTCCGTGGCGATGCCTCCCCGAACCGCCTGCGCACCAAGGTGCTGGTGGTGCTGCACGAGGACAGCCCGCAGCGCCGCGCCGACATCGAAGCGATCCGTCTGGCGTGGAAGCAGCAGACCAAACACCAGTCGGTACTGTGGTCGCGGCAGGCGGTTGACGTATCGTTCTGACCTGGACGCGCCGCCGTGGCGCTGCAGGGAATGACGATGACACCCAGGGAAGTGCTGATGACGGTGATGCTGGCCGGTCTGTTGGCGCCGGCGGCACAGGCGCAGGACGAGGACCGGGGCCTGCTGCGGTTTTCGCCGGCAGCGGGCGTGCAGGCGTCGGTAGAGGCACAGGAGGACGGCATGCTAGCCGTGCTCCTGCAGCCGGCAGGGAAGCGGCAGCGCCTGCCTGGCGCGCCGGACGCCGAGGGACATTCGCGCCTGGGCGCAGAGGACCTCGATTTCGACGGGCGTCCCGAGCTGGTTGCGCGCGCGGCGGTGGGCATGGTCAATGAGGCCGTTGCGGTCTACCGCTTCGACGTGGGCAGCGGTGAGTTCCGCGCACTGAAGGCGGTGACCCATGGACACGACCAGTGCGGTGACCTGATGGGCCTTACCGCCGACGCCGCCACGCGCACGCTGACCGCCAGCTGCCGCAGCGGGCCGATGTGGTACACCGACGTGTATCGCTTCAACGGACCGCAGCTCTATCTGTACCGCGGTGAGAGCGTGTTGATGCTGGGCGATACGCTGGACCGTGCGCTGCACTGGGAAGAGACCGAGAACCAAGGACCACTGGCGGTGTGGCGCACCTACGATCCCTCCGGCAAGGTGCTGGAAAGCGCCATCGGCGACGGGCTCGGCGCACCAGCAAGCGGTGCGCCGCTGCTGGGGCTGATGGCGAGCGTGCTGCCTGCGCGCCTGTTCCTGTTCGATCATCCCGGTGCGTCCAGCACGCAGCGCTACCTGGTGCAGGGTGATCGCGTGGAGATGCTGGATGAGCAGGATGGTTGGGTGAAGCTGCGTTATCGCAACCCGAAGCGCGGCGCGGTGACGGGTTGGATCAACGTCAACGATTGACGGCAGCCCTGCCCGGAGTTTGCACGACAAGGCGATCGGCCTCTTGCCCACGGGAGCATCACTTCATCGGGACTAGCCTCGGGGTTCCCCCTTGCAAGGCTGTAGTCCCATGAGCAAGCGCGTTGCCGAGATCGTCGTCGATACCCTGCAGCAGGCGGGCGTCCGCCGTTGTTATGGCATCGTCGGCGACACCCTGAACCATGTCACCGACGCACTGCATCGCAGTGAGATCGAGTGGGTGCATGTCCGCCATGAAGAGGTCGCGGCGTTCGCGGCCGGTGCCGATTCATTGATCAGTGGCCAGCTGACCGCCTGCGCGGGTTCGTGCGGTCCTGGCGGTCTGCACTTCATCAACGGCATCTTCGAGAGCAACCGCAACCGCGCGCCGATGGTGCTGATCGCCAGCCAGGTGGTCACCAGCGAACTGGGCATGGAGTTCCCGCAGGAAGTGGATTTCAAGGCGGTGTACGGCAGCTGCACCGTGTTCTGCGAGCAGGTGCACAGCCCGGCCCAGGCACGGCGCGTGGTGGCGCTGGCCTGCCAGGCGGCGATCAGTCGCCGCGGTGTGGCGGTGGTGATCCTGCCGGCCGACATCAGCGAAGCGGAAGTGAAGCACGATGTGCCGTTCTCGGTGCATTACACCCAGCCGGTGCTGCGCCCCTCCGAGGCCGAGCTGCAGCACATCGCCGAACTGCTGGGGCAGGGCAAGCGTATCGGCATCTATGCCGGCGCCGGTTGCCAGGGGGCACATGCGCAGCTGCTGGAACTGGCGCGGCGCCTGCAGGCACCGGTGGCGCACACATCGCGCGCGAAGGACTTCGTCGAACCGGACAACCCGTACAACATGGGCATGACCGGAGTCTTCGGCATCGAATCCGGGTTCCACACGTTGATGGAGTGCGACACGTTGCTGCTGCTCGGCGCGGATTTCGCCTGGGGCCAGTTCTATCCGGACAAGGCCACGATCATCCAGGTCGACCGCGACGGCAGCCACCTCGGTCGCCGCCATCCGGTGAACCTGGGCGTGGTCGGTGATATCGCACCGACGCTGGACGCGCTGTTGCCGATGCTGCCCCCGCGCGAAGACAGCAGTTTCCTAGACGAATGCATCGAGCACCGCGACAAGGCGCTGAAGAAGCGCGAGCAGGAGGAACAACCCGGCGAAGGCGAACTGATCCATCCGCAGCACCTGACCGCGCTGCTGTCGAAGTACGCTACCGACGATGCGCTGTTTACCGCGGATGGTGGCTCGCCGATGGTGTGGGTGCTGCGGCACATCCGGGTGAACGGCCGACGCCGCACGCTGACCAGCCTGCTGCACGGCACGATGGCCAACGCGATGCCGCAGGCGCTGGGTCTGCAGAAGGCCTTCCCGGGGCGGCAGGTGATTTCGTTGTCCGGCGATGGTGGGTTGGCGATGTTGCTGGGCGACCTGCTGACCGCGGTGCAGGAGAATCTTCCGATCAAGGTGGTGGTGTTCAACAACGGCTCGCTGAATTTCGTCGAGCTGGAGCAGAAGGTGGAAGGGCTGCTGGACAACTACACCGACCTGAAGAATCCGGATTTCGGGCGGTTGGCCGAGGTGATCGGCTTCCATGGCCGCACGGTGACCCGCAGCGAGGACCTGGAAGAAGCGGTGCAGGATTTCCTGGCCCAGCGTGGGCCGGCGCTGCTGGATGTACACACCAGTCGCGCGGAGCTGGTGATGCCGCCGCAGATCGAGGCCAAGCAGGTGGCAGGCACGGCGTTGTATGCGGCCAAGGCGGTACTGAGCGGTCGCATCGACGACGTGAAGCATCTGCTGGTGGACAACTTCCTGAAGAAGTGAGGGTGAGGGTTTGATGCAGGGCTGCGCCCTGCACCCGCCGAATCAACGTCAACGTCAACGTCAAAAGCGGGGTATCGGTGGGATGGCGGGGTGGGTCCGGTTGCGGGGGACGCCGTAAACCCCCAGACCGGCCCAGCCGCTGGCGGCTGTGCGTTCGGGCGCTTGCGAAGCAGTGCTTCGCAAGCAAAGCGCCCTCACCCTTGGGGGCTTGGCCGCGGCATCC